>Ga0315282_10007969_pt1 | contig 17260 bp, 12 predicted proteins | sample YL17G07_20_MG_FD_203693 | JGI IMG/M metagenome (GOLD analysis project Ga0315282, IMG submission 203693) | Sediment microbial communities from Yellowstone Lake, YNP, Wyoming, USA - YL17G07_20 | ecosystem: Environmental > Aquatic > Freshwater > Lake > Sediment | place: USA: Wyoming | collected... | reverse complement strand
GGACGGACTTGAGTCGCACGGCGGGGCCTCTGCTTGCCTCATCGGTGGATAACGACTCGGCCCGCCATTAACGATCCGCGTGTGCCGCGGTAGCTCAGGTGGTAGAGCGCAGCCCTGAAAAGGCTGGCGTCGGCGGTTCAACTCCGTCCCGCGGCACCATCAAATCAACCATTTACGCCCTTGGGTAAAGACAATTTCTGTCACAACTTGTCACAAAACAAAGGGTTGGTGGAAATACAGAACGATCGATCTGGAGAATCTATTGAAACTAAATGCCTTATTCGATTTTCACAATGACTTTGTAGTATTATAAGGAGTTATAAATCAACCCATCATTCCATCAATCAATCAGCCGATCTCCCGATTTCCCAATCGCTAAGAAGCTGTGAAGAATTTGATTCGCGATCTGCAGCGGCGCTCTGTGAGCGCCGATGTCGTTGATTCCAAAATACGGCGGTCATAGACCGCCTCGACAGCGAGTATTTTTTCACAGCTTCTAAGGGAGAGGCCCAAGTCAGGGCAAAATCGCAAGCTGGGCCTTAGCTGCTATCACCCACAGTTGCTGATACTCGGGCTGGGCGGCTTCGGCGAGCTTGATACAAGCTTCGAACTGGATTCGGGCGGCTTCCGTGCGCTTGGCCTGGGCAAGGATGTACCCGAGAATGAAGGGTGGACCGGGGTGGTCCGGGGCAAGCTCCCCCGCCTTAAGCGCTTCCTGGATGGCCGCTTCCTGGTTTTGGGCGGCAATGAAATCCCAGGCTTTGTACATGTGGCCGACGGCCGAGGCCCGGCGCAAATCAACATCTCCCTCGTACACCAGAATCGAACCGCCGAGGTTGGCCACTGGCTTCGCATGTAGAAAGCTGCTGTAAGGGTTTAGCGGGTCCGCCCCCCAGTACGGAGCGGCGACCTCCGTCCCGCTGATCAGGACGACGCCGTGGTAATTTTCCGGTGGAACTTGGATGGGATCGTTCCACCACCGCAGGAAGGGATCGGGGAGCAACTTACAGGGAAGATGGTAGTAGGCGGGGTCAGCGGTGCCGAAGTAAGCGAGCCAGCACTCCTTAATGTTACGGCGCTCAAGATACTGCCCGGCCTCGCGCAGCCCCTGTCCCCAATCGGCATTGGAGTCAGAAAGGTTCCGATACGTCTCGGACGTTCCCCCAAATAATTCGTTGGAGTATGCGAGGTAGTAGGGAAGCGAATGGAGGGAGGAGGCAAGGTGGAACGCCACCAGCGCCGCCACGACAATGGCCCAGACCTGATGCCGTTTGACCAGTACCCAGGCTCCCGCGGCGGCGGCCAGTATCAGAAAAGGGTAGATCGGCAGGACATGCCGGATGCCCATGTTGGTGCCCGAAGTCAAGGCGACACCCATGAAAAACGCGGGCGGAATCAGGATGTAGGCTGCCTTGCGGTGGCATTCTCCTGACCAGCCTTTGACTGCGGCCACTCCCAGAATCAAGAGCGCCAGGAATCCGAGGGTGGATTTGATCACGAAGGCGACGGGGAAGTAGTACCAGAGGGCGTGCGGATAAAGACGGCCCAGGAGAAAGGACAGCCGCGGGCCCGCTGTGACCCATAAGACATCGGTGAGACCGAACAGATAGGACTCCGGCAGCAGCTTGAATCGCGCGGCAGTGTTCACCAACCAGGGTTCAAAGTGCCCCTTCAATACCCCGGTGTACGTGGCGAGGCTTTGCCAAAGCGGCAAGCCGTCGGGACGAGCTTGATAGCGAAAGCCGTAGAAGCTCCACAGGACCAGTAAGGCAAGCCCATAGATGACGATCATCCGACCGGTCCAGATGCGCAGTTCCCGCCAGAGAGCTCGCCGTTGCGCGGAGCCGTCCTGCCCAGCGCCTTTGACTTGGCAAGCGATCTCCACGGCGGCCAGCAGCGCCAGAGTGGGAACTATGAGGATGGCGGAATGCTTGGAGGCAAGCGCCAATCCGCACATCACACCACACCCGGCAAGGCGAAGGAGGGTGGGCCGTTCAGCCACACGCCAGAGGGCGTAAACTCCCGCCAAATAAAAGCAGGTGAAAGCAAAGTCAGTGGTGACCAACGTTGAATGGGCCAGCAGGTTCGGCTCGAAGACCGCGAGCACGACCGCGATCCAGGCAACCCCTGCGCCGAACATCCGATACCCGGCCTCAAACAGAAGCAAGACGAGGAGCAAACCCACAACCGCTTCCGCCAGACGCGCCCGAAGCAGGAGGGCGTCCGCGTCATTCCCGTACACAAGGGCCCGGCCTTGCATGACAGAGGTGGGTTTGGAATCGTCGCGTCCCACCGAGGGGACTTTTAGATGCATGAACAAAAGCGGAAACGCCCCCACCAGTTTTGCCAGCGGCGGGTGCTCGGGATTGAGGCCGTAATCACCCGCCTGCCAATAGCGATAACCGGCCAGGATGTGATAGGGCTCGTCCCAAGTGACGGATAGATCGCGAGAGGAGAGAGTGACCTCCACCGCATAAATGCACAAGAGTGCCGCCACCGCCATCCCCACCAGAAGGCGGCGAGCGGTCGGACTAGGGGACGGAAGAGAATCAAGCCAGGATTTCATGAAAGAGTTCTCGAATGCATCGCACGCCCTTTGGCCGGAATCCCTCGCTGCCGCACAACGCGAACGCGCCAGCGGCGCAAAGGCCCCGGTGGAAAGTCGTACCGTTGAGATTTCTTGCCAGGAAGGCCAAGAAATTATGACCTTCCCTTACAGGTGTCAGTCATATACCTAAATTTGCCATTTTGGCCTTTTGCCGCGCCGGAGTAAAGCCCCCTTTTGTTTCCCTGAGAACCAAGGAGTGTAGCAAGTAGCAGGCAGATCGTGATAATCGCCCTGGGACAGGTGGGCGGTGAAATTTCCCCACGACCGCCTGCCACCTGCCTTTTGTGGTATAGTGCGCGCGCAAGTCCATGGTGCTGCAAGGCGCTCGGCGCATGGGTTGCACACTTTCCCCCGCCTAACGTTCCTGCTTTGCGGTTCACCAAATTCAATAGCCTTCGTGGCAGGAGGTCCTCATGGGAAATTTTAAAATCAGTCGGCGCGACTTCAACAAATCGGCGGCGCTAGGCGTTGCCAGCCTGGCAATGTCGGCCGGGCCGATGGTCCGCAATGTTATAGGTGCGAACGACCGCATCAGCGTAGGGCTGATCGGGTCGGGAGGGATGGGGCAGGGAGACCTGCGCGATATGCTGCGCACGGGCCAGGTGGATTGCGTCGCGGTCGCCGATCCCTACGTGCCGAACCGGGACACGGGCATCATGCTGACCAACGGCGCGGCCAAGGGATACAACGATTTTCGCGAGCTTCTCGATCGCAAAGACGTCGACGCGGTGATTATCGCGACTCCTGACCACTGGCACGCCATTCCCATGATTATGGCCTGCCAGGCAGGCAAAGACGTTTACCAGGAGAAGCCCCTTTCTCACACCCTGGTGGAGGGCCGCCATATGGTGGAAGCAGCGGGGCGCTACAATCGCGTGGTGCAAGTGGGAACGCAACAGCGTTCCGGCGAGCACTTTATGAAAGCGGTGGATTTGGTGCGCAGCGGCAGGATCGGCAAGGTAACCCTGGCGGAGACGTGGATTCACGGCAACCAATATCCCGAGGGTTTGGAATGCCCGCCCGACACGCAAGCTCCGCCCTGGTTTGACTACAACCTTTGGCTGGGACCCGCGCCGGCGCGGCCTTACAACCGCGTCCGCACCCTCAACACTTTCCGTTGGTTTTGGGATTATTCCGGCGGCATCCTGACGGATTGGGGAACACATCTGCTCGACATCGTGAACTGGGCCATGGGGGTGGAAGCTCCACGCACCATCCACGCCACAGGCGGCAAATTCGTGCTGGAGGATTGCCGCGAAACCCCTGACACTTTGGAAGTGGTGTATGAATATCCCGCGTTGCCCATCAGCGGGAAAGAGTTTATTGTGCGGTTCGCAAACCGCGTCACCAACGGACACGGGCCGGACGGGCACGACTACGGGATCCAGTTTTACGGCACAGACGGCACCCTCTTCGTTGATCGCAGCGGCTACACCCTGTGGCCGGAGCCCATCCGCGTGGGATTGGACCGCCTCCCCAATCCCAATGTGATTCACGGTGAAGGCTCGCCGCAGCACTATCCCCACGTTCTCAACTTCCTCGACTGCGTGCGTTCGCGGCAGAAAACTCATTCCGACGTGGCAACCATGCATCGTTCGACCAGCGTGGGCCTGCTGGGAGTCATCTCTTATAAGCTCGGACGCAAACTCACTTGGGACGCCGAACGCGAGCAATTTCTTGATGACGCGGAGGCGAACAAGCTGCTTACCAAGGAGTATCGTAAGCCTTGGGGGCTCTTGTGATCCGGGGGCTGGAGCGCCGAGGTGACACCGAGCCTGGTCTGTAGGTGCTGGCGAGACGACCACGGCGAAGGGCCCCGGCGCTGCGACACTAAATGGGCAATAGCAAGTTCGGTGAAATTCTTCACTTGCTGATAACGCAATGTTAACGGAGACGCTAGGGCTCGGCGCCGCGCAAAAAAGCGCCGCGCTCCCGCGGCTCAAATTAGTAATGCTGGCCGGAGGTATGTGCCTTGGTAATAAGCAATGGTAAACCGAGGATCCAAAGTACCCGCGAGAGCATTTTATCAGAACCATAACTATTTTTAAGGGGGTCTAATCTTGCCTCCTCCGAAAACTCACATTTCAGTAATACTCCCGTAACAAGTTGGACTATAATGGTTTAGGCCGATTGGGCGTTTGGCGTGGTGAGCGCGGGCCGTGCCATGGGCCATTGCAAAAAAAGTTAGATTTTTCTGAAAAAAAAACTTGACAAGCAAGTTCGGAGGTTATAAGGTACCGACGAAGCAAGATGGTCTGAATAGAACTGCACCCTGGGTTGGGGGACGATAAGGCCGCGTCCGCAACCCAAAAAGGAGTATTTCCCAATGACAATGAAGACTACTGTGTTACGCCTGACGCTCTTTGCGCTCCTCATGGGGGCGGTGGCAACGGTACCGGCGCTTGCTGGTTCCGCGGTGGTTGGCTCGGTGGCTGGCAGCATGAACGCAACCGTAGGTGGCCAGTCGCTTTTACCTAATACAACGATTTTCAGCGGAGATAGCTTGCAGGTAAGAGACGGCGTCGCCGTGGTCGCCGTTGGCAACAACAGCCGAGTTATATTCGGACGCGACACGGTTGCCTCCTTCTTGAGGGAATCAAATGAAATAACTGTCTTGCTCAGCCAAGGCAATGTTTCCATGCTCCATCCCAATGATGGAACCCCCGTGCGTGTGAAGGCGGGCGAGATTTCCATCACTCCTGCGGCGGGCTTTAAGACCCTTGGTGAGGTCGCCATGCTGAATGGCTCCGTGGTTGTTACTGCCAAGGAAGGCGCGCTGCAAGTGGAGAGTCATGGCGCGACGAAGAATGTAGCCAAGGGACAGACCATTGTTATCTCCCCCAAGACCGCACAGGCCAAGGGCGGCAATGCGGGCTGGGGCGGTAGCGGCAATACTGCTCTCTTAGTTGCGGCGGTTGGCGCGGGCGGCGCGGCCGCGATTCTGTCGGGCATATCCATGAGCCGTGCCGGCGACGCGAAAACGAGTGCGAACTCAGCCATCAGCGCTGCGAACGCGGCAACCTCTGCTGCCAACGCGGCAAACTCGACTGCCACCCTAGCGAATTCGAACGCAGCGGCGGCGGCGGCCTCAGCGGCACAGGCGAATTTCTTGGCGGCTTGCGCGAACGACCTGCTCCGTCAAGGTAACACCGCCAGCGTTAACGCTGCCTACGGTGGCTCGCAATGCCCGACTTACGGCCTCCTGCCCGTCCCGCCCGTCCTGCCTTAGTCTGTTGATGGGGCAAGGTACCAGGGACCTGGCGAGTTAAGGTTCAATGGCGAGCGGCATCCGATGCAAAATCGGATGCCGCTCTTGTGTCTTCACGGGCCTTCTAATTTTCCCTTCCTTCGCGACAATTTCCGCTCAACTGGACCGGCATTAGCCGCGGGATTTCAGCCACTCAGCAAATCTGCGAATTCCTTCTTCAAAGGTGACTTTTGGCGAGTAGCCAAGGACCTGGTTGGCTTTTGTGAGGTCGGCGTGCGTGAGGACCATTTCACCGGCGGGGGTAGGGATAAACTCCCGCCGGGCGGGTTTCCCCAGCGCTCGTTCCAAGGTGTCCACCATTTCGTCAATGCGCACGGGGTGTGAGTTTCCGATGTTGAAAACGTCGAATTTGCCGGGGGCATCAAGGGCTCGCAGGATCCCATCCACAACGTCATCGATATAGGTATAATCCCGTTTCAGGCTGCCGTCTCCGAAGAGAGGGATTTCTTTCCCTTCCATCATCATGCGCGCAAATTTGCGGATCGCGAGGTCGGGCCGTTGGCGCGGCCCATAGACGGTGAAGAGGCGCAAGCAAACCACCGAAAGGGCATAGGCGTGCGAATAGGTGAAGGCTACAGCCTCGCCCGCAACTTTGGTGGCGGCATAGATGGAAAGAGGATGCGAAATTGTGGCGTCTTCCCGGAAGGGCGCGCGGCTCGAATGTCCATAGACCGAGCTTGAGGAAGCAAACACCATGCGCTGCACGCCGCTTTGGCGGCTGATTTCCAGTACCTGCGTGGTCCCCAGCACGTTGATGGAGGTATACGCCTCCGGTTGCGCGAACGACATGCGTACTCCCGGGCGGGCCGCCAGGTGAATGACGGCATCTGGTTTGAAATGGGAAAATACTTCGCGCAGCTTTTCGCCGTCGCGAATATCGGTGGGGAAAAATTGGAATTCTCCGCTCGCCCTGACTTCGTCCAGGTTGGCGCGCTTCAATTCTGCCGGATAGTAATCATCCAGGTTATCGACGATGGCGAGGCGTTTGCGTTCCCTGAGCAAGCGCTGCGCCAAGTGGGATCCGATGAACCCGGCGCCGCCGGTGATGAGAATGTTGTCCATATCACTTCTTTCTCATCGCCTGATATTGCGCGTCGGGAGCCGACACCATCTGGAGCTGGCCTTGATCGTCAACCCAGAGACTGATCTGAGCCAACTCCGTGCTGAGAAGGAAGCGCCGGAGCGTCCGTTTATCTCCATCGACGGTGACGGGCTCGGGGCCCACGAAATTCAGGGTGATCACTCCCGGCAGCGCTTCCTGCGGAATGAAGGCGCGAAACGCTTGCTTGCCGCCCTTGGCCTGATCGTACCGGGCGACGGCCAGTTGGTAATGATGAATGACGTTGTCATCGAGCACGATGACATCCTTGGCCAGATTGAAGTCTCGCCGATCTTCCTGCCCGTTCACCGTTTTGGAGCGGCCGCGGGCCGGTTGGGAGCGAAAGTCAATGCTGAGTTGGGAAGACTGCGCTCCTTTCTGGTTCCAGGTGTAGGAAAGGGGATCGAGATGAGCGTCGAGCAACAGGTTTGAGGAGGTTCGGACCTCAATGCTCTTGCCGTTTTGTTCCACTTGCAGGTGAACGTCCCCGTGGGCCTCAATCTGGCCTGAGCGGACACGAATCGCAAAGGTTTCGGTCCCAAGGCTTCGCCCGGCGGAAAAGATTTCGAAAGTGCCGTGATCGTTTAGGTCAGGAGGCGCGGTGCCAGGGGCTTGCCCCACGAGCGGACCCGCAGCCGGGATGCCGGCCAGCAGCGCGACAAGTGCCATCGGCAACACACAGCGTTCTAGGGAGGCCAGTGCAGGCTCCTTTCAGGTCAGAAGACCCGCAAACTCAAGATTTGCTCGACGACCTCTTCCGGTTTACGTCCTTCCGTCGAGATCCGAAAATCCGCCAGGCGGTAATAGGGTAACCGTTCCATAAGGAGTTGCGTGAACGACTGCTCATCGCGAAAGAGCGGGCGGTTCTCCAAGCCTTCGCAACGCGCGCGCAGGACCTCCGGCGGGCAGTCGAGCCAAACCGTCGTGCCCCCCGACTCGCGGATCAAATCCACGTTGGGGGGCTGGGCAAACGTGCCGCCGCCCAGGGCGATGACCGCGGGCTCGGCCTTGGAAGCCTCCGTCAGCGCGGCGCGTTCAATTTGGCGGAAAAAGGGTTCGCCGGAGTTTTCGAAAATCTCACGGATGCTCAAACCCTGCCCGGCTTCGATCACCGTGTCGAGGTCGATCATAGGCCAACCGAGCGTACTTGCCAGCAACTGGCCCACCGTCGACTTCCCGCTCCCCATGAAGCCTAAGAGGTAAATCACTTTTCGACGTTGGCGAAGCATTCTTCGATGGGTCCTGCACTGGATCTGTAGGGGCACGCCATGGTGCAAGGCTGTCCCGGTATGATTATAGTGGCGCGGTCATCTACGGCGCAACATTTCCCTACCCATTCCCAAGTCAAACACGACCAATACATCGAGTTTTTTGGGGGGGGGTGACCCCGCGCATGCTCCCCCGACAGCAAATCCAGAAATTGGATCGCAACTGTGCTATAACCGCGATAATCAAGATGCGTATGACGATGAGAATTCGGCACCGAGGGCCGCTAACGGGGATTTTCCGCCAGGCCGGGCTGTTTTCATCGAGAACTGAAGACTTACAACCCTCGCTCCCTTGGGGAGAGGGGCGGCGAACAGCCGCACCTACATGAGATGGAAAGGATCCTTTCGATGACGATACGACATGCGCGTGGGCACGATTCTCAACTGGGACGGCGGGATTTTCTGAAGCTCGCGCCACTCGGCGCAGCGAGCTTGGGAGTTCTTGCTCACGCCCAGACAGCGCCGTCGACTTCCAGCATTCCGGTGATGGGTGACTCTCCTCAGCTCTTTGTCGACCTGGAGAGAGTAGACCTGCTGGAGAATGTCCACCAGGTGTTTCATGGCGCCGATAAGCACGCGAACAACCCCGTCATTCGCCGCGTCAAACCCTGGGAAAACGATCGCGGCACGTGGGGCTCCGTCAGCTTCGACGCGGAAGAGAAGGTATTCAAGGCCTGGTATGGCGGCGTTTCCGACAAAATGCATGAATCCATTCCTGCTGGAACCAAGTCGCCTTGCTCGGTGCTTTGTTACGGCCTCTCCCCGGATGGCGTGCATTGGGAAAGGCCCAATCTGGGCCTGTACGAAGTGATGGGGACACAGGAAAACAATGTGGTCGTCGGTGACGATCATCACCAGGGTATGGATCATTGGGAGTCGGTGCGGAAGGACCCCTTGGAAACGAATCCGGAGCGGCGGTACAAAGGGCTGGGCTGGTCAAGTTTCGATTGGGACGGTCCGATGAGCGGGATCTACACCATGACATCGCCCGACGGATTGCATTGGACGCACAGCCCCGAGCCCATCGTTCACTTTCATCCTCGCAAAGGCACTGATGACCTGGGCCCCATCGGCGACGCCCAGGCGCTCATGATTGATACGCTCCGGCATCGGTACGTTGCCCTTCTGCGGGCTCTGCCCAACCGGAAGATGAGTGTCAGCACCGACTTCGTAAACTGGACGGACCCCCGTGTGTGTCTTAAGGCTCGGGAAGGGCAAGAGGGGAACACCATTTACAACCACGTGGGATTTAATTATGGAGATCGCTACCTCGGATTCCTCACTTACTTCTCGCGTGACTCGCACAACCCCCTCCTTACCATTCGCCTGCTCTCCAGCCGGGACGGCGATAACTGGGAGCAACTTGAAACCGGACGCCCGTTGATTGATGTGGGCGAGGTCGGCGAGTGGGATCGGTTCACCATCATGCTTACCGGTGCCCCGCCGATCCGGGTAGGCAACAAGCTATATATATACTATCGTGGTATGGCTGGCCGTCATAAGCCTTATGAAGGCAAGGATTCAGGAACGGCAGGAGGCGGCATCGGACTCGCCACCTTGCGCGTCGATGGTTTTGCCTCGCTCAACGCCAATTATGAGGGCGGTAAGGTGACGACGGCGCTCTTCCTCACCCGGGGCAAGGAACTTCACGTCAATGCCAAGGCCGACGTAGGGCTGCTCCAGACGGAGGTTTTGGATGAGCAAAATTTTCCAATTCCCGGATTCACCCGTGACGACTGCGAACCCGTGCATGCCGACAGTTGCGACTCCGCCGTGCGGTGGAAAGAAAACGCCTCGCTGGGGAAACTCCAAGGCCGGCCAATCCGATTGAGGTTTTATTTGCAGAACGCCCGCTTCTATTCGTACCGGATCGTTGCTTGACGAATGCGCTTAGATTCCACCAACCGACATAAGGCAGGTGGTGGAGGGGGAAGACCCGCTGCCACCTAACCTCAGTCACCTACGTTTTTAGTATTGCGGGCGAATGCGGATGTTTCCGCTGAAGGAAGTCAGCTCGACGGTGGCCTTGCCGGTATTGCGCGTTCCCAGTAGGCTTCTCCCTGCTTCCAGCTCTCGATTTGTGTCCCGAGATGAAGCCGACTCCCGCCGGTGGGTCATGGGCATGGTGTTGATCACTTTGCCCTTCAAGGTCTTGGCGCTCAATTCGTAAGAAGCTGAAGGCGGGCAGACGATATCCACGTCGCCACTGTAAGCAGAGAGAATATAGTCGCCGCGGTCCATAAAATCGCCTTCATAGAAGATGCTCCCGGAAGTGGTGCTGCCACGCAGGCGGGTGGCGGCGGGCGAAACAAAGTGCAGATTGCCGGTGATGGTGTATGCTTCCACGTTGCCGGAGGGCCGGATGACTTCGATGTCACCCCCCACGGAACGGACGGAGAGATGACCGGAGTAATCGCGGATGGAGATCTCGCCGCTCACCGATTGCAGGGAAGCGTCCCCCTGCATTCCCTCCACGCGGATTCTTCCCTGAGAGTTGCGGATTTCCAGACTGGCGCCGGCGGGAACATCCAGCGTGTAATCGGCCACTTGTTGGTCGACCGCCAGAGTCGAATCCAGGAGGTGAGTTTCGAAATGAACCTTGTCCGCGGGACCCGTGTCGGGGAGAAATTCGCTATCAACTTCCACGCGCGGTGAAGCTACCGTGTAAACCACATGCACTTGGGCTTTGTCCCATCCACGGACCAGGACATGACCTTCCAGGTTGTGCAAGCTGATGCGAGGTTCACGCGTGGTATCAAAAGTTTTTTCGAGTCGTCCTTCGCCTGCGGCCCAGATTAGGGCTGCGGGGAGGAGAATGGTCACGAGAAGGTGCAGGATTTGCCTGACCGCCTTCAGGCTTACGATAGTCCGGTTCATCAACCCCGTGTCCCTCTTTCTAACGCCCTACAGACTCCAACGCAGAAGACAGAATTTCAGCCTTTCTCGTGTACGCCGTCAAGAGATAATCGTGGGCCAGCCTATTTCTGGGCTCGTGTTGCAAAGAGTCCAGACATTCCCGAATTGAACCATCCAGGGAGACCAGGCTCTTTTCGTACGTGGCCTTCAGGTCAGGGGCCATGGATGCTTCGTTAGCTCTAAAATTACTTTCCAGGTCAGAAACCACATGGGCTAGAGCGCCGTCCTCGCCGGTAGGCATTGCCAATGCCATCTGGGCCACGGCATGAGAATCTGCCATCTCATCCGTGCCGCCCCACCGCTGGATGCTGGTGGAAGGCAAGGTCAGCACTGATCCCAGAAATACCAGGGCGGCTAAGACTCCTAGGGGAATAGCGTGGGGAAAAATGCGCCATGCAAGGACCTGACGCCACCCGCTGACGGGCACGCCGAAAGCTCCTTCCGCCTCCAGCCGGGCGCGCACATTGGCCCAAACCACGCGGGAAGGCTCTTCCAGCGGCAGATCCCGCGCCGCTTGTTGAATCGCCTGGAGGTCAGCCAGCAGAGGGCCGCACGACGCGCAATCCCGTGCGTGGGAGACGATGAAGGGGTTCGCTTCGCCCTCCAAATACGCTTCCAGCTCGGCATCAAATCGCGAGCAAGCGGGCACGCCGAAGGCTCCCTCCGCCTCCAGCCGGGCGCGCACTTTAGCCCAAACCAAGGGCGAAGGCTCTTCCAGGGGCAGAGACCGCGCTGCCTGGCGAATCACCTCGAGGTCAGCCAGCAGGGGGCCGCACGACGCGCAATCCCGTGCGTGGGAGACGATGAAGGGGCGCGCTTCGCCCTCCAGATAAGCTTCCAGCTCGTCGTCAAATCGTGAGCAAGCAACGAACGCTTTGTATCGGCTTTTTTCCATCATGCCTCTTACACTTCTTCCACCGGTTCCCCGGCTGGAAGTGATTCACCCACGGATTTCAAGCCATTATCCTGGCGCAGCCGGTCGCGCAGCTTCATGCGAGCTTTGTGAAGCTGCGACTTGGAATTTCCCACGGAGCAGTTCATAATCTCCGCGATCTCATTGTGCTCGTAACCCTCCACGTCGTGCAGCACAAAGACCGTCCGGTAGCCTGGAGGCAAATCCGCAATGGCTTCCTGTAAGCCGATGCGGTCAACCGAGCCCATCAGCCGCCGGTCATCACTGCCGTAATCGCGTTTGACCGGCTCGTCTTGCGAAGTATCCACTTCGTCGAGCGATATCTGTTGTAGTCCCTTCTTGCGCAAGTGCATCAGGACTACGTTCACCGCCAAGCGATGAAGCCATGTCGAGAAGGCTGACTCACCGCGGAAAGTGGAGATCTTGCGAAAAAGCTGGAGAAATGCCTCCTGGGTTAGATCTTCCGCTTCCGCCGTGTTACCCGTCATGCGCAGGCACAGTGAGTAGACGCGCCGCTTGTGCGCTTCGAAGAGCGCCGCGAACGCTTCTTCGTCACCTCGCTGGGCGCGCGCAATGAGCTGGGTTTCAGACGCAGCCTTCGGTGCCGGTGTCTTGTTTGTGCTCAAGAAGTTTCACCACCGGCCGCACCTCAACTCCTCTGTTGGGATGCGGGGCAAGATTTCTGAGTTGTATTCTTACGGATGATTGGACGATCATCCCGCTCCAGCGGTTACTAATTAGCCGCTGCCGGCGCCCCTACTGGCTTCCCCCGCCAGAGATTCGGATGACCGCCTTTCCAACACCTATGTTACCCGAGGTGTCGGAGGCACGCAAAGCCACGACATGCTCCCCCCGCGCCAAATGGTTGAGCCGTAAGGTAAACGTCTCTTTCCGCGAATCCACGATGCCGTCATCGGATAACACGTCGTGCCAATCCTGCCCGTCCAGGGAGGTCTCCGCGCTCCGGAGAGGAGACGTGCTGTCCTCTGCGGAGAATTGCACCTCGGCCGTGAAACCGGTGACAGTCTGCCTCAGAACTTCGACGTCCGGAGGCGTATTGTCAACCCAGAAGGGGGCGCTCAGCAATTCGGACTTTCGCTCCATCTTGGGGGGATTGGACTCCTCGTCCGACGCTACCAGCCGCGCCACGTACTTCCCGTCCGCCAGGGCGCTAGGATCAATCGTGTAGCTGGGTTGGTGAATTTTGTCCTTGAGGAGATGCCATTCCCGCTCGTCCGTGGCTTTCACATAAAGCGCATAGACCAACTGGTCGCCGTTGGGGTCATCGGCCTGCCAGGTCAGGGTTATGGGAGTCTTCCCGGGGGGAGTTGACTGTGGTATAGCGCCGAAACCCACTGAAGGCGAGGCACTTACGGTCAGCCCGGCACCCATCGGCAAGTTTACTGATGCCCCCGCCGCGCCCGTTCGCTCGCTCGAGGTGCTGACGTTCAATGAGTGAATCTGCGGTGGCAGGTTTTGGTTTAAGTAGGAGATGGTCACCTCGTCTAGCGTAGGGGAGCCATTTCCCGAGGCGTGGAGGACTGCCTTCCACTGGAGGTAGCGGGCGGGAGGGTTCGTCAGGGAATCGCCGTCGGGATTGCTGTAGGGTCCTGCCCAATCACTCCAAGTGTGGTCGGGCCGGTCAGAATTCCCCGAGCGCGCGTAAAACTGCAAGGCACAGCCCGCCGGAACATCTCCTCTCCAGGCCAAGACCCCCCAGCGCGAAACAAACTTTGTGTCTTTCACCGGCGATTCGAAGGTGCCTTCGTGGGCGGGGGAAACCCCGATGCGGAACAATTTGGCCACATTGCTTGTCGCCGCGTAGAGGTCTGAGCCTCCAAGGAGCAGTCGGGTGGCAAGTGATTCATGAGTTTCTGTGAGAATCGTCAGTTTCTCGCCATCGGGCTTAGCATCCAAGTCGAAAATCCGCCCGTTGCTGTCAGTGGTGAACAGCACATGGTCACTCCGGACAGCCAGCCCGAAAATGCTCTCGTTGCTTGAGCTCCAGATGGTTTCCGCGGTTGAATCCGGAAAGATTTCAATCAATGCTCCGCGCCCAGTTCCCAACTGCATGGGAAGCATTTGGGGGAACGGGGGCGTTGACCGGTTGAAGCTTGGGGTCTTGGCCTGTGCCGGTGGAGCTTGCCCCTTGGCTGTCGACTCGGGGTCAGCCGAGGCCGTGACGGTGACCGTGGTGACGCCGCCGCCGGGAGCGGCTTGAGGGGGAGCCAGGAGCAGATCCGGCGATCCCTTGCTGCCCGCCCCTCCCAGGGTGGCCGCAAAGATGTGGCCCTGGGGGTCGACCGCCAAATCATGAACCTCAGGCAGAGCAGCCTGGTAAATGACGAAGGCCTTCCCCTGGGGCGAGATGCGATAAATCAGGCCGTTCGGCACGCTGCCAGCCAGCAGATTTCCCGTGGGGTCAAGCCGTAGGCACATGATGTGCGTCTGCTTGCTGTCAAAGAAGATATCTCCCTTGCCGGATGGGTCTACGCGGAAGATTTGTCCCTTATCGCCGGTTGCGACGTAGAGCCGCCCTTGGGCGTCGAGCTGCAACGCCCAGATATACTTAGCTTTGGGATCGAAGAAAACGCTGGATTTGCCGTCGGCAGTGACTTTGTAAACTTTACCCCCCGGAGAGCTGCCCACATAAAGATCCCCGCTGGGGCCGACTGCCAGGGCGAAGATATCCGGCTCGTTGGCTGTCAACAGCAGGGCGGATTTTTGGTCGGGGCTCACGCGGAAGACCTTGCCTTGGTGCCCGGTGCCGACATAGAGGTTGCCGTGGGAGTCCCGCGCCAGCGAGAGGGCCAGAGCTTCTTCGGGGCTAAAAAGGGCTTGCGCCTCAGGCGCCAGTGACAAATTGCCCTCTTTACTCAAGGAGACTCCTGTAAGGGTCCCTTGAAGGAATTCATCAAAGGAGCCGACTTGCCAGAAGGTTGTTTCAACACCGAAGGCTGGTAAAGCAATTGTTACAACCAGTAACAGCTTGTAAAGGAATCTGCCGAGTTTCATTCCCCAACCTTTCTGAATGCAGTGGTTAGTGGCTAGTGGTTAGTGCTTAGTTACTTGCAACCGCCACGAGCCGCCACCTACCCTCCTCTAGCCCCTAGCCACTGACAACTAGCCACTGCCCTTCACATCCCCGAGCCCGCCACTTTGAGGATTAGCGTCTTCTGTCCACGGATGGCGTAGGGAGTCGGTTTGGTTTCAAAGTCGCCCACCACCGACGTCCCGCTGAAAACCACGCTGGAGGCGGCGGCAGAGTCCGCCATAAAAGTCTGCAAGAGGGAAGGCGGAGGAGACGGGTATTCGTCCCCCTGCATCACGAAGGAGCGCTGGGGCGCCATCAACAGGGCGTAGACGCGATTGTTTCGCCGCATCCGGTTCAGGGCGCGCACCAATTGCTGCGCGTCGCGCGGCGTGCCTCCCAGGGCCGAGAAACGAAATTCCAGGGCATTGATGCTGGAACCCCCGCCCACCACCAGTGATAGCATCTTGTCCGTGACGCTTTCGGGTACATCCACCGGAATCTTCTCGGTCAGGGTCGCGCCCCACGGCAGGCGGAGGAGGGCAGTCACTTCCAGATGGTCTCCGGGCCGCACTTCCGATTTGGTGCTCCACACCTGCTCGAGCTTGGCGCTGCGTTTCTCATCCAGCGAGCCAATACTGAGGTCGATATCTTGAACCTTGAGGTCGGGAAATCCACTGGACATCAACAGGGCCAGTGGCATGGCCGCTGTGGCCCCCGCCATGTTGGCCGTCCCCACCTCACCCGAGAGAACATCCTCCAGATCCACGGACTGGCCGCCGGTCAGCCGGATCTTGGCTCTTAAGTTCAGGGTGGAAGTCCCAATCGAGCGTTCCGTAACGGTTAGCGCGGAAGTCACGGCAAGATTGAGGAGAAGCGGGGAAAGAAACGGCTCCTGAATCATCTCGAAATTGTAATCGGATTTCCTATTGAGCGTCGAATCCAGGTGTACGTGGACGGGAATCATCGGCGGAGTTTTCTCGCCCACCTGGCCATAAATGGCATCGAAGCGGTCCTGTTGGATGGTGCCCACGACGGCGCCAGGCGCATCCACCTTGAACGAGGCGGCAATGCTGGGTACCGTCACGATGACGTGCGCGGGCGCGAAAGGAAACTGCGCCGGGCCTACCGCCAGAACTTGGTGACCACACGCGTAAAGGTTGTTTCCTTGCCGAAAGGTGACCGTGCAGTCGATGTTCAGGTCCAGATCGCCGCGCACCAGCAGCAGGCTGATCATGGAACCCGGTTCGAGGTCTGTGGGGCTCGGCGGCGTGTTCTGCGCACTCCCTGAAATCACGCCGCCCTGCATAGGTTCCAGCCCCAGGCGGCGGAGCTGCGGCGTAAACAGGTCGATGGCGGCATTCGAAAAGCCCCCGAAGCGCAAAGGAAGCAGCAGGCTGGAAAAGGAAGTGGTCTCCCGCGCTTCCGGAAGAGGGGAGAGATTGGGGGCGGCGTCTTCATCCACAATCACCCGGCCGAGGTCAGGCGATCCGCCCGAGACGTTGGCAATGCGAAAGCTCTCATTGGGTGACCAGTGCGCCGTAGAAGCCGTCGCGGAGGGCACAACCGACAGCATTTCCTCGATGGGGGTGATCCCGGCTATCGCATCCTTGGAAAGCGGAAACGAGCGGGAGACCGCGCCCACCAGTTTGCCGTCCACATAGACTGGACTCCCACTCATGCCGGAGATCACGCCCGTCGTGGCGAGAGGGCCACCCGAAAGCCGCGCCAGGATGAGATCCCGCTGGGGCGCAATAGCGTTTTTCAGCACACCCAGGATTTCCACCTGGAATTCGTCGATTTTATCCCCTTCGAAAACGGTTCGCCCCACGCCTTTCAGGCCCGGGCGGACTTCGCGGAGGGGGAAGATCGGTGGGCTCGCCTGGCCCAGCAGGTGGCAAGCAAGAAACAGAACCAACACGAGGCTGGTAAGCAGTCGCCTAAGTAGCATCATAGCTGGCACAAACCCATAAAGTCTGCGCAAAATTCTAGTCTAAGGACAATCGTCCGATTGGTCAAGCAAAGCCCGCGAGCGGTCGTGGTTCAGTTTGCTGTGGCGGCGGTCTCTGACCGCCGCGACAAAAAATCAAACCGTACCACTCGGCCGTGGGGGGAAGTGGTGCAGTTTGAAATCAGGTAGTGGGGCAGATTGGCCAA
>Ga0315282_10007968_pt1 | contig 17263 bp, 14 predicted proteins | sample YL17G07_20_MG_FD_203693 | JGI IMG/M metagenome (GOLD analysis project Ga0315282, IMG submission 203693) | Sediment microbial communities from Yellowstone Lake, YNP, Wyoming, USA - YL17G07_20 | ecosystem: Environmental > Aquatic > Freshwater > Lake > Sediment | place: USA: Wyoming | collected... | reverse complement strand
CATGGCTTACTACTCAGCGGCTCTTTACCTTGGAGAGAGCGCGGGCCCTGAAGCCCTGAAGGAAGAGATCGACAATTTGGCAGTGCTCGGCTTGAAGTTTGAGAGCAAGAGCCCGATTCGCACCGCTATTAGCGTTGGCTACGGCAGCGACACTTATGAGTCGATCGTAGCAGGAAAAGGCGCGTCGGTGTTAAACATGCTCCAGGGTATATTGGGCCCGGCGAAGTTTGCTGATCTGCTGGAGCAGTACGTGAAGCAGTTCGCCGGCGTTGGCGGCTCCACTTCGGACTTTCAGAAGCTCGCGGAGCAGCTCTATGGCCAGGAACTGGGGTGGTTCTTCGCTGAGTGGCTTGACACTACCGGTGTGCCAAACCTGCAGGTGGACTATAAGCTCCTCAAGACCCGCGACGGCTTCCGCATCTCAGGAGCCGTGAGCCAGGACCGGGATCTCTTCCGGATGCCATTGGAGATCGAGGCTCAGTCGGAGGACAAGAGCGAGCGAGTCACTGTCGAACTCAGTGGAAAATCGACGCCTTTTGACATCAACACCTTCAGCATGCCGCAAAGGGTACTCATCGATCCGGACAACAAGCTCTTGCGCGACTCCCCCGAGCTCAGACTCAAAGTTCAGCTCACCCTTGGCAATGATCTGAAGCAAAAGGGCGATTATGTCGAGGCCATACGCGCTTACGAGGAGGCCCTCAAAATCAACCCGAGGAAATCGATTGTTCATTTTCGGCTGGCAGAAGTGTTTTTCGAGCAGAGCAACCTTCAGGCATCAGCAAATACATTCCGCGATGCCCTGAACGGAGACAAGGATCCCAAGTGGATTGAGGTCTGGTGCTATATATACATCGGCAAGATCTTCGATATCCTTGGCCAGCGACAGCGGGCAATGGCGGAGTATAACAAGGCCCTCAACACGAAGGACGATTACAACGGTGCCCAGGACGAGGCTAAGAAGTGGTTGGCCACCCCCTATACTCGTGATGCCACAGCGGTGGGGAAGGACAACAAGTAGCCAGTTTTTGTCGCGAAACGCCTCAGGTGTCCTTTCTGGACCTGGACTTGGACTTCGAGGTGGACCTGGTCGCAGACATAGACATGGGTAATTCAGTCCTGCGGGAGCCTTGGCGAGCGCGCCATTTATCGGATCACCCTCCGTTCTTGCGTCGTCCGCGTCGAGATCCATGTCCAAGTCCACGACCGTAACAGAATATTTTGGTGTTTAGCGACAGAAGCTAAGCTAGGCTGTGAATTGCGATATATGAAAACGGACTGAGTACATGTCTGCATGGGGAGGAATCGCGCAAAAGATACGCGTGCCTGCAGGCACCCTGCTGGGCCTGGTCTTTCTCCTGCTCTTGCACCCATCCCGCCGTTCACTCCTCATAGGGGGTATTGTGGCAGGCCTGGGTGCTTTGATTCGGGTTTGGGCCTCTGGGTACATTGAGAAGGGAAGGGCTTTGGCCCAGGATGGGCCCTATGCGCTGACGCGCAACCCGCTCTACCTTGGATCCTTTTTCATGGCGCTTGGAGTGCTCCTTGGGGGACAGGGATACTGGCTCCTGCTGCCCTTCGGGATCTTCTTTGCCTTGATGTATTATCCCGTCATGAAAAGAGAGGAGCAGGAATTGTTGCAGGGCTACGGGGAACAGTTCCTGGAGTACGCCAGGCGCGTGCCGCTGTTCTTTCCGAGCTTCAACGCTGCTGCGGCCCGCTCGTCCTCTTTCCTATGGTCGCGTGTCATCCGCAATCGCGAGCACAGGACGCTCCTGGGGCTTGCCCTTGCCGAAATCTTCCTCATTTTGAAAACCTTCCAATAGAAGGCGGCGCGGAATTCCATAGACGGGACACCGAAAAATTGCTAACTTACCCAGCATTACTCTTTGATTGGGTTCGGGTTAGCCGGGACGAGTTCCGGAGATCTTCATGGCGGAGGCCGAATCCTCAAAGCGCGTTACAAGGTAGGGATGCATGTATCCAGATCATTTCCCCCATGATGAAAGCACGCGAAGCCCGCTGTGGAACTGGGCCGGATCATCCCTTGTCACGGGGGCATCGGATCTTCTCTGGCGCGCCATTCAAGCGGTCAACACACGCCTTCCCGAAGGCCGGCTACCCCATCCCGGGTGGGCTCCTGACCGGATGCCCAAGAGCCGCCAACGCACTAGCCCTCCGCTTGGATTCCCGAGAGTCACCGACTCGCTTTGCCCACGCTGCATCCCGGAGGCGCGCGCCAAGGTTGTCAGTGGGAAGATTGGCTTGCCGTTGCTGGCTGATGGTTATCTCGGCAAGATCAAGGCCGAGATCGTCGAGGAAAACGGGCGCATCCTGATGCGCAAGGTCTGCGAACGGCACGGTCCTTTTGAAGACGTGCTTTCGACGAATCCGGCCTTCACCCGCCGCATCGAAGGTCTTTTTTTCGGCAGGGACTTCGAGGTTTCCGACGACTTGAACATCCATCGCCACGGGTGTTCCTCGATCAAGTACGGACGGGGCACGGTGCTCACGGTGGACCTGACGAATCGATGCAACATGATGTGTGGCCCGTGCTTCATGGATGCCAACCAGGTCGGCTATGTTCACGAACCCAGCTTCGAGGAGGTCAAGGCGATACTCGATCGGGCGGTGTCGTTCAAGCCGCGGCGCCAGGTGATCGTCCTTTTTTCCGGCGGCGAGCCCACGCTCTCGCCCTGGTTCCTGGATTCCGTTGCCTATGCCAAGAAGCTCGGCTTCTATCGAATTCTGGCAGCCACGAATGGAATCCGGTTTGCCCAGAGCGAAGAGTTTACACGTCAGGCCCGAGAAGCCGGGCTGCACGGAACCTATCTGCAGTTTGACGGCACAACCAATGAGAAAAACCGCCATCGCGGCGTAACCAACCTGCTCGACGTCAAGCTGCATGCCATAGACAACATGGCGCGAGTCGGGATGAAAACCACGCTCGTGACCACGATCATCAACGGAATCAACAATGACGCGGTCGGGCCGATCGTTGATTTTGCGATCCATAACGTCGACAAGGTGCAAACCGTCGTCTTCCAGCCCATCTCTTTCTCAGGCAGGGACGAGCAGATCGATGACGAGACTCGATATCAGCAGCGCTACACTCTTTCCCAGATGGTCGAGGATTTGAGAGCGCAGTTGCGTGCGGACTGGAATCCGATGAGGGACTGGTTCCCCCTGTCGGCCTATAGCGCTTTCACAAGCGTGATGGACATACTCCAGGGGCCGGACGCGCCGTGGGGCTGGAGCTCCTGCAACTGTCATCCGGATTGCGGCGTCTTCAGTCTGATGGTCATCAATCGCAGGACGCATGAATGGACCCCGCTGTTCAAGTTCTTCGACTACGAGCGGTTCATCCGTGACGTGGCGACCATCACCGATACTGCGCGCGGCAAGACCTTGACGGCGGCTCAGCTGGCGCTCGCAATCCTTCGCAATTACAAAGCGAAAGAAGCGCCGCGCGGCTTCCCTTTGTCGCAGATCCTCAATCTGTTCAAGCCCAGCTCGGAAAGGTCCGACAGCGACCGCAATGACCGCATGAAGACGCGCTCCGGCCAGGACCAATGGCGCGTGCTCTGCGTTGAAGGCATGTGGTTTCAGGATCTCTGGACCTACGATTTCCGCCGCACCGAAATGTGCGTGATTCCCTATGGGACTGAGGAGGGAGAGATATCCTTCTGCGCCTACAACACGGGCGTGGGCTGGCGTCAGATTGTCGAAATCGGGCACCAGACTGCGACCCTGGCGGAATGGCACAGGACGAGGGGCCGCCACAAGATTTACGCCAAAGGCGCAGCCATAGACCTGGAAAACTGAACTGCAAAGACCACTTCAAGAACAGCGGCAAGGTGCAGACCTCCTTCAGAGCCGCGACCGTAAGGGAGCGGGTGGTAACACCCGAATGGCCTGGGATGAAAAAAAATGGATAAACGACCCGCTCGCTCATGCTCGCGGCTCTGTATGGGGCAGCCAGCAATTTGGTGCATCGTGTTCATTAATAATCCAGGTTAAGTACTTGACGAAGATGAGCTATACCGTATCCGAAATTGCAGCGTTCCTAGGTCTTAAGTTTCAAGGTGAAGGCGGCTGTCGACTGACGAAGGTGTCCAGTTGGGAGACGGCCGACGACACCTCCTTGGTGTTTCTCGAACGAGAGCCGAAGGGCGGCGCGCTCCGGGCGGGATGTCTCGTGGCGCCCCCTGAGCTGGTCCCGAGCGGCTGCAACGCCATCCTCTCCAACAGTCCCAAACTGGACTTTGCAAGGGCGGCCGCTTTACTGGCGCCCAGCCCGCGCGGTTGCGGTTCTCGAGACAGCAGCGCCGTCGTTTCTCCGGATGCCGATGTAGCTGCGGACGTCGACATCGGAGCGTTCGTGGTCGTGGGCGCCCGTGCCCGCATTTCCAGCGGCTGCATCCTGCACGCCGGCGTCGTGGTCGGGGAGGATTGCGCAGTAGGGGAGAACTGCACTCTTTATCCCAACGTGGTGCTTTATCCGGGCTCCATTCTCGGGAATCGAGTCGTGCTCCATGCTGGTGTCGTGGTAGGGAGTGATGGGTTTGGGTATGTTTTCGACGGCAGCTCGCAGGTGAAATTCCCCCAAGTGGGGAGAATCATCCTCGAGGACGACGTCGAGATCGGCGCCAACACGGCGCTGGACCGGGGCTCGCTGGGCGTGACGCGGATCGGCGCGGGAACCAAGATCGACAACCTGGTGCAGGTGGCACACAACGTCCAGATCGGCCGAGGAGTGGTGATTGCAGCCCAGACGGGCATCTCCGGCAGTTCGGTGATTGAGGACTATGCCGTCATCGGGGGCCAGGTTGGGTTTGGAGATCACGTGCGGGTGCAGAGCGGCGCAGTGATCGGCTCGAAAGCGGGCGTCCTCCCCGGCAAGATCGTTCGCAGCGGCGAAGTGTATTGGGGTGTCCCTGTGCGCCCCCTGCGAGAATACAAACGGCTGAACGCCCTTTTCGGCAGGCTGCCTGAACTGAAGGCCGATATTGACTCCTTGAAAGCGGCAGTCGCTGCGCTCGAGGAAGCTCTGTCTGACAAAGGGAAACAATGAGCTTCTTGAGGAGTCAGAAGCCGGGCATCGGAAAAAGCCGCGCGCGGACGGCCCAATGCAGTCGATGGACGCCACGAGGTTCGCGCGTTGCCGGTGTTGGCATCGGAGCGCCCGCTATCGTCTTAACTCCGGATTCATAGTCTTATGTCTGATGCCTCCAGACTCCAAGAAATATGCCGTTCGACCCTGCAGGCGTTCTCTGGCTCCTTCCGCGACAAGGAAATTGTCGCAGGATTCTATCCTTACATCGGTCTGACTCACACGATTCGTCGTCGTGGTTCGAGTTGGGTGCTTCGCATCAGCGATTACTGCAGTCAGGCGCCCAGGGATGTACTAGAGTCGATCGTCATTCTGCTTGCGTGTAAGGTCCTCCGACGGAAGCCTCCGTCAGAGGTGCTGCAGATTTACGAGCGCTTCCGACGAGACCGCGAGGTTATGGACCACGCCCAGGCGCGCCGCCTTTTGCGTGGGCGCAAGCACATCGTGGATGTGCCGGGAAGACATCATTCTCTATATGAGATCTACCGCGAGCTGAACCGGGATTATTTCAACGGCCAGGTCGAAGTTCGAAAGTTGGGCTGGGGGATACGCAAAAGCTGGAAGCGCCTGGGTCACTACGACCCCATCCACCATACGATCACTATCAGTCCGGTCCTCGATTCACCCAGAGTTCCGAGGTCAGTCGTATCCTATCTTCTGTATCACGAAATGCTGCACGCCGTGTTTGACGACGCCGGCGCCAGGATGAGGAAGCGGCGCCACACGCCCCAGTTTCATCGAGCCGAGCGCGCCTTCCCAGGCTACGCCGCTGTCAGAAGATTCCTGCGCCGATTTTGTGAGGGACACGGGAGAAGCGGGCCGGATACGATCTAGCGAGATTCCCGCTCTGTGCGGGTGATGCTGCCTGGAGGCCTTGGATGTGATATAAATTGCCGTCCGGTTTGGGTCGGCAATCGATTCGGGAAAGCGGTGTTGCGATGAAATGTGTTCTCTGCGATCAGCGGAAGGGCAGGAGATTCTGCCCGGCTAAGAACACGACGATCTGCGCCCAGTGCTGCGGCGAGAAACGGGTGCTGGAGATCGACTGCCCGGAGAGTTGCGAATTCTTGAAGATAGGCCGTGCGCGTGACGCAGATGTGGAAGCCGCGCGCCACTATCGCACCTCCGATCCGTTCGAGCAGGAGAAGAGAGCCCGTGTCCTTGCAGGCTTTGAGGGTCCGTTTGCCCATTTGCAGGCGGTGATTGCGGTCGAGAGAGAATCCTCTCGGGAACTGAGCGACGCGGATGTGGCGGAGGCACTGGACTGCCTCCTGAAAACGCTCCGCACGGAGGAGCGCGGCGTAATTTACGAGGCGACTTCGAATAATCCGCGCGCGGAAGGCCTGCGGAGACAACTTAGCATGCTGGTCAAGTCATATCGATACCCGGAGAGATCCGGCCAGCAGCGTATTCTCTTAAAGGACGCCATTGAGTGCTTGGAAGTGATACGGGCGGTGGTTGCGAGTCATCTGGAAGCCGGGCCATCCTCACTGAGCTTCGTTGACTTTCTCGTTCGCAACCTTCCCCGAGACGCCAAGCTGAGGCCGTCTCAGCCGTCCATCATCATTCCCGGCTGATAGCAGAGGTTCCCGGACACTGCCTGAAGCGAGGGTTGATCCCATGGTACTGACTCCGTTCAATTGCGATCCAGAGATCCTGGCAGCGGCGGTAAGCCGATTCCGGAAGAAGAAGATTCTGGTGCTCGGCGACGTGATGTTGGATCGGTTTCTTTGGGGTACGGTCAGTCGCATCAGTCCTGAGGCGCCGGTGCCGGTTGTTGAGGTTCAGAAGGAGACGACCTGTCTGGGCGGAGCGGCCAATGTGGCCGCCAATATAAAGAGTCTCGGGGGGGAGCCCTTTCCCCTCGCGGTTGTCGGGAACGACGCCGAGGGGGAACAACTGCGCGCGGAGTTTCGCAGCATCGGAGCCGCGACGGGAGGGGTTTTTGTCGACAAGGGGCGAATGACCAGCGTCAAAACGCGCATCATCGCCCATCACCAGCAAGTGTGCCGCACGGACCGGGAGGACCGGACACCGCTCGCCCCGGAGCTGCAGCAGAAAATCGCGGATTGGTTCCGATCCCGCGTGGAAGCGGTTGATGCCGTGGTTGTTTCCGATTATGCCAAAGGACTGATTTCGACCTCGTTGCTAAGGAGAGTTCTGCCGACGGCCCGATCGGCGCAGAAAGTGGTCTGCGTGGATCCCAAGCTGAGGAATCTCGCGGCGTATCGGCCGGCCACGGTGATTACGCCCAACCTCGCCGAAGCCGAGCGCGCCGCCGGCATGAGCATCGGCGATGAAAAATCCCTTGTGCGGGCGGGCAAGAGAATCATGGAGCAGACAGGGATCGATCATCTACTGGTGACCCGCGGGGAGCACGGCATGACCCTCTTCGAAGCGGATTCGAAGGTTACCCGGATTCCGACCCTGGCCCGCGAAGTGTTCGACGTCACCGGTGCTGGCGACACGGTCATTTCCACGCTGGCTCTTGGCCTGGTCAGCGGGCTGTCAATCCTGGAAGCGGCGATCTTGTCGAACATCGCCGCAGGAATCGTAGTCGGCAAGCTGGGCACTGCTTGTGTGACTCCCGACGAGCTCCGGTCCCGCATCTTGGCTCAGGCCTCCAACCGCCAATCCTAGACCCCTGTATAATTCATTGGGATGTCGCCTCGGAGCGCTGACACGCAGTTGGTGAAAGAATCAATCGGCCCGTGAGCACAAAGCGAAATATTGCAGGCGCGGCGAACCCCGTTTCTGCGGCTACGATGGCCTATGTGTTGAAGTCGAAAGAAGGCGAAAGAGATGGACTCTAAGGACAGGATTGGACGGCGGCGCATGCTGATGGCTGCGGCGGGCTTAGTTGCCGGCCTGCCTGCGCGTGCGTCCGCTGTGTCACAGGAGAAGAACCCCGATAAGATCGATCCCGACGCCGGAGTGACTTCTCCGGAAGATCTGATGAAGGAACACGGTGCGCTCAACCGTTGTCTTCTCATCTATGAGGAAGCCATCCGGCGGCTCCGAAACAAAGAGGAAGTCTCGCCCGGAGTTTTCAATCACACCGCTGAGCTGATCCACAGCTTTGTTGAGGAGTACCACGAAAAAAACGAAGAGAAGTACATTTTCCCTGTCTTCGAGGAGCACAAGAAACTCGTTGATCTCGTCGAAACGCTCAAGACGCAGCACAAGGCCGGTCGCAACGTAACAGCGAGAATTCTCAGTCTCTCGACTCCTGATCAATTCCGGTCACAGGACAACCGCACTGAACTGATCGCCTCTTGCCAGAGCTTCATCCGGATGTATCGGCCCCACGAGAGCAGGGAGGATACGCCATTGGGGACTGACGACGCTAAATGGCTTGTGAAAAAAGGGATTGCCTCATCCAGGCGGCTCCAAATGGGGCCTAGCGCCAATTTTGCCCTGCGTTTATTGCCCCTTAGGTTTTTCTGCTGTTCCCTCGGCAGGAACTGAGACGATTCCAGGCCCGGGGCAAGGAGAGGACCTGAGAGCAGCGAAATCCGTTAGATTGAGAAATCGGGGGCCAAAAAGTGAAGCTAAGCCCTCTCCTCGGGCATCGCATTCGGGGTTTCTCTTAAAGACAGAGAGACTTGCCGCCGTCAGTCCCCGAAGCGCTATCCTCATGAGGCGCGGGTTGATTACGCGATGCTCCTCGGCTGCATATTTCTCCTGATCGCCGGGGCGGGAACGTGGTCGCTCGATGCCGGGCTGACCAGGGGCGCAAGGAACCCGGACGGATATCCCAGATGTGAGTTTATGCTATTGTCACTTCTCCGCTACTGGATCCAGATTCAGCCTTTTCGCTTCCGTGTTGAAGGCGGCGAGGTCGCGTGTGAGCACCTGCTGCAACTTGTCGGTCTGCACCTTGAGTTCGGCAATCAGGTCCTTGAACACAGGCTCTGCGTTGCCGATCGGCTTGCCGTCCCCCCTATTGACGACCGAGAGCAGGGTCGCCAGCCGGTTGTTGATCTTGATCGGGAAGTTCAGCGGATCCTGACTGGCCTGATTGCGAACCTGATAAATGTCTTCTTCCACCGCGCTGAGGTTTTTGGCGAGTGTGTCACCGGCGGCCTTGAGCTTGGCGTCCTGGGACTTCGACAGGCGATCCCCGACCTGGGTTTTAATGCTGCGAATCAGGATCACAGCATTGTTGGCTTCGCTGACCTTGTCGCGAATCTGAATCGCCAGATTGAACTGCTCCATCAAATCGGCATCGGTGGCCGAGTGGAGCGGGTGACGCTTTAGCACCAGCGGCTGTGTCTGCGTCTTGCCGTCCACCGTCATGCGCACCTGATACGTCCCCGGCGGCGCCGCAGGCCCCGCGACGCTGCCGCCCCACAGGATCATTCCCGGGAAGCTCATCGCGTCCGGATACCGGACATTCCATGTGACGGTGTTGAGTCCCGCCGACATCGGCGCAAGTGTGACGCCGCCGCGGCCGCCACGCCCACCGCCGCCTGCTGCTCCTCCCACACCCGCGCCTCCGCCTCGCCCGCCGGCCGGAGCCGCACCGCCGGCAATCGATCGGACCACCGTGCCCTTGCCGTCCAGGATGTCGATTGTCAGGCTCTGTACCGGATGACGGAGCAGATACGTGATCGTGGCGTTGCCGGCCGACCGGATCGCGGCTTCCGGCCTGAACAGGAATGCATCGGCGGACGCAACTGCCGGTCCCCACTGCCGGAGCGGCTCGACATGATCGAGAATGTAGAACCCGCGCCCGTGTGTCGAGATGGCGATGTCGTTCGCCTCAACCCAGACATCGGATACCTGCGTGTCAGGCAGATCCAACGAGAGCGAGCGCCACGTATCGCCGTCGTCGTAGGAAATGTAGAACCCATGCTCTGTGCCGGCGTAGAGCAGCCCCCGACGCGTCGGATCCTCGCGCACGGCGTGCACGTAATCTTTCGCGCCAATCCCGTTCACGATCTTCGTCCACGTTTTGCCGAAATTGTGCGTGCGGAAGATGTAGGGCGACATGTCGTTCAAGAGCGGCTTTTTCACCGCGACGTATGCGGTGCCTGCATCGAACACTGACGCGTCAATGATGCTCACGCGGCCGAAATCCGGCATTTCCTTCGGCGTCACATTCGTCCACGTCTTGCCGCCGTCGCGCGTGACGTTGATCAGGCCGTCATCCGAACCCGCCCAGAGCACGTTGACGTCGGTCTTGCCTGGGCCAAGGGCGAACACGGTGGCGTAGACTTCCGGCCCGTTCATGTCGTGGGTGATCGGACCGCCCGAGTCGCCCATAGTCTCAGGATCATGGCGCGTCAGATCGCCGCTGATCCTCTGCCAGGTCTGCCCGCCGTTAGTCGTTTTCCAAACGTGCTGCGTCGCGGTGTAGAGGACATTCGGATCGGCCGGCGAGAAGATGATCGGGAAAGTCCACTGAACGCGCTCGACCAGCGCGCTCGACGGCTCGCCGGAGAACATGCGCGGATACGGCCCGACCTCTCGATTCTCGCCAGTCCGCCGGTTAACCATGGTCAAGAACGAGCCGTTATTGCCGCCGGCGAAAAAGACGTCCGGGTCTTTTGGGTCAGGCGCGATATAGCCGGGCTCGGAGCCGCCCGGACTGTAGGTCGCCGGCGCAGCGCCGCGTCCGCCCCGTCCACCTCCGGCAACGGCCCCGCCGCCAAAACCGCCGCCGCGCCCGCCGAAGCCGCCGGCGAGGTTCGTGTCGCTTGGGACGCAGATCGTGCTGGAATCCTGTTGCGCGCCGCAGACGTGATACGGCACGTGCTTGGTCGTGATCACATGATAAAACTGCCCGGTCGGATAAGTGCGCGCGGTAAAGGTCGCGGGCTGCGACAACGCGTTGTACGTCACCGCGCCGCCGCTGTCGCTCGCGTGCAGGACGTGATTTGTGTCGTCAGGGTCGATCCACAGGTCGTGCGAGTCGCCGCCCGCAAAGTTCACCATCGTCTTGCCGCCGTCCGTTGACTTGAAGGTCCCGACGTTTTCGACGTAGACGAGGTCCTTGTTCTTCGGATCGGCAAATACGTGCGTGTAGTAAAACGCGCGCTGTCGAAGGTTGTTATTCGGATTCACAAGCTTCCAGGTGGCGCCGGCATCGTCCGAGCTGAACAGTCCGCCGTTTGCGCTTTCGATGATCGCATAGACCCGATTCGAGTCCGCGCCGGAAACTGAAACGCCGATCTTGCCGAAGACACCCGGCGGAAGGCCTGGATTGCGCGTGATCTCGTTCCAGGTCTCGCCGCCGTCGGTTGACTTGAAGAGGCCGCTGCCCGGTCCGCCGCTCGACATCTGGTACTCTTTGCGGTACGCCTCCCAGAGCGCGGCATAGATGACGTTCGGATGGTTGCGATCGATCGAGATGTCGACCGCGCCGGTCTTATTGTCGCGGAAAAGTACTCGCCGCCACGTCTTGCCTCCGTCGGTGCTCTTGTACAAACCCCGCTCGTCACTCGGTGCGCCATACTTCCCGAAGGATGCGACAAAGACGATGTCGGGATTGGTTGGATGAATGCGGATCTTCGCAATCGCATCCGATTCGGAAAACCCGACGTGGGTCCACGTCTTCCCTGCGTCGATCGATTTGTAGACACCGTCGCCCGGCAGAATGTCGCCCCGGATGCACGATTCGCCCATCCCAATGAACACCTCGTCGGGATTGGTTTCCGAAACTGCGACCGCGCCGACTGACGAGCTGTGAACTTGCCCGTCGGTGACGGGCGCCCAATTTTGGCCGCCGTCTGTGGTTTTCCACAGCCCCCCGCCCGTCGCGCCAAAGTAGCCTTCCTTCGGGCGGCCTCTGACGCCGGAGATCGCAATCGACCGTCCTCCGCGCTGCGGGCCGATGCTCCGCCAGTGAAAGGTGTCAAGGATGATCGGATCGATCGGGCCGCTTGCGGTGGGCACGGTGCTGGCTTGCCGGACCCCTTGAGGGCGCAGGCTCCAGGCGCCGTTCAACGTGAGGACAAGAATGACTCCAAGTGTGAAAAGGCGGGCAGAATGACGCATATGACGCCTCCTATGAGGACATGTGAGCATCTTTATCGCGAGACCGGCTCGCCCCGGTTCCTCGTGCAAACTAGGACAGGACATATGGCTATTTTCATCTTGAGGGAGCCTGGGGAGCAAGTGAAATTCGGGGACAGTCACCTGAATTCCCGTGTCGATCTGACACCACACCGGCAAACCCACACCGGGAATTCAGGTGACTGTCCCCGAATTTCCCAAAAAGCGCTCACACGCGCTCAAGACTCTTTCGACGGGAACATCATTGATGCATTTGGGCTCGCCAAAGACCGCACACGTGTATCCGGGGCACGGCATGCAGGGCAGGTCCAGGCGAATTGCCTCATATTCAGTTTCCCAGGGATGCCAGGCGCGGAAGTCTGATGAGCCCCACACAACCACAAGAGGCTTGCCCAACGCTGCAGCGGCGTGAGTCGGGCCGCTGTCGTTGCCTATGAAAAGCCGGCAGCCTTCGATGAGTGCGAACAAATCATCAACTCCGAGATCCGACCAGTAACGATGCGCTCTCTTTGCCTGCCGGCTTATGTCAAGCAAGGCCTGGCTTTCGCGCGGCGCTGCGGAAAAGACGACCGGCAGCGCGTAGCGCTCGGCCAGTTGATCGGCGAGCGCGGCAAACCTACTGTCTTTCCATTGCTTTGTTGGCAACGTCGCCGTCGGGTGTATGAGCAGGTATTGGAAAGGGCGGATGCCCGCAGAATCCAGCCGCCCACGCACACGTGCGCGCGCGGCATCCTCCACGTACAGCTTTCCGCGCGGCCTCGTCGGCACTGGAAGGCTCAGCCAGGGGAGGAGCGTGAGTTGATCTTCCACGGTGTGAAGATCCGTGCGCCGCCATACCAATGGTGGAGGGGGGATCAGGGCACTGTAGACCCAGGCGCAACGATATTTCTCCTGACCAATCCTGATGCGGGCGCCACTTGCAAGGGTAAAGAGCAGCGATGTCGTCCCGCCGTGGAGATTCAGCACGGCCGGGTAGCGGCGTTTGCGGATCTCAACGCAGGAACGGAAACGCGGCCAGGCTTCCGGACCATGCCAGCCGCGTAGCTTCACTTTCAGGGTTTCGTGCACCGCTGGATGCCGGGAGAACACACCTGCGTAAGGCGCCTCCACGAGTACGTCGAGCTGCAGATCAGGTCGCCACGCGTTGAGAGCCTCCAGTAAAGGGAGCGCAAGAATGGAGTCGCCCAAAGATCTCAGGCGGATAATGAGAAGCCGGGGCACGTGCTCCAGATCCCGGCGCGACGCATTGAGACGCTCAGCGGCAGAATTCAGCGAGCGGCCTGATTCGGAACGCGTGGCCTTCAGAAAAATAAGTGGTTTCTCCAACGACGAACGCAGCCACGAAGTCGACAGGATGGGCCTGCGACCCGCAACGGATAGTCAGCGAAAACACTCCGCGAAATCCGTCAATTCATGGCGTGATTTGCGATTCAGTCTTCCTCTTCGATCTTGGCCTCATCTATCAGCATCACGGGGATGTCGTCCCGAATGGGGTAGACACGATGACACTTGACGCACTTGAGCCCGTTGCCGTCAGGCGTCAAACGTACCTCCTCTTTGCACAAGGGACAGGCCAGAATATCGAGGAGCTCCTTGCTGATGGCCATCAAGCCTCCACAACACACCGCTAACCGGATCGGCCCCCGCGCCCAAACTTGCTCTCTGTGCCCGAGAGGAGCCGCCGGATGTTTTGGTGGTGCTTTGCGATGATGAGTGCCGATCCGATCACGGCTGCCCAAAAAGCGATGGAGGGCGCGCGGTAGAGATAAACCCACAGAGGATAGGCTGCCGTGGCGAGGATCGACGAAAGCGAAACATATCGGGTCAAGATCGCAGTTAGAAAGAACACGATCATAGTTGTGCACACTGCCCACGGAGTGAGTGCCAGATAGGACCCGAACCCTACGGCCACGCCCCTGCCGCCCTTAAAGCCGAGAAAGACAGTGAACACGTGACCCAATATCGAAGCAAGTGCAGCGGCGGCCTGCCATTTGATATCGCCGCCCAGCCAACCTGCTACGAGTACCGCGAGATAGCCCTTTCCCGCGTCCAGAAAAAACGTCAGAATTCCGACCCAATGGTTCTTGCGGAACACATTTGTGGCGCCGATGTTTCCGCTCCCGGCCTTGCGGATGTCCGTGCCGGTGCTTGCTTTCACGAGAATAAATCCGAAGGGGATGGAGCCGAGGAAATAGCCCAGCACCGGGATCAGATACTCTGGTCTCATTCGCGATCAGTCTCCCTGCAATTCAATCCGCTCCAGCACGCTGTAAAGAGCCCCTTGTGGTCTGAGAATGCTCTGGTAGATGTTGAACTCTCTCACCGCAAATGTGTGTTCCAGGGCGCTCCCGATTTTAATATAGTCCAGGAGCGGCTGCAAATTCGTTCTGTCGCGGACCCTGCCCAGAGTCAGATGCGGGTGGAAGGGCCGATCCTCCGGAGCGAATCCGGCATCCACGCAAGCCGTCTCTACTTTCTTTTGGAGCGACTCGAGAGAGGGCAGTTCACCATCCAGACCGCACCAGATCACCCGGGGACTGTGGAGATTGGGAAAGCCTCCCAGGCCGTGCAGATGCAGACTGAATGGGTGTTCGGAGGCGGCGGCCGCGCGCAGCAACTCAACCAGCCGGGGCAGAGAGGCTGGTTCGATCTCGCCCAGAAACTTCAGGGTCAGATGAATGGAAGGGATTGCAGTCCACTTGACGTTGGCGCTGAATGAGCGCAGCGTCTTCTGCATTTCGCCGAGCAATGCTCGGACTTCGGGAGGAAGCGGAACGGCGATGAACGTCCTCATGCTGTCTCCCCGGCCCGCAACAGGAATCTGCGCAAACGCCCGAGAGCGAGCGAGGTTGCGAGCTCACGCACGGTTGCTCGATCTCCGGGAAAGACCCGGCGCGCGTGGACGCGACGTGTCTCGTCGGCGAGACCGACGTAGACCAGGCCGACGGGCTTCTGCTCTGACCCGCCACCGGGACCGGCAATGCCGGTGACGGAAAGACCTACGCTGCTGTGCGCCAGCGCGCGCGCGCCGCAGGCCAACGCCTCAGCCACTTCTGCGCTGACAGCGCCGTGCCGCTCCAGGAGTTCATTCGGGACGCGGCACAGATCTGCCTTCAGCTCATTACTGTAACAAATAACTCCGCCTCGAAAGTAGTCGGAACTTCCGGGCACTCGGGTAATGGCCGACGCCACCATCCCGGCCGTGCACGATTCTGCGACTGCGAGAGAGCGCCCGGACTGGCGAAGGAGTCGCCCTACGACCTCTTCCAACGTCTCGTCTGTCGTCGTGAACACATCGTTGCCTAACTCGGCGTGGATCCTGCCGGCAAGTTCCTCGAGATCTGCTGCTCTCTCATCGGGTCCAAGCCAACGCTGCAGCCGCACGGAGATGCAACCCTTGACTGCGAGGATGGTCGTCTGAATCTGGGGATAGTTCTTGTAGATCGGTGCAATCCGAGTGTCCACTTCGGACTCAGGCAGGCCGTGGAGGCTGAGAGACGTCTGTTTCAGGCGCTTTTGGCTGCCCAGCCTGAATGCGCGCGGCAGAACCTGCGATTCGAACATGGCCTGGAGTTCGCGTGGAGGCCCCGGCAGGAGGACGAGGAACGCTCCGGACTCCTCGATCCACATGCCAGGGGCTGTTCCGACCGGATTGTTCAGAATCTCCGCGCCATCGATGACCTCCGCCTGCCTCTCGTTGATCCTTGCCATCTGGTACCCGCGCTTGGCGAATCTGCGCCGCAGAGCTTCGAGGATCTCCGCATGGAGTGTCAGACCGCGCCGCAGCGCCCGCGCGGTTGCCACCCGCGTCAGGTCGTCTTCCGTCGGGCCCAGCCCTCCGCACAGCACGATCAACCGCGAGCGCTGGAGCGCGGCACGCACAAGACTCTCGATGTCATCGGCGTTGTCGCCGACGACCGACTTTAGGGATACCTCAAATCCCGCCTCGTTCAACTTCTGCGTCAGATAGAGGGAGTTTGTGTCAATACGGTCGGGAGTAAGGAGTTCTGAACCGATCGCGATAATTTCGGCTTTCATGGCCTGGCCATCGTAACCGCCGGTCACCTGTGCACGAGCCGGTTCGCGAGCTGGAGAATGATGTTGGCGTAGACGCCAGCCATCAGGTCGTCGGCCATGACACCCACGCCGTTCTTAAGCAGCTCGAGCTTTCGCATGGGGTATGGTTTCCAGATGTCGAACAGGCGGAAAAGAAAAGTCCCAGCGGCAAGATTAAGAAAATTGATCGGCAAAAGCAGAAGAGCCATAAGTTGCCCGGCGACTTCGTCGATTACAACCACGCGCGGATCTTCCTGGCCCAAGCTCCTGCTGACGCGCTCAGAAACGACAATGCCGGCAGCGGTGATCAGGCAGATGGCGCTCAGGTGAAGCTCCGGCAGAATCCGGAAGGAGATGCGGTAGATCATGTAGAAGGCTAAAGTCGTGGCCAAAGAGGCATACGTCCCGGGCATGCCGGGAATCATGCCGACATAACACCCAGTGGCCACAAAGAAGGAAATGCGATCTCTCATGGATCTTTAGATTCCTTGTCCGCCTCAGGCCGTCCGTCTTCTTCCTTCCCCGCCGGAACGCTATACGAGCCTGACAGCCACTTTCCCAAATCCACTAGCTTGCAGCGCTCGCTGCAGAAAGGACGAAACGGGTTGCCTTCAAAGGGTGTCTCCTTACCGCACTTGGGGCACTTGACCTTCATAGCACACCAATCAAACCACAAAGTCCTCTGAGATCGCAAAGAATCTAAAGGGATTTCGTTGAGGTCCTCTAGTTTTCGTAGTTTGCGTTCTGGGCTACCGGACGATTGTACCCAGGAGGTCATGCTCGAGCACTTGCGTGATCCGAATGACGCGGAATTCACCGGCTCGAACCTGTCCGACCTGCGAGTCGTTGATCAGGCAAACGCCGTCAATCTCGGGAGCCTGGGACTCGAGGCGCCCTTGCAGCAGAAGCTCGCTTTCCTGCGACAATCCTTCCAACAGCACCGGAAACTCCTTGCCGATCAGACGACGATTCTTCGCCGCAGCGATCTTTGCCTGTTGCTCCATCAACTCGCGCCTGCGCCTTTCGGCGGTCCGCGCGGGCACCTTCTCCGGCAGCTCGTACGAAAGTGTGTTC
>Ga0315282_10007967_pt1 | contig 17264 bp, 19 predicted proteins | sample YL17G07_20_MG_FD_203693 | JGI IMG/M metagenome (GOLD analysis project Ga0315282, IMG submission 203693) | Sediment microbial communities from Yellowstone Lake, YNP, Wyoming, USA - YL17G07_20 | ecosystem: Environmental > Aquatic > Freshwater > Lake > Sediment | place: USA: Wyoming | collected... | reverse complement strand
ACGGGCATAAAGCCCTACACTACCGAGCGACTCCGAAAACTATCCCCATCTCCTACTACAAATTCCAAATTCCAAAATCCAAATCCCAAAATCCAAATAGAGATGCCGAAACGAGTTCGGCATGACACTAATCCCCGCCTGTCATCCTGAACTTGTTTCATGATCTCTTGTTTCGGCATGACATCCATTCCAAATTTCAAATTACAAATTTATAATACCCCAAGATTTGAAGAATAGTTTGCGAAGAACTTCTGGAATTTTAGCCAAAAAACGAGGACGACACATTCTTTTACAAGCAAATCATTGTTTGACGACCCCGCCCTCTATATCTTTCAAAATATTTCTTTCTTTAGAGGGCGGGGGAGGAGTTTTGATTTGCGCTTTGCAAAGTCCGAAGTTTTTTGGCGTCAAGAAATTCCTCAGGGATGAGCAAACTATTTTCAAATCAAAAACATCACACCTCTGACGGGCTCAATAAATTGAGCCCCTACAACCCTCCTCCGAAAACTATCCCCTCCTCTTACGGGCGACCGCAAGGGTCGCCCCTACGCGACTTCTTCGATAATTCCAAGGACCTGTCCAGATTTCACTACTTCGCCCTCGCCAGCAGAAATTTTGCTTAAGATTCCAGAAGCAGGGGCCTCGACTTGGAAACTGGCTTTCTCGGTGGTAATCTCTACCAAATCTTCTCCTTTGGTTACCCTGTCTCCCTCCTCGTGATGCCAGAAGGAGACAGTTGCTTCCTCTACCTCCTCACCCATATCTGGCAAAATTACCTCTTTCATTATCATCCCTCCAATGAGTAATCTCCCTAGGTGTGATGAAACTGACCCCATTTTTTGCTTAGAACAATCCCACTGTCTTTCCTGTCTCGTCGATGTCGACTTTGGTGGCAGCTGGAATTGAGGGAAGCCCAGGCATAGTGCTCATAGCACCTAAGAGAGGGTAAAGGAACCCAGCGCCCACTGATGCCCGAATATCTCGAATGGGTATTCTGTAGTGGCGTGGAACACCCTTTAAATTTGGGTCGTGGGAAAGAGATAGATGGGTCTTTGCCATGTTGATAGGCATTTTGCCATAACCCAGCTCCGTATACAATTTGATCCTCTCTTCGGCCAGAGAAGCATAATCTACCCCATCGGCTCCGTATATCTTCGTTGCTATTGTCTCAATCTTCTCTTTGATAGATGCATCGTCCCGATAGAGGAAGCGCATCTGGTGTGGCTTATCCACTGCTGCAACAACTGCTTCAGCTAATTCAATGGCACCTACGCCCCCTTTAGCCCAACAATCTACAGGGACAGCGTCTTCCGCTCCTGCTTCAAGAGCTTTTTTCCTCACCAATTCTATCTCTCTGTCAGTATCTGAGGTAAATCTATTGATAGCCACTACCGCAGGAACTCCATGGATGTGAACATTCTCTATCTGTTTGGCAAGATTTTCACATCCCTTTTCCAGAGCTTCCATATTCTCTTTGACAACCAGCTTCTCATTTATGGGCACTCCCGGGCGAACATCAAAAGCTCCACCGTGCATTTTCAATGCCCTGATAGAGGCAACCACTACAGCACAATCGACTTTTAAACCGCTTTGCCGGCACTTGACGTTGACCAATTTCTCGAAACCACAGTCCACGCCAAAGCCACTCTCTGTGACCACATAATCGGCCAGCTTAAGAGCTATCATATCAGCGAGTGCCGAGTTATTCCCATGAGCAACGTTGGCGAAAGGTCCAGCGTGGTCAAAAACAGGTGTATTTTCCGTTGTCTGCACGAGATTGGGCTTAATGGCATCCCTCATTAACACCGTCATCGCTCCGGCAATCTTGAGGTGTTCAGCAGTTACCGGTTTACCATTGTAAGTATAACCCACCACTATCCTGGCCAACCTTTTTCTCAGGTCGAAGAGCCCTGTTGTAAGTGCAAGAATAGCCATAGTCTCAGTAGCCACTGTGATATCATAACCTGTCTCCCGTGGATAACCATTAGCCTTACCACCCAGTCCAATAATTATATCTCGCAGTGCCCGATCACTTACATCAACGCACCTACGCCAGGTAACACTGAGAGGATCGATGTTCAGCTTATTTCCGTGAAGTATGCTAGCGTCTATTGCCGCGGCTAAGAGATTGTGAGCCGTCTCTACAGCGTGGACATCTCCGGTAAAGTGCAGATTAATGTTCTCCATGGGAAGAACCTGAGAGTAGCCTCCGCCTGTGGCACCGCCCTTAATCCCGAAGGTAGGACCCTTTGAAGGCTGGCGACAGGTGTTACAGACTTTCTTTCCTATCCTGGCTAACCCCATCCCTAATCCAAAAGCAATCACTGTCTTTCCTTCTCCTAAGGGAGTGGGAGTAATCGCTGTTACCGTAATAAATTTACCACTGGGCCTGTCTTTCAACCTCTCCAGGATTTCCAAGGAAACTTTAGCCATATACTTTCCGTAAGGCTCAATCTCGTCTTCTTTAATGCCGAGGGCCTTCGCAATTTCCACAATGGGCTTCATCTTTGCTCTCTGGGCAATCTCTAAATCACTTAACATCTTCTCCCCTCCCTTCTAAGAACTTAACCAGATTCCAAATGGTCTTATTCACCGGCGTCGCTATGCCTATTTTCTCAGCTTCGAAAACTATTGCTCCATTGATGAAATCTACCTCTGTTCTCTTCTTTCTCAATATATCTTGCAACATAGAAGAAATGTTGTCCCTCGAAGCCTGACATTGCTCTTCCACTTTCTCAAAGATTTTCTGGTAAGGTAGCCTGATTCCCTTCTTTAGAGAGACCCGGACAGCTTCTTCCACTATCAGTTTCATTGTCTCTCTCATAGGAAGAGATTCGAGCAATTGACCATTCTTCAATCCTGTAATGGCTGTTAAAGGATTTATCACCGCATTAATTAATAGTTTGGCCCACAATACACCCTCTATGTTATCGGAAATCTCAGTGTCTATGCCAGCCTGATTGAAAATATCTGAAATGTATGTAATTCTTCCACTTTCCTTGCTATCAATTTCTCCAATCACCGTTTTTCCAAAACCCGCGTGCCTTATTCTCCCTACCTCTATGACAGTAGCACCTTGATAGCTCACTCCCACAACAACTCTCTCCTCTCCCACGATTTTACTAATCTTCTCAACATTTCCCAGCCCATTTTGCAGGGTTAACCAGACTGTATTCTTTCCAGCCAGGAGCAAAGAATTTCTGGTGGCTTCTTCAGTATCATAGGCCTTAACTAAGATAATAACCAAATCGCAGGGCCCTACCTCTCGAGGCTCTGTTGTTGCCTTTATTCTTATTACGTCCTGTTTAGGTTCCCTGGGCTGAAGGGCTCTACTTGATTCTATAATCAGTCCCTCCCTGTTTATTTTTTCAGCCCTTTCTTTATGATTGTCAATTAGCCAAACATCCTGCCCTGCTCTGGTAAGCATACCACCAAATAAGCCACCCATCGCTCCAGCACCCACAATTCCTATCTTCATTCCTTGAACCCAAATCTATCAATTCGCTCAGAAATTTTGTGAAAATTTTCACAAGTTCTTCCTTAAAAAATAAGCAAAATTATCAAATAAGAATTTTATAAATTAATTTTTTGATTGTCAAGTAAATAAGAAAAGGACTCTGAAAAACTATCATTTTTCTTCAACCTAGTTCATAGTCGGTAGCTCATAGTTCTTAGATTCCATCGATAACAGGTATGAGCTACGAACTCGAAACTATGAACTATAAACTTCTCTTGCCCTGATAATTTTTTCCGGTACGGTAAATTCATTACCTCCCACATGCAAAAGCGGTCTTGCCTTTAAAAGGTCATACTTCCCCTTCACTAGAAGTCCACTTTTCAACTCTACATCCATGATTCTTCCCACCACAATTATGTGGTCTCCCGCTTCATACATTGCTTGTAGTTTACATTCTAATTGAGCCAGTGCTTCGGCCACTTTTGGTGATTTTATCTTTTTCGATCTCTTTTCAGTAAGGTGTGCTTTTTCGATCTCGCTGACTCCCTTAGGAAAATCTTTGCCACAGGTCCAGAGTTGGTTCAGCATGTCAACACTGGGAATATTGACTGCGAAATTACCTGTCTCCCTGATATTGGATATAGTGTGGTGTTCTGGGTCCGAAGCAAATGCAATCATCGGTGGTTCCACTGAAACAGGCATTACGAAGCTAAAAGGTGCTGCATTAGAGACGCCCTCTTTACTTACTGTAGAAATCAGAACCACAGCCCTGGGGGTTAGAATCTTATACCAGTAGGATAGCTCTATTTTCACAGTGACCTCCTGTGTTTTTTGGTTGCGAAAAAGTACCTGTCCCCTTTTTTAAGAGGTGAGGGGCGCGAAATCTTCCGGTCTTCTCTTTACTATTTTAAAGTAGTATAGAATCGCATCAACTATTCTTGTGGATGCCTTCCCATCACCATATGGGTTAATCGATGTAGCCATCCTGTCATACGTTCTTTTATTATCAAGTAACTTACAGGTCTCTCTAAATATGCTCTCTTTAGACAAACCAACGAGCTTTACAGTACCAGCCTCTATCCCTTCCGGCCTTTCGGTAACTTCTCTTAACACTAAAACTGGTTTGCCTAAACAGGGCGCTTCCTCTTGCAGCCCACCAGAATCGGTAAGGACCAAGAAGCACTTATTCATCAGATTTATGAAATCGAGGTAGTCCAACGGTCTAATAAGATGGATACGAGGAGAGTTTTTCAGTATTCTATAGACAACATTCTTCACATTAGGGTTCAGATGCACTGGATAGACAATTTCCAAATCGTCGTATTTCTGAATAAGTTGTCTAATGCTTAAACAAATATTCTGCAATGGAATTCCCCAATTTTCTCTGCGGTGAGCAGTAAGCAGGATTATCCTTTTGCTATTAAAGTCGATTTTTTTCAAAATAGAGTTCCTGAACCGATGTGGCTTTTTCAGGGCTAAATGGAGGGCGTCGATCACAGTATTTCCAGTCACGAAAATGGACTCTTTCTTCATGTTCTCTTTAAGGAGGTTTCTTTTCGCAATCGGGGTGGGAGCGAAGTGGAGCTCGCATAAAGCATCTGTCAGGAGCCTATTTGCCTCTTCAGGATAGGGATTGAATTTATCGTAAGAACGGAGCCCTGCCTCAATATGCCCAACGGGGACTTTTTGATAAAAAGCAGCCAACGTAGCTGCAAAAGTTGTCGTGGTATCCCCCTGGACAAGGATAAAATCTGGATTTTCACTCTTAATTACCTTCTCCAATCTCGAAAGCGAACTGGTAGTGATATAATAGAGAGTTTGCGACTCTTGCATTATATTTAAGTCATAATTGGATTGGAGATTAAAGAGTTTCAGGACCTGGTCAAGCATCTCTCTGTGTTGGGCTGTAAGTGCTACGGCGGTCCTAAAGATATCTCTCTTCTTCTGTAATTCTCTCAGAACAGGCGCCATCTTAATGGCTTCAGGCCTTGTGCCAAAAATACAAATTATCTTTTTCATATAAAACCCGGAAAATAGAAAATAGGGACAGCGACCATTTTTTAATTTCAAATTTCAAATTCCAAATTTCAAATTACGGGCATAAAGCCATACAATAAAAATCAAAAATCAAAAATCAAAAATTCGACTCCAAAAACTATCCCAACCTCTTTCGGGTTCGATGAATCGAACCCCTACATTAATTGTAGGGGCTCAATTTATTGAGCCCGTTCCTTCAATTCCGCCAGGTTTTGCCCCAGCGCTGGCGGAATTAGAGCGAGGTTTTACTGACCGAGCGACTCCGAAAACTATCCCTTCATCCAAATTACGGGCATAAACCCCGTTAGAAATGGATGTTACAAATTCTCCTGGGGGAATTTCTAACGGGGTAAAGCTCTACCTTTTCTTTAAAGTAGAGTCAAAAGAATTGCTCCCAAACCTAATAATCCAGAGATCCCATACATTAAGAGAACCGTCCTTTTCTGGCCCCACCCATAGTTCAGTAGGCGATGGTGGAGGTGGTCCCTGTCAGCTTGGAGAAGGGGCTTTTTCCTCTTCAAGCGTCGAAGAATAGTGAGAAAAGTGTCGAATAAGGGAAGACCTACAACCATAATCGGAATAAATAGAGCAATTGCTGCCACAGTCTTCAATGTTCCCATTATTGTAATCGTCCCCAAGATAAATCCCAGAAACATACTGCCAGTGTCGCCCATAAAGATTTTTGCTGGATGAAAATTGTAGAGGAGAAACCCACTTGTGCTCCCTACCAGTGCCATAGCCATAATAGCTACCAGTTCGAGCCTGTTAGTAATTGCTACATTGCTCTGCTTATTGATTTGAAAAAGAGTGATAACAAAAAAAGTAGCTGAAGCAATTGCAACTATGCCTCCCGCTAGGCCATCGAGGCCATCGATCAAATTAATGGAGTTAATGAAAGTAACTGTCCAAATCACTGTAATCAAAAAACTAAGGTATAGCGAGAATTCAAGATATGTCTTACCGAAGGGATTGTTTATTCCAACTATTCTTATTCCATACCAGAGTAAAACTATGGCTCCAATAATCTGACCGAGTAATTTAGTGATCGGGCTTAGCCCTTTCTTATCGTCAATTAATCCTAAAATAGTGATAATTGTTGCTCCGAGGAGTATTCCCGCTAAGTACCTCTGAACCATGAAATAGCGATATCGAAGTAGAACACGAAAGGCACCATTGAAAAGAAAAATTAAGGCTATGGAACCAATAAAGGCAGCATAGATGGCCAACCCACCCCAAGAGGGAACTACTCTATGGTGAACTTTGCGCTCACTTGGCCTATCCATTACCCCAAACTTTCTCGCTAGGAAAGGGATGAGGGGCGTTAGCGCTAGAGAAATTAGTCCAGACAGGAAAAAGACAAGAATGTAAGAGGTAAGCATCTAATTTCTACCAGGAATGAAGAAAATAATCGCGCTATGAGCTTTCGATTATTCCTTTCTCAGTCTCTTCATGTATAAGGGAAATCTTTTGGTTAGTTTACGTACTTTCTCTTTCAAACTGGCAAGATAGTCCTCATCGTAACGATGATCGAGGGCATCCGATATCAGCGCGGCAATTTTCTCCATATCTTCTTCCTTCATCCCCCTGGTCGTCACGGCCGGTGTCCCCAGACGAATCCCACTGGTCACAAAGGGTTTCTCTATATCGTAGGGAATACTATTCTTATTAACCGTAATACCTGCCTTATCTAAAGCTTCTTCAGCCACATCTCCTGTCAATCTCTTATTCCTCAGATCTACCAGCATCAGGTGTGTATCTGTACCTCCAGAAACAATCTTGAAGCCTCTCCTCATCAATCCTTCGGCCAGCGCCCTAGCATTTTTCACTATCTGAACCTGATATTTTCTAAATTCGGGCGTAAGCGCCTCCTTAAAGGCCACGGCTTTAGCAGCAATAACGTGCATGAGAGGTCCTCCCTGTATTCCAGGAAAGATATTTCTGTCTATAACCGAAGCATATCTCTTCTTACACATTATCATTCCACCCCTTGGCCCACGAAGGGTCTTATGCGTTGTGGTAGTTACAAAGTCGGCGTAAGGAATGGGCGAAGGATGCAGGTCAGCAGCAATTAGCCCAGCTATATGAGCGACATCGGCCATCAGGTAGGCACCTATCCTGTCGCACACTTCTCTGAACTTCTTGAAATCTATAATCCTGGAGTAGGCAGAAGCTCCAGCAACAATTAATTTTGGTCTATGCTTAATGGCAAGTTTTCTCATCTCCTGGTAATCTATAAGTCCTGTTTTTTTAGATACACCTATGGGTACAGCCTTAAAATATTTGCCAGAGAAGCTTGTAGGATGGCCGTGGGAAAGATGTCCTCCATGCGATAAATGCATCCCCATAATCGTATCTCCTGGTTCAAGAACCGCAAAGTAGACCGCCATATTTGCCTGGGTCCCGGAATGGGCTTGAACGTTAACGTGGTCACAACCGAACAACTTTTTGGCGCGCTCAATGGCCAAAGATTCAACCACATCGTAATATTCACATCCGCCGTAGAATCTATGGCTGGGATAACCCTCCGCATACTTGTTGGTCATCACCGATCCTTGAGCCTCTAAAACAGCTTCAGAGACAAAGTTTTCAGAAGCAATCAGCTCAAGATTTTCCGCTTGCCTCTCAGTCTCCATATAGATTGCTCTGTAAACTTCTGGATCAAATTCTTTCAAACTTGACATTTTTCTTCTCCTTGAAATTATGTAAGTATTGTCAAAAACCTGCTACTCCAATCCACGCCCCGATAAATCGGGGCTACTCCAATCTTTTACTCCAATTTTCTTTAATTTTTTCCAGTATTTTCAACAAATATCCCTTAATCTCGCGGAGCCGGCTTCGATAGACCTCTTCTGGCTGGCCAATAGGATCAGGGATATCTAAATTTTCTTCTTCATTAGCAAACTCTTTCAATAGAAATGCCCTATTTTCTACTTCTGGAGCCATCTCAAGAATGGCCTCTTTGTGCCTTCTCTCCATCACCAGAATTAGATCGGCGTCTCTAAGAATCTCAGGGTTAACTTGGGTAGGCTTATGAGATGAAGGCTCAATGTCCTCATCTTTTAACACTTTTTCCAGTAGACCGAAAATACCATAGGAAGGGAGAGCAGCAATTCCAGCAGAACTCACTTTCACATTCTCTATTCCATCTTTCCTTAGCATCTTCTTGAATAGTTCTTGCGCCATCACGCTGCGACACGTATTACCAGTACAGACAAAAAGAATCTTCTTATACATCAGAGATATTCGCTTATCTGTCTTTACCGCTTGTGACCTTTCTCAGTTCTTTCTCTTTTACGCATCCTTCCCTGACCACCCTGAAAGGATAATTGGTCACATCCAGAACAGTAGAGACCCTTCCCAGAGTAGCCCTGTCTCCGTCGATACACAAATCGGTCTCTTTTAAAAGTCGGTCCTCCACTCCTTTAAGTGATACATTCTCCTTCCTCCCGGAGAGATTAGCACTGGTCACAGCCAACGGTCCAGCACCTCTAATCAGCCCAAGAGTTATCCTGTGGTCTGGCATTCTCAAAGCAATCGTCTTATGTTTTTTTGAACTGAACACTAAAGTCAGAGGACCTGGCCAGAAATCCCTTATAAGTTCCTTCACTTCACCAGATAACCTATTAATGAACTTTCTTATGTCTTTTTTGAAGCCGATCAGGAAGACTAAAGGCTTTTTTCCAGACCTCTTCTTTATCCGGTAAATTTTCTTTATTGTTTTGGGAAAGCGAATGCTTGCCCCCAGCCCATAAACAGTGTCTGTGGGAAAGATTACAAGACCTCCCCTTCTCAATACATCAACAGCCTCTTCAATTCTTTTTCCTTCGGGCTTCTCGGAATTAATCCTAATTATCTTTCCCATTAGCCGTTTCCATAATACTGTCACAGATGACTGGACTCCTTGCGAAAGTTCCATTCCACATCTTACGGGTTCGATAAATCGAACCCCTACATTTCTTTTTTGTAGCGGCAAAGCGCAAGCTTTGCTTCCTTTTTTGTAGGGGCTCAATTTATTGAGCCCGTTCCATTCCACATCTTACTCCCTTTCGGGAGGACTCCAGACATTTCTACATTCTATGTGCTGTAACAAGCATTAATCTTTACGTAATCGGGAGTCAAATCGCAGGTATAAACTTTAGCCCCACAACTTCCTTGTTTTAAATCTATCACTATCTCTACTTCTCTTTTCTCCAATATTCGCTTAGCCTCTCTCTCCGAATAAGATGCTGGCTCACCATTTTTGGCCACTCGCAATTTGCCGAAATATATATCTATTCTTTGGGGATCAATTCTTATTCCGGAGGAGCCAATTGCTGCCATCAACCTTCCCCAATTCGGATCAGACCCATATAAGGCCGTCTTAACTAAGGGAGAGATAGCAATATGCCTTGCCATCTTTTTTGCACTTAGAGCGGTCTTTGCATTCCTAATTATTATCCTGACCAATTTCGTTGCTCCCTCTGCATCCCGGGCAATTAACTCCGCCAGCCCTAACATCAGGCAATCGAGATTGTCCTGGAACCTCAAAAAATCACGATTTCGACCATTTATTGGTCTATTCCCTGCTCGACCATTAGCCAGGATTAGAACAGAATCGTTGGTGCTTGTATCGCCGTCAATAGTAAGCGAGTTAAACGACATTTCAGCCGAAGTCATTAATGACCTTTGCAACAACCCCCTGTCAATAGCTATATCAGTAATTATAAAACAGAGAAGAGTGGCCAGGTCAGGATGGATCATTCCTGCGCCTTTGGCCAATCCACAGATGACTGCTTTTTTACGATTAAGAGTCAAAAATTGCTTGCTGATTATCTTCCGAGTAGTATCAGTGGTCATAATTGCTTCAGCAAAAAACTCAGGCTTAGAAGGGCTCTTTATAGTTTCGGTTATCCTCCGAATACCTTCTTTGACTCGATTCATAGGGAGGAATCGACCAATTACCCCTGTGGAGGCAAGTAGAATATCTTCTTTTCTTATCCCCAGTCGACAAGCCAAATCATAAGCCATCGTCTGGGCATCTTCCATTCCCCTTCTTCCAGTAGAGGCATTTGCACAACCCGAATTGACGAGAATCGCCTGCGCCCGACCATTTCTCAAGTGTCTTTTAGAAATTGTGACTGGAGCTGCCTTTACTCTATTTCTGGTAAAGAGCCCAGTTGCCACACAGGGAACTTCTGAATAGATGAGAGCTATATCTCTTTTTTTCCTATCTCCTATCCCTGAGTTAATTCCATTTAGAAAAAAACCTTTGGGGAGAAATAATCTGCTCGCTTTCATGGAGTTAGTCCCGAGCTTCAGTCACCCTAAAGGGCGACCGACCAGTAAACTGGAGTCCTTGCGAAAGCAAGGTTTCCCTCCCTCTCGGGAGGACTCCAGAGCATAAACCGATTTGGTCGGGCACTCTTTAGAGTGCCGATTCAGTTACCCTGAAGGGCGATCGACTTTTTGCACGGTTAAAACCGTGCCTACAATGACTGTCACCCTGAAGGGTGACCGATCGATGGGCGACCGCAATGGTCGCCCCTACGCGTGCTGCCTGCGCTGGACGAGCCAGGATCACGCCACCACTTTCCGCCTTTCTAAAGTAATCCTTCTGTTTCTCTAAATCCATACATTAAGTTCATATTCTGTACGGCCTGTCCAGAACCACCTTTAACCAAATTATCTATTGCAGTAATAATAATTATCCGATTAGTACGTTCATCAACTGTAAGACCTATCTCACAGAAATTTGTTTCCACGACATCCCTTACTTCCGGAAAAGTATATTTTGGAAGAATCCGGACAAATGGTGCTTTTCTATAGTAGTCTCTATAGAGAGACCATATCTTATCGAGTGAGACTTTCCGCTTGAAGTTAAGATAAATTGTGGATAGAATCCCACGGTCCATTGGAACTAAATGGGGAGTAAAGGAAATGGTTATCTTTTCTTTAGAAATCTTTGATAATTCCTGTTCTATTTCTGGAATGTGCCGATGTTTCCCGACATTATAGGCTGCCAGATTTTCGTGGCACTCACTGAAATGGTAGGCAATATCCAATCTCCTTCCCGCACCTGATACTCCCGATTTAGCATCGGCAATTATGGAATTTCCGTCGCCCAATCCATAAGCGAGAAGAGGAGCAACCCCTAAGATTATTCCCGTGGGATAGCAACCCGGATTTGCTACGAGAGGAGATTTCTCTATCTCTTCCTTGTAAATTTCTGGTAATCCATAAACCGCTTTTTTGAGAAGCCGAGGATAAGAATGTTCAACCCCATACCATCTCTTATAGAGGGACTTGTCATTTAATCTATAGTCGGCTGAGAGGTCTATGACTTTCTTTCCTTTTTTCAAAAATTCTGCTACCAGCTTCTGAGATTTACCGTGGGGAAGCGCAATAAAGATAAGGTCTGAATCCTGAGCGACCTTATCAAAATTCAACCTCTCAAAGCTCTTATCTATAAAGCCAGCAAGCCTCTTGTGCACCGCTGAAATTCTCTTCCCCTTGTATGTCTCGGAAGTCAAATGAGCAATTTTCACCTTGGGATGCTTAAGGAGAATCTTTATTAATTCCCTTCCTGTATAACCACTGGCTCCCACAATACTCACTCTTATCATCAAATTTCCTCCAATTCTTAAGGATTGTCCGGCTTTCTTTTGCACCCCAGATACAACTTCGGAAAGCCTCTCCCTTCATAAAGAAAGGGAAAGTACTGTTAAAAGAATACAGCCCAGAGAGAGAAACATAAAAAGTATCGTGAACAGGAGGATTGGTGCCAAAAGTATCAAAAGGGCTTCAAAAGCGGAAGAAGAATAGACTTCTCTAACAGCAGCCAGCGCAAGGGAAAAAAACCAGAGGAGGACAGCGGTGACAAAAATAGACTGAAACAAGATTCTACCTCTACCTAAACCTTCTACTATTAAGGATAGCGGGCTAACAAAAAGAAAGGGGAACATTGCCAATCCGAGAGTAATGAAAAGGTCGATTATGCTGCCCCTTTTCCCCCACACTTCAGCAAAGAAATGGAGAATTCCCGCATTAATTATCCAGAAGAAGGTGAGGAGAATGATAATGAAAAGGAGATTCAAAAAGAAGGCGATTCTCGCCACTCCAGTGAATCTTGAAACAAATAAAGTGGCTCCGGTGGCAATACTAATTTCTGATAAAATAACGACAGCTACCACAAAAATCCAGGGTTTATCCTCTTTGGCTCGATTGAGCCCTTTCCCCGGATGAATAGCTAAATCGTAGAGGAGCGTGGAATAGTTATTTTCCATATTTCTCCGCTCGATGGGAATCTATTGGAGGATATATTCTAATCTTACGGAATCCCCGTCTATTAAATCTCGTAGAGTATTTGTCCTAAAGCGACTGGAAAGAATATCAAAAATTCTTGGAAAGGGCTTAGGCAACTCAATGACTTTCGGTTCGCCTGGAATGCCAGCAAGTTTACCTGCAAGTCTCACAGCATCTTGAAAATTGCCAATTTCATCAATTAACCCCAAATCTTTTGCTTGCCTTCCGGTAAAGACCTGACCTTGAGCAATCTTCTCTGCTTCACTTTTATCGAGATTCCTGCCCTCAATTACTGCCTGGAGAAATTGGTCGTAGGCATCGTCTATCAGTCTCTGAAGCAGTTTTTTCTCTTCTGATGTCATTTCTCGGGTTGGAGAACCGATGTCCTTATGCTTCCCCCTTTTTATAACCTGAACTTTAATTCCTACCTTACGAAACAACTCTTCCATATTACCGAGGCTCATGATTACGCCTATACTCCCTGTAATGGTTCCGGGATTGGCTACAATTTTGTCTGCAGCACAAGCAATATAGTATGCCCCTGAGGCGCCTACATCTCCCATAGAAACAACAACTTTTTTGCCCTTTTCTCTTAGCCTATTTACCTCCTCGTAAATTTCCTGAACCGCACCAACGCTTCCCCCGGGACTATTTATTCTTAACACTACTGCCTTTATAGTGGTAATTTTAGTTATCTTACTCAACTCGCTGGTGATCCTATCGGCTCCGGGAAAAAAGCAGGTCCATTCCGATTCCCCTCGAGAGATAGACAGTGGTCCGTAAATATAGACCACTGCCACTCCTTCTCTTCTGGCCAAAAGTCCAGGCTTCCCCTCAATAGCTTTCTCCCAAATAAGATATATACCCATTACAATAGAAACAATACAAAAGAAAAGAAGAATTGCCATGATTAAATTTTCCTTTTTCATATTCTTCTCCTATCTCGATTGTTTTTAAATTATATTCTAATTATCCAAATTTGTCAAATTATATTTCCTGTAGGGGTTCGATCTGTCGGGCTCGGGGACGAGCCCGACTACCGGTCATCTTAACCTAATCTCCCCGATGAAATCGGGGTTTCTCTCAAAAAAAAAAAAAACGGAAGCAGTAAACTTCTTGCTTCCGTAAATTTACATTCTATTCCTACAAGATGATTTTATCTCTTGGAGAATTGGAATCTCTTTCTTGCTTTTGGCTGTCCAGGTTTCTTTCGCTCGACCATACGGGGATCGCGCGTCAAGAATCCCTCCTTTCTCAAAGTTAGCCTTGTCTGTTCGTCAACCTTAGCCAGTGCACGTGAAATTCCATGCCTTATAGCCCCTGCTTGACCATTCTTACCTCCACCAGAGACATTCGCCGAAATATCGAATTTATTCAGTAAATTCGTCACTTTTAGAGGTTCTATACTGAATTCTTTTAGACCTGGCAAACCAGAAAAGTATTTATCCAGAGGCAACCTATTGATTATTACATTTCCACTCCCAGATTTCAATATAACCCTGGCAATCGCTGTCTTTCTTCTACCTACGCTCCAAATCTCTGTCACTTCAGCCATGTTACGCTCCCCAAAAAAGTTTTAAAGTGAAAAACTAAAGGGTTTTCTTTTCAATTCTCATTACTTGAGGTATTTGTGCTCCGTGGGGATGTGTGCTGCCCTTATATATTTTTAATTTAGTAATTAATCTATTACTCAGTCTATTCGGCGGGAGCATTCCCTTGACGGCTAATCTAATTGCCTTTTCTGGATTTTCTGCTATCAGTTTTTCGTATCGGATAGATTTTGCCCCGCCCGGATAACCCGAATGGGTAAAATGGAACTTCTGTTCCAATTTTTTTCCAGTCAGTAAAACTTTCCCTGCATTAACGATAATCACATAATCGCCTGTATCAATATGGGGAGAGAAAATAGGCTTACCCTTGCCCCGTAATAAGTCGGCAACCTTTGTTGCCAATCTCCCCAAGACCAGACCAGAGGCATCAATCAGATACCATTTCTTTTCAATATTCTCCTTTTTTGGCACAAAAGTCTTCACTCTCACCACACCATTCCCGGGAAAACTGCCCCCACCCGGAAAAGCATAAAGTACCGTTTTCTTTTGTAGGGGTTTGATTTATCAAACCCGCGGGTCGGATGAATCCGACCCCTACATAAACTGCGCAATCCTGGACTTTTTCAGAACCCAGAGATCAAAAATTAACAAACTCTCAATAGATGCTAAATCGCCTTCTATTCTTTTTTCGAAGGGTAAAGCTCAAGCGCTATCGCCAAACCTAAGCAATAGCCCGCAAAGAATAGGAAAGTGCGGGGAGCTACTACTATCTGTCCTGGACCAAATCTGGCAACAATTCCCAATACCAGGCTGACCAGACTAGCAACGATTGCAAGAGTAATCCAAGTCTTCATCCCTTACCCCCTTTCACGCAGACCTTATCCCTTTCCCTTCCCTTTGTCTGCGAAATCCTCTAAAAATTAGCAAAAAAGAGATTTTTTGTCAACTCTTTTTTAAGAGATTTCTGAAAAAGTCCCCCTGATTGTCTTTGCGAGCGAGGAAGAATGGGCTCAATAAATTGAGCCCCTACAATTAATGTAGGGGTTCGATTTACCTGTACTGAGCTTGTCGAATGTATCGAATCCGTAAGAGGTAGGAATAGTTTTCGGAGTCGCTTCGGCGAGTCTTCCCTGCTAAAGAATTTTCTTAACCCCTTTTTTATGTTTAAGGCTGGTGCCAATCCTTTGCACCACAATATCTACTCTTCGATTCATTGCTTTGTGTTCTTCAGTATCATTTTCCACCACAGGCTGATACTCTCCGTATCCTGCAGAGGATATGCGTCCCGTAGGGAAATCTAGTGTCTCCAGTAGATAGCGGGTGACATTTGTAGCTCTCGCTGTGGATAGTTCCCAGTTAGTGGGAAATTTGCTCCTCAATTCCGGCCCAATGCGCACATTATCAGTGTGCCCTTCAATGCGTATATTATTTGGTACATTAACAATCTCTTTCGTCAGGTCTTTCAGAATATGATTCGCTTCTTCGTGAATTTCAGCATTTCCACTATCGAACATCAGCTTTTCCCGCAAAGATACAACCAATCCTTTTTCATTAATTGTTAAACCGATATAATTCCCCAACTGGTGTTCCATAATGTATGTTTCCAGTGTCTTCTTTAACCTTATCAACTGCATTTCATTCATAGCACTGGCCAAAGCAAACATCATAACGAAAAATATTAGAATCTGGGTCATTAAATCTGCATAAGTCAATAGCCATGGAGGCGAGGGCTTTCCTACTTGTATTTCCTTATTCACTGGCCTGGCAACACTTGGCAGAAGAGCCATTATTTCTCCCCCTCAAGAATAAGTTAGGCGGCTTTTTCAATAGGTACGGCTTTCCCTTGGGCTGTTCTCTTCCTCAATTGAGGAGCCAAATAGGCCTTCAATTTAGCTTCCATAACGCTGGGAATCTCCCCTGCCTGCAAGGAGAGAACTCCCCTGATAATAACTTCCTTGATGAATATCTCATCTTCACTTCGGCGCTTCAATTTCCCTGCAATGGGCAAAAAGAAAAGATAGCCAGCCACCGCGCCATAAAAGGTGGTTAAAAGGGCTACCGCCATACCACCAGCAATCTGGCTTTGATCTTCAAGACGGCCAAGCATCATAATTAGTCCTATAATTGTCCCAATCATTCCAAAGGCAGGGGAGTAAGTACCCAGAGTTACGAAAATCTCTTGCCCCACAAGATGCCTTTCCCGAATAAATGTTATCTCTGTTTCCAGCTCAGAGCGGATTCTCTCCTGGTCGGCGCCGTCAACAACTAATTGCACACCCCTTTTCAGAAAATCATTATTCACATTATTTAACTCTTTCTCAAGTTCCAATATCCCTCGCTTATGAGCTATCTTGGTGAAATTTATAAACTGGTTAATTAACTCAGTAGGATCTTCCTCCTTCTCTGTTAAGACTTTCTTCGCGATTTTGAAAACTCCCAGGACCTGCTTCACAGGATAATTGACCAGTGTGGCAGCAAATGCACCACCAAAAGTAATAAACATCGAAGATACATCAAAGAAGCCCTTTAATCCCACCCCTCCCGCTCTCATAACGATGGCAATAACAATTAAGCCGATTCCACTTATTACTCCTAAAATAGTAGTAATGTCCATCTCTCCCCCCAATGCAAAGCTTTTGCCCCGCTATCTCCTTCAATCACGAGTTTGACGAATCGAACCCCTACATCCACTTGGAAGATAGTTTGTGAAGAGCTATTGGGATTTCAGCCAAAAAACAAGGACGACCCTTCTTTACCCCCCACCTTTTTTCCTCCCCCTCAAGCAAGGGGGGAGGAGGAGAGGAGGGGGTATCCTCCCCTAATGCAAAGGGATTTGGTATAGCGAGCATTAGAATTTTTAGCCAAAAAGAGGATTGTAGGGGCGGCATTTATGACGCCCGTTGATGCGGGTTCGATGAATCGAACCCCTACAACGTAAA
>Ga0315282_10007966_pt1 | contig 17266 bp, 14 predicted proteins | sample YL17G07_20_MG_FD_203693 | JGI IMG/M metagenome (GOLD analysis project Ga0315282, IMG submission 203693) | Sediment microbial communities from Yellowstone Lake, YNP, Wyoming, USA - YL17G07_20 | ecosystem: Environmental > Aquatic > Freshwater > Lake > Sediment | place: USA: Wyoming | collected... | reverse complement strand
AGCGAATTCAGGAGATAATTAAGGATCTTGAGGGACAATTTGGTGGTGCTGCCCCAATTGAAGAGATAAAGAAACTGGCGAGCGCGGAAGGCATTAGGGAGAGATTCGTCGATCAGATGATAGAAGAGGAGAAAAGGCGGGGCCACCTTTACGAACCCAAGCCTGGGCTGGTAAGCAGGGCGGTGAAGTGATGAAACAGAAGGTTCGTATTCTTCGAGATTTTCCTGCGGTCAGTCTTGTGGGGAGACAACTTGGTCCATTCGTTGCTGGTCAAGAAGTTGAGCTTGAGGTATGGGAGGTGTCGGTCTTTGAAAAGCATGGATTCGGAGAAGCCATTCAGAAGCTCAAGCCGATAGGGCTGAAGAAGTTAATGCTGGAGGAGGAGCGGAAATCCGAACCTGCAGTTTTGCGACAGGACTTCTACACATCCCTCTTGCATACAATTTCTGATCTGCGAGTTAAGGAGCAACTGGAGGAGATTGAGGAACTTCGCTCGGCTGTCGCAGCTTTCTCTGAGATGAGGCTACAGAAACTTGTGCGGCTTGCCACGTCACAGATGCCGTCTGAAAATTTGCCGCCCGAGGAGAAATTTCTTGTCAATCGTTTAGCGATGGCCATAGAGGACTGGAACAAATGGCTGGAGAGTTTATTCCAAAAGGAGGAGGTGGGTGAAAATGGCAAGTTCGGAGGGACTATTCGACATACTGTTGGAGGCACGCCAGATATTCAAAAATCGGGAGTATCTGCGACCGACGTACACGCCGGGTGAATTGCCGCATCGAGAGGAACAGATTCATCAGCTCGCCCGTATTTTAGTAGCACCAATGCGCGGCGAGACGCCCTCGAATGTGTTTATTTACGGCAAGACGGGTACGGGCAAGACGGCTACTGTGAAGTACGTGACAAAGGAGCTGGAGAAGGTGGCGAAGCGAGCGCCGCGAAAAGTAGAAGTGGTGTACCTGAACTGCGAACTCGTCAACACACAATATCGGATTCTCGCCACCCTCGCGAACACATTTTTGAGTAAGATGAGGGGGAACGGCACTGAGCTACCGGATCTCCCAGAGGAAGTGCCGATGACGGGCTGGCCCACGGATCAAGTGTACAAGTGTTTCTTTGATGCTCTCGATTCAGATAAGCAGCTCGCGGTGATAGTGCTCGACGAAATCGACAAGCTGGTTTTGAAGAGCGGGGACGCGGTTCTCTACAACCTGACTCGCGTGAATTCTGACCTCAAAAAAGCCAAGATAAGCATCATCGGGATCTCGAACGATTTGAACTTTATGAACTATCTGGACCCGAGGGTCAAGAGCAGCTTGAGCGAGGAGGAACTTGTGTTTTCGCCTTATAATGCGCTTCAGCTCAAAGACATTTTGGGGAGGAGGGCGGCGATGAGTTTTGCGGATGGTTCGTTGGCAGACGGAGTAATCTCACTCTGTGCTGCGCATGCTGCGAGGGAGCATGGAGACGCGCGCCGCGCCCTTGACATGTTGCGCGTGGCTGGAGAGCTGGCGGAGCGGGAGGGAGCTGAGACGGTCACGGTCGGTCACGTCAGGCAAGCATTCCAAAAGATTGAGAAGGACACGATGTTGGAGGTCATCCGCACCCTGCCGACTCAATCCAAGCTCGTGCTTTACAGCGTGATTCTATTGGATGAAAAAGGAGTAAGAAAAATCATCACAGGGGATGTCTACAACGTGTACCGAACGGTATGCAGGCAGATCAGCTTGGATATACTTACCCAGCGCCGTGTGAGCGACCTCATCTCCGAGCTCGACATGATGGGCATAATCAACGCTAGAATAATCAGCAAGGGCAGGTATGGGCGGACGAAGGAGATTGTGTTGAACGTCCAGCCGCTACAGGCGAGGTCAGCGATTCAAGAGGATTACATCAGCGATATTGATACGACAGCTGTTCCACACCAACTCACGCTTGCTTGAGGTAAACACATGGTGGACGATGCTGCGATCCTGCGCAAGTTCATAGATGAGGAGCTACAGCTCACTCGAGATGCCCTCGAAATGTTAAGAGCGAGAGCGGACGCCGAGGCGGCGATAGATAGGGTGCTTGAGGGCATAAGAGCGATGATAAAAAAACCTTTTATAATAACCGGCGACGAAGTCACAAAAATTCTTAGTGGAACTGCGCCGCAACCTCCAGCTTCTGAAATCCCTGCACAGCCATTTCCTGAAATCAGAGAAGAAAAGTCGAAGTTGGAGGCCCCGTTCAAGACGTTGCCGGAGCTTGCGCACCTTCGCTTTAAACCTTTAGCTGCCGAATTTGAGGCACGAGTCGACGTCTTACAGGACATCACGGGGCAAAGCTACACGGAGGGTGGGATAAAGGATTTTGTGAGGTTGTTCAAAGATCGTTACGAACGGTTGCGCAATATTCTTCGAAAGAGAATGGACCTTCAGGGCGTGGTCCCGATAAAGAGCGTTTCCAGCTATGGCGATGGCGAAACCGTTAAAATGATCGGAATAGTCGCTGATAAGCGCGAGAGCAAGGCGGGTAACGTTATAGTTGAGCTCGAGGACGAGAGCGGCAGGACGATCGTGATAATCTCGAAAAGGCGTCGCGACCTCGCTCAGAAAGCCGGGGAAGTTGTTCAGGATGAAGTTATAGGGGTGGTGGCAACGATGCGGAAAACCGGGGACCGCACCCCCCTATTACTAGCGAACGACGTGATATGGCCTGAAACACCGGTTCAACGCGAGCCAGCTCGTGCCCTGGAGCCAGTGTGTGCAGCACTTCTTTCTGATCTGCATGTGGGTAGTGAGATGTTTTTGGAAGACGCGTTTACGCGATTTTTGAAGTGGTTGAGAGGCGAAGTTGGCAACGAAGAGCAACGAGAACTCGCCGGGCGGGTCAAGTATCTCGTGATAGCTGGTGACATCGTCGACGGCGTTGGCGTATATCCGCGGCAAGAGGAAGAACTGTTGATCACGGACATATTCAAGCAGTACGATGCTGCCGCAGAGCTGCTAACCCAAGTTCCAGATCACGTGAAAATTATCGTCGCACCGGGCAACCATGATGCAGTTCGCCCGTTAGAACCGCAGCCAGCCATCTCTAAGGATGTGGCCCCGGCGCTATACGATTTGAACGTCATGATGGTCGGCAACCCCTCGTGGCTAAAAATTCACAATGTCAAATTTCTTATTTATCACGGCAGGAGTTTCGATGATCTGATAGCCAATATCCCGGGCTTGGAACATCAAAAGTCAATCCCACCGATGATTAAGCTGATCCAGAAGCGACATCTCGCGCCGATCTACGGTGGCCACACTTCGTTGTCCCCCGAAAACAAGGATTATCTTGTGATAGAAGACATACCTGACATCATGCATTGCGGCCATATGCACGTCTATGGTTGTGATAGATACCGTAACATAATGCTCGTTAACTCTGGCACCTTTCAAGAGAGGACCAGCTACATGACGAGTTTGGGGGTCAAGCCCACTCCCGGAATAGTACCGGTCGTGGACCTACAGACGCACCAAGCAAAGGTGATACACTTTGTCTAAAATAAAAAAACTCATCGATGAAGTTGCGACTTTCTTGCTCGACATGGATGGTGTGCTCTATATTGGGAATACACCGATCGAAGGAGCTGCAAAAACTGTGTTGCACCTCAGGAAGAAAGATAAAAAAATAATATTCGTGACGAACAACTCCACGAATACCCGACATGAATACGTTCAAAAACTAGCTAAGATGGGCATTGCAGCGCGGGTATCTGATATATTTACAGCAGGTTATGTGGCGAGGCTTTACTTGCGCGAGCGGGCTCCACGCGCGCGAGTTTTAGTCGTCGGTGGATTGGGGTTAAAAAAGGAAATAATAAACGGCGGATTCAAAGTCCTGACAGACAGGCGCGCGGAGGAAGCAGATTTCGTCGTGGTTGGGTTGGATCGTGCGATAAATTACAAAAAATTAACCGCTGGCGTTCGCGCTCTTCTAGCTGGGGCCGAATTGATCGCGATGAATATGGATGCTACCTATCCAACTGAAGGAGGCCTTTGTCCCGGCGCTGGCGCTTTTGTAGGCGCGCTTTCCGCATCGTCTGGTAAGCAGCCAAAAGTTGTCATAGGTAAGCCCTCACCTTTCATGATAAAACTGGCGCTTGACATGGTCGGTTCTAGACCATCTAAAACAGCAATCGTTGGTGATAAATTATCTACAGACATACTCGCTGGGAAACGCTTCGGACTCAAAACGATACTCGTGTTGAGTGGAGCGACTTCAAAACGTGATATCAAAAAAATCAAGGTAGGAAAGATGCCCGACCTCGTGGTCCCAAGCATCAAAAGCTTGATGGTGGAAAAATGACGGTGGCAAGTCCCGCGATGCAGGCATACTTCCAGCAGCTCGATGCAAAGATAAAGGAGTGCTACGATATTGCAAAGAAGGCACGCTCGCTTGGGTTAGACCCAGAATTTGAGCCGGAGATCCCGCAGGCGGAGGACTTGGCCGCGAGGGTCGAGAAGCTCGTCGGCCCACCTGGTGTATCGGAGGTCATCCGCAAGTACGAAAAAGAGATGGGTAGAGAAGAGCTCGCTCTGAAAGTCGCAGACATGATAGTTGACGGCGCATTTGGCAAGCTGGATGATAAACGGACAGCTGAACAGGCGATACGCACGGCGCTGGCGATAATAACCGAAGGGATAGCTGCCGCGGCGCCCCTCGAGGGCATAACTCATGTCGATATAAAAAAGAATTCCGATGGCACTTCATACCTCGCAATATACTTCGCTGGCCCAATAAGGTCAGCCGGTGGCACGGCAGCAGCCCTCGCGGTCTTGGTTGGAGATTTCGTGCGAAGGAAACTCTACCTCAACGTGTACAAGCCAACGGATTTGGAAGTAGAACGTTTCGTCGAGGAGACGGAGCTCTACGGGATAGAAGCAGCTCACCTTCAGTACTCGCCATCCGCGGAGGACATTCGCAATGCAGTACGGAATATCCCTGTGGAAATAACAGGTGAGCCAACATCGGAAGTCGTAGTCACAGGTTACCGCGACCTCGAACGAATTGAAACTAACCGCGTGAGAGGAGGCGCGGTTCTGGTGTTGTGCGAGGGAGTGTTGCAAAAAGCCTCCAAAATCTTGAAGCATGTAGCAAAGCTCAACATCGACGGCTGGAGCTGGCTCTCCGATATGATAGCAAAAGCACAAACGACGGAGGAGGCAGCGCCGCTCTACCCAAAGGGGGACAAATATCTTGATGAGATCATCGCGGGTAGGCCAGTCTTTGGTCATCCTGGGCGAGAGGGTGGATTCAGGCTGCGCTACGGGCGCGCGAGGAACACAGGCATAGCGGCGATAGGTGTTCATCCTGCCACGATGGCGATTTGTGAGGATTTCATCGCGGTCGGAACTCAGCTCAAGCTCGAGCGACCTGGCAAAGGAGGAGCGGTGACGCCTGTTGACACGATTGAAGGTCCTATCGTGAGGCTGATTGATGGTTCTGTCGTGCAGGTAAATTCGGTTAAACAGGCTCTCGAGCTGAGGGATAAGGTCGGCGAGATACTGTTCCTCGGCGACCTCTTGATAGGCTTTGGAGAATTTCTAGAGAACAACCATACTCTGATGCCCGCGGGTTACTGCGAGGAGTGGTGGGCTCAAGATGTGAGTAAAGCGCTCGCAGAAAAATCTACCGATGTTGACATCTCACCATATCTAGTGCAGCCATACCCGAAGCCGTCCCCACGCCTTGCTATCGAGATATCGAGGGAGCTCGGCGTGCCATTACATCCAGCGTACACCTATCACTTTCAGGACATCGGCATAGATGAGCTCAAGGGGCTCGCAGCTTGGCTCGTCGGTGGGAAACCCGAGTTTGAGGATAGTTGGTTGAAGAGCTTGCGTGTTGAAATCGTGCAGGAGCCGAAGCGTACATTGGAGGTCCTCGGCGTGCCTCACAGGGTTGAAGGCGACTCGGTGGTAATCGAAGAACTAGCGCTGCCATTATGCACATGTTTAGGAATATTGGATGGTCAGCAACTGAGCGCCGAGAAAATCGACTCAACACTGCGCGCGAACCCAGCGAAGGAGACGATGGAAATCGTGCAGATCCTCGCGGGTATAACAATAAGGCAGAAGGCCCCCACGCGAATAGGCTGTCGAATGGGACGGCCCGAAAAAGCCAACCCTCGAATGATGTCGCCGCCAGTCCACGTGTTATTCCCAGTGGAGCTCGGTGGTGGAGCATCGCGTAGTGTGGGAAAAGCTGCCGATATTGGGAAGGCGTCGGTAGAAGTGGTGAGGTGCGAGTGTTCAGAATGTGGTGCGATTTCATTTACACGGAAGTGTCCTAATTGTGGGGCAAAAACCAACTATGCTAGCATATGTTCAAAGTGCGGGCGTCCCACGAGCGATGAAAAATGCATGGCATGCGGAGGGCGCGCTGTATTCTACAACCTTCGTGAAATAGACATCAAATCAATTTTTGATTCGGCCCTGAATAAGTTGCAGGAGCCCATGCCTCAGCAAGTAAAGGGCGTCAGGGGCATGATTAGCGCATATAAGATTCCTGAGCCACTCGAGAAGGGTATCCTCCGCGCGAAGCACAACGTCTATGTTTTCAAAGATGGCACGGTCAGGTTCGACGCTACGGATGTTCCGATCACCCACGTCCGGCCGCGTGAAATAGGGACGCCTGTCGAGAAATTGCGCGAGTTGGGATACACGACGGACTACGAAGGACAGCCGCTCGAGAGAGACGATCAAATAATCGAGCTCAAAGTTCAAGATGTTATTTTGTCGAAGGCATGCGCTGAATATCTGCTGAATGCCTCAAAATTTGTCGATGATTTGCTTCAGAAGTTCTATGGGTTGCCGCCTTACTACAACGCCAACTGGCCAGCGGACCTCGTCGGGCAACTCGTCATCGGGTTGGCGCCGCACACCTCCGTTGGAGTTGCCGCTCGCATAGTTGGTTTTGTCGACGCGAACGTCGGATATGCCCACCCATACTTCCATGCAGCCAAAAGGAGAGACTGCGACGGTGATGAGGACGCTGTCATGCTTTTGGTCGATGCGCTATTGAATTTCAGCAAGCGCTTTCTTCCATCGACGCGCGGCGGCATGATGGACGCTCCGCTCATCCTAAACACTAAAATAAATCCCACGGAGATAGACGAGGAGGCGCACAATATGGACATCATGCCCTCGTACCCGCTGGAGTTCTACGAGGCGACGCTGCGCTACGATAACCCGAGCGAGTTGCTATCTCTGATCAAGATAGTCAAGGGAAGGCTGGGCAAGGAGGAGCAGTACGAGGGTTTGAAGTTCACCCACGATTTGAGCGATATATCGGATGGACCTCACTCGAGCCGATACAAGACTCTAGAGACGATGGAGGAAAAGGTATCCATGCAACTTGGGTTGGCGCGTAAGCTCAGAGCGGTAGATGCAAGTGACGTAGCGGAACGTTTGATTGAGACCCACTTCATCCCGGATCTCAAGGGGAACATCCGGGCGTTCGCGCGCCAACAGTTCAGATGCACCAAGTGTAACACGAAATACCGTCGAGTCCCGCTGAGCGGCATTTGCGCAAGATGTGGTGGAAACCTTATACTCACGGTGACGCGTGGCGGTGTGGAAAAATATCTTGAGGTTGCGACGAAGATAGCACAGGATTACAATGTGAGTGACTACACCAAGCAGCGCCTGAAGCTCACGGGGCGCGACATAAAATCAATCTTTGAAAGCGATGCCCACAGGCAGGCGAGCTTGGCGGACTTTATGTAGCTGTGGTTGATTTAAGAAGAAAGGCATAAAATTTATACGAGCCGGGGTGGCAGAACTAGGCTAATGCGACAGATTCGAGATCTGTTGACCCTCACGGGTCGTCAGGGTTCAAATCCCTGCCCCGGCGCCACTTGGAAAACCGTTAAAGCTGCTCTTGTACGATATTCAACTGGGGCCGCTGTAGCTCAGTTGGCAGAGCGTCGGTTTCGTAAACCGAAGGTCGTGGGATCGTGACCCACCAGCGGCTCCACTAGACGAGATTTCTCTAATTAAAAATTTCTTACCAATAATTGTTTTTCGGTCGATGATGGAAATGCAGGTTCACAAAGCACCGATCGCTCTTTGCACAAATCTTCTATCATTGATGAAATTTTGTTCCAGTAATCAGATTTTGTGCTCAGAATTGCAGGCAGTCTTCGCGCAAGTCCAGGTTTCTCTAGCTCTAGGAATGGTGTCATTGACTCCAGAACCCATTGTTTTAGGTTCAGTCTGTCGTACATGAGTTTGCTGTTTGTTTTTTTCACAACTTCTATGACTTGTGCAATGCTTTCTTTATTATCGTTGATTTCAGGGATGATTGGTCCAAGAAAAACCCATGTTTCAAAACCTCGAGGAGCGAGTTCCTCAAGCACGTGAGCTCTCGCATCTGGTGGTGATGCTCTCGGCTCGAGTTTCCTCGCGAGGTCGCGGTCCATCGTCGTTATCGTCACGCCGACATCAAATTTTTTTGGCTTCATGATATCGATGTCGCGCAACACCAAAATGGATTTTGTTTGAATAGAAGTCGTAAAGTTGTTGTTTGCCAAAATCTCGAGACATTTTCTTGTCAATTGCATCTTCGATTCCATAGGTTGGTATGGATCAGTCACAGTGCTGACCCCTACAACGCCACGCGGTTTTCGCTTTATTTCGTTCGATAAAATCTCGACAATATTTTGTTTTGACTTGACAAATTTTCCCCAGTTCATGGCAATCTCTCGATTTCTGAAAATGGCCCGGCTGTAGCAGTAAATGCATCCGTGCTCGCACCCCATGTATGGGTTCAGGGAATACTTCAGTCCTGGCAACTTGCTAAGCGATAGAGCAGTTTTACAGCTCACCGAGGAGTACTCGATCATTTTGTGAACTCCGTGATCTTCTTTTGGAACAGCGCGCGCTTTAGCACTTCACTGCCTTCTATCCAATTTTTAAGAGGAATAGTGAGTTTTGTGACGGCGTAGTTGAGGGCAGTCTGAAAATTGTCGAACTTCTGCGGCTCCGTCTTCAGCATAGTTCTGATGCACTCTCGAACGTTCCACACGCCTACTGGCAGGATGTACCCAGGATGTATCTCTCGCAGCACGAGCACAGACGCTTGTTTCCTCTCTCGATCGAGTTTCTCTGCAGCGGCCAGTCTGCACGAGTAGTAGCAACCACCCGTGTAAGCGTAGGTTTTTCTTCCCCAGTAGGGCTCGAAGTCGCCCATCATCGCAGGCGCTTGAGCGCTCTCCGGGTTCCACGCCGTGCCCGGGAACCAAGCCTCGATCCACTCGAAGCTCCATTTTTCAGGCATCATTATCGCGACGTAGTAGTTGTCGAGACTTTTGAAGGAGTAGACTTGGTACTCGTCGATGGTCGGGTGTTCCTTTGTTTTATCCATGAGCTCGAGCGAGAGGATGGTATCGACGGCAGTGATGCTCCAGCGCGTCGGCACGAGCTTCCTTTTAGGCTGGGTGCCGAACATGCCCAAGCTGAACGCTCGCTGTATTCTGGTGACGAGGGTTCCTTTGTCGTAGAGTTCGGTGACAGCATCTGCTGCCTTGAGATCGTGGTCGTAGAATGCCTGCTCGATCCTCTGGTCAACGCCGACATCTGAAACCTTGAACGAGCGAAGCGGCGCCGATGGCCCGAACGGTTGTGTTTCCTCGCTCAGCGTGATGATTTTGTTTGGTTTCCTCGTGAAAACTGCTTCAGCGTCAGCCGGATGTACACCCATCGCCAGCTCCTGGAGGGCGTCGAGCACCCTCGTGCCATCTTGCGCGTCAAAAACTTCCGCGCGGATCTTTCCCCGCACGAGCGAGTAGCGATAGTCGATGATCTCATTTATGGATTTTCCGACCCACATCTCAGGAGTGTCGAGTATCTCTGTATCGCCGAAGTATGGAGGCACCATCGGCCCAATGTACACATGAGGGTAGCCGATCCGCCCGACGAAAACGCCAGGTGGAGTGGAGCCCTCGATTCTTTCTGAGTCTATGAGCCTGCCCGTCTTAGCGAGGGATTGTGCTTTAGCGATTATTGGGCAAGTGAGCTTTCCGCAGAGCATGCGCCCGCCCTTGCAGAGAAGGCAAAGTGAGCCAGACTGCGCGCGAGCCACCTTGATGCCGCTGAGCGCAGCTATGTCATCCATGTATTTTGGCGGGATAACATCAGTAAGCCATCTGATTTGACCGAGCGTCATCGATAAATCATGTTGTTATGCAATCAAAAAGTTTAGGGAAGATTAAGAGACGTTTTTAAATGAGCACGAGTTGTCTGAGCTTTTGCTGGTACTCATCGCGCGAGATGGGAGCGTAGAGGCTGGTGCGGCGTCCCTTGCCAGCAGCCAAGCGCGTGAGTAATCCTGTCTTCCACATGTGGTGCAGGGAAGCTGATGCGGCGCGAACTTGCGTCCATCTGTTGCCGCGGTATCGGACGACATCTTGCTGGAGCAAATCATTGTGGGTGAACTCCTCAATGCCGTTCTGCCAAGCCCACTCCAAGATTTCGCGCCAGGTTCGCTCGCATGGTCGCCGCACATGCTTCACCATATTCGGTATTTCATAATGTCAGTATGAAATATAAAAACCTTGCGGCGTGATGCAAGGTCAGGCAACGTTATTTGAACAGCGTTGATTAAGAAGATTGATTCCTGAGTGCAGCCTGAGCCGCCGCCAATCTGGCTATCGGCACGCGGTAAGGCGAACAACTCACGTACGTCAATTTGATATCATCACAAAATTCCACGCTTTTCGGGTCGCCCCCATGCTCGCCGCATATTCCGATCTTGATGTCTGGCCTCGTCTTTCTACCAAGTTCTATGCATATCTTCATGAGTTTGCCCACGCCCTCGATGTCCAGCGTCTGGAAGGGATTGTCGGGCAACACCTTGTTTTCGGTGTAAAACGGCAAGAACTTGTTTTCTGCGTCCTCCCTGCTGAAGCTGAAGGTTGCCTGCGTCAGGTCGTTCGTGCCGAAGCTGAAGAACTCCGCCACTTTGGCGATTTGGTCCGCCTCGAGACATGCGCGAACGACTTCAATCATCGTGCCGAATTTCATTGGAACTTTCAAGCCGTATTTTTGCTCGACTTCCGAGGCTACGCGGTCTAATATTTCTTTCACAACAATTAACTCTTGAAGCGTGCAGACGTTCGGAACCATAAGTTCGGGCTTTATCATTGTGCCTTCTTTCATGACCTCGGCGCACGCCTCGAAGTAGGCCCTAATCTGCGTCTCGTAGATGTCTGGTTCCGTTATGCCGACCCTCACGCCGCGGTGGCCGAGCATCGGGTTAATTTCAGCGAGGGTGCGGATTCGTTTGGCCATCTTTTCCTTTTCAGCGATGGTGTTTTCCAAGTCCTTGGCTCTTTTTGTGATGACAGATGTCTTCCTCTTGAGCGGGAGTGATTCCCTTTCTTTTTTCAAGTCATCCACATCCCTCTGGAGCTCTTCGTAGGATGGCAGAAACTCATGAAGTGGAGGATCGAGGAGCCTGACCGTCACGGGGAGCCCTTCCATCGCCTTCAAAATTTCTTTAAAGTCCTGTTTTTGCATCGGCAGAAGTTTTTCCAAGTAGGGTTTTCTCTCATCAGCTGTTTCGGAGAGAATCATCGCTTGCACGAGCGGCAGGCGATCTGTGGCGTTGAACATGCGCTCTGTCCTGCAGAGCCCTATGCCTTCGGCTCCGAACTTTCTCGCTTGAAGTGCCCCCTCCGGCGTATCTGTGTTGGCGAGAACCCCGAGCCTTCTCTTTTTGTCGGCCCACTTCAGCAACTCCAATAGCTCCTCGCCTAGTTCAGGTTCTATCATTGAAACTTCGCCAAGATAGACATCTCCGGAGCTGCCATCGATAGTGAGCACGTCCCCCTCATTGATGACAGCTTTGCCAATGTAGGCTTTTTTCGCGCGAACATCTATGCGTATTGCCTCGCAGCCGGATACGCAGGGTTTTCCTATGCCCCTCGCGACGACCGCTGCATGGCTAGTTTTTCCACCTCGGCTCGTCAGTATGCCCTGTGATGCGAAGAAGCCGTGTACGTCCTCAGGTTTTGTCTCCTCCCTGACCAAGATTACATCCTTCCCGGCCTTGCCCTCCCGTTCGGCGTCGTCCGCGCTGAATATCGCGATGCCTGACGCCGCCCCGGGCGATGCAGCTAGGCCGCGAGCTATCGACTTAGCCTTGGACTTTGGGTCGATGCGTTTGTGCATGAGCTTTTCTAGCTGCTCTGGGTACAGTCGGAGGATAGCTTCTTCCTTTGTTATGATCCCTTCCTTGACCATGTCGACGGCGGTCTTCACCCTTGCCTCGGCGTTCATCTTCCCGCCCCTCGTCTGGAGCATGTGGAGCTTGCCGCGCTCGATGGTGAACTCGAAATCCTGAACCTCGCGGTAGCGGTGCTCTAGAATATCTCTAAATTTGAGCAACTCTTGGTAGATTTGCGGCATCTCGTCTTTCATCTTGGAGATTGGCTTGGGTGTTCTCACGCCGGCGACGACATCCTCGCCCTGCGCGTTCGTCAGGTACTCTCCAAAGAGAACATTTTCTCCTGTGGCCGGGTCGCGGGTGAAGGCGACGCCAGTGGCGGAGTCATTTCCCATGTTACCGAAGACCATCGCCACCACGTTAACCGCGGTGCCGTTCGCGATGTCGGGCGTTATCTTGAACTCCTTTCTATAGGCGACGCACCTCGGACTGTTCCACGACTTGAAGACAGCTTCTATGGCAAGCCTGAGCTGCTCATATGGGTCGGAGGGAAACTCTTTTCCGAGGGCATCCTTGCAGATTTTTTTGAATTCTTTTACAACTTCCTTGAGCGCCTCAGCGTCTAGATCTGTGTCGTATTTCGCCCCGTGTTTTCTTTTTATTCTCTCAAAGGTCTCATCGAAAAGTTCTCCTTGGACACCCATCGCTATTTTGCAAAACATGGCGATGAATCTGCGGTAGGCATCGTAAGCGAAGCGTTCGTTTCCGCCGAGCTCTGTGAGGCCCTTCACGGTTTCATCGTTGAGGCCCAGGTTGAGTATTGTGTCCATCATACCTGGCATCGAGATCGCAGCGCCAGAGCGAACGGATACTAGGAGTGGGTTATGGATGTCTCCAAATTTTTTTCCAGTTTTTTCTTCGATGTGTTTTATGCCAGTTGCGACTTCATCCATCAAGCGTTCAGGCATTTTTTCGCCAGCGCCCGAATATTCCAAACAAGTTTCTGTTGTGATGATGAACCCAGGTGGAACTGGCAGGCCCATTTTCATCATCTCGGCTAGGTTGGCCCCCTTGCCGCCGAGCAGTCTTTTGTCTTTAGCCGCCCCTTCCTCGAAAAGATAGATGCGCTTCATAAAGTCCCTTCGCCTGTCTCTATTGGTGGAGAGATTTTAATACTTAACTAAATGTTAAGTTTTGGTTTTTCCGCTTCGGGGCCCTCCAGTATTTTAAGAGACACACATAATAATTGGTAATTCACATAAAGTTTAATCTGAACTGGTGATTTTTTTGAAAAATGTTTATGAGTTTGAGCCAGAAATGGTCAAGCGATTTATCGAGCAGCATAAAGCCAAGCGAGCAGCCGTCCAGTTACCCGCAGGTATTAGGCCCTATCTATCGGAGATCGAATTGACTTTGAGCAAGTGTGGGGCCGAAGCGGTAGTGCTGGCTGATAGTTGCTACGGCGCATGCGATATCGCTGATGTAAGGGCGAAGCAACTTGGTTGCGATGTGTTGATTCACTATGGCCACGCGGATATAGGCATACGAACGTGCCTGCCAATGCTGTATGTGGAGGCGCGCATGACTGCGGACCCAACCGAAGCTGTCGAAAAAGCGTTGCAAGGACAAAAATTCAAACGTTTGGGCATAGTGACGACGGTTCAGCACATCGGCTTTATCTCACAAGTCGAGAAAATTGTGCGTTCTTTAGGAATAACGCCGTTGGTCGGAAAACCTGGGCCAAGGGCGAAATACTCTGGACAAGTATTAGGCTGCGATTGGGGTTGCGCTAGGGCAGTTGCGGACGATGTGGATGCATTTTTGTACGTTGGCACAGGCAGATTTCACCCAATCGGAGTCTGGCTGGCAACGGGAAAGGAGGTGATAACTGCGAACCCGCTCGCGAAGGGCTCTGAGAAGATATCTAGTGGAAATTTTTTGAGAAAAAGAAAAATAATGATTTCGAGAGCTATACCATGTCAAAGCCTTGGCGTTTTGGTCAGCACGAAGCCGGGCCAGGCGCGTTTCAAACTTGCGTCAAACTTGGTGAATGATTTTAGAAAGTCGGGATTATCTGCGCACCTCTTGGTTATGGACGAAATAACTCCTGAAAAAATAGGTGATTTCAAAGAAATTGAAGCGTTTGTGTGTGTCGCATGTCCACGCCTGCCGACGGAAGATGCCGCGCGCTTCGATAGTCCGATCTTGACCCCGTTCGAGGCGATGGTCATGCTTGGAAAGACAAACTTCGAGCCTTATCAACTTGATGAGGTTCGGGGGAGCGATTTTTGAGGTGAAAACATGCCGCGCGCAAGACGAAAGAAGCAACTGGAAATAATCCTGCAGAAGCTCGAGGCCCATCCGAAGCCAAGCGCCGCGCTCGAGCAGTACATGACTCCCGGTGACATCGCCGCTACGCTGCTCAACACCGCATACGCGCATGGCAATATAGATGGTAAGGTGGTGTGTGACCTAGGTTGTGGCACCGGAAGGCTAGCTATAGGTGCAGCGCTTCTCGGCGCCAGGAGGGTAATCGGTGTAGATGTAGACTCAAAGGCTCTCGAGGTCGCAGCGGAGAATGCTCGCGCGGCCGGCGTCGACATAAAATTGGTAAAAAACGATGTAGAAAAATTTAGGGCTAGGATGATTGATACAGTCATACAAAATCCGCCGTTCGGAGTCCAGAGGAGGGGCGCGGACATTGTGTTCCTGCGCAAGGCCATCAAGCTCGCCAAGGTGGTCTACTCTCTGCATAAGAGCACGCCGGATAACCGAGCATTTATATCAGCTCGCGTAAAAGAACTAGGTGCAAAAATAACCGACGTGATAGAACTTGAGTTCCACATGCCAAAACAGTTCAAGTTTCACACTCGAAAGGTGTATAGATTTAAAGTTGATCTCTACAGAATTGAGAGGAGGTAAAAAATGGCAGAAGAAATAAAGACGGGAGATTTTGTCATCCCTGGCGATTTCTTGGCGACCGCCGAGGAGTTCGTTCCTGGGGATGGAGCATACGAAGAGGAGGGCAATATCTATTCCTCGTGCACCGGCGTTGTGCTGGTCGATATCAGGACGAAGCGGCTATCTGTATTTTCCAAGACGCCGATGCCTCCGGCCATGAAGCGCGGCGATACGGTCATAGCTCGCGTCGACGAGGTGAGGGAGCAGTTGGCTCGCGTCGACATCGGCGTGCTGAAGGGGTATGAGGATCGCCAGCTACCTTTGCCAGATGCTGGAACCATTCACGTTTCGCAGGTGCGCGATAGCTACGTCAAAGACCTGTTGAACGAATTCAAGGCCGGTGATGTTGTCAGAGCTAAAGTACTCAACGCACAGAGGAGCCCGATCCAGCTCTCGACGGTTGGAGATGATTTGGGCGTCATCGTGGCGTTCTGCTCCAAGTGCAAAGCACCGCTCGATATAGATGGTTCGAAGCTCAAATGCCCAGAATGTGGTAACGTCGAGTTCAGAAAAATAGCTAGCAACTATCGCCGAGGTGTCCTGTGATGCCTGAGCTGAAGCGCGTACTCAACATACGCGTGGCGGACACAAAGCAAATGGTGCGGTTGGTGAAGGAGATGAGCGCACTCAACGTGGATTTGACTATAGATGCCGATCCAGAGAACGTGAAAGTGGCCATATACGGTTCGAAGGACGAGGTCCGTGATATCTCACGAAAGATAATGAAACTCGCCAAGTCGCAATCCTCATAAATGCCCAAGTTCAAGAAAAATAGGTGCTTTTATGGAACTCGAAATTGTGAATAAGGATGAAGGCAGCATGACGATAAAGATAATCGGTGAGGATCATACTTTTTGCAACGTACTCAGAAAAGTCCTACAAAGTGATGAAGCGGTCTCCGCTGCAGCTTACTCTATCGAGCATCCGCTTCTCGAGCAGCCAAAGTTTTACGTGAAAGTTAAGAGGGGCAGACCAGAGACTGCGTTGACAAGAGCGGCCGAGCAGATAATTGAGTATTGTGTAGATTTGAAGAGGCAGCTGTCGAAGGCCCGGAAAAAGTAGACCAGCGCAAACATCAATATTATAGCAACATATCCTCTTTTGGGTAGCTAACTTGAAAAACGTCAAATTTTGGGACATAAAGCCAGAGATCCGCGTGATCGGAATAGACGACGGGCCGTTCGAGCCGCACACGAAAGGTAAGACTCTACTTGTAGGTGCAGTTCTCAGAGGAGGGCAATGGTTGGACGGCATCTTGAGCACATCGGTATCGGTCGACGGTAGGGATGCGACTCAACGGATAATAAAGATGGTCAACGAGAGCAGGCACAAGGGACAGCTTAGGGTGATAATGACAGATGGTGCGACTTTCGCCGGTTTCAATGTGGTAGACATACGCGAAATTTTCAAGCGGACCGGAATTCCTGTGGTCGCTGTGTCGAGGGATCGCCCGAACATGAAGGAGATCAAACTGGCGATCAAGAACTTGCCAGATTGGCGGGCGCGTTGGAAGATACTTAGGCGCGCAGGGAATATTTATTCGGTAGAATCGAGGAGCGGAGCGCGAATATTCATGCAAATAGCTGGTGTAAAGAAGAATGACGCGGAAAAAATAATCAAAACGACTGCTACGCGCAGCTTTGTTCCCGAGCCTTTACGTGTGGCACACTTGATAGCGCGGGGCGTTGGAGAAAATGCCAAGAAAAACTAAAATGTCAAGAAAAACCAAGATTTGGCGCAAAGTGACGAAGAAAGGCAGACGCGCCAAGCGATGGATGAAACGACACAGGATAGTTTACGAGATAATTGTTTCGCTGTTGATAGTTGGTGGGGTGTATTTCGGCGTCAGAGGCTCGCTGAGCCTCGCTCTGCGGACGGACGAGCCGTACAGGGCCGTGATTTCCCAAAGCATGAATCACGGTGATGAGTCATGGAGGAATTACTTCACCGATCGAGGTTACGATACCTCCAACTTTCCTGTACAAGGTGGGTTCGAACGAGGTGATTTGCTGTTTATAGAAGGTGTAAATCCTTTGATGGATGTAAAGGTTGGGGATGTCGTCGTATTCGATGTATCCGGCCAATCAATACCTATCGTTCACCGCGT
>Ga0315282_10007965_pt1 | contig 17268 bp, 17 predicted proteins | sample YL17G07_20_MG_FD_203693 | JGI IMG/M metagenome (GOLD analysis project Ga0315282, IMG submission 203693) | Sediment microbial communities from Yellowstone Lake, YNP, Wyoming, USA - YL17G07_20 | ecosystem: Environmental > Aquatic > Freshwater > Lake > Sediment | place: USA: Wyoming | collected... | reverse complement strand
TAGATGCAGGATGCGGGGTAGGATCAACTCTTCTGTTCCTCGCAAAAAAACATCCACACTTTCAACTCTATGGTATTACCCTCGCGTCTGCTGAGGTACAGGTCGCTCGGAAATTATCAAAAGAAACGAACCTCTTGAATACAGAGTTCTTGGAGGGGACCTACAATGACACGAAATTTCCGAATGAATATTTCGATTGCGTCTATGCTCTTGAGTCGTTCGGTTATAGTGACGACATTCGGAAAACTATGAAAGAGATGCACAGGATCCTGAAACCTCGAGATGGAAAATTAATCATTCTTGATTTGTTAGCACAAGAATCAATGGGGGCGAACTGCGACAGGAAGACCCTGACCACCATTACCTCTTGTTTGAAGGAAGAGGGATTTACAGCAATACGAATTCGAAATCTGTCGAAACGTGGTCATGTTCGACATTGGCAAATATATGCGTTTATTCTTTGGTATTCCTATAGGCATTTAAAAAAGAAATACATCGAGAAAATCCGAGGTACTACGGACCAATCTCAAGGTCCTTTAGGAACATTCACGGTAATGAGTGTGCTTAAAGTGTTATCTGCTTTTCTCTCCAAACCAAATTTTTATTCGATAACTTCGGTAAAAAAATAGATTGGATACTTAAAAGGGTTGGTCTTTTGTTTTTTTGTTAAAACATAACCCTGTACATGCTCATGCTGAAGATCTTTCTTACGATGCTCATATTTATTCGAGAGTCATCAGAGGAATTTCCACACGGTGATTTGGTTACTTGTGCTGTTCATCGAATCATAGTAGGCGATAATTTTTATCGTATGTTTGAAGAGTGAGATGGTGTTCCATGACCAGGTATAAGGTGCTTCGTTATCGGTCGATTGTAATTTATTATCCTTGTAAAACTCAACTTTTACGACGGACCCCGGGTCACCGTTGATTTGTGTTTCCACGGAGATTTTTCCTATGATCACGGTAGCGCGGAATGCCCCTTTGTCTTTTCCAAAGAGGTACAGATGCTTTTCTTGAGGCGTGGTGATTACAACGCCGGGGTTGGCGTACTGCGTGCCGTCCGCAACGAAATCAATTCCGTGTCCAGTGGGGCCAGAGTACCGATCCGGCGAAAAGATATTTAGGGTTGGGTCCCAATGCTCATGGACGCCAAGACTCGTTGTGAGATACACGCCGTCATGCTCGGGATCATAGGTGTTCGGTAAGGGAACTGCTGCCTGATGAAGATAATTCTGGGACCCTTCACACGGGTTCGTCCCTTCCGTATAGAGGAAATCGTACATGACTGAGTCAATGGCAACCGGGTCTTGGGAGAAGAACAAGCTGTTCGTCCAATCATCGTTAAAGGGATACATCAAAAACTTCCCTATCGTTTTATGATCCACTTTGGTGGCAAACGTCCCGTCTCCAAGATAGATAAGCGTTTTTCCTCCTAGATTTTTATAAGCGAGAAGATCGACTTGTGGTGCGGGGTTTCCCATGATTAACCCTGAGAGATGGTACGGATGAACATCAGATACCGGTTCGATAAATGAGCCAAAAAAGTTCTTCCCTGAGAGCGTCACGCCATAGTTCAGCGGATGTCGTTTCAACAGGGGCATGTCGATGATGTATTTCGCATCAACGACCCTGGTTGGAAGCGTCCTGATGGTGCCGTCAGCAAAATACATCTTCGTGGAACTTGCGATCACCTGCTCTCGCCCAACTGCCCCACCGGTTGAATCAACGAAATGAATATGAGGGAATTCCTCCACGAGCGGATCCGCGGGGTACGTCTTATAGAAGACTCGGTTGTAGAACGAGTTCGGTATGGGTCGCGATGCATCAAAGATTGTGATGTCATCTTGGGCGATACCAACGATATTCACCAGCTGTTGGAGTAATGCCTTTACGACGTACGGGCTTGCATCGCGATCGTTATCCTCATGGGTATAGGGATCCCCAACTCCACTTAACGCGTTGTTGAAGTTAAGCTTAATCGCGATTTTTTCTCCCGGCTGGTAGCCTACATTGCCATTTCCATGCACTTGATTAAAATAGGTAAATAACGCATCCCATGCTCTGGTACCGTTATTTATTCCTGAAAGCTGTTGGATACCTGAGGAAACCATCTGATCGAGTACCTGTTGGTTATTATTCTCTTGTTCCCACCAGTATCCGGTCAGGTTTTTTTCCGTAGCATTCGGGTTCCACTCCCAGACCACCCGGCCAGGGTTTTCGCCGGTTGGGGCCCCCATAGGTTCTTTTGGAACGGGTGTCCAGGCGACCGGTGAAGAATCGCTGCCATTGAAATAATTCGTTGCAAACACCGCACCGCTGAGCGTGAACAGGACAACAAAACCAGCGAGGAGCGCTGGCGTTGTTTTCGCAAATTTAGTTTTCGCTTTTCTCATCCAAATGACAAGACCGGTGAACATAATACCCCAGAACGCGATGTAGCCAAGAGATATGGACATCGCAACCTGTTGACAGGGATATTGTGCTCGTTGAGGTTTCGGTATCACTCGGAAGAGAAACCAGATAATAGCGATAACGCCTGCGAGATGGAACCAAATCCCTTTCCAGCCGGTCATGCGCTCCCAGATAATTGATTTTTTATGATGAGCATGATTCTTCATAGATATCCCCTTATGAACAGAGTACCCTCTCCGCTATAAAAAGATTTGCTCTTTGAAGGAAACGAAGAACTCATCCATATCGAATTATTAGACTTTATATTCTGAACCAACCTAAACAATTAACAATAGTTAATTTTATATCTGATCACCGCTATTCAAAACAAAAAGAGGTAATCACATGAAACTACCCTATAAGATAATTATCATATCGTTAATCTTGTGTCTCGGGTTTTTACCGAATTCCACGGGAGCAAGTTTTGAGCCGGCAAAAACAGCACTCTATCTTGGAAATGACAACCCGGGAAACTACAGTCTTCTCCTGTACGCCATAGAACACGGCCATCAGCAGGGAACAAACCGGGACGACAATGGGAGGCTCATCATCAACGAATGTCCCTTCGCCTAGCAGCGGAATACACCGCTTTTTACTCGTCTGATGGCTGAAGGCCACAAGTATCAGGTGCCATTCCAGCTTATCGGTCTGTTGTTTTCAGAGCAACCCACCAGTAAAACTTAATCATCTGTGCATCGGGAAATGGTGGTTTTTTTAAAACCGTCGCCGTACAAATATTTTCTTCAACCATGGGAATTTTGTGGTACCACCAGTGAGAAGCCGATCGGTTTTGAACACCCATACGACGATGCTGATCATGATGATGGCAAAGATACCGACATAGATGATCCCAGCAATGACCAGGGTATAGTCATGGAAGAGGAGCGCCCGTGGCGCCATCATCGGATGGGAGAACGGTATCGCAAACGTGAACACCTTGAGTCCTAACGGAAGTGTATCGTAATCGGCGAAAATAGTAAGGAACATGGGAATCAGCGCAAGCATGGTGATCGGGAATGTCAGGGTCTGCGCGCTTTTGTAGTTCTTCGCAAAGGTCCCAAGAAGCATGCAGAGGGAAAGCCCTGCGATGAGGGTGACGAACAGGGAAATACCGATCCAGATGAAATCCGTGGAGGTAAGGACAAGGCCATAGGCGGCGAGATTGACACCGCTGGTCATCTGGAACCCTGCGAAATAATACCCCATACCGATCATGTAGATGACGGCAAGGAGCAGGCCGATTACTGCTGCGGCGACGATCTTTCCGGTGACAATACTTGTTCGTTTAACCGGCAATGTCAACAGCGTCTCAAGGGTCTTATTCTCTTTTTCGAGCGCCATGGAGGTGATGACGATACTGCCAGCCATGATGATGATCATCATCATGACAATCGGAATAAGAAACGACTGGGAGGAAAGCAAACTTACGATGGTATTTGGCGAAAGACCAATGAATTCGCGGTTCTTGAAATAGGTGGTCTCCACCGGCTGCGTCGGGGAGATAACAAACGTGGCGTTCACCGTGGTGTTCCCCTGGATGAGTGCCTTCGAGATGTTCGTATTAATTTGGCTGATCAGTCCCTCAAGCATGCTTGATGAGATGCTGTCAAACACCCCGGCGCCTTTCATGATCCAGAACACCTTGAGGGTCCCGCGCTCTCCATGATCGATGCGTTGCGTGAAATTCTGCGGGATAATGACCAGTGCAACCCCGTTCTTTTGTTGAACAGCGCTTACCCCGGTTTGTTGATCCGAGCCGGAGGTCGAATTGTACACCACCTTCGCATATGCATGCAGTATCGTCGAAGCCATGGTACCATAGGTGCCGTTATCCTCGGCAATCACGCCGATCACTGGAGGTGCCTGCGCCCCCTGTTGAATCCCCTGGATGCTACTGCCCATGGCGCCGAAGATCAACGCGACAAGGATGATCGGTAAAAACGTTGCTGGTGTAAGGAGTTCTCTGACTTCTTTTTTAATGATGTTCCCAAGCCCGCTCATTTCTGCACCACCTCGATGAAGACCTCCTCGATATTACGCGCCTTGTATTTCTCCATGAGTGTTTGCGGTTTGCCTTCTTCCACGATCTTTCCTTCTGAAATCAGCGCGATACGATCACAGAGATACTCCACTTCAAGCATGTTGTGCGAGGATAGTAGTACAGTAGTCCCATTTTTCGCGGTGCTTTTAATCAATTTTCTAATCTCCTGGGCGTTGATGACATCAAGCCCGGAGGTCGGCTCGTCAAGGATTGCGACCCGCGGGTTTGTCATAAGCGCTCTGCCGACGAGAAGCCGCCGCATCATCCCTTTGCTGTAGGTATCAACTCGATCATCGATGCGATTGCCAAGGTCCGTTATCTGTATCCCTTTTTCGACCATCTGTCGATGTTGTTTCGGGTCGAAGAAATTCGCGATGAACTGCAAATATGCCCGTCCAGTGAGATTCTTATACGCACCTGCATCCTCGGGAAGGTAGCTGATGAGTTTGCGGATGTCACTTGATTGTTTCGCAACGTCATATCCTAAAATTGTCACCGATCCATCAGTGATGGTAAGAAGGGTTGACACGATGCGTAACGCGGTTGTCTTCCCCGCCCCGTTCGGCCCGATCAACCCAAATATCTCCCCTTCATTGATAGAAAAAGAGATGCCTTTTATCGCCTGGAACGAACCAAAGTTTTTTACCAGATTTCTCACTTCAATTGCTGCCATACTCCCCGCACCCATTATTGTCTTTTTCTTTTTAAGGTATTCTCTTCATGTTCTATGATAACTCAATTTAAGAATGTCTGGAGAAAATCCTCTTGCGACAAATCGATACTTGCTAATAGTAAAAATCGATATCACATCCCATTTGATTCAAGAAAAAATTAAATCGATCGTTTCATGAGGGCATCAGCCATGGATACGAAAAAATTTTTTAATGGGTTTGCACGAAATATTATTATTGTCGGTTTTGTCAGTCTGTTTACCGATCTGAGCAGTCAGATGGTGTTCCCAGTCGTACCACTATTTTTATTGTCGTTAGGCGCAAGCGCATGGGTCATAGGTCTTGTTGAAGGAGCAGCAGAAACCACCGCTTCACTTCTGAAAGTGTTTTCCGGGTACTGGTCCGATCGTATAAAGCGACGAAAACCATTCGTGTTTGCTGGCTATAGTCTTTCTACGGTGACCAAGCCGATGTTTTCGCTTGCATACACCTGGCCGTTCGTCCTTTTCGTCAGGGTCTTAGAGCGGGTTGGAAAAGGAGTCAGGGATGCGCCACGCGACGCGATTATTGCGGAATCAGTTGATGCGTCAATACGAGGAAAAGCCTACGGATTTCAGCGAGCGTTAGACGGCATCGGATCGTTTTCCGGTGCGATTCTTGCGGTGAGTCTTTTACCGCTATTAGGATACCGGAACTTGTTTCTCATCGCATTTCTCCCAGGAATTATCGCGGTTTTACTCATTCTTTTCATCAAAGAGAAACGCTCACAAGATGTGACAGAGCGTCGCGCAGCGATACCATTGAAAGTGAGTTTGCGGAAACTCCCCAGTAACTTACAACTTTTCATCGTCGTCTCCACGGTGTTTGCCCTCGGGAATTTCGGCTATGCGTTCCTTATACTGAAAGCAAAAAACATTGGGTTTACAGACAATATCACCCTGCTTCTTTATGTGTTATTTTATGTCGTGTACACGTTGTTTACTATTCCTGCCGGCATCCTTTCCGATAGAATCGGCAGAAAACCAGTGCTGGTCATTGGATACAGTCTGTTTGCAGTAACTGCTGTATCTCTGCTTGTCACCTCTCAGCTTGTTCCCCTTGTTATTGTTTTTATCCTCTATGGGATCTTTTTCGGCATGATAGACGGGGTGCAACGCGCCTTCGTTGTCGATTTAGCGCCGCAGAATCTGAAAGGAACCGCGCTTGGAACGTTTTACACCGCGACCGGGCTGATCGCACTGCCCGGTGGTTTTATCGCAGGGTACCTGTGGACTACGATTTCCCCACAAGCAACGTTCCTGTTTGCCCTTGGACTGACGATCATTGGTCTGATCCTTTTTAGCTTCGTGAAAAATACAACACAGCACGCACAACCGTTCCCACAAAAGGTGCATTAGACGAACTGATACCTCCCCAAATCAGGACCATGATTTCTTGTTATGAACAAATCTTTAAGTAACGAGAATCACTTTACACCCTTCAAAAGGTATGGTGTATCGTCAGATGGAGATGCTTACCAAACACATCGAGTTTTTAAAATCACTGGATACCGAGGAGTTTTTCGACAAAGAAGAAGACGAAATCCAGCGGTACGCGGGAGAGGTTATCAAAGAACTCGCCCACATGGGGAACGATGCGACCAAGGAACTCATTGAACTTTTAAAAACAGATTTCACCTGGAGCTGCTATTTAGCGTTAAAGATACTACGCGAAAATAAAGATCCACAGGCAGTCCCCGCTCTTATCGATTTTCTGAAAAAAGATTCTGATGATGCACTCGCAAACGAGGAAGCCATGTTTACGTTACAAGACATCGGGGATCCCTCCATTCCCCTGCTCCTTGAAGAACTGAAACGTAACTTTGAGCATAAACGGTATCATTTCTACCTTGTCGGGGCCTTCACAGGCATCATCGGGCCAATCCCGTATGATTTCATGGTGCAAGTTACAAAGGAATTTATCAGCAACCCCGGAAAATACCGAGGCTGGTTTCATATCGACGATTTCACCTATAACTTCGTGAAACAAGAACGTTCTGAGGTCGTTTCGCTCCTCAAACAAGTCCTGCAGGTGAAAACATTAAATGGATCAGAAAAAGAAGAACTCCGTGATACCATCAAGGCGATAGAGGATCCCATAGCGTACCAAAAAGACATCCAAGAAACAGTCAAAGAGCTTGCTGACACCGCTCAAAATCTCTATTCATAACCACCGCTTCAGTATTTTTCGTATACCTATTCTTCGTTTCATACTATTGTTCTCTATGGGTAATATCTGTTGAAAACACGTACATTTATATAAACAGCAAGGCTATTGGTGTCTCTGGAGGGACCGCCATCAGTTCAAAACGATCATCACTCAGAGCCCTTGCCGGGTCAAAAATGGATGAATTGGAGAAATACGCGCTCCAAAGTCCGACAGGAAAAAGGATTCTGACTGCCCTGTATCGTTCCTCGCTCTATAGTTATATCACTCGGAAAATAAATGAATTTCGTGACTACAAACTCATCGAAGAGGTCAAACAAAACCCCTTACCGAGACATATCGCGGTGATCATGGACGGGAATCGCAGGTTCGCCCAAGACCTTGGATTATCCAAAGAAGCAGGGCATATCTTAGGGAAAATGAAAATCGAGGAAGTCCTTGATTGGTGTTTCGAACTTGGGATCCCGGTGCTTACGATCTATGCGTTTTCAACAGAGAATTTCAAACGAAGTGAGAAGGAAATCAACACCCTTATGATGCTCTTTAAACAAGAGCTTGACAAAGCGAGAGAAGATTCTCGCATCCATCAAAACAGGGTTCAGATTCGTATCCTCGGGCGCCTCGAGTTGTTACCAAAAAGCATCCAACAGTCAGGACAGTATGTCATGGATATGACAAAGCAGTACGACACCTATCATTTGAACATCGCACTTGCCTATGGCGGACGGGAGGAAATCATCCAAGCAATCCAGCAGATCGCCCAGGATGTAAAAAAAGGGAAAATGAAGCTTAAGGACATCTCGCAATCAACCGTTTCCTCGTACCTCTATACAACTGGACTGCCTGACCCGGATCTCATTCTGAGGACCTCCGGGGAAGAACGAATCTCAAACTTCCTCCTCTGGCAGATTGCGTACTCGGAGCTTTACTTTTCTGATGTCTACTGGCCAGCCTTCCAAAAAAGAGATTTCCTTCGGGCAATACTGACCTATCAGAACAGGAAACGACGATTTGGCAAATAATCTCTGTATCACGGCGTGGGTTTTTCTTTCGCAGGCTCTTCCTCATCGGTGAGGGTTTCGTCCTTTTCGATTTCTTCTGCAATGTCTGAGAGTTTTGCGAACTGACATGCAAAAAAGAACAAGATCGCACCCAACCCTATAGATAGGATTGCGAAGGCGAGGATCGTTCCAGTGACCGTGTCACCAAGTCCAATCGGACGCAGGAATGTTTCCAATAGATAGAGAAGTAAAAGAATAATTCCGAGAATAATGAAAAATTTATAGAAAAAACCGGTTTTCATATTACTATGCGCAGAGATAATTCGTTGTCGTACCATTTTACTGTTCCTGTCCACCCGCAAGCTTGAGCGCGCTTTCGACTTTGCTTTGCATTTCATTGAGTTTTTCCCTGCTGCGGCCTTCTTGTTTCTCCAGGGTGGTTTTCCGTAGTTCAAGTGATTCTTTCGTCGCAGCCAGTTCCTTCTGAATATCACTTTTTCCCTTTGTTTTAATGAGGAGTGAGCCGATGCTTTTGTAGATGGGCGTCTTGTCTGTGGCGGTTCCGATTTCCTGCAGTGCTTCTTCCACTTCTTTCAGCTGAAGCTCGACTTGTTGGCGCTGCTGAGCAATCATCTGCAGCTGCGACCGCGCTTGCTGTAATCGGGTGATTTGATCCTGTAATTGCGGTGATACTTCTTCTCCAGGCATGGTTCGGTTTCTCCTTTGCGGGCTGTAATAAGCGCCTCCTTCTTAAACATATTCATGGAGATGTTTTTCCCAGAAGAATTCGTAATTAAATATAATCGAAAATATTATATAGAAAGATAGGAATATGAATATAAAGTAAAAACTACTTCAGATGCGGGGATTTATTATGAATAGGAATGATAAGATTATAGCAGTCGCCGGAGTTGCCATTATCGTTATTGCCGCTATTGGTGTGTATTTTTGGAAGCCGTTTCAAGCGGCAGAAAATATCGCCTCACTAAAGGATTATACTTCCATAACCAGTAGTTTTACCTCTGTTCCAACAGCGATCTCGGTATCTGATTCTGACCCATTCTACGCCTTAATTGCGACCCCGCTTGCCGTCCATTATGACCCTGAAGGAAATCAAGAAGTCATTCCCTTGTACGTTCAAAATATGATAGATCCTTCCAGTGCGGTTACCCGGGTCATGGACGATCAAATCGGGATTCCCGTGAATTTATTGATCGATAATTCAAAGTCCGCCGAAGCCTGGTCCGTTGATATTGCGACCACGTATTGGAAGCATAGTGATGCGGCGTTGCTGATCAAAGATGATTATCAAGGGTATGTCCTCGGGGTAATGGCGACACCGCTCGCATCGTATCTCTCCATTCCTATCATAATCACCAATGGAACGAATACCACAGTACAAAAAGCGCTCAGTACGCTTGGTGTGAAAATAACTGTGATATGTGGCGAGAATGTTACCGGATACGGTGACGTCCTCAGATTTAAAGACATTGATGACATCGTGGACCAATCCATGAGTTTTATAAAGGATAAATTCGGAAGCATTCCGTATCTGACAATCACCAACCCGAGAGACGCATGGCCACCCAAAGTCCTTGCGAGCGTCAATTTCACGGTCGGCCCGAAAACCATGAAAACCATGTCGACGACTGAGCTAATCACGACACTTTTAGGCGGAAACACGACCGTTGGAACGTTTACGATTCCCCAGGATTACAAATACGCACTCGTTAAATTCACAGGAATTAATTTAAACTCTGAAAACACAGATGACCTTGGGGATGGGGTAGCATTTAACTGCGGTCCGGTGCTGGCGGACCTCCCTGCCCAACTACAACAGTTTGAGGTATATGCAGGCGGCACCAGTATGGGTGGTGTGCCCATAAGGGATTCAACTGGTAACATCATCCAGGATCAAACCTACGACGAAATTGTTTTGTATCGACGAGGCGGCGTGACCTATAAAGTGTCCGCGACCCCTCAATGGTTGGCAAGTAAGTCGGGGGAGGTTGAAGCAAAGGTTACAATTGAAAAACTCAATAACTCCGTATACCCACTGATGAAAGGATTTTCTTCAATCGCACCATACCTCACCGCGTACCATAAAGGCCTCATCTTCGGAAAGCCGGAGTTCGCGTTTGCCGCGAACGATGAGACAACCTATCTTGGGGAATATTGCCCCGGGGAATCCTTACCTCGGCGCAACCCGCTATTACTTCCGGCATCAAATAATCATGTCTTCTGGATCCATGACCAGATAAACGCCCTGTTAGCAAAAATGGCCGGTATTAAGTTTGAAAACGGAAACCAAAGCGAGCTGAAAACACTCCGTGATTACTACGCTAATGATAAAAATTCTATTTACGTCACGCTCGTCGGCGATGGAACGATGTTACCACAGCTTATCTATAACACCTCGATAGAACCAACATCCGTTGAGGAAGCAGCCTATTACTTCGGCATTGGCTGCCCGAGTGATTTCATTTATGGGAACATCGACCCGAACCCGGGCGACTGGTCGGGAAAAGCACCAGACATTTATAGCGATACCCCAGATCATTATCCATTCCAGGAAAACATCGTCGGACGCATCACTGGGTGGGATATCCAAGATGCCTCTGCGTTGATTGCAAGAACCATCTACTATAATGATATTATTGATCACATGGGGAAATGGAAAGATAACGCGGCGGTACAACTCGGAGGGGGGAATGATTTCCAAAAGCCATTCCTCCGGTATATCCTTTTTGGAAACATATTAAAGCTCGTTGCTCGCGGAGAACCTTTGAAGGTGACGACCGGGGCCTCCTATTTCAATGGTCTCGAAATTCAAAATATGGTGGAGTCCCTTGGATTCGACACCATCTATATGAGGGAAAACAATGCAGGGTTTCAGGGGTTCAGTGATGAGGCGATCGCGAAAATAAAAAAGGCCAACATCCTCAATAGGCTCATGATGTCGACGCGACAGGTGCGAAACAGCGTGGGTGCTGAGGTGGTTCAAGGAAAAACCTACCAGGAAGCGTCTAATTTCATCATGGCAAACGCTCATGGAAACCAGCACCTCTTCGGGATGGGCGATGTCGGGGTCAACTCCATTGGCCTCGGGTTTCCGAATGGAATCCTTCATGGGATATTAAACCAGGTTTCATCAATCGTCGGGTTTGGGCCAGGATTCTCCCTGTCCTACCATATGGATTACAGCCCGCTCAATGTGGAAACCATGAATCTCGGACCGTCCTACCTCTGGATTGAGAGCTGTATCTGCGGGAAACTCGACGGTATGTATCCGAAGCAGAGTATCACCCAGACCTACCTTCACGCGGGGTGTAACGTCGTCATCGCCGCCACAACCTCTTCCAATATCGCGGGCGGGTACCTGGAACCGAAAAATACAATGTATGATTTCCCAGGGCAAGCCGCTCTCCGGTACATCCAATGGGCGAGTAAAGCTCGACAAGGCATCTACCCGGATTTGCATTTCGGGTTCAAAATTTACACCGACATGTTAAAAGAACTGAAAAAAGGAGATGTGAGTATCGGGAAGGCATTCAGAGAAGCGAGGAACATCTATCTACCAGAAGATGCCAGCTGGAAAGTCTGGTGGTCCCCACCGCTCGTCTATACTGGTCTACCATTACTTGATCAACAATTTCAGAATGATTACGTGAAGAGGGCCGCTGCAGGCTCAAGCGGCCTTGACCCACGAATGGACAACAAATACCAGTCGTTCTTTGAATACACGATCTACGGTGATCCTGCCTTCGTCCCCTACGTCCCCATGTAATTCGCGTCAAAAAAAATTGGATGAATCACCACACGGTCTACTGGATTATACCTACCTCTTTCATTTTCAGGTAGTTCTCCGGGTGTTTTTCAAAATATGCGTGCACCGGTTCAAGAATTACGTTGATATGGTTCGCGGTCGCATTCTTCAAGTCTAACGGGTGCAACCCGGCTACATATGCCGCCTCAAGCTCCAGGTAGGTCTTAAACTCAAGGTTTCCGCCGAACTTCTCTGGTCGTTCAATCAAAAATGGTTTTCCAAGAAGCTCTGGGAAGATGACGAACTTACAGAGTTCAAGGACCGGGTTTCCCTCGACGTGTTTCTCAGGACAAAACGCCTTGCTCATCTTTTTCTTTACGACATCGGGCGAATCATGAATCGAAATCATCGTCTCCGGTTTGCTTTTACTCATCTTTTCCTCAATCGGGTTCATCCGACCGCTTGCCTGCAGCCCAGTAAGGAGCGGGGTGTGAAGCGCGATCGGGGATTTTCTCCCGATTTTTTTGGCGACATCACGCGCAAGCATATGGGCATGGCGCTGGTCCATCCCCCCATATGCGACATCAAGATCAAGGTAGAAGATATCGGAAACCTGCATCGCCGGGTAAAATAACTTCGAAAGATCCTTCTCTGCCTCGTCCTCGGCTCTCCCCATGATATCCATCGCGCGTTTCACCCGGGCGACCGAAGTGGCTTTCGCGGTTTTTAGTACGAGCTCCCAGTATTTTGCGTCATTCACGTAGTCGCTTGCGTACACGAACCGTACCTTGCTCGTATCAACGCCCATGGCGGCGAAACAATCCTCCATGTACCTCCCGCAGAGCTTGATTTTCTGGATGTCGCCGCCGAGTTTGTCGTTGATGAACGCATGCCAATCCGCAAGCAGCACCGTGAAATCGAACCCGCAGGCGACGAAATCATTGATCTTGTTTGTGCAGATCTTCCAGCCGACGTGTACGACGCCCGAGGGTTCAAACCCGATGTACGCCTTGGGATTTGATTTCGTAAAAACCTGCCGAAGCTCCTCAAGGGTAATCACCTCTTCTGTGTTCGCGGTTAACCGGTCGAGTTTCTCCATGATGCACCTTTTTACCGTGTGAGTTTTTTTACTACCTGATCGACGATCTTGTCAGAGACGCCAAGATAGTTCCTGGGGTTCAGAGCATCCTCGAGTTCCTTCTTCTTCAGTATCTTCGCGACCTTTGGGTTCTCGAGGAGTACTGACAGTAGAAGTCTATCGTCATTGATCGCCTTCATCGAACAGGTCCTGACCAGTTCATGGGCCTCCCCTCGACCCATGCCTTTCTCAACCAGTTTCGTCATGACCGCCTCGGCCATCGGCAGGCCTTTGGATCTCTCCAGGTTCTGCCGCATCCGCTCGGGGTACACCTGCAGGTTCTTGAACACCTTGTTCATCTGAAAGACAATCCAATCCGAAAGTATCAGCGAATGAGGCAGGATGAACCGCTCAGAGGAGGAGTTACTCAGGTCCCGCTCATGCCATTGGATCGCATTTTCGTACGCGGGGATAATGAAACTACGCACAACTCTGGAAAGCCCGCAGATCTGTTCGCAGAGGATCGGGTTTCTCTTCTGCGGCATGGTGGATGACCCGACCTGCTTTTTCGCCTCGAACGCCTCGGAGACCTCACCGATCTCGCTTCGCTGCAAATTCCGGATTTCGGTGGAAAACTTCTCCATGGAACTCGCGATATTCGAAAGCACTGACAACAGTTCGATGTACCGATCACGGCCGACGATCTGGGTCGCTGCCTCCTCGGTTCCCAGTTTCAGGTCCTTCATCACCAGCTCCTGGATCTTCAGGGCATGTTTCCCCATGGCTGCCCCAGTACCGACCGCACCGGACATCTTCCCGACGAGCAGCCGGGATTTACATTCATACAGCCGCTCCAGGTGCCGGTCGACCTCCATTGCGTACACCGCCATTTTAAGACCAAACGTGATCGGGATGGAGTACTGTCCATGGGTCCGACCCGCCATAATCGTGTTCTTGTAATCCTTAGCAAGATCAACGAGTGTAGTTCGAAGTTCTCTCAATTGCCCCTTGATAAGATCCGTCGCCTGGCCGAACTGGAGCGCATTTGCGGTATCGACGATATCGTAACTCGTTGCACCCAGGTGCACGTACTTCCCTGCATCACCGGTGCACACCTCGCTGAGGGCCATGGTGACCGCCATGATGTCATGCCTGGTTTCTTTCTCGATATCATTGACCCGTTTCACCGTAACGTTTTTCACGGACGCCTTCTTTGATATCTCGTCAGCGGCTTTTTTTGAAATCGTACCAACCGCGGCATGCGCACGTGCAAGCGACGCCTCAACATCTAAAAAAAATTGCAGTCGACTTGTTTCTCCGAAGACCTCTTTGATCTCTTTTCTTCCGTACCTAAAATCAAGCGGACACACAGGGTTCTCCATACGGCCTCCAACCTAGAATCGTCACGTGGTTAATGTCTTTTTTGGGGCTGGCGAACTATCGAATTTTCTTCAATAAAACCGTAAGCTCAGCAGCAATCGCCTGGATACGGGGGTAATGTCGCTTGAGTTTTCCGACGAGCCCACGAAGTTGGGTGAGCGTCCCGATCACGAGGATATCGGCTTGGTGCTGCCGCAGATCAAAGGCATCCTTTGGGATCGCGACCTCGCCTCCTAAGGACAGCATGTCTTGTTTGATGATGATGGCATCCTGGAGAACCACGTTTTCCAACTTGATGATCTTCAGAATCATTTTAGGGGCCATAATCCCGATGCTTTTCGGGTCGCTGCCGATCGCTTCAATCTCTTTTTTCGCATCAGCTAACGAGCAGATGTCTCTGAGTGTCGGATTATAGGGTGTCATCACGGGAGGAATCACCTCTGGGATTATAAGAACGTTTCCACATTCCTGTTCTTATGAAAGGGACGTATCTTCTCGTCATCGAACTCCCAACTACGACGATGATTCAGGTTGGAAAACAAGGGATGATGCAGTTCGAGAGAGGCTGGTACGGGTACATCGGTTCCGCCCTCAATGGTCTCGACCAGCGGATCAGACGTCACCTCAGTCCACACAAGAAAATCCATTGGCACATCGATTACCTCCTCGCCCATGCCGCTGTCAAACAGGTGTACTACAAGGAAAGCATGCGGCGGGAGGAGTGCCATATCGCACATGCATTCGAACAAACCCTTCGATCGATGCCGAGATTCGGTTGCAGCGATTGCGCCTGTGCAAGCCATCTATTCTTTGGTCCCGCTGAAAAGATTATACGGACCGCGACGTCCCTTCATATGACGCTGTATATACTAGATGCAAACTCTTAAAATCAACTTCTCGATAGTGTCGACCATGGTATCAGTCATCTACTCAACCACCCCGACCATCGCAGATGCGCGGACCATAGCGCGAACGCTTGTGAAAGAAAAACTTGCTGCCTGCGTCCATATCATCCCAATGATTGAATCTATCTACCGCTGGCAGGGAAAAGTCGAAGAAACAGACGAGTGTGCACTCCTTGCGAAAACAACAGAAAGAAATGTCCAGAAAGCGATCCATAAAATCCGTTCCCTTCATCCATACAAAGTCCCTGAAATCATCGTGTTTCCTCCAGTGGGAGGGTTAAAAGAATACCTCGAGTATGTTGAAGCTGAGACCCTATGAAGTTTGTCTCGCTGGTCTCCAGCGGCATTGACTCGCCGGTCGCGACCTATTTGCTTGCGCCAAAGGCAAAGGAGATCATTTTGGTTCATGCAGATAATCGTCCATTTACCGATGACCGCGAAATAGAAAAATTTGTGGTTCTCGCGAAATACCTGAAGAAGATACTCCCGTCAAGCGTGCGCGCCTTTCTGGTACCTCATGGAATCACCCTTGAAGCCTACACCAATCACGCTGACCGAAAGTTCACGTGTGTGTTCTGCAAACGAATGATGCTTCGGTACGCCGAGGCCATCGCACGCAACGAACATGCACAGGCTATTATCATGGGTGATTCGCTCGGTCAGGTCGCCTCACAGACCCTGCAGAATCTCCGTGTCGTAGAGCAGGCCATAGCACTTCCTGTTCTGCGACCGCTTCTGGGATTCGACAAGGAAGATACGATTCAGATCGCACGCAAAATTGGAACGTTCGATTTATCGATTGCTCCTGCCGCCGGGTGCGGCGCTGTTCCGGTGAAGCCGTCAACCAGGGCAAAACTGGAGCAGATTCTTAACGAAGAAAAGAAGATCAATATCGATGACCTCGTACAGCATGTCATCGCGCATAAAACCCTCGTTACACTCTAACATTTCACAGCCAATTTGGTTAATAAATCGGCCTGTGGAAAACCATTTTTTTTTGTAAAATCAAAAGACTTAAAAACCACAGCTAAATACCATATTTTGTAGACTAAATTTTTTAGGATACTATATATTGTATATCTGGTGGATGAGATGAACTGCCCCTATTGCAACCATATTGACACGAAAGTGACGGACTCGCGCGATACCGGAGGCTCGATTCGCAGACGCCGGGAATGCCTCCGCTGCAATAAGCGGTTCACGACCTACGAATACATCGAAATGGCACCGCTGTTCGTCATAAAAAAAGACGGCAGACGAGAGAAATTCGATCGCTGTAAAATCAGAAACGGGATGATGAAAGCCCTCGAAAAACGCCCGATCAGCCATGAAAAAATCGAGGAAATGCTTGATGTGATCGAAGAAAAGATCAGACGGGCAGGCAAAGAGGAAATCGAAACATCGCTCATCGGCGAGTTTGTCATGGAAGCGTTGAAAGACGTTGATCATGTCGCCTATATCAGGTTCGCATCGGTCTACCGGCAGTTCACCGATGTGACAAGCTTTGAAAAAGAGGTTAAAAATCTCACGGAGAAATAGGAGGAAGAATTCATGATACGAAAGATAAAGAAACGAGATGGAAAAACCGTTGACTTCAACCCCGTGAAAATCACGGAGGCAATCTGGAAAGCAGCACAGGCTGTCGGTGGGAAGGACTACAAGAAAGCAGCGGAGCTCACCGACAGAGTCATGGCCCTCTTAGAAAAAGATCTGAAACGTAGCGAGATCCCCACCGTCGAACAAGTCCAGGACATCGTAGAAAAAGTCC
>Ga0315282_10007964_pt1 | contig 17269 bp, 13 predicted proteins | sample YL17G07_20_MG_FD_203693 | JGI IMG/M metagenome (GOLD analysis project Ga0315282, IMG submission 203693) | Sediment microbial communities from Yellowstone Lake, YNP, Wyoming, USA - YL17G07_20 | ecosystem: Environmental > Aquatic > Freshwater > Lake > Sediment | place: USA: Wyoming | collected... | reverse complement strand
CTGACTTTCCTCCTGTTTCTCGTGCCAAGTCTCATCGGCGAGGTGAAACGGCGACAAGGCTTCGGCCGCACCGCGTTAGCTCGGGGTCGCGTGCCCCAGACCCCCGGTTTCCGGCCGGACTTCTAGACGGCAAGACCGAAATCCTGACGTCCTACGGAGCTACGATGGTCTTCGAGAACGTCGGCGACAACCGGGAGAGTCTGGTGTACAATTCGCCGCCCTCGACGACGGGACGGTACCCGGTTGCGGACTTCGACGGCAACGGTCGCACGGACTATGCCTGCAGCTGGGACGCCAAAGTCCGCATCTGTGAGTGTGTAGGCGACAACCAGTACCAGCAGGTCTGCTCGCTAGCCCTGGTGCTGCAGAGCGACGATATCTTCTCCGGCAACGACGTGGACCAGAACGGCAGGCCCGAGTTCTTCATGGTCGATGTACGGCACAGAGGTATGGGATGGAAGCTGTACCTGTACATGTTTGAGGCAACCGCGGAGCACGAGTACGCGTTCTGGCTTGTGGATTCGGAGCAGCTCGGCATGGGCATAGAACCTGGGGCCAAGGTCAGTCTGTGTGCCGACCTGGATGGCGACGGCGTGGAGGAGGTCATCTGGTCCTGCTGCACCCACGGCTACATCCTGAAGGCGACCGGCCCGCATCAGTTCCGGCGCGAGTTCCTGTTCATGCACGACCACGGCCCGGCCGCGCTGTGCAATGCAGCGGACTTCAACGGCAACGGGTACAACGAGCTGTTCGTGGGGAGCTGCGGCAAGATATCGGTGTTCGAGGCCGAGCCGGTGCGCGTCATGTACCCGTACCACCGGGAGGTGCTGGTGGCCGGCGATACTTGTCTGATTCGGTGGCGCATCTACACGCCACCGAGATGCGACTCGGTGTCGCTGTTCCTGAAGACGGATACGACTGTCTACCCGGGTGAGAGGTTCTGGCGCCTGGATACGATTGCGACCGGGTTCGCACCGAGCGAATCGAGCTACTCCTGGGTCGTGCCGGATACGCAGCTTGCATGGGCCAAGGTGCTCGCCATCGCGTATGGTCCCGGCTGGCAGTTCGACGAGTCCGATAGTTCCTTCGCTATCGTGCCCAGCGGCTTGTCAGCCCAGCCGCCGGTGTCAGTCCGCGATTGGGCCTTGTCGGTCAGTCCGAATCCCGCGGCCGGCCGCGCGACCGTACGCTGGGACATACCGCGCAGAGCCTCAGTTCGCGTGTGCCTGTACGGTCCCGATGGTCGCATCGCGAAGGGACTGATGTCGCGCGAGGACGGCCCGGGACGGTACGCAGCCCAGGTTCGCACGTCAGCCGCACTGCCGGCCGGCGTCTATTTCTGCACGCTGGACAACGGCGAGAAGCGCATCAGCCGCAAGCTCGTGCTGACGAGCGGCGAATAGCAGTCCGATTCGGCGGTCGGCACGGTCAGCGGAACGGTACAGCCACCAATTCCCGAGGCGGGAGATTGGATGGCGGTCCCGTCGCGTGCGACAGGAACCCCGGCCCCCTAATGCCGCCGGTAGAGTGTCCCGGGGGCGGCCCGGGGGAGCGTACCGAGGGCGGCCCGGGGCACAGTACCGGGGACGGCTCGGGGTACTGTACCGGGGGCGGCTCGGGAGAGTGTACCGAGGACGGCCCGGGAGACAGTACCCCGGACGGCCCGGGAGACGGTACTCCGGACGGCCCGGGGTACGGTACCGGGGACGGCCCGGGGTACCGTACCCCGGGCGACCCGGGGGGTGCATGTTCGGTTTCGCCCATCCTCTTGTGGGTGCAACAGTTAAGCCCGCTTTTCTGCTTGACCGGGAGTAGTCATAGTTGTAATATTAGGATATGGTAAAACGCACAAAGGATTCGCTCTCGTTTCCCGAGAGATTGGGCAGGGGGCTGGTTGTGGAGCCCGGGCGCCGGGGTCTGGATGGGTGGGTTGGCCGCGGTCTGCTGCCGCGGAACGGCGGGTTCATTTGTGGCCGGCGCGGTCTCGGGCCGGGTTGTGCATGCTTGACGCTCCACGTTTTCGAGGTATAGTTCAGTCTGTAGCCCGATGAGGCGCCGACATAGCTCAGTTGGTAGAGCAGTGGTTTTGTAAACCTCAGGTCGGGGGTTCGAATCCCTCTGTCGGCTCATTAGTACGGGTCTTTGCGGACGGGTGACCGAGCGGCCAAAGGTGGCAGACTGTAAATCTGCTGGCGTATGCCTACGGAGGTTCAAATCCTTCCCCGTCCATTCGCGCCGGACGAGGTCCGGCAAGGGTGATTCCCGGTGCGCGCGAGAATGCGACCGGAGGTCCGACGTGTCGTTCAGTGCCACGGTCCGTTGCGGGCGTGGTGTAGTGGTAGCACAACAGCCTTCCAAGCTGTTTGCGAGGGTTCGACTCCCTTCGCCCGCTTCCGTCGGGCAGCGGATGCGCCGATGGTCGGGCCGCGGCACGAGGACGATTGCGGTAAGGTTAGTTAGAACAATCTGATGAACCGGCAGCAGGATGCTGCCGGGGCCGAGAGCGTGCGGGCAGAGTGGCCTTAGGGCCAACTTCGCCGTTGCATTTAGTCGTTGACACGGCGTAGGTTATTTCTATAATACTCGGCTCTGTGACGCCCATGTAGCTCAGTCGGTAGAGCACTTCCTTGGTAAGGAAGTGGTCGCCGGTTCAATTCCGGCCGTGGGCTTTGTGCGTTCGGGCCGATTGAGGCTATCGGCATACTTGAAAACCAGCAACTAAGTCCTTAAGGAGGAACGGTAAGATGGCGAAGGAAAAATTCGCGCGTACCAAGCCGCACGTGAACGTTGGTACTATCGGACACGTCGACCACGGCAAGACGACGCTGACTGCAGCAATGACCAAGGTGCTGGAGAAGCGCGGATTGGCCAAGTATAAGAGCTACGACGAGGTGGCGAAGGCGTCGGAAGCGCACGGCCGCCGTGACGAGACCAAGATTCTTACCATCGCGGTCTCGCACGTGGAGTACGAGAGCGAGAAGCGGCACTACGCCCACATCGATTGCCCGGGCCATGCCGACTATATCAAGAACATGATTACCGGCGCCGCCCAGATGGACGGCGCGATTCTCGTCGTGTCCGCGGCCGACGGCCCGATGCCCCAGACGACCGAGCACGTCCTCCTGGCGCGTCAGGTCAACGTGCCGGCAATGGTGGTATACTTGAACAAGGTCGACCTGGTTGACGACCCCGAGCTCATCGAGCTCGTAGAGCTGGAGATTCGGGACATCCTGAACAAGTACGAGTTCCCCGGGGACAAGACGCCGGTCATCCGCGGCAGCGCGTTGAAGGCGATTACCGAGGAATCCGGGCCGAACGTGGACTCCGTTAACAAGCTGGTGGAGGCGCTCGACTCGTTCATCCCGGAGCCGGTACGCGAGGTGGACAAGCCGTTCCTGATGCCGATCGAGGACATCTTCTCGATTACCGGCCGGGGCACGGTGGTTACCGGCCGCGTGGAGCGCGGAGTGCTGAAGGCGGGCGAGGAGGTCGAGATAATCGGGTTCGGCAAGCACGATAAGGTCGTGGTGACGAGCGTCGAGATGTTCCGCAAGGTTCTGGACGACGCCCGGGCCGGCGACAACGTCGGTCTCTTGCTGCGCGGCGTGGCCAAGGAAGACGTGGAGCGCGGCATGTGCATTGCGAAGCCGGGTTCGATCAAGCCCCACCGCAAGTTCAAGGGCGAGGTGTACATCCTGACCAAGGAAGAAGGCGGACGGCACACGCCGTTCTTCCCGGGATACCGGCCGCAGTTCTACATCCGGACGACGGACGTCACCGGAAGCGTGACGCTGCCGGCCGGGGTGGAGATGGTCATGCCCGGCGACCACGTGACGATGGACATCGAGCTGATCAGCGAGGTTGCGCTGGAGCAGAATTCCAAGTTCGCGATTCGCGAAGGCGGCCGGACCGTCGGCGCAGGCACGGTCGTGCAGGTCGTCGAGTAGTCAGGGTCAATGCGGGTGTTCTTGACGCTGGCGTGTACCGAGTGTAAGAACCGGAACTATCACACGACAAAGAACAAGAAGCAGACCGAGCGGCTGGAGCTGAAGAAGTTCTGCCCGGTGTGCCGCAAGCACACCGCGCACAAGGAGGTTAAATAGGCCAGTAGCTCTAACGGCAGAGCGGCGGACTCCAAATCCGTAGGTTGGGGGTTCAAATCCCTCCTGGCCTGTGACTTGACGTGAAGAACCTAGTATCTCGAATTCGAAGCTACCTGGCCGACGTATGGGCGGAGATGAGGAAGGTCTCGTGGATCAAGCGCAAGGAGCTTTGGACCACGACGGTGGTGGTGATCATCTTCTCAACCATGCTGGCGGCCTTCATCGGAGTTTTTGATTTCATCTTTTCCCGGCTGCTGCAGTTGATGCTCAGGTAGGCCGAAGGCCGGGATGATGAAGTTCTTCGTCGTGCACACCTACACCGGCCGCGAGAAGCGGGTGAAGGAGCTTCTGGAGAAAGCCATCGAGCGGCAGGGGCAGAAGGACCTGTTCGGCCGGGTGATTCTGCCGGCGGAGAAGGTGGCCCGGGTGAGGAAGTCGAAGATAGTGGCCGAGGAGCGCCGGCTCTATCCGGGTTATCTCGTGGTGGAGATGGAGCCGAACGAGGCGAGCCTGAGCCTGATTAACTCGATTCCGGGCGTGACGCATATGCTCGGCACAAAGACCGAGCCGATTGCGCTGTCAGACGAAGAGGTCAGTTCGATGCTCGAGCAGATCGAACGGGGCCTGGAGCGGGCCGAACCGGAGTCGCCGTTCGAGAAGGGCGAGAATGTAAAGGTGACCAAGGGACCGTTTGCCGGGTTTACCGGAACGGTCGATGAGATCTTCGCCGAACGCCGACGGGTGAAGGTCATCGTCACGATTTTCGGTCGGCCGACACCGATCGACCTGGACTTTCTGGATGTCCAGCCGATATGATGAGTTGCGGTATCCGTCTGGCGGCTGCCGAGCCTGCGGTCGGAAATCGCATTAGGAGGAGCGAGTAATGGTCAAGAAGGTTGCGGCGGTCGTGAGACTTCAGATCCCGGCCGGCCAGGCAACCGCGGCACCTCCGGTTGGCCCGGCTCTGGGCCAGCACGGCGTCAACATTGCGGAGTTCATCCGGGCGTTCAATGAGGCCACCCGCAAGGAGTCGCCGGGGATGGTGATACCGGTTGTCCTGACCGTCTACGCGGACCGGAAGTTCACGTTCGTCACCAAGAGCCCACCCGCGTCTGTACTCCTAAAGCAGGCGGCCGGTCTGGCCAAGGGTTCGGGAGAGCCGAACCGCGCGCAGGTCGGGACGGTCAGCCGCAAGGCGGTCAGGGAGATAGCGGAGCGGAAGATGAAGGACCTGAACGCGGCTGACGTCGACGCGGCCATGAGGATCATCGAAGGCACGGCCCGCGCCATGGGGATGACCGTGGAGGAGGCCTCATGAGGCGGCACAGCAAGCGCTTCCGTTCGGTCAGCGAGAAGCTCGACCGGCAGCAGTCGCATCCGCTGGACGCGGCGGTCGGTCTGGTGAAGGCAAACGCCACCGCCAAGTTCGACGAGTCGGTGGACATTGCCATCAAACTGGGAATCGACCCGAAGAAGCAGGACCAGATGGTCTCGGGCACCGTATCGCTGCCCAACGGGACGGGCAAGCACGTGAGAGTGCTCGTTTTCGCCAAGGGAGAGAAGCAGGACGAGGCGCGCGGCGCGGGCGCCGATTTCGTCGGGTTCGAAGACATGGTGGAGAAAATCAACGGCGGCTGGCTGGACTTCGACGTCGTCGTGGCTACGCCGGATACGATGTCGGCGGTAGGGCGGCTGGGAAAGGTGCTCGGGCCCAAGGGCCTGATGCCTTCGCCCAAAACCCAGACCGTCACTTTCGACGTTGCGGCGACGGTGAAGGGTCTTAAGGCGGGCCGGATCAAGTACCGGACCGACAAGACCGGGAACGTGCACGCGCTCATCGGCAAGGCCTCGTTCGAACCGGAGAAGCTCGCTGAGAACATCCGGACGTTCATGACCGAGGTGGTACGCGCGAGGCCATCCACGGCCAAGGGTCAGTTTATCCGAAACGTCGTCTTGTCCTCGACGATGGGGCCGGGTGTGAGGGTCGACGCGCGCGAGTTCACCGAGGCCGCAAGGAAAGAGGCCTGACATGCCGAAGCAGGAAAAGATTGACGCGGTCGCCGAGCTGAAGGAGCGAATCGCTCAGGCATCGGCGCTTTACTTCATCGACTTCAGCAAGGTCAAGGCCAACGACTTCAATGCGCTCCGGCGCCGGCTGGGCGAGCTGAAGGTGGCGATGCGGGTGGTCAAGAACCGGCTGGCGCTGCGGGCGCTCACCGAGAGCGGGACCGCTGAGGAGATCGGGAGCCTGCTCAAAGGGCCGACGTCGGTTGTGTTTGCCGGAGAAGACCCGGTTGCCCCGGCGCGCCTGGTCCGGGACGCCGCCAGGAAGCTCGAAGCGATCAAGGTCAAGGGCGCTTATTTTGACCGGACGATTTACGGGGCGGCGCAGTTCGACTTCCTGGCCGGGCTGCCGACGAAGCACGAGCTGCTGGGCCAGCTTGTCGGGACGCTCGAAGGCCCGATATGGGAATTCGTCCTGGGCCTGGACGGATTGTTATCGGAACTCGTGTGGGTGCTGGACCAGGTGAAGGACCTGCCCGGGGACAAGGCGCAGCCGCCCGAGCCGGTGCAGGCCAGTTGATGCGGGAGTTTGAATGCAGGCGGCGCCGTGCCGCCGGACGCGATTCCGGTTTGAGAATTGTTGCTTCTAAGTCAGGTTTCGGAAGTCCTGCCGCCGCGGGCGGCAGCCTAACCCCTCAGGAGGATTGATGGCAGACAATAAGATCCAGCAGGTCATTAAAACAGTGGAAGGTCTGACGGTCACGGAGCTCGCCGAACTCGTCAAGGCGCTGAAGGACAAGTTCGGCGTCACCGGACCGGTGTTCGCGGCGGGCGGCGCCGGGCCGGCGGCAGGCGGGGCCGCGGGTCCGGCCGAGGCCAAGGCCGAGGAGCAGACCGAGTTCAACGTTACGCTCGTGTCGGTCGGCGACAAGAAGATCCAGGTGCTGAAAGAGCTGCGGGCGGTGACTCAACTGGGGCTGAAGGAAGCCAAGGACATCATCGACAAGACGCCGAGTCTGGTGAAAGAGAACGCCACCAAGGAAGAGGCGGACAAGATCAAGGCGAAGCTGGAAGAGGTCGGAGCGAAGGTCGAAGTCAAGTAGGATGACCGGTTTCCTGCTCCCGATGACGATACGACGATACGAGCGGACAGGGTTGTCCCCGGCATCGGTCATTGACTAGCGTTCAGCGGTCGGTCGTCGGGCACCGGTCCCGCGCCCAGGCGCGGTGCCGCGTGTTTGTGGCAAGAAGGCCGTTTGCAGTCCGTCATGGCCGTTGACGGGGGAGGCACGCAGGATGCAACAGAAAGACTTCTCTAAAGGCGGCATTCACCTGGAGATTCCGAGCCTGCTGTCGCTGCAGCTCGACTCCTTCGCCGAGTTCATTCAGGAGGGCGTCGAACCGACCAAGCGCGAGCCGCGCGGGCTCGAGGGCGTCCTCAGGGAAACCTTCCCGATAGAAGACGTGCACAAGAACTTCCGCCTCGAGTACCAGGGGTACGTGTTCGGCGAACCCAAGTACTCGCCCGACGAGGCGATGGCCAAGGGCGTGAACTATTCGATGCCTCTGAAGGTGAACTTCCGGATGGTGAAGAAGGAGTTCGGCGAGGACCAGGAGAGAGTCAGGGACATCATCGAGCAGGAGGTCTTCTTCTGCGAACTCCCCTGGATGACCCGGAACGGCACGTTCATCATCAACGGCGTGGAGCGGGTGATAGTCAGCCAGTTGCACCGGTCGCCGGGGGTCTACTTCTCGCGCGAGGACGAGGAGTTCTCGGCCCTGCTCGTGCCGCTGCGCGGCGCGTGGTTCGAACTCGTCGTGGACAAGCACAACGCGATGGTCGTCCTGCTGGACCGAAAGCGCAGGATTTCCGCGGCCACGTTCCTGCGCGCCGTCGGCTACACCCACGAGGACCTGATTCAGAAGCTGTTCCGGACCGTCCAGAAGAAGCTGGCGCTCAACCAGGTGATCGCGCGCGACATCAAGGGCGAGGGGGACGAGGTCTACGCCCGGGCGGGCGAATACGTAACCGAAGGGCTGCTTGAGTTCCTCGCGGCCAAGGGCGTCACCGAATCCTGGGTGGTCGAAGGCAACCCGCCGGGGCTGGACATCATCTCCAACACCCTGCGCGCGGACCGGTCTTCGTCGAAAGAGGACGCGATCAAGCGGATTTACTACCGTTTGAGGTCGATTGCGCCCCACTCAATCGAGGTGGCCGAGGGCGTGATTCTCGGCATGCTGTTCGACCGCAAGCGGTTCGACCTTGGCGCCGTCGGCCGGTACAAACTCAACCAGCGGCTGCTGACCAAGGTGCCCCAGACCGAGACGAGCCTCCTGCAGAGAGACGTGCTTGCGATCATCTCGCACCTGCTGCTCTTCGCCGGCGACGGCAGGCTGTACGTATTGCGGATGCCGGCGGCGTCCGCGGACGAGCGCGATGCCCGGCTGGCCGAGTTGAAGGCCCAGGAGCTCTCGCCGGAGGCATTTCACTGGTACGAACGGAAAGCCGAGATCGAGATGACCTTCTACGAAGAGGAACGCGGCAGGCTGGCCGAGAAGGCGCTCAAGGCCAAGAACCGGAAGGTCACGGGCGATTCCATCCGCTACCAGGCCGATGACGTGGACCACCTGTCGAGCCGCCGGGTGAAACGCGTGGGCGAACTGCTCGAGAACCAGTTTCGGGCGGGGCTGCTTCAGCTTGCGCAGAACATCCGGGAGCGGGCGGCGTTCATCGACGATACCCAGCTTGCACCCCAGGAGCTCGTGAACACGCGCGTGGTGGCCAATGCCATCATGCAGTTCTTCACGCAGAGCCAACTCTGCCAGTTCATGGAGCAGACGAACCCCTTAACCGAGCTCACGCACAAGCGCCGCGTCTCAACCCTCGGGCCGGGCGGCCTGACCAAGGAGACCGCGGGCTTTGAGGTGCGCGACGTCCATTATTCGCACTACGGCCGGATCTGTCCGATAGAGACCCCCGAAGGTCCGAACATCGGGCTCATATCGACCGTATCGACCTACGCCCGGGTGGACGAGTACGGGTTCATGACCACGCCCTACTGGCGCGTCAGGGATGGACGCGTGCTTACCGGCAAGGGCAAAGAGGTGTTCCTGAACCCGGACGAGGAAGACCGATACGTGATTGCGCAGGCGACAAGCGAAACGCTCCCCGACGGCAAATTCGCAAAGAACGAGGTCATCTGCCGGCGCAAGGGCGACGTTGTCACGTTGCCGCCGGACCAGATCGACTTCATGGACGTGTCGCCCAAGCAGTTGTTCGCGCCTTCCACCGTAATGGTGCCGTTCTTGGAGCACGACGATGCGGACCGGGCCCTGATGGGCGCGAACATGCAGCGCCAGGGCGTGCCACTGCTTCTGCCCGAGAAACCGCTCGTGGCCACGGGCGTCGAGGGCAAGTTTGCGGCCGAGTCGGGCGCAATACTGATGGCCCAGGAAGACGGCGTGGTCACCAAGGTCGATGCCCGGACGGTCGTGGTGCGGAGCGACAAGGGCCTGACCGAGTACAAGCTGCGCAAGTACAAGAAGTCGAACCAGTACACGTGTCTGTCCCAGCGACCGGTTGTGCGGGCCGGGGACGCAGTGAAGAAGGGCGAGCTCCTGGCCGACGGCCCCGCGACTCAGGACGGCCAGTTGGCCCTAGGCCGCAACGTGCTCGTAGCATTCGTGCCCTGGCGCGGGTACAACTACGAGGACGCGATAATCATCTCCGAGGAGCTGCTGAAAGAAGACGCGTTCACGTCCATCCAGATCCTCGAGTCCGAGCTTCAGGCGCGCGAAACCAAGCTGGGCTCGGAGGAGATCACCCGCGACATCCCGGGCGCGACCGAGGAAGAACTGCGCAACCTGGACGAGTTCGGGGTTATCCGGGTCGGCGCCGAGGTCGGTCCGGGCGACATTCTGGTCGGCCGGATTACGCCCAAGGGCGAGACCGAGTTCACGCCCGAAGAGCGGCTGCTCCGGGCGATCTTCGGCGAAAAGGCGGCCAACGTGCGCGACACTTCGATGCGCGTCGAGCCGGGCGTGTTCGGCGTGGTCGTGGAGCGAAGAATCCTTTCCCGCAAGCTGGGCGACGCGATGAACCGCCGGCTGGAGAAGGAACGGACCACGGAGGCGAACCACCGCTACGACCTTAAGAAGGAGTTCAGCCAGATGCGGCGGGACGAGCGGATCCGTGCGGTCCTGCGCGGCCAGAAGTCAGCCGCCAATGCCAAGGACGGCCGGGGCAGGATTCTGCACAAGGCCGGCCTGCCCATGACCGACGACTTCCTGCGCTCCGACGGGTTTGATTCGGTAGTGAACTTCGAACAACTGGTTTCCAATCCCAGACTCCAGATGGAGCTTCGCGCCGCGACCAAGGAGTACGAGGAGGCGCTCTCAGGGGCCGACGCGGACCGCCGGCTGGAGATAGAGCGCGTGTCCCGGGGCGACGAGCTGCCCCACGGCGTGCTCAAGTGGATTACGATTTTCATCGCCCAGAAACGCCGACTGGCGGTCGGCGACAAGATGGCGGGCCGGCACGGCAACAAGGGCGTTGTCTCCAAGGTGGTGCCGGTCGAGGACATGCCCTACGTGTCGATTGAGGCGGAAAACCCCAAGTGCACGGAGACGATGCTCAACATGCGGGGCATGCCCGTGGACATGGTCCTGAACCCGCTGGGCGTGCCGTCGCGCATGAACCTCGGGCAGGTGCTTGAGACGCACCTGGGCTGGGCCGCGAAGGTGCTCGGATATCAGGCGGTCTGCCCGGTGTTCCAGTCGGCCACGCCCGAAGAGATCAAGGCGGAACTGAAGAAGGCGGGCCTGCCCGAAGACGGAAAGACGGTGCTGTACGACGGCTATACGGGACAGCCATTCGACGGCACGGTGACGGTGGGCATGATGTACATGGTGAAGCTGATACACATGGTTGACGACAAGATCCATGCCCGGTCCACCGGCCGCTACTCGCTGATTACGCAGCAACCCCTGGGCGGCAAGGCCCAGTTCGGCGGCCAGCGATTTGGTGAGATGGAGGTCTGGGCGCTCGAGGCTTACGGCGCGGCGCACGCGCTGCAGGAGATGCTGACGATCAAGTCCGATGACGTCGAGGGCCGGAGCGCCCTTTACGAATCGCTCATCCGGGGCAAGAACCCGCCCCGGCCCAAGGCGCCGGCTTCGTTCTCGGTGCTGGTCAAGGAGCTCCAGGGCCTGGGCCTTGAGCTGATTCCGGAAAGCGGGGAGGTGACGAAATGATGGTGGACAGAGACTTCTTTGACTTTGATGTGCTGCGTCTCCGGATCGCCTCGCCCGAGACGATACGGAGCTGGTCCGCGGGCGAGGTGATAAAGCCCGAGACGATCAACTACCGGACCCAGAAGCCGGAACGCGACGGCCTCTTCTGCGAGCGGATTTTCGGACCGGTGAAGGACTACGAGTGCAACTGCGGCAAGTACAAGAAAATCCGCTACAAGGGAATCGTCTGCGACCGCTGCGGCGTCGAAGTGACCACGTCGGCCGTGCGCCGGCACCGGATGGGTCACGTCGAACTCGTCGTGCCGGTGGCGCACACGCTCTTCTACCAGGTGCCGCCTTCCAAGATCGGCCTGATGCTCGCCCTCTCGATAAACCAGGTTGAAACGGTGCTGAACTACGAAGCTTATGTCGTGATGGAGCCGGGCAACTCCCCGTACAAGAGGATGGAGCTGATTTCCGAGGAGGAGTTCAGGAAGAACGGCGGCCGCTTTGAAGCGTTCGAGGCGGGGACCGGGGCCCCGGCGCTGAAAACGCTGCTTGCCCGGATTGAGCTCGACGACCTGGCCGCGGAGCTCAGGGCGAGGATAAAGCACGAGACCTCGCGCCGGTTCCAACTGCTGCGCCGGCTGCGCGTGGTCGAGGCATTCCGTTCATCCGGCGCGCGGCCGGAATGGATGATTCTTGACGTCCTGCCGGTCACGCCGCCGGACCTGCGGCCCTTGGTGCCGCTTGAGGGCGGCCGGTACGCTACGTCGGACCTGAACGACCTGTACAAGCGCGTCATCGTGCGCAACAATCGGCTGAAGCACCTGCTGTCCATCCGCACGCCGGACATAATCCTGAAGAACGAGAAACGGATGCTGCAGGATGCGGTCGACACGCTCTTCTCCAACGAAACCCGGCCCAGACCGGTGCGCGGCCGCGGCAACCGCCCGCTCAAGTCGCTGTGCGAGGCGCTGCGGGGCAAGCAGGGGCGGTTCCGCCGGAACCTTTTGGGCAAGCGCGTCGATTACTCGGGCCGGTCGGTGATCGTGGTCGACCCGGCCCTGAAGCTGCACCAGTGCAGCCTGCCCAAGGAGATGGCGCTGGAGCTCTTCAAGCCGATGATTCTCAGGCGGCTCGAAGAACGCCGGCTGGCCGAGAGCGAGCGCGGCGCGAAGAGCATGTACCGGCGCGAAGCGCCCGAAGTCTGGGAAGTACTCGAAGAAGTCACCCGGGACCACCCGGTGCTTCTGAACCGCGCGCCGACCCTGCACCGGGTGTCGGTCGAAGCGTTCTTCCCGATTCTGGCCGAGCACCGGGCCATCGGCATTCACCCGCTGGTGTGCCCGCCGTTCAATGCCGACTTCGACGGCGACACGATGTCGGTGCACGTGCCGCTGACCCCGGAGGCGATTCTCGAATCCTCGGTGCTGATGCTCTCGGCGCACAACATCCTTTCCCCGGCTCACGGCCGGCCCCTGATGACGCCTTCGCAGGACATCGTCGCGGGCATCTACTACATCACCAAGTCCAGACTTGGCAAATTCGAGCCGGTCGGCTGCTTCGACGACTTCGCAACGGTGCACTCGGCGTTTGAGCTCGGCGAACTGCACGTCCACGACTTCGTCAGGTTCAGGCACGCCGGCAAGATGCTCGACACCACGGTCGGCCGGGTGCTGTTCAACGAGGTGCTGCCCGACGAGGTGCGGTTCGTGAACGAGAACTATCCCAAGGAGAAGCTGGTGGCGCTCGTGGACTATTGCAGCCGGAAGCTGGGGCTGGATGCGACCGCCAAGCTGCTCGACGACGTCAAGGACCTGGGGTTTGAGATGGCCACAAGGTCCGGGCTCTCCATCGGGATAGACGACGTGGTCGTGCCCAAGGAGAAATACGAAATCCTCGACCGGAGCGAGCGCGAACTGCGCAAGGTGCAGAAGGCGTACGAGCGCGGCCTGATGACCGACTCGGAGAAGTACAACCTGGTCGTGAACACCTGGACCCTGGCGACCGCGGAGGTCGAAGAAGCGCTGATGCGGCGTCTGAGCCGGGACCAGGACGGGTTCAACCCGGTGTACATGCTGATTGATTCGTCGGCCCGGGGTTCCCGCACGCAGGCGGCCCAGATCGGCGGCATGCGCGGACTGATGGCCAAGCCGCAGCGCCGGTCCGTGGGCGAGGAGGTCATCGAGACGCCCATCAAGAGTTCGTTCCGGGAAGGCCTGTCGGTCTGGGAGTACTTCATATCGACCCACGGCGCGCGCAAGGGCCTGACCGATACCGCGCTCAAGACCGCTGAAGCCGGCTATCTCACCCGGCGGCTGGTCGACGTGGCGCAGGACGTCGTCATAACCATTCAGGACTGCGGGACGATTCTCGGGCAGGAGGTGACGGCGCTGCGCGAAGGCGCCGACATCGTCGAGCCGCTCTCCGAACGTATCGCCGGAAGGTTCGCCCTCGACGACATCGTCAACCCGGTCTCGGGCGAGGTGATTGTCAGCTCGGGCAACGAAATCACCGACCAGGGGGCGGAGGAGATTGAGGACTACGGCATAGAGTCGGTGCGCGTGCGCTCGGTCCTGACCTGCGAGTCGCCTACGGGTCTGTGCGTCAAATGCTACGGCCGGAACATGGCGACGGGCCGGATAGTTGAGATCGGCGAGGCAGTGGGGATTGTCGCGGCCCAGTCCATCGGCGAGCCCGGGACCCAGTTGACGCTCAAGACCTTCCACGTCGGCGGCGTGGCGTCGCGGGTAGCGGAACAGACCAAGGCCACGGCGAAGCTGGCCAGCAAAGTGAAATTCGAGGGACTCGTAACCGTGCAGCGTTCGGACGGCGAGACGGTGGCGCCGGACCAGGGCCGGCTCGTGCTTACCGCGCCGGACCGCATGGTGCCGTTCAGCGTGCCCGCGGGCGCAACCGTCCGGGTCTCGGACGGCCAGGAAGTCAAAGAGGGCGACGTGCTGTTCGAATGGGAGCCGTACTCGATTCCCATCATGGCCCGGGCCAAGGGCCAGGCCGTGTTCCACGACGTCGAGGTCGGCGTTACGGTCCGCGAGGACATCGACGAACGCACGGAGCGGATGCAGCGCATCATCACCGAGGACCGGGAGAAGAAACGCCACCCGCGAATTACGGTGGTCAACACCAAGGGCAAAGTCCTGGAAACGCACGCGCTGCCCGCCGGCGCATACCTCGTGGTCGACGACAAGCAGCACGTGCTGCACGGCGACACGCTGGCCCGGCTGATGCGCGAGATGGGCCGCACCAAGGACATCACGGGCGGCCTGCCCAAGGTTGCCGAGCTGTTCGAGGCGAAGCGGGTCAAGGACCCGGCGATGATTTCCGAGATTGACGGCACGGTGCACGTCGGCGAGCCGAAGGAAGGCGTGCGCGAGGTGACCGTTGAGTCGGACGGCGGCACCCAGAAGGCGTACGACACGCCGTACGGCAAGTACCTCCTGGTGCAGGACGGCGACCGGATTCGCGCCGGCGAGAAGCTGTGCGAAGGCTCGGTCGACCCGCACGACGTGCTGCGCGTGAGGGGCTGGCTTGCGGTGCAGGAGTTCCTCACGAACCAGATTCAGGCGGTATACCGGCTGCAGAAGGTGAAGATAAACGACAAGCACATCTCGGTCATCGTCCGGCAGATGCTCAGGAAAGTGAAGATTGAGGATGCCGGCGACTCGAACTTCATCGAGGGCGAAATCGTCGAGCGCCGGCGGCTGTACGACGAGAACGAGAAACTCGTGGCCGAGAACATGCGGCCGGCGAGCTTCCAGCCGATTCTTCTCGGAATCACCCGGGCCGCGCTCCTGACCGAGAGCTTCCTGTCCGCGGCTTCGTTCCAGGAGACGACCCGCGTGCTCTCCGAAGCCGCGATTCAGGGCCGCCAGGACCGGCTCAGGGGCCTGAAAGAGAACGTGATTGTTGGCCGGCTGGTCCCCGCGGGAACCGGTTTCCGCGAGCTGAGCCGGATTAAGCTTGTTCCGAAAGATGCACAGAAGACGGCAACAGAGGAGGCAACCCAGCATGCCGACAGTTAATCAACTTGTCCGGAAACGTCGAGAAGTCATTCACGCCCACTCCAAGACGCCCGCGCTCAAAGGCAACCCGCAGAAGCGCGGCGTCTGCACCCGGGTTTACACCACTACACCCAAGAAACCGAACTCGGCTCTGCGCAAGGTCTGCAAGGTGCGTCTGACCTCGGGTTACGAAGTGACCGCCTACATCCCGGGCGAAGGCCACAACCTCCAGGAGCACTCCATCGTGCTCGTGCGCGGCGGCCGCGTCAAGGACCTCCCGGGCGTGAGGTACCACATCGTGCGCGGCGTGCTCGACACCACGGGCGTGGACGGCCGGCGCCAGGCACGCAGCCAGTACGGCGTCAAGCGGCCCAAGGCCGGAGCCGCGTCATGACGGCGTTCGAGCCGTAAGGAGCAACGATGTCCAGACGACACTCCTCAAATCCCCGCGTGCCGGCTCCGGACGCGCGCTACAACTCGGTATTCGTCTCGAAGTTCATCAACCACCTGATGTGGGACGGCAAGAAGACCACGGCTCAGGGCATATTCTACGGCGCGATGGACTTGATTCAGGAGCGCGCCAAGGAAGACGGCTACGCGGTCTTCCAGAAGGCGATGGCCAACGTCAGACCGGTGCTCGAAGTCCGCCCCCGCCGGGTCGGCGGCGCTACCTACCAGATACCGATGGAAGTCAGGCCCAAGCGTCGCGACGCGCTCGCCCTGGTCTGGACCATCTCCTCGGCGCGCGCGCGCAGCGAGCACACCATGACTCAGAAACTGGCGGCCGAGCTGATTGACGCCAGCCGCAACCAGGGCGCCGCGGTCAAGAAAAAGGAAGACACGCACAAGATGGCCGAGGCGAACCGCGCCTTCGCCCACTACCGCTGGTAGCCGCGGGCGCTCCCCGCTCGACGTCTCACGCCAGAACCAGGCGACGCCTCGGGCTGGACTGAAGACCGGTCCCAGCGTATAATTGACTGAGGACTCCCGCGAGTCCCAAAAACCCGATGAATCTCCCTATCCTCAGGGAGACGCAGGGAAAACCGGGGATTATCAACCCCGGTTTCTTCTTTTCCCAATTCCGAGGGACATGACCGAATTGCGCGGGACATAACCGAAATCGTGGGGACTGTACCCTGGGCTGCCGAAGGCTGGGACTGTCCCCCTCCGACGATTTCGGATTGTGTCCCAAGCCCGTCACCGAGCTAGTCAAACCGGCAATTCGCACCCGACCCGACATTACAACTATGACAACTCGCCAAAACCCCGAAAATCGGCCCTAACCCTCGCATCCACAACAGGATGCCCGAAATCCGGCCCGTACCCCCCGGGTCACCCCGGGTACGGTCCCCCGGAGCATCCCCGGTACGGTACCCCGGAGCATCCCCGGTACGGTATCCCGGACGCATCCGGGGGCCCGCGCTCCTGTCTGCACGCGCCGGGACTGCCATCCAGTTTCGTCCTGCGAAACTGGTGGCTGTCCCGTTCCGTCCCGCTCCTGCGGCGGGTCGGGCGCTTGACTTGGACGGCCACGGTGCTATCATGTGTGCGATGGAGACCACATGCCGCCCGGCCTTGACGGACATAGGGTTTCGTGTTGTGCCCCCAAGACCCGGCGAGGGGACTGTCACCACGTTGACTGTACCCGAGGGCTCGTGGTACTTCGATAAGGAGGAACAGTGAATAAGAACGTATGTCTGTTGACGCTCGCCCTGCTGGCGGCAGGCGTCGCGCAGGCGCAGGATTCGTTGAACTGCCGGGAAAAGGGCAGTTGGCCGTTCGGGCCGAGCGATGCGGTTGCGCTTGACCCGGTACGGAATCTGGCGTTCATGGGTTCAGGCGGCGGGGTATATGTGCTCGACGTCGCGAACCCGGCCCAGCCGGTGAAACTCTCAGAGGCGATTC
>Ga0315282_10007963_pt1 | contig 17270 bp, 16 predicted proteins | sample YL17G07_20_MG_FD_203693 | JGI IMG/M metagenome (GOLD analysis project Ga0315282, IMG submission 203693) | Sediment microbial communities from Yellowstone Lake, YNP, Wyoming, USA - YL17G07_20 | ecosystem: Environmental > Aquatic > Freshwater > Lake > Sediment | place: USA: Wyoming | collected... | reverse complement strand
GAAGGCAGTCCTGATGGCTTCTTCGAATATCTGCACCTTAACCCTTCCAACATCGCTGTCAACCCACTCGTCGAAGATCGTGCAGAGGAACTTTCCCCAATCCTCAGCAGACACACTTATCTCGCTTACTCCTCCCTCAGTAAGTGGCAGCGGTTCGACTAGAGGAAGAAAAGTTATGTTTTGAGCATTTATCCGCTTGAAGAACCTGTAAACCTGGAGGGGATACTGAGCATTATATGCATTAACAACGCAGAGAATATCCGTGCTTACCCTGTGTTTCTGCAGCAGCCTATACCCACGCATAGTCTGATCATGAGTTGGTTTCTGGTCCTTGGTGACACGGTACCTATCATGGATTTCCTTTGGACCATCTAAGCTAAGCCCAACGCCAAAACCCTCTCTAGCGAAAAAGCGGCACCACTCATCATCAAGTAGAGTTCCGTTGGTCTGAACACCATTAAAGATACTCACATTTGAGGGCTTATACTTGAACTGCAGCTCAACAATTCTGCGGAAGTAGCTCAAACCAAGCAGAGTCGGCTCACCGCCATGCCAAGAAAAACTGATCACAGGCCCTGGAGAAGTCTGAATATGCTGTTTAATATAGTCCTCCAATATTTCGAGAGGCATCTGGAACTTCTCGCCCTCAGGATATAGACTCTCCTTTGACAAATAGTAGCAGTAGTTACAGTCCAAGTTGCAGATAGGACCAATCGGTTTCACAAAAACCTGAAATTCGCGGGAGGCTTTACCCATCCCTTAATTTCTAGTATGCTAGTCAGATAAAAATGTGGTTTAGTTGATATATTTTTTAATTAGTTATTTGAGCCTGTTCCAACGGTCTCGTACTTCATATTTTTTCAACCATATTTAGAACACATTATTTTTTCTCTCCACTGGAAATAAACATCACCAATATCTGTTTTGATCATTAAAATTTTCTATTGGTGTTACAATTAATATGATCTCATTGCCTCGAAAGCTCCTCTTAATGGGCAGCTCAGCCTACAGTGAGGAAATGCCACCTAAGCAGTTCCAGGAGATCATAGATGAAGCGGTGAGGAGACATGACGAGATTATAGTTGGGGAGGCACATGGGGCTTCTCGAGCCTTTCAAAGGTATCTGAATTTGAAGGGGGTCAGAAATGTCACCGTGGGTCACGCAAAGACGATGAGGTTCAACGTAGGTGATTGGCCCACACGTAAATATGGTGACACACTAGAATCCCGAGAAAAAGCGTTGATCGACGACTGTGACTATGCTCTAATCATCTGGGTTAACCATAGCAGCGTTATACAGAATAACCTGGAATATCTGAAAAGGCGTCGTAAATCCACTTTTGTCTACGAATCCTTATCTTCAGGAGATCAGGGAAGATTCTATTCTCTTAATTAAGATATACATCTATAGTGGCCTGTTAATGTATTTGCTATGGCTTAGTTTTCGATGTCCTCCGAGTTAGTTCGATAGCCTTCTCATCGCCGTGACGGGCACGGTAGGCTTCTATTCCCACTCGATATACGGAGTCTCTAGCGCCTTCAAGGTTGTTCGGATCAAATGTGTTAACAAATTTGTCACATGGGAACTCGCGGCAGGCGCCACAGTGCCTCGCCCCATGCTCCTGTACACACGTGTAGGTAGGGCATACCCCCCAGAATGGTCTTCCCTGTATCTCGTTGCAGCCTGCGCAGCTCGGCTGCTTTTCCCCTTTGTGCCACTCACAGGAGCTACAATCAGTCCCGCAGGGACTCATCATCGTCTTCATCAAAGGATCATCTTATTCAATGATTCCTAGTTTTTAAAATGTTCAAATCTTAATAAAAAAGTTCAGAGTAATCAAGCACCTCCTTTTAAAAAAGCCATTACGAGCTGCGAGTTTATTATTTCCATCGACCAATTTACATTAGATGACTGACTTTATTAGAGCCTATACAATGCCGGAGAAATATGCTATAAAGTTACAAATAAGCAAAATAGTATGCGACGAGAAGGTTGACCCAGATTATGTTCAGCACCTAATTATTAAGGGAGGAAAGCTGCCTGCTAAGCCGATAGTTGTCGTTAAGCATCCGAAGAAAGAAGTATACGCGGTCCTAGACGGACATCATCGTTTCTGGGCTGCCAAACTCAGCGGAGTAAAGACGATACCTGCGGCAGTCGTCGATGATTACGATGGCCTCCTATTTGAGCTGACAAAGTCAGGCAGCCTTCAACCCCCACCCGAGTTCACGAAGTATATCAGGGTACCAATCAAGCTGTTCGTTGATTATATCGCAGAGTTTCTTAGAAACCCCTGATTTGTCTTCAGTCACAAGTCTTAAGTAAAAATAGTTCAAGAAACCTCCTACATGGAACAAAATATACTCTCCCCAGAAGAGTTCTACGGCTACAAGATGGGTGCGGACAGGAAGCTTGCCCGCTGGGATAAGATCACCGAGTACTTCTGGCACTTGGGAAACTCTCCACGCGTCAAGGTCAGCGAGATTGGAAAAACCACCGATGGCAACCCATTCCTCGTCGCATGTATCTCCTCGCCAGACAACATCAAAAACATAGAAAAACTCCGTGAAACCAGCCTAAAGATCTCTCATCCAAGAGGATTAAGCGAGGATGAAGTTGAGCATCTACTCATAGAAGGTAAAACAATCGTCTCAATGATGATGAGCGTCCATGCCTCAGAGATCGGCGGAACACAGATGAGCTCAGAGCTCGCCTATGAATTAGCCACAAGCGAGGATCCAGAGATACGGAAAATCAGGGAGAACACTATCCTCGTCCTAGTGCCGTGCTCCAACCCTGATGGCAACATACTTGTGGTAGACTGGTATAACAAGTGGCTGGGAACAGAGTGGGAGGGTGGACCTCTTCCCTACCTCTACAACCGGTATGTAGGACATGACAATAATCGAGACGCATTCCACATTACTCAAGCGGAATCAAAGCTGCTCGTCAAGATTCTCTTCAAAGACTGGTACCCTCAAGCCCAGATCGACTTCCACCATATGGGAAGCTACTCAGCTCGATTCTACATACCTCCCCATATGGATCCCCTCTACGAATATGCAGACCCCATGGTGTGGACTGAGCAACAGCTTTACGGAGCAGCGATGCTCGTTGAGCTTGAAGCAGCAGGTAAAACAGGTGTGGAGACGCAGGCGAGCTATCCAGCTGATTGTGGCCCTTACTGGGATGAGTCCCCACTCATACATGGTATCTGCGGGATGCTTACAGAATCCGCAAGCGCTAATCTTGCCACACCAATATTCATCCACAACCAGCAACTGGAGCCCTCTAGAAGAGGGAGGCCTGAAACCAGGGCGCAGATGAACTTCCCCCATCCCTGGCCGGGTGGCTGGTGGCGTCTAAGAGATGTTGTGGAGCAGCAAAAAGTTGCAGCATTTGCAACGCTTAAAGTGGCTGCTAATTTCCGTGGGAGGATACTGCGGAACATGTATCTGAAAGCAAAGAGACAGATAGAGATGGGTGAGACTCAGGCGCCTTACGCGTTCATTATCCCACCCAAACAATTCGACGAGTTGACGTCTCTAAAGCTACTCCGGACACTTCAGATGGCTGATGTTCAGGTGCAGCGTGCGAATTGTGACTTCGAATATGAAGGCGTCATCTATCCTCAAGGCACACATATAATCTTCACATCCCAGATTTCTAGGCCCTATATCATTAGGCTTCTCAAGCAGACCTTCTACCATGATGGTCCATGGTCTAGGAAGCCGGATGGCACGCCTCTCCCACCATATGATCTTGCAACCAACACATTCGGAGACTTCTGGGGTGTTAAAATAGTTGAGGCCTTGAAACCAGTGAAGGGCGACTTCGAGCCTTGTGAAGATATTCCATATCCAATCGTTTCTGTTGGGTACTCTGAGAATGGTTACCTCATTGACAGTCGGCTCAACGAGAGTATTTTAGTTGTCAATAAGCTAATGAAAAAAGGCAGACAGGTCTACAGGGTGCTAGAACCAATCAACGGAATGCCAATTGGCTCATTCTACATACCCAACGAAGAGGGATTGTCAGAGGATTTGAAGGAGCTCATTGAGCTCTACCATCTACCATTCTACGTGCCAGAAAAATTCGAGTTCAAGAAGAGGCCTTTGAAGCCGCTGAGAATTGGGCTTTATCAGCGCTACTGGGGCGGTAATATGGAGGAGGGATGGATCAGATGGCTATTCGAGCAGCAATATGGATTTGACTATAAGACCATCAGAGATGCTGAAATTAAGGAAGGGAAGCTAGCTGAGAAATACGATGTCATTATACTTCCAAAGGATGTTAAATGCATGATCACAAGTGAAGGCATGGAGGAATACTTCAGGAAGACGATGCCTAAATATATTCAACCCAGATACCCGCCGGAGTACAGGAGTGGAATAGTCAAGGAGGGGGTCGACAAGCTACGGGAATTCGTGGATGTTGGTGGGAGACTAATCGCTATTGCTGAGTCTTCAGAGTTCATAATAGATGAGTTCAAGCTTCCCATCAAAAATGTCCTCAAGGATGTTGACTCGAAGGAGTTTATGTGTCCAGGATCGACGCTAAAAGTCAGAATCGACATGATGAATCCATTATCATACGGAGTAGCAGAGGACACTCTTGTCCTGTTTGAACGTGGCAATGCAGCGTACGAGATTCTTAACACGATGCATAACGAGGACTACAGTGTGGTTGTAGGCTACCCGGAGGAACACATAATGCAGAGCGGATGGCTAATAGGAGAAAAATACCTCAGCAACAAAGCTGCCTTGGTAGAGGCGAAATACGGTAAAGGCAAGTGTATCCTGTATGGGTTCTCCCCAATAACGAGGGCAATGACTGAAGCCACGTTCAAGTTCTTCTTCAATGCTCTATATGATTAGAACCATTTTGCTATCGTGCATGATATTTGTAAAAAGCATTTACCTGTCTCAGCTACCATAAGGGTAGGTGCCAACGTCAGCAGAGTCAGTGTAACCACGGGACTCCCAGTATCCTCTAACCTCGGTGCTGACAACATCTATTCTGACGATCCATTTCGCCCACTTGTAGCCATATTTGCTCTCAGCGACAAGTTGAAGAGGAAACCCTCGATCAGCGGGGAGTGTGATGTCATTCAGACCGTAGGCTAGAAGGATATTTTTATCCCGAATATAGGTGAGGGGGAAGCCTGTTGAGTAACCATCCTTGCAGTAGAAGACAACATAACCTGCCTCAAGGCTGACTCCAGCTTGCTGCAATAAGTCGCTGACTCTGAAGCCCGTCCACTTAGCTGTGAAGCCCCAACCCTCAACGCATGGCATGTAGGCGATCTCCGAGTAAGCTGTGAGCTTGAGCAAATCACTATACCTCAAACTGAGCTTCTCACTCACCAAGCCACTTACTTCCAGAGTGTAGTTTCCTTGATCTATGATTTGTGTTCCAGTGATAGCATTATTGCCCTGGCTTGAGATGGGTGCAAGTGTTGTATTCATGAACATATGTGCCTCAAATTCAGGGAGTTGACTCGATGCTGGATACTGTGTAAGTACACCGCTCGCTGATGTCAGGAAGCTTGGAGTTAAGCCAAACAGTATCATTAGACCCATCACTGAGGAGAAAAGCGCCAGTATTCCGGCTGCCTCCCCAACTTGACAGTGAAGCCCATTGTGACTGCGTCTAAGGAGAAAAGCAGTAACAGATGTGATCATGGTAAGTAACCCTATCCAAGCATGTATCGAGTGAAAACTAAATTCTAGTATCTGGGTCCAGTCACCTATTATGAAGCCGGCAAAACCGATAACAGAGAAGAATACAATCCCATAAGCCAGTACCTTATAACTCCTATCATGTCTGGTGAAAGCCATTATTATCGTCAATATTGCTGCGGCGATAGATGGAGCAAAATGGATTGGCGACAGCACCAATTTAGTCACCCAAAAACGATTTGCTGTTGTGATGTTTTTCAGCAAGATAATTCATATCTGTGAGTTACCTATTATTGCCTTCGTAACCATTGTTAAAATAGGTTAGCATGCACAATACTATTCTTCATATCTGCACCTGACCTAATTCATAGTTTTTAGAATCTTTAGAGACTCCTCAATGTGTGCCTTCATATCGGTCTGTGAGCTGAAAATGTACCTAATCACCCCACCCGCGTCAATGACGAACGTAACCCTCCCTGGCAAAAATAAGCCAGTTACACCGTAGATTTTCCTGACCTCGCCCCCTGCGTCGCTTAGAAGCGTGAAAGGTAAAAGGTAAGCATCCCTGAACCTTTTATGTGACTCTACAGTATCGTCACTCACTCCTATTACCTCTGCCCCAATATCGATGAAATCTTCATAACTATCTCGGAAATGGCATGCCTCCTTTGTGCAGCCAAGTGAGAAATCCTTAGGATAAAAGAAGAGAACGATTTTCTTTCCCCTTAGAGAAGAAAGCGAAACCTGTTTACCATCTTGGTCTAGAAGAGTAAAATCTGGTGCTGTATCCCCGATATTAATTTTAGCCATACTTTAATGATGGGATTCTCTGTAGTTAAAGATGAACACAAGCTAGATGAGAACAAGACTAGGAGACAAAAGCGTTTATTGAGAGACATACTTCTCTTCGCAAGGCGCACTCAAACTTGTGTGCAGCTATTGTTACTCCCTAACTTTATGCGCGTGCGCGCGAAGTCGAGCAGGATAACAGGGGTCCACGTAAATGACCTGAGGAATCGAAGACCTAACTTTAATAATACACTCCACTCAATTTTTGTAACGCACAAGCTATCTTTTGCAAACATATAATAACATAAGTTCTAAATATCCAAATTAAATATCTAATTTTAAGGTTCTACTGTTTGATAAAACTGGCAGTAGAACCCAAGCACCAGAGATTGGAGCGATAATATATAAAAAAGTAGAGATGAATCAACATGATTGTGGTATGGTATCTAGATTGGTTTGGAACTCAAGAAGAGTTTGATAAGTACTGTGCAGCGTGGAAAAAAGCATGCAAGGAGACACCTGGAATCAAGTCCACGAAGCTTTACCAATCCCATCAAGCACGGTATCACTACGCTTGGATAACAGAGACTGATATCTACGACACAGTGATGAAAGCCTCAGAGAAAATGCCTCCGAGAAACCGGCAAGCTTTGACGCATCAGGTCACAGAAATTTTCAGCGAAATCTAATATTAACCATGCGCTAATAATCCACTTATCTCAATTTTTTTTAGGATACTCACGCTTTGATGAATCGAGTTGCAGCTTCGAGCAGGATAACCATAGCAGCAGCGCCAGCATCCTTGACCCCAATAGTACGATCTCCCATCCACTCGGATCGACCTGCCCTGGACCTGAGCTTCGTGGTTTCCTCAGCTCCTTTCCTAGCTGCTTCAATGGCAGCATCCATGCATTCAGGTAGGGTTCGCCCCTTATTCGCCAACTCCGTTAGAGCCTGACTTGCAGGGATGAGTGCGTCAAGCATCGTCTTGTCACCTAGATGCGCTTTTCCCCTTTGCTCAACGCTCTCTGTAGCCATCTGAAGCATTACAGCGGCTTCTGCTGGGTCTATCTGGTTCTTCCCTTTTACAGCGCGCCCAGCTCTAATGAACATCGTTGACATGAGGGCACCAAAGGTTGATGCAGCGTTATCAGCGAATGCCATTCCACAGCCTGACAGCATACCCTGCATATCTGTATAGTTTCCAGCCTGAATGTATTTCTTCACTGCAGTGAAACCGAGGGTAACTGTGACGCCGAGGTCCCCATCCCCTATAATGGCATCCAGATCTCTGAGCTTATCCTTCGCCACTAACATCTCATCCGAGACTTGGAGGATGAGTTTCGCGAGGTCCTCCCTCAGGAGAATCGTTTTCATTCTATCTCTCCGATTACTTCTGGATGAAGAATGGTGTCTCGGCTGGTGCATCTAGGAGTCTCTTCAGCTCTCCGTTTACTCGCATCATGGTAAGAGAAGCGCCTTGCATCTCCATCGAGCATGCATATCGACCCACGTATGGACGGTAGATGGTTATACCCTTCTCCTCGAGGAGCATCGCGACTTTTCGATAGAGTATGTAGAGCTCCTCAAGCGGTGTGCCTCCGAGGCTGTTAACAAGGACAGCAGCAGAGTCGCCGTTTCTATAGGGAAGGTCTTTGACAACAGTATCCACGAGTATCTCCGCTATCTCGTCAGCCTTTTTCATGGGTCCTCTATGGATACCGGCTTCACCATGTATGCCCATCCCTATCTCCATCTCCTGCTCACCAATACTGAAGGTTGGCTTTCCAACAGCCGGAACTGTGCATGGACCGAGGGCGACTCCCATGCTGCGAACCGTTGAGAGAGCCTTCTCCGTTATGGCTTTGACCTTGGCGAGACTTGCATTCTCAGCAGCTTTGGCTCCAGCAATCTTGTAGGCAAAGAAGAGGCCTGCGACTCCTCTACGCCTCTGCCAGTCCTTCGCTGGAGCGGAGGCAACATCATCGGTGACTAGAATGGTCTCAACATGTATTCCCTCATCCTCCGCCATCTCTGCAGCTGAGTCAAAGTTCAGCATGTCGCCCTGGTACCTGCCATACAGGTAGAGGACCCCCTCTCCGCCATTCACGGCTCTAGTCACTTTTAGCATCTGCCCAGTGGTTGGGGATGAGAATATGTTGCCGATTGAGGCGCCATCGATAAGCCCCTTGCCGACATATCCCATGAAGACGGGGAGATGACCTGAACCGCCTCCTGTAGCTATGCCAACCTTCCCCTTGATAGGAGCATCAGCGCGTATAATGGCTCGTAGATCACCGTCAGCCATCTTCAGCGCATCTGGGTGCGCCCTAAGGATGCCTTCAAGCATCTCATCTACAACGGCCAAAGGGTCGTTGATTATCTTCTTCATCTTGTATACCTCATTTTAAGCATCTAGTAAACAATGATACTATATAATTCCATTCGGATGCTTTAAATGAATTTTCGCCTCTAGCCAAAGATAAGAAATTTAGGATGTAAATATGCAATTATATTGCAACTTAGTTTTGGTTAGAAAACAAGATACAAGTGCACCAAACAAAAGTTATTAATCCTCTAAATTTAATTTCTATGCGTGAATGATGATGTTTGCACATTCAATAAAGAATATCTGCAAAAAATGTGGTTCGCCCATGTGGGAAATAATTGAAAATGATAAAGTAACAGGATACTGTTGTAAAAACGGCCATACTTTCACGAAGTCTCAATTTGAGGCTGAAAAAGTTTTACATTAATGGCATCTTATGGTACATATTTATACAAAAATTAATTGAATGATCCTTATTCACTAGATTGATTCCTCAATTACTCCTAATATAATCTAGAAAGAGTCTCCTAGGATATTCAGAATCCTGATTTTTTAGTTTATCATCTTCTCCAAACCTACCTATTTATAATTATATGAAGAGCACGCGCATCTTAGCCAGACTTGTATCTCGGTTTTTCGATTAACCTGAATGCGTGGATTGATTTGGTGCGCTGCCCAATTTGTGGAGAGAAACTTCCTGAAGATGCTCAGTACTGTAGACGATGCGGATACAAGTTATCAAGCGGTCAGGTAATGGGGCTTCAGTATAGGTATAACGAAACTAGATGGTTGGATAGCGCGGGATTCGGGATTTTTCTTCTAGCATCAGCATGGATACTCCTCAAATATCCTTTCTTCTGGAACAGTTTCACAGCTTGGCTAAGCTCACTTCCAAGAGGATGGGTGGCTCCTCCATTAATTATCATTGAGCCCATCGCTGTATTTTTCGTGATAATGGGAGTATGGAGCATAGCAGAAGGGATCATTAGAGGCTTAGCAGGTGGTAGCGCAAGACAGTCTGTCAGCAACATCGTAGGAGGTTGCTTCAACTTTGTCATAGCATACATTCTTAGGGGTTATGAAGCTGGCTCTGTTTCGTTGAATGTAGTTATACCAACTATCATCATCTTTTTCGGTGTTTCACTAATCATCTCCGGCATCGTTTCAGGGCTCAAGCTCGCTAAATATTAAGCCAAATGAACGTGTAGATTAACTTGAATACTACGCGTGCTCACAAATTATTTCGAAATTAATTCAGATTAAGTCGAATATGTATGCGCATGAATAAATATTCTTGCAATATATTGCCACAAGCCTAATCCTTAAGAATCATAACCGAGCTCGACTTCACCATCGCCTTAACAGTATCTCCCTTCTTAAGGTCAAGGTCCTTCACAGACTCTGTTGTGATCATACTCGTCATCACCGCAGGCACTTCGATCTGGATCTTAACTATTGAAACCACATCCCCTTTCTCTACGCTAATGATTTTACCCTGAAGCTGGTTCCTTGCACTCGTCTTCAAACAATCACATTTTATTTTTTTGATTTGGCGCTTAATAATACTTTATATCTACATGCTGTGAACGCTTCATAAATTAACTCTAGAACCCTTATTTTGAGTGCAGGAAGGAAAAGATTCATTCCCTGCTACTATCTAGAATTTTCACCTGCTTAACAGCGACGTTACTGATGTCATAGCACATCTGCGTTCTAATCCTATCCACAACATCTTCCCCAGCCCATTTCTTCACCAAGTAGAAACCAAGATCTATCCCGCTGGTCACCCCGCCGGAAGTTATGACATCTCCACAGTCAATAATCCGATCATCCGATACAGAACAATAAGCCCTCAACTGCTCGAGAGCTGAGGGATGACTAGTAGCAGTGAAGCCTTTAAGGAATCCAGCAGCGCCTAAGATGAGGGAACCCGAGCACACTGATATTTTAAGTGGGCAGTGATCAGCGGTTTTTATCCAATTCATGAATTTTTCATCCTTGATAAGCGTGCGGGAGGATAAACCGCCAGGCACTATTATGGTATCATACTTGTCAAGGTTTGGACGAACCTTGTCAGGTATTATCCTGATACCCATTCCATCGATAACCATGTCTGTGAATGCACAGATATCCCAGCCCAGATCTACGCCTATTATCCCCATAGTCCTCAGGCGGGCTACTGGGTCGAATACCCCGATGAAGTCCAGAGTCGTCATACCATTATAGATAATGAAAACGATCTTCATGCTTCCCACAAGTAGGCCTAACCCCACAAGAAGTTTAACCTTAACTCATTAGATTAGCTAAACACATGTAGCACTAAATAGTGGATGGGTAAAAATATTCTTAGAGGAAGCTCTAGAATTCATATTCATCACTTGACCAGAAAAACGCATTAATAATTACGATGTAGTTAAAATTTGTTTTTTATTGTTCCTCATCAATGAATTTTTTTACAGTTTTATAGGCTTGAAGGTACTCCCCACCTTTCGCTGTGATTATGAACCCCTTATTTCCAGCATAATTTGCCTCCTTAACCATTCCATGTTGATGGAGAAATTCAAGTGATTCTTTGGTTCGATCAACCGGGAGGTTAGCTCCGTAGCTTATTCTCGTAACACCCATTATACCTCGCTCTATGATAAACTCCAAGATGTTCGCGTAGATGTCGTAGCGTATTCTTCGCTCCAAGGGCTTAGCCTCTCATAGAGGAGGTTCCGGCAACTTATTGGTTTTATTAGGCTGAGCTTTAAAATTACATCCACGATCAACCTGAAGCTCACCTGTGAACTGTATTAAACCTGTTACATTGCTCCCTCTCTCGGCACGTAGAATACCTGCATAGATGTTACGGGCTCGTGCACCGTGACGTAGAGTAACAATGTCACCCCAGATGTCCTCTACCTCTGCATTCTCATGGATCAGTATCTCTTGACCAATAATGGGTCCACTTACCCGTCCATGATTCCCTATCTCGATTCTCTCTGCTTTCGCACCCTTTATAGTCGTTAATTTGTTTACAACTATGTCGCGAAGAGCTTCCACTTTATCTGCTTTAAGGGTGCCACCAATCTTGATCGACTCAGCGGTTAATGAGCCACTGCACTCCGCTTTACCGCCAACCTTAAGTTTCTCCGCAAGTGTAACGTTTCCTCCTGCGAAGAAAGTTCCGCCTACATTAATGTTCTTGCCCCTTACATCACCATTGATGTTGACTGCCCCTCCAGCGCGTATATTGTTAAACGTCAGGCTTCCCTCACTGGAGAGGGCTCCACCAACCTCAATATCTTCCCCTGAGCCTCCAGTCAAGTTTATGGTTCCCCCAACATCTATGTAGGAGAATCTGAGAGGAGCTGTGCTCCGAAAAGTACCACCTACATCAATCTTCCTGCCTATTTTTCCTCCACCAATAACTGCTGTTCCTCCAACGTCAATCGTCTCTATATCTACTTCCTTCTCAATCTCTAGCTCCCCACCGACATCTACATCATTTAACTTGACCTCTCCCCTTCCATTGAACCTCCCTCCAACGTCAATTCTGTTGCCTTCAGTTTTACCTAATACTTCTATTGAGCCCCCTACGTCGAGATGCTCTACATTGATGTCTGATCCAGCTTTTATTGACCCGCCGACTTCCAAGCTATGGAATATTAAGTTGCCTTTAACATCGAGTGTTCCGCCGACTTCAGAATGATTAGCTTTGAATACCCCACCGATGTAAGCAGCCTTATGAAGTTCAGCTTCATCAGCTTCTAGATCTCCGCGGACATGAAGAGTTTTTTGAACTTCAAGTTTATTATCGACAAAGAGATTTCCTTCAATTATTAGATCCCCATCGCGGCTCTCAATGGACTTCGCCTTAACATTGCCGTTTAAGTTACAGTCTCCCCGACAAGTGATTTCGCCATTGACTGTGAGTCCCTCTGATGAATCAACAGTACCATTATCTATGAGCAGGTCACCAGCGACATCTTTAAGGCTCATCCGCGTTCTTCGGACATTAACCTCATCATGATCCATTTTTTCACTAACACATCCACATCTTTTCACTTTTTAAAGTTGAATCACGTTATGTAGTCACAATAGGTGAGTGTTTATTCGAAATTCCGCATTATTTAGATCTTCATTTGTCAACACGAAAAATCGCGTTAACCTTATGTGAGATATTGAATAATACTTGGCATCCTTCTCCTTCTATACCAAGACATTAGCGCGTTTGTGTATTATTCTGATTTACGAACCGGATCATGCGTGCGCATATTTGTAAAAAGAAATGGATCCAAAGTTCATTCTAAGTTGTGCGTGCGTGCGCTATCTAATAACTTAATTTTTTAGGGTACCCTATATGAAATTAAAATAAGTGATTACTATATTTGCATGAACCGAATAGCGCACGCGAAAATAAAACATATCTAGAGCATTTCAATACTAATCATTAATAGATTAATCCTCAAATACAGGAATCTTAAGATGCTAAAACATCAAGCAACCAAGGAGAGATCAAAGCAATCATGCGTAATAAAATTATTAATATAGGCTAGCCTACTCATTTAATTATGAGTCATTTAGTGTGCCCTTTATGCGGGAAAAACGCTCCACTGTCCACGCTAAACCCAAGTTCATATGAACTAGATCTAAGAGTTGTTAGTTTCATAGGATTAGGAAGAGGTAAAGGATTCAGTAAAAGCGGTGAGTACTCAATCCTAAACGATGGCGAATACTCTCCGATGATAGCTGAAAGGGTGCTTGATCTATGCAGCATGTTCCTCCAATCGGGTGAACTCAATAAGGAGGTCATAATCGAGAAACTTGGTCTGAGTTTAACAAATGAAGAAGATAGAGCATCTCAGGAATTAATAGAAAAACTTAATGCAGGGCTAGAGGCTGAGAAAAATTTGAACAAGAAATACTACGATGCTGGCCAAATGTTACTTGATGAAAATGAACAATTAAAGAAAAAAAATGCTTCACTTGAAAACGAACTATTGGTGAATAGAATAAAACTCGAAGAATACACTTCAGAAGAAACAATTGAGAAAAAGGTTGACTATATTCTAAGAGAAGGTTGTAGTCTTCAAGAAACTCGCATCATAGAAACGGATAAGTCTGGGTGGTGGGTAAACATCAGCGAGGATACACCCGAGTTCATTCTCTTTCTATTTATGTTAGTTCCCAGTCTCCCTTTCGATATTAAACTTGAGTTATTTAAACGTGTAAAATCAGATGATGAGAAAACAGATTTGGCTCTTGAAAATATTCGGAATCTACACATAAAGTCAATATCTGAAATGATTTACGACTCTAATCTTCCATCAACTCTGCCTGATGGTACAGCAATAAAATTTTCTTCATACAAGTATAACCTGACGATGGAGAGCTTGAAAACCTTGGTAGTCTACAACAAGAATTCAATCTTACGAATGAAAGCTTAATTATAGAACTTTTAATTAAGGTATATATTTCGAGATCTAAAAGAACCTGTATGATCGTGCGCACAATTGGCTAGCCTAAATTAACATATGATGAAGCTTGAATTCCTGCGTATGCGTTAAAATTGATTATATGTGCATGGTGTTCCTTCTAACACAGCGCTTTATAAAAAAATCTAACATTCATACACGCCAAGTTAAATGGTATAGGCAGTTGTGACCATCATTTAACGCACATGCCATCGAATAGTTTTTTCAGAATACCAGCGATTTGATTATCACAGGGTATGCCAAGCCATCGTACATTGGCTCTCCCACATCGATAAAGTCTCCTTCTTTAAGTGATATCTCATCTAACGCGAGGATATTCTTGGCCCCTGTCTCCCTCGTGAAGACGTTACCCACGGAGTTGCCAAAGTCGCTTTCAAAGATTAGTACTATCGGCACCCCAGCACCGATTCTAACATATAATGCCCTCGACAACCCCGAGGTGAATACCCTGATGTTATTAACGCTTCTGGTCACAGGATCTTTAAACGCCAAGGCAATAGGAGACGCTTTATCCTCCATATCTATTTTTTTTAGAGCTTGACTAACCTTTCTCTGGACATAGTCTGCCGATAGTTGTGTTTTATCCACATCCACTGATGTCACAGGGACGTTCCTTATGGGCAGCTTGAAGCCGGTGGAGGAGTATGTTGTAGCCCCACTTAATTCTAAGGTGTAGCTGCTAGCCCCGATCACTGTAGCCCTGATGCGCTCCGGTAGATTCACTAAGCGGATTCCCTGCTCATTTATGATCCTCCTGAGGTGTATTCCCAAGTCTTTACCTAGGTCACCATAGCTTTGAGTTTCGTATCCATAAATGTACTCCGCTACACCCCCAGAGAAGCTGTGGTATACATCTCCCCTGAGTTCATAGGGGGGAAGGGCATCCGTCAACATGAGTTCACGTATGATCCTCGTTTCTGGTACACCTGTTAGCACATCAATAAGGGTCGAAGCCATGACTCGGCAGATTTTATTAATCTCTTTCCTAGATATTCTTTGGCCAACCTCCTTAGATGACCCAATTTCTTTTAACAAATAATTTCCAGCGTTCTCGATCCTGGTGAGCTTCAAGTCGTCGTCATATGCCAGCAGTCGGCCACCTATATTGATGCACGCTGTTGCAATTATTTTCCCAGAGTCAATGATAGCTATGTTGGATGTACCTCCCCCTGTGTCGCTGTGAATCAGCTTAATGTTGTTTTTATGAGAATATTCCACAGCGCCTGACCCGTAAGCCGATATCATCGCCTCATAGTTTGGCCCAGCGGTCGCAGCAATGAATCTTCCCCCCTCGCTGGATAGCTTTTCCACGATGAGATCCGCGTTTTCTTTTTTAGCTATCTCTCCAGTGATGATTACCGCGCCTGTATCGACTTCTTGGATGCTGATACCAGCTTTATCGTATTCAGCCATCATGAGGGGTAGGAGGGCATCTATATCGATCTCCCTATTGCCAGGTTTAAGCGGCGTTAAGTATATTTTGCCCCTGTATACTATGTTTCTCTCTGTAACATTGAATTTGCTGGACTTTGCGAAGGGGTCGTTCTGGAGCATGAGTCTGGAGAATACGAGATGGGAGGTGGTGGTACCTATATCAATGCCAACAGACATTAGCTCCTTTCTTTTAATCTCCAACATCTTATCAGCTTCCAAACGCGGTCACTTTATTTAAAGATGGGCTATCAGCATATCGGTATCTAAGTGTTCGTATGCGCAGCATTTAGCTTGATGATTGCTACAATAGAATTCAGAGATTGCTACGAGAGAAAATAGAAGAGAAAAGAGGCTTAGAACTCGGACTGGCCAGTGAACTTGAGTTTAGCCACCTTGATTGTGGGTGTGGTCACATTCTGCATTGTTGACACTGTTGACTTGTTCCCAACAGTTTCGATCTCGCTAAAGATCCTCGGTATTGCGTCTGTGAACCTCATGACCTTTATGGCGTTCTTGAACTCGCCGTTCTCGATGTACCAGCACGCGTCTCTCGTTAGACCGCTGATTACTGCTTTGTCTCGTCTTATGGGGTTGGTGTACCAGAACCTTGTTATGTAGACGCCTTTCTTTGTATCCTCTATCATCTCATCCAGCGTAGTGTTACCTGGTGACACGATCATATTTACTGGTAGAGGTATGCCTCTCCCGAAAAAGGCTCTAAAAAACTTAGGTAACGCGTGGCCAGTGCTCTCGACACCGTCCTTTGTTGCCGTATATTTATCGTAGCATAGGTTCTCGGGGATACCTTTGTTTAGAAGACTTAGCCTTTTTTTGGGTGTGCCTTCGCCGTCGAAGGGAAGTGTGTTGAAGGTTTCCAGTGATCTCCCATCATCGATAATGGAAAGCTTCTCGTTGAATACTTGGCTACCTATTTTGTCAAGTATGAAGCTGTATCCGTCCTGGTGTGCCTTAGCGGAGAACCCTAGTGATCCCATAAAGCTTGTGAAGGTAGTCATAGCCTCAGGTGGTAATATTGCCCCATACTCGCCTAACGGCAGAGTCTTGGGGTTGATGCTGTCGGCTGCGTCCTTAGCTGCGGTTAAAGCCATTTTCACCAGGTCAAAGTCCTTTACATCATGGCTGTTTAAAGCAGCATAACCCGTTCCTTCGCCATCCCTGTCTGCGAGAACTACAACTTCCACGTTGGCTTGTGTGTACTTGGTATCTGCGTCGACTCCAAGGGAGTTGGCTATTGCGAAGCTTACCTGCTCAGTGGTGAAGCTTCCCGCTGACCACTGGATGAACCTACTATAATCCTTCGCCGTGTCTATGATTGTCTTGACTCCCGCAACCTTCTCCTCTGGTGTATACTCAGCGGTGCTCTTGTAGTATATTCTGTCTATGGGACTAATTTTCTTTGGTTCCACAAAGGATTTGAAGTCCTTGTCGGGTGAGGAGACTTTGGCGATGCTGACGGCCCTCTGGACTGCTTTTTCGATCTCTTTCTCTTCAATGCTGTTAATCCCCGATGTACCTCTGTAGTTTTTATCGACTGC
>Ga0315282_10007962_pt1 | contig 17270 bp, 22 predicted proteins | sample YL17G07_20_MG_FD_203693 | JGI IMG/M metagenome (GOLD analysis project Ga0315282, IMG submission 203693) | Sediment microbial communities from Yellowstone Lake, YNP, Wyoming, USA - YL17G07_20 | ecosystem: Environmental > Aquatic > Freshwater > Lake > Sediment | place: USA: Wyoming | collected... | reverse complement strand
AGCTTTTCAAAAGCCGAAGCCTCGGCACTGAAATAATCGTGGACGCCACAAAGAAAAAAACCTGTCCGATAGAACCCTCTAGGTAATGAACATAACTTTTCCGTAAAATCAAAAGGTTCATAGGGGTATCATACATCTCAATGAGCCGTTAGACCAAACACTTTCTGCTATCGCAATTCAGTAGCACAATACTATGAAGATAGCCTAAGAACCGCCCCCTCTATCCTTTCTTTTCAATGTGCGGGATAAAACTCCACCTTTGAGTTTGAGGGATAAAATCTTACCCCCGCACGCGATCTATGGCTAGAAGTATTCTCCATTAGTCCTTAAATATCCCTTTGACCGATTGGTTCTTTGATGAGGCTGAAGAGAACTCGGCAATCCAATTTCGTTGTTCGGGAGACGTCTCCATGACGTCACATATGGGCAGATATATAAAGCAGAAGCATCCATTGTTTGGTGGCATAAGTCTAGGAGTAAAATGAATTGCCGTTTAAACGCAAAAGTCGCGGAAGGTCAAAAGGCGGCAAAGGCAGCAGCGGCGTCGTTCAATGCGCCAGCTGCGGGGCAATAGTGCCTCGTGACAAAGCCAAGAAGGTTACGAAGAGGCTGTCATTCGTTGATTATGCCCTAGCCAAGGAGCTTAGACAGAAGGGTGCCTACATAGCCGTGCCGTCTGACACCAAATACTACTGCGTCTCATGCGCAGTGCACCGTGGCGTCGTGAAAGTCAGAGCTGAAAGCGAAAGGCACATGCGGACAAGACCTAGAAGGTTCTAGGCTTCAAGCAGTTTCTTTTTTCTTTGTTTCAGCATAAACGTACACAGCTCTCTGTACAACCGTCGCGTTGGCAAGGACAGCGATTATGATCACCCCGATATTCAGTGCTGGAAGCCAATAGATTGCGATTAGTGTTGCGAGAAGCAGTATTAGCATGCGTTCTGCTCTCTCAGCCAAGCCGACGGACTCCATCTTGAACCCGACTGCCTCTGCTCTAGCACGGCTATAGCTCACGAGCAGCGAGCCTATTATCGCCAGCAAGCCAGCTCGATAATCGCAGACTCCTGCAATGATGATGCCAACGAGGACTGCAGCATCAGCGTACCTATCAAGCAACGAATCTAGGAACCCGCCGAAGACAGTTGATTCCCCACAAACCCTAGCGATCACTCCATCCAAAGCGTCACAGAAACCCGAAATCAACAGCAGAACGAATGCAAGCCAAGGAACTGCGTAGTGAAATTGCCATTCCGCATAGGCAAAAGCTGAAAGAAAAGCCAAGACAATGCCGATTGCTGTTACAATGTTCGGCGTGAGGCCTACCTTGTGAACTGCTTTTGCTTCAAACGTAAGCAACTGCTGTACTTTCTGTTTGAGCCTTGTCAGCATAGTCTTCGCCCGTTTTGCGGTCGGTAACTTTTATTTAAACTGAATAGAAATATATTAGTCGTTAAAAGGTGTTTGTGATGATCAACATCTCGTCTGTCAAAGTGGATGGCAAGGTCTTCTCAGGCGTGAAGATTGACCTGCCAGAAAGCCCCCCGTTAGTTCTGATCGTTGGTGAAAAAGGTTTTGTAATGTGCGGCTTCCTGAACACTGAAGCAGCGGAACAATTGAACGTTGCAGCTGCCGTAGTAAGCGGTATAAAGAGCTTCGAGGATATTTTGAACGCACAAGTCAAAAATGTGACCTCCAAAGCTAAAAACTTGGGCGTCGAGGCTGGAATGAAGGGTTCTGAAGCCTTGAAACATATGAGTTAACACAAGGTTTTTCCAGTGTCTGCAGAAGAACTTCTGGAAGCAATCGCCGCAGAAATAACTGTCTGCCCCAGATGCAGACTTTCAGAAACACGAAAAAAGGCTGTGCCCGGTGAAGGCGGCGTCAAAAGCCGAGTGATGTTTGTCGGCGAGGGGCCTGGACGAAACGAAGACCTTGAGGGGAGACCCTTTGTGGGCCAAGCTGGAAAGTTTCTTGACACATTACTGGCCGAGGCAGGCCTGATTAGAAATGAGGTTTTTGTCTGCAACGTAGTAAGGTGTCGCCCTCCAGAAAACAGGGACCCACTGCCTGACGAGGTTGAAGCGTGCACCCCTTATCTGAACAGGCAAATAACACTCATCAAGCCGAAGCTAATCGTGCCTCTTGGAAAGCATTCAACAGCCTACATGTTCTCAAAGGCAAAACTGCCGTTTGACAGCATCACAAAAGCGCGAGGAAAACTCTATGAGACAAAACTCTGGGGAATGCAAATGACGATTTTCCCAACTTTCCATCCTGCCGCGGCACTTTACAACGGTGAATATAAGAATCAACTTGCCGAAGATTTTCGGCTCTTGGGAAAAGAACTCCTTAGAATCGGGCTTACTGGACGATGAACTTGTCACGCAGTTACTTGTGGTGGCGGCCGCACAGGCCTACCGAGCTTTCTGTGAAGCGCTATTCTGTACAATCTTCTAAGCGATTTCACGAGCTGCTCCACACCGGGCAGGTTTGAGTATATCAGGGGAATGTTATCATATTCTGCTAAACGTATGGAGTACTCGTCGGGCATTGTACCGTGGAAGATCACTAAACGGGGTTTAAGGCTGCTGACTCGTACGATAAGCATCGGGCAGATGCCATTTTCTATGTTTGTGAAGACAAGTGCCCGCTCGGTCGTTGCCCCGAACAGTTGGGAGAACTCGAGTCCTGAAAGAGTCTCAACTGCTTTTTTTGCATCAACGACTGTGTAGCCTTGGACTTCCTTGACGTACTTGTCTAAGCATGCTACGCTCTTCCCTTCGATTGCTTTGCACAGATACTCAACGCGAACAGGTATTGGGAATTCGCGGAGGTCAACGATCGCGTTGGTGGGTGAACTTGTAAGCTTCGAGAATTCATGGATGAATCGCCCTCCTCTTTCTTCATCAATCTTGACAAGAGCCCAAACAAATCTCCGCACAAATTTGGTTCCTGGGCTAGGTCTTCTGCCGCTTTCATAGTCACTGATTACCGAAGCAGAGACCACCATTTTGTCTGATAGGCGCATTTGAGAAACAGCGAAGAGCTCGCGCCATTTCCGCATGGTTGCTCCAGGCTTGCTTGAAAGGATAATCTCGCCAGCGATTCTTCTTGCTAAGACTGAATCGCGACGGCTCGGAGAGGTTGACATTTGGTGTGCACCTCTGTGCTCAGGCAGGTTCCCCTTAGAACAGGATGGACTATAAAAACATATGTTGCCCCACAACTGCAAGCCTTAAAAATAGGGAAAATGATGAAAGCTCTATCACGATCATCACCGAGCCCAAAGCGTTTTCTAAGGATGTTTTTCATGGAACAGTAAAACAGCGGTCAGTGTAGAAAAGAGCTGGGTCACCGAAGGATGTTGACACGACTCGATATTCTTCGATGAGAGTAAAAACTGTAGCTTGGAAAGCACAACCTAGACCTAATGTTACCAGTCCGCCAGCAATAGGGGAAGCATGTTTTTCTGGACATCTTCGTCAATTTATGACAACATTAGAGAAAAGGTGTGGAGGCTACAAACGTGGCTCCTGTCGCTGTCACCCTGATGGTGTTGATTGTCAGAGCAGTGTCAATCTGAGGATTGTCCTTCACAGCGCAATTCATCATAGTTGTGCTGACAGAACACAATATCGCAGTCGCTATTACTGTGACAGATCCTACCAACAAGATTCTCCTCGAAACAGCTGTGACCTTCTTTTCCCTACTCACGAACCATATGCCTGCAACTATGAGAATTGCGCCGGGACTAACATGCAAGGTCGGCGGCTGACCAACCAACATGAAAGCGAACAGCAAATTGAACAGCGCATAAGTGCACGTTGTTGGAACCGCGCCTGCGACAACTATCATCTTCAAGCTCAACATAAACAGAGTATCAGCAACGCCTAAGTCGATGATGCCGCTAACAGCAGCCAAGCCTATCACCGAGTAAGACAACTCAGCAAAGACCCCGCGTTTGCCTATGACTGCGACAAAAACAATAAGGATTGCATGGTCAGAGTCAGACACACGATGTTTGCCACGACAGGCAAAGTTTCCTGTAACGCCTTCCTGTAAAACAGAGCGGACACCGCCCAGCTGAGAGCCGCACCCAATGCAGCAAATTCCCCTGATCATAAACCCGAGACCCTATCGTCTGCGCAACTTCTAGAAGAGGCTTGGTTAGGCATTTCCACAAAATAAATCTGAGCAGGATTTATCATGGAAAAAGCAGATGTCGAGAGAACACGGAAATCAGACTTCTATTATCTTCCTAAAGATGTCAGCGATGGGTGAGAATATGCAAGCCTAATTAAAGCACTATTGAGTTAGAAATAGCAATCTGAGATGAAAAAGTATGGCTCATAAAATAGGCATTTGCTTGGAAATAGGTTCTGAGGGAACGGGAGCTTTTGTGCCAAGTTGCCCCGGATGCTGGGTTTTTGGGCGAACACCTGAAAGGGCGGTGGCAAAAGCAAAAGCTGTGGTTGCTGAGTGGTTTGAGTGGTTGAAGGAACATAGCGAACAACATCTCATTGATGTAAAAGGATCGGAATTGGAAGTCATCGAGGTACTGAAGGTGACTTACAATCCAGTTGAAGCCGGCAAGCCTGAACCACTTTTTTGGTCTGAGGTGCCTCCAGTTACAAGGAAAGATGTTGCAATAACCCTTCGTTTGATGAATTACTCGCGACAAGACCTGCTGAGATTAGTCTCGGGATTGACTGATAACTGCCTCGATTGGCGGCCTAAGAACGAGCCTCGCACACTGCGCAATTGTTTGAGGCATATAGCATATGTTGAACCATGGTACATAACACGCTTGAATGTTGATTTACGGTGTAGATATCCAAGAGATGTTTTAGACATGCTCGAGGTCACACGTAAAGCTGTTGTCGACTATTTACAGAAGTTTCCAAGAGAAAAGATGCGTGGCGTTTTTCAACCCATGAAAGATTCAAGTCCAGTCTGTGATTTGTGGACTTCGAGAAAAGTACTCAGGAGACTCGTTGACCACGAGAGATTGCACGCTCGATACATAGAAAAGATACTGAGAATGTATGAGAATGAGTGATGCTGCTACCCAATATTGACCTGTTCGCTTTCAGGAAGAATAACGGAAATGTGGTTTCTGTCAGTGGGAGATATCGTCAAGCCACCGTGCGGTTTCAATGAGCTTGCTGGGGTATTCTCGTTCTTTCACAGTCTAACCCTAGTTCACTGTATGATCCAGACATGTTCAGGGTCTAAACCTAGAAGAACGCGGCGGTCCGGATGTTCCGGTGCGCATCGAAAATGAGAAGCAAACGTTTTAGGCTCGACCTCTAAATAAGATGGGGCGCTCAAGAATGGTTTTCGGTAAGAGAATTGAGCAGACCGCGAGGGCGCGCGAATCAAACATTGTTTTGGCCTTTGATTTCCCCTTCGAGAAACCTGAGAATCATGACAAGCTTTTCACGAAAGCAGAAAGGGTCTTGGAGTCTGTGTACTCGTATATCTGCGCAGTCAAGTTCAATCACCATCTGGTTTTGCCTTTGGGAACGTTTGACGGTGTTCAGAAGCTCGTCAAGAAGGCTCATGATATGGGGTTGCAGACAATCATAGACTGCAAAGCGAATGACATAGGCTCAACAAACGAGGTTATTGCCAAGTACTATTTCGAGGCTGGTTTTGACGCGCTAATTGCCAACCCCTTTGTTGGATGGGAGGAAGGGTTAGAACCGATTTTTCGTATCGCTGAAAAGTTGGAAAGAGGCGTGATCCTGCTTGTCTACATGAGCCACAAAGCCGCGCCAGAAGGCTATGGACAGACTGTCATTGACCCTGAAACAGGAAACAAAATATCTCAGTATATCGCTTTTGCAGAAAAAGCCGTGAAATACAAAGCGAGCGGTGCTGTTGTAGGAGCAACATACCCAGAAAAAATAAGAGAAGTGCACAAGATTCTGGGCGAGAACATCCCTATCTATTCCCCAGGCATAGGAGCCCAAGGCGGGTCGATCCAGCAGGCTTTGAAGGCCGGGGCCCATTACCTCATAGTCGGCCGGGAAATAATCCAAGCGACAGACCCCGCAGAAACTGCAAAGAGGGTAAAGGAATCAGCTCGAATCACATCGTGAAGAGAAGCGTATCCAGAGAAGACTCAATGATCCAATTATTGGTCAGGCTCAAGTCAATAGTTGATGCAATGCAGATTCGATGTATATAGCCAAACGCAAATCTATTATCTTCCTCGTCTTTCCCATAGTTCCTTCTTGAGCAGATCTCTAACCGAAGAACGTATCGCCGAGCTGCGGCTTGGGTACATGTTAGCTCTAACTAGCTCGTCCAATCCTTCCAGATAAGCTTCAGGAAGCAATACTGTCACGATTTTCATTCTGTTTCTCCCGCATATTATGCATTTAACACGCCACAAATATAAGAGTTAGTGACGATTCCTCACGAGCTTCTCCTGCTTCTAGCCTCTTCGCAGTTCTTCAAGTATTTCATGGAACATTTTGTACACTTCGTCGATGTAAAGTGCGCGATTGTGAATACTTTGCTGCGCTGTTCTGTCTGCTGTCAATGCCGTGCCTACTGGCTGTATTTACTGTGTGTTCTGGCAACGTGATCAAGGTTAGCCCAGCTTTCATGGGGAAGAGGCTGGCTTCGGGTCCCGCCACAACAATTCGGTCCTCTTCGCTGCTCGCCATGCTCTTGACGGCCTGAGCAGCATCAATGTGGCTTTCGCTCAGTTCACGTAAGCTTTTCGCAACTGCATTAGCTTCTTAAGGTTTCAATCGAGCATGACCTGACCTCACAGCGCATAGTTACCCATACAGAAGGGCTTTCCTAGCCAAGATCTTCAAAAAATGAGACTTCTAGAACACCGAGTATTCTTCAGTGGGTGTGCGGAAAATCGGCAGACTTGTCTCTTTTTTTTGTTGGCAACGAGAATTGGGGAAAACAGGGCTTGCATAAATCATAAAAAAGGAACTAGTGTAAGAGACTAGAGGGAACGGTGGTTATTTTGGGTCTAGAGTCTTTTGATGCACAGAAGTTTGTGGAAACTGCGATGGCGGACATGAAAAAGAATGTTGGTGGTGAAAAAGTACTGGTAGCCGTTTCCGGCGGCGTTGACAGTGTTACTTGTGCTGTTTTGACACACAAGGCTATAGGTGAACGGCTTGTTTGTGTCATTTTGGATGATGCCTTCATGCGGCAAGGCGAACCTGAACACGTTGCCAGCACATTGTCCAAACCGCCGTTTAAAGTTCCCATGAAAATCGTCAACGTTCGTGAGCGTTTCCTCAAAGCCATGAGCAGTTTGAGAGACGCAGAAGAAAAACGGAAGATGTTCCGCGAGACCTTCTATCAAGTTCTAGGTGAGACAGCAAGAAATGAAGAGTGCAAAGTTCTTGTACAAGGAACAATCCGAGCGGACATAATGGAAACAGTCGGAGGCGTTAAGACCCAGCATAACGTCCTAGAACAGATGGGTATCAACCCGATGGAACGATTCGGCTTCAAAGTTGTCGAACCTTTATTGCCGCTCTTTAAGGAACAAGTAAGGATGGTTGCCAGACATCTCGGGCTACCTGCCGAGTTCTCAGAGCGTCAGCCCTTCCCTGGTCCTGGCTTGTCTGTGCGCGTTGTTGGACAGATTCGTCCTGACAAGCTTGATGCGTTAAAGAGGGCAAACACTATTGTCGAGCATGAATTTTCAAAGCATAAGCCCGGGCAATATTTTGCGGTGATAGTTGACAACGAAGAGACAGTACAACAAACGAAAGTTCTGCACATTCAAGAGACTGTAGCACGACTCCTGAACGTTCCGTCAAGAAATGTGAGCGTGAAAATCTTCGCAGATAAAGCAACAGGCGTTGAAGGCGGAAAAAGACGATATGGTGACATTGTCGGCCTCGTGGTCCAAACGCTCGACGGCAAGTTGCATCAGACCTCCATTCAAAGCATCATTTCTCTGCAAGCAGCAATAATCACAGAGAACCCTGGGGTTGCCAGAGTATTCTACGCGGTCAGAGATGTTGCTAAAAAGAAACCCTACATCATAGGTATGCGTGCTGTTCAAACTAAAGATTTTCTTACGGCGACAGTCTCGCAGATTTCATGGACAACATTGGATAAAGCTGCCGAAGAGATCATAGAGCAGTGTTCCAACGTTTCGGCAGTTTATTATGATGTTACTCCGAAACCACCAGCAACCATCGAAATGGAATAACCAAACAGTCCTGCCCGAAATATGCTCGGACTCCATGCTTTTTTAAGACGTACACTACACGGACTAGACCACAAATCATCAAAACATATAATACCTCAATGAACTTCTACAGTAGTGGAAACGCCATGTTCCGTGTAAGAGTGCACAAGATAGAGTCCATTCGGGATTTAGACGGCAATCTTGGAAAACGTGTCGAGCTGATAGAAGACAGACAGATCCCCAGTTTTGTGCTCAGACCTCAGACTGAAGAAGCAAAGGTCGTGCAGGACGTGATGCAAGCCCTGCAACAACAATTTCCCATGTTTCCTGCACGGGGAGAGGTTGCAGTTCCAAAAATAATACTGTTCTTAACCGAACAGGAATATGAAAGCTTGGGAATCGAGTTTGACGTTAACCAGATTTATGATATAGGCCTTGAGAATCAAAGCCTGAGGTTCACGAAAACCGCATAATCTCTTTTCTCGCATTTCTCAGCGCAGAATATTTCGGATGGAAAGACAGCACAAACAGCATGTTTCTCAGAACTTTGCAGACTTCTTGCGCGTCAGACTCTCCCTCGTGCGCGCAATACAGAGGAACAGGCTCTTCATCACCATTCTTGTAGTAAACGTAGATGGGAGCAAACTTCTTTCTGAAGGTAACTATCTTGAAATTCAAGTTCAGCATCCTAGCTATTTTTTCTGTAGCTGAACTGACTGGCTTCAAGCGTCTCGTGTGATCCGCAAATGTTGAGGCATAGACAAGCAATTTGCCCTGAGGATTGCTGAGCATTTTGATCCACCAAGAAAATGAGGAGGATGAAGACTTTTAAGACAAGTGAGGAAACAACAAATCTGCGCCGCGGAGAGATAGGTTAAAATGAACGCGGCAAACACTGAAAAAATCATGAAAGTCAGGGCACACGTAACCATTACAGGGTCGGTGCAAGGCGTATTTTTCAGGCTGGAAACCAGACGTGTAGCAAACGCTTACGGAGTGACTGGATGGATTCAAAATCTGCCAGATGGTCGAGTTGAAGCAGTGTTTGAAGGTGAAGAAGAGAACGTGAAAAGGCTTGTGGAATTCTGCAGAAAAGGACCACCCCCAGCAACAGTAGACAACGTAGACGTTTGTTGGGAAAGATTTTCAGGCAGATTTAGCGGGTTTGAGATAAGACATGCCTAAGAGCTTTCTCTTATGACACTATGCTGCTTTCTTCGGAACCCTGAAATGAGAAGCTTTTCCAGCGCTGACGTATTCTCCTCCAACCCCACGGATGATGGATGCGATCTTGGAGAAGTTGTCCGAACCTAGAAATTGACGCGGCTTTATTATCACGTATTCGTCTTTTTCTTCAAAGCTGAGCATGTTCTCGAGGTCTTCCGGAAAGAGCATCTTTATGTCCTCTGTAGCCTTCGACCTGTCGAAAACCTTTGGTGCACCTGCTACCGACGAAGGAACATGTGGCAACGGTGTGGGAGGCGAAGCTGTCAAGGGCTGAGTGATTTGCCCTACTGCCAAAGACTTGAGGGATGCAGAAACTTGTCTCAGGTCTTCCATGATACCGTTCAATATGACGACCAGTTCATCTACTCGTCTCGTAAGTGCTTCAACTTTTTCTCTATCTGCACTCATAGGCTTTCTTCCTCTAAAGTGTTTAATACGTTACGCATTTATTATTGTTTCTCACTCTTCCAGAGCCTGCAAGGAAGAAGAGATGAGCGCATTGTGATTGAGATCGATGGCAGCGAGAAAGGTGGAAGCGGCACGATTCTGCGACTCTCAGTAGCATTTTCAGCGGTAATACAAGAACCAGTGCACATCTTCAACATACGAGAGAACCGACCTAAGCCGGGCTTGAAACCCCAGCATCTGGAAGCCGTGTTGACAGCGGCAAAGCTGTGCAATGCAGACGTGAAAGGAGCAACGATTGACTCTCGCGAGATCTGGTTCAAGCCCAACAGCATAAAGGGCGGCAGCTTTGAGGCTGAAATCGGCACTGCAGGAAGCATACCCATGCTTTTGATGACTGTTTTGCCGATCTGTACCCAAGCCCGAGAAAAGGTAGAACTGCACATTTCCAAAGGCGGTACAGACGTTTCGCATTCACCCACAATCAATTACATGCGCTTTGTGTTGCTACCAGTGCTTCATCACATGGGGCTAAGAGCGACTGTAGACGTTAAGAAGTATGGTTACTATCCTAAAGGAATGGGAGAGGTAACGGTTTCCGTGGAACCCTGCAAGAATCTGAAGCCAATATGCCTTGAGCGATTCGGCGCCTTTCAGAAGATTCGGGGGGTCTCTGTTTGCACGTTTCTGGCTGACAGAAGAGTAGCGGCACGGCAGGCTGATGCAGCTAGAGAGTACCTTAATGGAAAAGGCTTTGAGACAGACATCCAAGTGGTTAATGACACGTCAAATCCATTGCAGAAAGGTAGCTCGCTGACATTGTGGGCTGAGACAGACACAGGTGTAATTCTTGGCAGTGACGCGATTGGCGAGTTGAAGAAGACGAGCGAGGCTGTGGGCAAAGAGGCTGCCGAGAAGCTGCTAGCAGAGATCTCTGTCCAGCCAACCGTGGACATTCATCTCGCAGACCTTCTCATTCCGTACATGGCCTTGGCTCAAGGCAACTCCAGCTTTCTGGCACGAATGCTCACTGAGCATTTGCAGACAAATATTTGGGTTTCAGAGAGAATACTGAACGTGCATTTTGGTATAGGCACCGCGAATGGCTTGCACAGAATCGAAAACCATAACAAGTCTATCTAGGGAAAAAGAAAAAGTTGGGGATTAACTTAGTTTTCAGCTTTTTTCCACCAGACCTATTCCGACAGCAATGAAACAAACGACTGTTTTGAACGCAGCATGTCACATTGGGTCTGCGGCACCGTACATCACTGCAGCTGCGCCCCTCATGCCCATCACGAGAGTTATGATAAAGATGATGAACAAGGCTATTCTAGCAGGTTTCATTTCTATCGCTTCCTCAAAAGGTCTTTCAGATACTGTTCGATCAAAGAGTTCAAATGCTTTTCCAGAGGCACCTTTAAAGCAACCAGAACTGGTTCGGCCAAGCACCATCAGAACATGCATCCACGCCTCCGACTACTAGAAGCATAAAAGAATGTGTCTAATAGAATCCAGAGATGAACGTGAATATTGAACAGTTTCACGATCGATTCATAACACGACGACATCTGGTAATCTGCCCTGTCTGTGTGAACTGGCACCAAACGCTTTCAGAAGTATGGTAGAGCTGAAACGGAATACACCACATTGCCCGAAAAAGGCTCATCCAAGAATACTATTCAAAAAGAGCTGAGGACTACGATCGACAAAAGAGCCAGACATGGAGTAGCGCCTAAGGTTTAGGAGCTGACATGATAAACGGGTTGACTAGCACGCTGGCAGGATTCAAAAACCGACTGGTTCTCGAAGTTAGTGTTGGAAGCGGCAGGAGCGCCCTGCCTTTATTAGCAAACATTGTACCTCAACTTGTCGGACTTGACCTTTCACAGGAAATGCTGCAGCAAGCAAAATTAAAGGCGAAATCATTCAAGAAAAACCTTGTCTTCATCCAAGCTGATGCTGAACAGTTGCCCTTCATACGCGACATTTTCGACTGGACAGTCTTCATGAGCATGATGCACTATTTTTCATCCACCGAAAAGATCCTGCGAACTTTTACGATGAGCAAAAGGCTTACTCGTGTATAGAGATTTGATACTTCATCAATTGGATGATAAAGGATCCCTAGAGAAGCTTGAAAAGACTATTTCCAAAGCGCATACAAGATACTGGAAACCATCCGAAATCAAGAAGCTCATAGAAAACAGCGGACTCTGTTATCAAAATGAAGACGATGTCCTACAAGAAGTCTTACCGTTCCTTGATGGAAGATAAGGGAGAATACTTCAACATCTCGCTTGAACAACTTATCGCGTGCGCACAAACGGCTGATGCTGAGGAAAAAGACAATATGCCCTCACCGACACCGAATTAACTCTGTACTATACAATGATCATTGTAGCCAAAGACTAGCATATGGCGGTTCCATGCCGATGTCCAAATGCCTGAAGATTCCGAAAAAACAAGGCGAGAGAGCCTTAGAATTAGCCAGAAAACTAGAGGTCATAGACAACAGACTAGAAATTCAAAGAGACAAAACGCACCTATACGTTCCGCTCCTTAACAAGCCACCAGAAGACAAACTGAAAAGCTTGAAGGAGCAGATACCTAGCTTGGAAATTATCACTCACAGCTTTCCAGAAAAAGAGCCACAACAGCCTTCTCTTGCAGAACTGCTTGAGGACAAACTGCCTAAACGTCTGCTGTCAACTCTGCCACACGCAGGAGACTTTGTAGGTGACATAGGCATAGTGGAAATTCCGTCAGAACTCGAACCCTACAAGATCGTCATTGGCGAAGCAATCTTGGAAGCAAACAAGAACCTGCAAACGGTCCTAGCCAAGGCAGGCGCAGTGAGCGGGCCTTACAGGCTCAGAGAATTCACAGTGATAGCCGGTACTCCTAAGACAGAAACAGTTCACAACGAGTACGGGTGCCGCTTCTACGTGGACGTTGCTAGGGCGTTTTTTTCTCCAAGGCTTTCGTATGAGCATAACAGAGTCGCATCTCTTGTCCAAGAATACGAAAGCGTCGTGGACTTGTTTGCGGGAGTCGGACCGTTTGCCGTCATGATAGCTAAAAGGCGCCAGAACGCAAGAGTCTATGCAGTGGACATTAACCCTGAAGCCATTGCATTTTTAAAGAAGAACATCAGGCTGAACAGGGTTGATGGAAAAGTGCATCCGATTCTAGGAGATGCAAGACAAGTCGCCAGCAGGAGGCTTGCAGATGTCGCTGACCGCGTCATTATGAACCTACCTGAAACGGCCATTGAGTTTGTTGATGCAGCGTGTCGCGCATTAAAGCCACAAGGGGGCATTGTACATTTTTACAGTTTCACAACTGCTTCGTTCTCATTAGAACATACTCAGGACGTGTTTGCTGAAGCGGTGGAGAGAAATAGGAGAAAGGTTGACGAGTTTCTCTTCTGCAGGTCCGTTCGTGAGACAGCTCCTCACGAACATCAGGTTGTTCTTGACGCTAGAATCCTTTAGGCTGTCACCATGAGTGAAAGCTTTACTTTCTGCCGTGGATCTTTCAATTTCTTCACAAGCGTCCTAGACAGGTCACCCGCGGCTTTATCGGCGCGGATCGCTAAGGTCCTACTACAGATGTAGTTGCCTTTTCTGATGACGAAGTCAGTTGGGTGTGATAGGGTCAGGCGCGAACTGCCTTGAGCGTGTACGGTTTCAACTGTTTCTCCTGCCTCGATCAGAATGGAGATTCTGCTGCCTTCCTGCTTGAGCGCTTTTTTAAGAGCCGGGTCGAGGTCGTTCATTGTCTTGTCAGCTGAAACGGCGATGATGCAGTCGCCCCTTTTTGATAAGCATGCTTCTTTGGTAAACTCTAGAGTTGTAGGATGTTCTGCCAGCACGTTCTTGTGCCCTCGGGCAATGATGACCTCCTTATGTTCGGCAGGGGGCAAGTTACTCAAGGACCTCTATCGAGTCGACTTTTCCGTCACCGTCTAAGTCGAAACCTTGGATTACTTTTGCGAACGGCTCTTGACCGTTGTAGTTCTTGAGGGCTTTTTCCCAGAAGTTCGTCAGAGCCAGAACACAAGCCTTGGTTCCCACAGCTTTGTTCCCTGCTACAACGATGATCCGCTTGCTGCTGTCCCAGGGATTCGTTATCTTGGCTACTACGCCGACAGAATCTGCTGTGTAGACGCGGCCTGTTACCTTTGACACCAACCCGCCGAAGAGGTAGCCTTCTTGTGAAGCTTGCATGTTGAATTTGATGGGCAGGTACTCGTTGACTTCTTGTGCAAGCAGGTTTGTTCCAGGTCCGCCTACGAGGATGAGGTTGTTTCTTTCTTCTTTCTCAGCTTTGACGTCCACGTCGAGTTTTATGGCGAAGTCTTCCGGCATCTTGACGAACTGGCCTAGAAAAAAAGTCAAGTGCGACGCGTAGTGACCGTCTCTTGCACTTGTTTTGAACGGTCCGTGTGGGGTTGGAGAGCCGACGATTATTTTTCCTTCGAATGTCCCGTCTTTTCGGGTAAATTCTCTGAAGAATTTCTGGACTTTTTCTTCCATGCTCAACAGTGATACTTTCTTTATGGTTCGATATTCCTGTGGGAGCTCAATGCCGAACGCGGGTGAGGCTGCTTTATAGTATTTTGCTGTTGCTCCTTTCTTTTCTTCTTCTTTCGTGACAGTTATAGCCCCGGCTTTGAGGAGTTTTCTTATATGATAGTAGACTTTCTGTTCATGAATGCCCAGCTCGCGAGCGATTTGCAGCGGGTACATTTCTTTTTCAGAAAGGAGAATGAGTATTTTCCAGCTAAGGTTGTTCAAGATGAGTTTGAGTTCATCGGGACTGTCTGCTATGGCTATTTCTTTGACTTTCTGTATATTGTTTTCTTCGCGGAGGAGGAGACGTTTCACCATGGTTCTTCCAGTTCATAGAGACGTATCTATTATTAAAAATTTTGTTATGGTCAACGCTGAAATAACCATTAAAAAACTTTTTTTAACACTCGACTGGAAACGGCAACGGTCCCGCGGCACAAACCCTTAGAAACATGGAAAACAGTTGAAAACCGTTTTTAGAGCTAAGAATTTTCTCCTAAAAATGCTTATTAGAAAACCCGAGATTGAATTGCGCCTAGATCAGGAATCGTTCACGAGGTTCAGACATGTGCGGAATATTCGGGTGCATTCTAAAAGAGGGAAACGCCGCACCGCTGATACATGCTGCTTTGAAGAGACTTGAATACAGAGGCTATGACTCGGTCGGCGAGGTCACATTGCATGAGGGCAAGTTATACATGAAGAAGGACCAAGGAAAAATCGATGACGTCCACCGAGTGCTCAACCTAGACAACTTGCCTGGAAGCTTAGGCATAGGTCACACAAGGTGGGCGACGCACGGTGCACCGCTGCAAGTGAACGCTCACCCCCACACCGACTGCAGTGGACAAATCGCCGTCGTACACAACGGTATCATCGAGAACTTTGCGGAGTTGAGGCAGGAACTTGAGAACCGTGGACATGCTTTCAAGTCCAAGACTGACACTGAGGTTGTTCCACATCTCATTGAAGAAGCATTGAAGAGTAACCCTTCTCTAAGCCTCGCGGACGCCGTGCTCGATGCGGCGAAAAAGCTTGACGGGTCGTACGCGATCGCTGTCGTTTCAGCCGCGGAGCCGGACAAGATCGTGTGCGCGAGACATGAAAGCCCGCTAGTCATAGGCGTCAACGACGGCGCCGTCTATTTTGCTTCGGACATTCCAGCGTTCCTGCCGTTAACCAAAAAGGCGATAGTTGTAGATGATGGTGAACTCGTTGTGCTTTCATCTCAAGGAGTAGAGATCAAGAAGATTGCCGATGGAAAGCCTGTGGTACGTAAACCCCAACTGATTTCGTGGACGCCTGAGATGGCTGTTAAGCAGGGGTACCCGCATTTCATGATCAAAGAGATTCATGAACAGCCAGAATGCTTGAGGAACACGCTCAGGGTGCAGGAGCACTATGCTGACCTGATGGCCACGTTCCTTGACCGCGCCCGTGAAGTCTATCTCGTGGCGTGTGGAACTTCGTACCATGCTTGTCTGGCGGCATCCTACATGTTCTCCAAGCTCGCGTTTCTGCCCACCTACCCTGTGATCGCTTCGGAGTTCATTGAGCAGCATGGAAAATCAGTCAACATCGACAGCACTATACTGGCGGTAAGCCAGTCAGGCGAAACAGCGGACACGTTGGCCGCCGTGAACTGTTCCAGGCAGAGGGCAGCCACGATCCTCGGCTTGACTAACGCGATCGGCTCTACGCTTACAAGGGTTTCACGAGTCTACATCGGTCAACAGTCCGGACCAGAAATTGGTGTAGCAGCGACCAAAACGTTCACGTCGCAACTATCAGTCATGGTGCAACTAGCACTTCGCCTAGCAAAGAAGAGGGGTAAAGTTTCGCAGGATGAGATGGACTACCTAGCTGAACGATTGTGCAAACTGCCAGACACCGTTCAGACTATTATTGACACGCAGGAAGAGAAGACGAAGCAGATCGCGAAGAAATACAAGGACAAGAAAACGTTCTTCTTCCTCGGTCGCGGCATCAGTACAGCGACAGCGTTTGAAGGAAGGTTGAAGCTTATGGAAATAGCTTACGCGCCCGCCATAGCCTTTCCTGCTGGAGAAAGCAAGCACGGTCCGATAAGTCTCGTGGAGCCAGGCTTCCCAGTCGTGTTCATCTGTCCTATGGATGATACACATAAAACGTTGATAGGCAACATTATGGAGATGAAAGCCAGAGGAGCCGCGATAATAGCGGTTGTAGAAGAAGGCGATGAAGAGATCAAGAATCTGGCGGACGATTATGTTGAAGTACCCAAAGGCATACCCGAAGTGCTGTCACCAGTAGCATTCATCGTGCCGCTTCAATTGCTCGCGTATTACATGGCTGTGGACAGAGGGTACAACCCTGACATGCCCCGAAACCTTGCGAAATCCGTAACCGTGAAATAGAACGGACCAGAGAGTATCATAAACTGAAAAGAAGAGCCATTCCTTCGGTGAAAGGATTGGAGAAATGGCGGAATCTTCCCAAGTACGACCCGTTACCCCAGCTTCTCTCGTCGAAAAATCAGGCGATAGTGTTCTTTGCGAAACGCAACCTGCAAGACGAAAAAGGCGTACCTGTGGAGACCCTGTGGGAGCTACCCGCCGCCGCTAAGACTGTTGGGAGGCAGCAGTCAGACGGCTCTTGGAAGTATCACGGAGGAAAACCTGACATCCGTTCACAGCGGAACTACAATCAACTGGAAACATATCGAATCGTAGGCGAACTCGTAGAGAAGCACGGCTTCAACAACAAACACCCTGCCATACGAAAAGCCGCCGACTTCCTCTTCAAGTTCCAAACATCAGAAGGAGACTTCAGAGGAATCTATGGAACCCAATACTCCCCGAATTATACTGCCGCAATAATGGAGCTTCTCATTAAAGCCG
>Ga0315282_10007961_pt1 | contig 17273 bp, 13 predicted proteins | sample YL17G07_20_MG_FD_203693 | JGI IMG/M metagenome (GOLD analysis project Ga0315282, IMG submission 203693) | Sediment microbial communities from Yellowstone Lake, YNP, Wyoming, USA - YL17G07_20 | ecosystem: Environmental > Aquatic > Freshwater > Lake > Sediment | place: USA: Wyoming | collected... | reverse complement strand
AAGAGAGCTTCGCTTTAGTTTATCAATATTATTTACACGGCTTCAATCAATCTCTAATTTTTTATGAATTTCCTCAATCGCTTTTAGAATTGGATTCAAATGGGATTCTTCGATATGGCGCAAATGCTCCTTGACTTCCTTGATTTCTTTTTCGGCTTTTCTGTTTGTTTCAAAATCAGATTGCGCTTTGCGCCGGTCTCTTTCCTCAGCCCTATTTTGGCTCATCATAATAATCGGCGCGGCGTAAGCAGCTTGGAAAGACAAAGCCAAATTAAGCAAAATAAAAGGATACGGATCCCAATGATTAATCCAAGCAACAACATTTAAAATTATCCAGGCGATTAAAATAAGCGATTGGATTATAATAAACTTCCAGCTTCCGAGAGTCCGGGTAAATTTATCCGCTACTCTCTGGCCAATCGTATATTTTTCCTTATGGAATTCGTTTGGCTTTTTATGTTCTTCGCGCATAGTTTTTTACCCCAAATTATCTATTTTAATTATATCCCGTAAAATGGCTTTGCGCTATGCCGCTTGTGGATAACCGATTTATATATTTTTCATGTCCTGGTATAATGAAGATACCGCGCAGCAAGCTACATGGTATCTTCTGAACGCTATCGCTATAACGCTTGGCGATATGTCAGCAAAGCTGTCATAAACTTCGTTTTGGGCAAAGTAGAATATATTTTTATGGAATCTTTAACAAGATTCCTTCAATCCCTTGGATTGAAGAGCGCCGCTTTTCTTCACAAAACGAAGTAAGGCGGCTGTTCCAATAAAATTAATGGAAAACAAAGGATTCACCCTGATAGAACTTCTGGTCGTCATCGCGGTCATCGGACTTTTGGTTTCGATTGTTTTGGTTTCATTGAATTCCGCAAAAACGAAAGCAAGAGACGCAAGAAGAAAAGAGGATTTAAAACAAATACAAACAGCGTTATACTTATACTATGAAGATTACGGCAGTTTTCCCACGACTAGTTCACCGCCATGGAATGAAAGCTGTTCTCCTAGCTGGCAAAATCTAGCAGCGCAATTATCTCCATATATAAGCTCTCTGCCAATTGATCCGTCAAATTCCTCCTGTCTCCATGAAAATTCATGGGTATCTAATACAATCTATACCTATGTCTATGGCTCTTTAGGAGGCACCACTTATGATTTATTCGTCACCCGTCTGGAAAACCAGAATGATCCCGACCGCTGCGCAAACAGATGCTGGCAATATCATCTTTCCGGCGACACTAAATCCTTCTGCGCACAATGCCCTCCGGCGCAGTTCAGTAAGCCGGATTTGTATGCTGATCACTAAAAGAGCGCCTGGGCAAAAAGCCCCCTGATCCAAAAGTCCCAAATATGTCTTAAAATTAAACAAATTCTGGGCTTTTTAGACTACGAATCAAAAAGCTCATTAGGGTATTGACAATCATTTTAAAAAGAGTAAACTTTATTTATATATAGTGGCAGTAGACCCGATAAATCGCGCATCCTGAGCGCTATAGGATAAAGGAAAGGGAAAACCATATGTAGTTAAACGTCCTAAAATTTAGTACACTTAAAAGCATAAAAGTGCAACCATTTGTGCGTCTTGAAAAAGAAATACAAATGGTTGTGTTTTTTTCACCGGACTTAGTTTAGCAAATATCCTGCTCAGCTGGGCAAAAAAACGTAATTGAAAGAACCTTAACAATCACAACTAGTAAGGACCAATACCCCGTATAATTACTATACGGGGCAAGCAACTATAATTTATTCGAATCATTCGCATGCAGTTAGCGCAATTCGCATTGCAATTCGGTATCTTGTAGTTGTCCCGCAAATCCTCCGCTTTGGGCGGAGGTAAATATTGAAATCATTAGAATTGTTGGACCGTTCGCTTTGTTTGTTTGCTTCGGCGAGCAAACAGGGTCGAAGACCGGTCCAACAGATCTAAACTTTAATATTTCTATTGAGAGTTTGATCCTGGCTCAGGATGAACGCTGGCGGCGTGGATAAGGCATGCAAGTCGTACGAACCAATGCTTTGCATTGGCTAGTGGCAAACGGGTTAGTAACGCGTAGGAACATACCTCTTTCACGGGCATAACCAGTCGAAAGATTGGCTAATTCCCGATGGTCTGATGGCTAAACTTTATTTAGGAAGCTAAAAATCCAAAATCCTAAGCATCAAATCCTAAACAAATTTAAAGCTCAAAATTCAAATTTTAAAAAGTTTTGAATTTAGTTATTTGAATTTTGAAATTGTTTAGAATTTAGGATTTTGAATTTAGGATTTAAAAATATAATATATAAAAAGCTTATAAATAAGGTTTAGTCATCAGTAAAGCATATAGCAATATATGCGGGAAGAGAGTGGCCTGCGTACTATCAGCTAGTTGGTGAGGTAATGGCTCACCAAGGCTATGACGGTTAGGGGGACTGAGAGGTCGGCCCCCAACATCGGGACTGAGACACTGCCCGGACTCCTACGGGAGGCTGCAGTCGAGAATCTTCCGCAATGCACGAAAGTGTGACGGAGCGACGCCGCGTGAGCGAAGAAGGACTTCGGTCTGTAAAGCTCTTTTCCCATTGAAGAATTTCTGACATTAAATGGGGAATAAGGGGCTGCTAAACTCGTGCCAGCAGCCGCGGTAAGACGAGTGCCTCAAGCGTTATCCGGATTAACTGGGCGTAAAGGGTCCGTAGGGGGTTTTAATAGTCCCGTGTTAAATTTTTGGGCTTAACCCAGAAGCTGCCCGGGAAACGTTAAAACTAGAGAATGTGAGAGGTTGGCGGAACCTATGGTGTAGGGGTGAAATCCGTTGATATCATAGGGAACACCGAAGGCGAAGGCAGCCAACTGGCGCATTTCTGACCCTGAGGGACGAAAGCGTGGGGAGCAAAAAGGATTAGATACCCTTGTAGTCCACGCCCTAAATGATGAATGCTAGCCATTTAAAGTATCGACCCTTTATGTGGCGAAGCTAACGCGATAAGCATTCCGCCTGGGAAGTACGATCGCAAGATTAAAACTCAAAGGAATAGACGGGAACTCGCACAAGCGGTGGAGCATGTGGTTTAATTCGACAATAAGCGAGGAACCTTACCAGGGCTAGACTGCCTGATGAACCCCCTAAGAAACTAGGGGCTACCCACAAGGACATCAGGTCCAGGTGCTGCACGGTTGTCGTCAGTTTGTGGCGTGAGCTGCTCTCTTAATTGAGGTAACAAGCGCAACCCCTATCTGGTGTTAAATCTGTCACCAGAGACTGCCTCGGGATACGGGGAGGAAGGCGGGGATGACGTCAAATCAGCGTGGCCCTCTGACGCCCTGGGCTACACACGTGCTACAATGGCCGGTACAATGGGTTGCCAACGCGCAAGCGGGAGCTAATCCCACCAAAACCGGTCCCAGTTCGGATTGAGGTCTGAAACCCGACCTCATGAAGTTGGAATCGCTAGTAAACGCATATCAGCCATGGTGCGTTGAATACGTTCTCGAGTTTTGTACTCACCGCCCGTCACGTCAAGGGAGCCGGTAGTGCCGGAAGCGCCTTTCGGGGCACCAAGGCAAGATCGGTAACAGGGACGAAGTCGTAACAAGGCATCCGTAGCGGAAGCTGTGGATAGATCACCTCCTTTCTAGAAAAATTTTTCTAGAGGAATGTGTCGATCTCCGCCAGCTGGCGGAGAGTTTTGCTGGAACTATAAACCAGCCGTTAATTAAGCGCGCCGCCATTGGCGGACCTCGCCCTCGGGCGGGTAACGTTAAACATCGCTTCGGGACAGCTACAAGAAACTGAAATTTTTTCAAAATTTCGTCCCGTAAATCCGCGTGGCGGATTATACGGGATCTTATGCTTTACATTTTATCAACAAAGACGCCCTTGATTTTAAGGCGTTTTTTGTTTATTATTGATATGTAACAAACGGGCGTGTAGCTCAGTTGGTTACTTGCCCGCCGTACTTGTCCGATTTTGGGCGATTAGCTCAGCTGGTTAGAGCGCGTCACTGCAAAAAAAATCCTTAGTGGGCGTGTAGCTCAGTTGGTTAGAGCGCGTCACTGATAATGACGAGGTCCCAAGTTCGAATCTTGGCACGCCCACTAAGGATTTTTCCAACGAGCAAAGCGAGTTACTAATGACGAGGTCCGAGGTTCGAGTCCTCGATCGCCCACAAAAATTTTGGTTTAGGGTTTTAATACTCTTGAATTATAAATGTTCTTCATTAGTTGCTCGTAAAATGAAAATATAATATTATTAGCTTATGAGACAAAAGGGATTTACTTTAATCGAACTTTTGGTTGTGATTGCTATTATTGGCCTTTTGTCAACCATTGTTCTGGTCGCGCTGAACAATTCGCGCACCAAAGCGCGCGATGCCAAAAGGCTAAATGACTTTCAAGGCCTGATTACTGCTTTAGAATTATTTTATGACAAATATGGCACCTATCCATGCGGAAAATATGCGGGTGGACCTGGGGGTGTTACTTATGACGCATCATCGGTTTGGCCAACGCTGCCAAATATTTTTATGAACGGAAGGGCAGAGGCGGGTTCGCTTTGTTCGGACGATCCGCCAAGCGGAGTAGGCGAAGGATTATTCTGGGCTGGAATTTTAACCAGCCCGGTCCTAGATCCATTAAACAAATTTTCAGATTCTTCTTATGTTTATGAAGTAGATTATAACCGCCAATATTATATATTATTTACAAAATTGGAAAACAATTCTGCTCTAATGGAAAACGATGGAGGAAAATGCAAAAATATATATGAACACGGCCCGGGTGTTGGAATTATGACGCCCTCGAATACGTTTTTTTTAGGAACAACTTGTATTCCCAATTAAAAAACAATAATTAAACTAATATTTAGCAAATAAATGCTTGTTTCCAAACCTCTCCAAAGCTTTCTAGATAAAAACAAAATTAAATGCGAAATTATTGAGCATAGGATTGTTTACACCGCCCATGACAAGGCGGCGACTTTGCATGTTAAGCCGAATATGGTGGGTAAGACTATGGCAGTTGTTTTTGATAATAAAAATTATGCTTTGGGCTTGATTCCTGGCAATAAAAATTTGGACAAGAAAAAAGTCTTAGCAGTTTTCAACATGCAGCGTAAAAAAGCAGGGGAAAGGGGATACAAAAAAATTGACTTTGCCAAAGAAGCCTGGATGAAAAAAACTTTCGTTGGCATTGATGTTGGCGCCACTCCGCCGTTCGGTGTGTTGTATGACCTGCCTTTTTTTATTGATAGTTCGCTTACAAAGCAAACGAAAATAATCGTCAATGCCGGTAAATACAATCTTTCTTTCAAAATCTCTCCGGCTAATCTTCTAAAATTGAATCCGGGCGCTGTCAAAGGCAGTTTTAGCATGGCGCGCAAATAACGTACAATGCAACGTCATCGCAAGACGGAAATTTACGTCTTACGATGACATAAATTTTGAACAATGACTCAAAACGCACCGTCTTTTATCGCCGGCCTTTTAATAACTTTAAGTGTTTTAATGGGCGCGCACATACCGGGCAAAAAAACCGCTAATAATAACAGCGCTTTTTTTGATTTTCAAAAAATAAACCAATCAACCCAACAAAAAAGTGCCGATAATACAGGCTTTAGCGTTTTTAATCAAAACGCACTCAATGCAGCTGCAAATTTACAAACAGGCTTATCAAACGCTTTTTCAAAATTCCTGCCCTATCAGCCGCCCCAACCAGAAAAAATTCCTTTGCAAAAACTTCCCGCTCTGGAAAATATTCCAGCGCCCGATTTCAATATAAAAGCCGGGGTAACGATCAATGACGAAGGAAAAATCCTTTACCAAAAAAATCCGAACGAAGAGCTCCCCATAGCCAGTTTAACCAAGCTAATGACTACTTTGGTAGTTCTTGATGAATTAAGCCCGAAGGAAACTTTGATTGTCAGCCAAAAAGCGGTTGACACTGCTGGCGATATGGGAGGGCTGGTTGCCAAGGAAAAATTAACCGCGAAAGACGCTTTATATATTATGCTTATTGATTCAAGCAACGACGCGGCCGTTGCCCTAGCCGAAGCAGTTGAACAAAAAGGCGAAAATTTTGTGGATTTGATGAACCAAAAAGCAGCCAAGCTCCAGCTTAATAATTCCCATTTCAGCGACCCTTCGGGCTTAGACCCAAACAATATTTCTTCTGCTTATGATTTAGCTGTCTTGATGAATAATTGCTTAATGAGCCCTTCAATCCAAAAAATTCTGGAAACAGAAAAAACCGATATTAATTCTCTAGATGGAAAAATTGTCCATCATCTTATAAATACCAACAAGCTTTTAAATGGCGATGGAATCGTTGCCGGCAAGACCGGCTATACCGAAGAAGCGGGGGAATGTCTGATTACTGTGGTTAAACTGCCCGAAGGAAACAAGTATTTTATTTCCGTTGTCCTGGGTGCGGAAATCGGCATGCGCTTCATTGAAACAGAAAAACTGGTCAAATGGACAAAAAAAGCCGTAGGATGGTAATATAAAATCATGAAACCTAAAACTTAAAACCTGAAACTTCTTTTTTTGCCTTAATCAAGTTTCATGCTTCGTGTTTCAAGTTTCAAGAACGGTGTCTGATATCTTCCAAATCTCGCGCCTTCTCGGCCTCACCGCATTATCTTTCGCTGTTGCCATGATCTGGACGCCTGGCCTGACGCATTTTTTATACAAATACCGGCTGGGCAAACAAATCCGTTCCGAGGGCGCGCCGATTTTTAACAGTTTGCACCAAAAAAAAGAAGGAACCCCGACCATGGGCGGAATTTTAATTTGGGGAACAACTATAATCCTGGCGCTGCTATTTTGGATTATTTCTCAACTGGGAATTGACGGCGCATTCACCAAAATTAATTTTGTTGACCGGGCGCAAACATTTTTGCCGCTCGGCATATTATTTCTTTCCGCTATTATCGGCGCAGCGGATGACCTGCTCGGCATTTTAAAAGTTGGCCCGAATGGCGGGGGATTAAAAATGCGCCACCGCTTGCTTCTTTATACTTTTGTAGCCATAATCGGCGCTTGGTGGTTTTATTTCAAACTTGATTGGAATGTAATTCACATCCCTTTTGTCGGCAATTTTTTGATTGGCTGGTGGTATATTCCGGTTTTTATTTTTATCATTGTTGCCACGGCTTTCTCCGCCAATGAAACTGATGGTTTAGATGGCTTGGCCGGAGGAGTTTTTTTAGTTGCCTTTGCCGCTTATGGAACAATTGCCTTTGTCCAGGGCCATTTCAATCTGGCTGCTTTCTGCGGAGTTATTATTGGCGCTCTTTTGGCGTTTTTATGGTTTAATATCCATCCAGCAAGATTTTTTATGGGCGATACTGGCTCAATGAGTCTGGGGGTTACTCTTGGCATCATTGCTATGTTAACCAACCAATTTCTGCTTCTTCCTTTTATCGGTTTTATTATGGTCATAGAATCGCTTTCAGTAATCCTTCAGGTTCTTTCTAAAAAAATATTCAAGAAAAAAATATTCTTGTCCGCGCCAATTCACCACCATTTTGAAGCCAAGGGCTGGCCGGAAGCAAAAGTAACCATGCGCTTCTGGATCCTTTCCGGACTTTTCGCCTCGCTCGGCCTGATTTTGGCGTTTTTGGATCAAATTATTAAATAGCGACTCCAATAACCCGAATAACACCCGAATTATCCGAATAAAACCCCTCCTTTTACAAAAGAGGGGTGGCCTACCCGCAATGCTACGCATAGCGTTGCAGGCAGGGGTGAATTTTACGGCTTCGGCCAAAATAAAAAAGCCCCAAAGGGCAATTGAAGCTGTGATAGCCGCCGTATTTATTGATTATTAGTTGCTTTTTCCATTTTTGCCTTAAATTCATTAAATTCAGCGGTGTATAGGTTGTAGAGCAGATCGTGTCGGCCTTCTTTCTCCAGTTTTTCGATTAATTCTTTCCGGTCTTTGGCGGATTTTTTGGCGGCTGTGGCATTCGCTGCAAATTCAATCGTAGTTATAAAAAAATAGGTTGTCAGATAGAAAGATATCGTGAAAATAAACACAATATCATAGACGCCTATTGAAAGAGCTAAATCCTTTCTTGCATATGGCAAGCCGAGAAAAATTGCTACGCCGGCCAAAATCGCAAGCAAAAACAATATCCCAAAACGCTCGCGCCACCGCTTCTCCGTTTTCATAACAACAACGATGAGCGCTACCGTTTCTACAACGCCCATTACAATAGTAATAATGACGGCATTCGTGACCATTATTTCCTCCTCTGAAGATTTTCTCCATGATACTATGAAAACAAAAAAAAGTCAAGTAAAAATCAGGCCTAGAATATTCCAATACACCTCCTACAAGCCCGATTTTAACAACAAAAAAATCAGCTTCAATTATAAGATGGAATTTGCGGGACAGAAGCCGCTTTTTTTTACTGAAGAAATTTTTTTGCCGGCTGTTCCCGATTTTAAAAAAATTCCCAAAGAACTTTTAAAAAATATTCTGCAAAGCCTGCATTTAATGCTGGGCATCAGCTATTACAAAACCTACTGCCCGCCGAAAATTAAATTAAATTTCCCGATTTCAAAAGAACAGGCTGATTTTTGGAATATTGTCTATCGCAAAGGCCTGGGCGAATTCTGCTTTCGCAATAAAATCGATCCTGCAAAACTCGCCAAATTTCCACATTCCGCAAAAAAATACACAGACCCGTTCTGTGTAAAATTTAAAAATCGCTCATTGATTGGTATAGGCGGCGGTAAAGATTCAATCGTTGCGGCTGAGCTTTTAAAACAGCAAAAAGAAAACATTACTGCGTTTGTAGTTGAAACACAAAGAAAATCAGAGTTAATCTCTAATGTGGTTGAAAAAATACGAATCCCACAGATAAAAATACGCCGGCAATTGGATGAAAAGCTGATCAACAAACTGCCGGGAAGCTATAACGGACATATTCCTATTTCCGCAATTATCGCTTTTCTGGGTATTTTAACTGCTATTCTCTACGATTTTTCACGGGCAATTGTTGCCAATGAACATAGCAGTAATTTTGGCAATTTGAAATGGAAAGGAGAAACGATCAATCACCAGTGGAGCAAATCCGGGGAATTTGAGGAATTATTCCAGCAATATGTAAAAAATTTTATCACTCCTGATATAATATATTTTTCAGTTCTGCGGCCTTTTTCCGAACTGCGCATTGCCAAATTATTCAGCCAATTTAAAAAATATTTTCCGGTCTTTTTAAGTTGCAATAAAAATTTCAGAATCAAACATCAGCAAAAATCCCTCTGGTGCAACGAATGCCCGAAATGCGCTTTTTCATTCCTCATTCTTTCGGCTTTTCTGCCCAAAAAAGAACTGCTTTCCATTTTCCAAAAAAATCTTTTTGAGGATAAAAATCTTCTGCCGCTTTTCAAAGATATCCTTGGTTTTGGGAAAATGAAACCCTTTGACTGCGTGGGCACTTTTGAAGAAGCCCAAGCCGCTCTAATTTTAGCTAGTAAAAATTTAGCAAACAGTCTAATAGTAAAAACTTTTTTGCCGCTGGCAAAAAATCCGCGGACGCTCGTAAAAAACGCGCTTAAAACAAATCCCGCGCCTAACACGCCCGCCAAATTTTTGTTTTTGGGCATAGATAATGTTTTAATCCTTGGCTGCGGCAAAGAGGGGATTGCAACGGATAAGTATCTAAAAGAAAAATTTCCCAATTTAAAAATAGGAATCGCGGATAAAAAAGACGGGCCAAATTATTTAAAAAAGCAAGAAGGTTTTGATCTGGCAATAAAAACCCCGGGCCTGCCAAAAGAATTCGTCTTTATCCCGTATACAACTGCCACTAATATTTTCTTCTCACAAGCAAAAAATACTATAATCGGCATAACCGGCAGCAAAGGAAAAAGCACCACCGCCACCCTAATCTATAAAATTCTAAAAGCGGCTGGCATAAAGGCGCGCTTAATCGGCAATATTGGAAACCCAATGATAAATGTTTTAATGGGCAAAGTGCCCGAAGATGAAATTTTTGTAATAGAGCTTTCCAGCTATCAGCTTGATGATATCCAATATTCCCCAAATATCACGGTGGTCCTGAATCTCTTTCCCGACCACATGACTTACCACGGCAATGCCCAAAAATACTACGAGGCAAAAAAGAATATCATAAACTTCCAGGGGAAAAACGATTATTTCATCTATAATCCTGAAAACAAAAATCTGGCCGGCTGGGCAGAAAAATCAAATTCGCAATCAATCCCTTTTATAAAAGAAATACCCCTAAAAAATTCTGAAATACCGTTAATCGGCGAACATAATAAAAAAAATATAAGAGCCGCATTAACCGTGGCAAAAATATTTACCATTCCCGAAAGTATAAGCAAAAAAACAATAAAAACATTTAAGCCCCTGCCGCACCGCCTGGAATTTGTCGGACAATTCAAAGGCATTAATTTTTACGATGATGCCATCTCAACCACGCCGGAATCAACAATTGTTGCCATAAAATCTTTGCCCAAAATCGGAACAATCCTTCTGGGCGGTGAAGACCGGGGATACGATTTTTCCGATTTGGAAAAAACAATAAAAAAATATAGAATAAATAATATTGTCCTTTTCCCTGACAGCGGCAAAAAAATATTTGAATCTCAAAGCGGCTTAAATATTCTAAGGACAAAGAGCATGGAGGACGCTGTAAAATTTGCCTATAGAAACACTGAGAGGGGGAGTGTCTGTCTTCTTTCAACAGCCTCTCCCAGCTACAGCCTTTGGAAAAACTTTGAGGAAAAAGGAAATAAATTTCAAGCTATGGTGAGAAAATATTCCAAAAACAATACTTTCTGATGAAACAACATCAGCCCGACTATATTTTAATAGGAATAACAGCTATCATTGTGGTTTTCGGTTTGGTAATGCTCTCTTCTGCCAGCATGGTTAAAAGCCAGGAAACATATGGCCAGCCTTATTATTATCTCAAACACCAGCTTTTATACGCAGTTCTTCTTGCCGCACCTCTGGCTTTTGCGCTTTCCAAAATAAATTATAAATTTTGGAAAAAAATAGCTTTTCCAATTTTCATAGCAACAGTGCTTCTTTTAATAGCAGTTTTTTTGCCGGGTATAAGTTTCAAGGCTGGCGGCGCCACCCGCTGGCTGCGCCTAGGCCCCCTGCAGTTCCAGCCCTCGGAATTAGCAAAATTAGCTGTTATAATATATTTAGCCGCGCTCTATGAGAATAGGCAGAAAAAAAGCGACAAAGAAAATTTTCTAACTCTTATAATTTCCCTGGGAATTATCGCCGGCCTGATTGTTTTGCAGCCAAATATCGGGACTGCCGGGGTTATCTGCCTGACTGCAGCTGTCATTTATTTCGCTGCCGGCGCGCCGCTTTGGCAAATGGCAACATTGGTTCTTTTGGGATTAGGCGGATTGTTTTCTTTCATAAATATTTTTTCCCACGCTGCCAACAGGTTTCAAATTTTTCTTCATCCAGAATTTGATCCACAAGGAATCGGCTATCAGATAAACCAAGCTCTGCTGGCTATTGGTTCCGGCGGTTTCTTTGGCCGCGGACTAGGCCAAAGCCTGCAAAAATTTAATTATTTGCCATTATTGCTGAAGAACTGGGTTTTATAGGCGTAATGATTGTTGTCGCGCTTTTTCTGGCTTTTGCTTTCCAAGGATTCAAAATCGCCAAAAATGCGCCGGATAATTTTTCCAAACTCTTAGCTATAGGCATAACATCCTGGATTTTGATCCAATCCTTTGTTAATATTGCTGCTATTTCCGGCTCAATGCCTTTAACCGGCGTTCCTTTCCCTTTTATATCCTATGGCGGCAGCGGGCTGATAATAACTTTAGCCGCGGTGGGAATATTAGTTAATATATCAAGATATACAAATTCTAAATCCTAATATCTAAATTCTAAATAAATTCAAAATATAAAATTCAAATGTCCAAACGTTTTGGATTTTGATATTTGAAATTTGATATTATTTAGGATTTAGTATTTTGAAATTAGAATTTAAAATTCGCCATGCGAATTTTACTTACTGGCGGCGGAACAGGCGGCCACATAACTCCGCTTATCGCTGTTGCACAAAAACTAAAAAATATATGCCAGGAAAAAGGAATGCCAGCTCCAGAAATTTTATATATGGGCCCGAATGGATTTTCTAAAAATTTACTGAAAAAAGAAGGCATTAAAGCAAAAATAATTCTAGCCGGAAAACTAAGAAGATACTTTTCTTTTAAAACTATTTTGGATATTCTTAAGCTTCCCATTGGCTTAATCCAATCTTTTTTTCTCCTATTTTTCTTGATGCCGGATGCAGTTTTTTCCAAAGGCGGATATGGCAGCATGCCGGTTGTTTTGATTTCCCGGCTTTATAGAATTCCCGTGCTCCTTCATGAATCTGACATTATTCCGGGCTTAGCCAATAAATTCCTGGAAAATTATGCCAAAAGAATCGCGATTTCTTTTGCTGAATCAGAAAAATTCTTTTCCCTCAAGAAAATTGAGGTCACGGGAAATCCCATTAGGGAAGAAATAACAAAAGGCAATATTGAAGAAGCAAAAAAACTTTTCAGCATTAATACCAGCAAACCGGTGATCTTTATCTTTGGCGGCAGCCAAGGAGCCCAGCCAATTAACGAAATAATATTTGCAACTCTGCCGCAGCTGATGGAAAAATACGAATTGATCTGGCAGACAGGCAGCGCCAACTATGAAAACGCCATTGGCCGGTCAAAAGAATTGGTTAAGGGCATCCCGCCTGATTTACACATCTTGGCGTTTATGGACGAAAAGCAAATTGCCAATGCCTTTGCCGCAGCCACGCTGGTAATTTCCCGCGCCGGAGCTGGCAATATTTTTGAAATCGCGGCCTGCGGCAAGCCGAGCATCTTAATTCCTTTGCCGAATTCCGCTTCCGGGCACCAAAAAGAAAATGCCTTTGCCTATGCCAAAAGCGGCGCCACCATCGTTTTAGAACATGCTAACACCACCCCGAATATTTTTCTTGATGCAATTTCCCGCTTAATAGAAAATTCCGAGCTTTTGCAAAAAATGTCTGCTTGCGCCAAATCCTTTGCCCGCCCCGACGCCGCCCGCCAGCTCGCCGAAGAAATCCTAAAATTAGCCAGCAGCACAAGAGATTAGCTCCTATTGTACTAAAATAAATAAAAAAACCCTCCTTTAAAAAAGAGGGGACAAAGACACTAAAAATGATTAAAAAAGATCGCACGTGGGCGGATGCAAATAAAGCATAACAAAATATACTATAAAAATAATCATTACAACTATAACGGCGTAGCCCTTAGCGTTATCATCACCTGCTTCCCAGAACATTTTTAGCCCTCCTCTAACTCATGTTTACCGCATTAAATAAAAAAGAGCAAATCCGCACCCGCATTGCGCCCAGCCCGACTGGCACCCTGCATATCGGCACAGCGCGCGCTGCGCTGTTTAATTTTTTATTCGCCCGGCATAATAAGGGCGAATTCTTTCTGCGTATTGAAGACACGGATGAAGAAAGGTCAAAACCGGAATTTGAACAAGATATAATTGATAATTTAAAATGGCTCGGCCTGGAATGGGACGGCAAAATATTAAAACAAAGCCAGCGCAAAGAAATCTATACTAAATATATTAAACAGCTTCTGGATTCAGGCAAAGCTTTTTGGTGCTATCACACAAAAGAAGAACTAGAAAAGGAAAAACAGGACCAGCAAAATAGGGGAGAGCCACAGATTCATTTTTGTAGAAACAAAAATGAACAAAATTCAAAATTAAAAATTAAAAATTTGAAATTAACTGCTGTTATCCGCTTGAAATGTCCCAATAAAAAAATTGTCTTTGATGATTTAATACGGGGAAAAATTGAATTCGACAGCAGTTTAATAGGGGATATAGTCATTGCTAAAGATAAAAAATCTCCGCTATATAATTTTGCCGTGGTTATAGATGATTATGAATCAAAAATCACGCATGTTGTCAGAGGCGAAGACCATATTTCTAATACCCCGAAACAAATAATGATTTCCGAAGCCCTTGGATTGCCTCTGCCGCAATACGCGCATATGGCGCTAACTCTGGCACCGGATAAAACAAAATTAAGCAAGCGCCATGGCGCCACTTCAATCCAAGAATATAAGGAGATGGGCTATTTGCCGGAAGCTATGGTAAACTTCATGGCATTCTTAGGCTGGAACCCGGGAACAGAAAAAGAAATTTTTTCGCTTGATGAATTAATCAAAGAATTTTCCATTGAACGCATGCAAAAATCAGCCGCCATTTTTAATATTGAAAAATTAAATTGGTTTAATGCGTATTACATAAAGAAGGCTCCGCTTAAGAAATTGACCGAGCTGTGCATCCCGTATTTAATTCAAGATAAATTAATCGAACCAATATGGGGCCAAGAAATGGTTGCCGGGCAAGCCAGATTTCCTTTTGAAACCATGGGATATAAAATCACCTCCAGCGAAGAACCAATAAATTTCAATTATCTCCAGCAAATAGTAAAACTGGAGCAGGAACGGCTGAAAAAACTTTCGGTGATAGGGGAGTTGGCAAAATTCTTCTTTGAAGAACCAAAATATGATAAAGAACTTCTGCGCTGGAAAGATATGGCCAATGAAGAGATTAAAGCTAATATTGACAAATTATATAATATATTGTTTAAAATAAAAGAAAAAAACTTTACCGACCAGAAACTCAAAGATATTTTGATGCCAATTGCCGAGGAAACCGGGGACAGAGGAAAACTCTTATGGCCATTAAGAGCTGCTTTAAGTGGTTTAAGGGCCTCCCCAGGACCATTTGAGCTTATGGCGGCCATGGGGAAAGAAAAGGCCCTAAGGCGCCTTAAAACGGCGTATAATAAGCTTTAAGAGGCATAAAAGGAATAGATACCATTACAAATTAATTATGAAGCGCCAACAAATTGTTTCCATAATTTCGCTTTTAATCCTTTTGGCTTCGCCGCTCTTGGCGCAGGCTGATTTGATTAGCGATCTGCAAAAACAAATACAAGACAAACAAGCGCAAATCCAAGACTTGGAAAATAAAACTGCCCAGCTTAAAGCATCATTAAAAAATAACAAAACAGAGCAGACAACGCTCAATAAACAAATTAGTTCCTTTGAAGCGCAAATCAACCGTTTGGAAACCGAGATCGAGCTCACCCAAGCAAAAATTTCCTCCGCCAATCTGCAAATAAAAGTTTTAGGCAACAACATCCAGCAAAAAGATGATGAATTATCAACGCAAAAGGAATACCTTATTAAAACAATAAGGACAATAAATGAATACGACCAGGAAACTCCTTTGGAAGTAATCCTAAAGAATGACAATTTTTCAGATTTCTTAAACCAGGTTCAATATGTTGAAGACCTGCAAAACGGCGTCCAAGATAAAGTAGAGCAAATAAAGCAATTGAAACAAGAATTAAGCGACCAAAAACAAAACCAGGAAGAGCTTAAAAATTCTTTAACCTCGCTTAACACCGAATTAACAGGCAAAAATTTAGTTCTTAACTTCCAGAAATCAGACAAAGAAGATCTCCTAAGCCAAACTAAAAACAAGGAAAAACAGTATCAAGCCATGCTCTCGGACTTGCAGAAAAAACGCGACCAGATTGAAAAAGAAATTTATGACGCTGAAGAAAAATTAAGGCAGGCGATTAATCCCGGCTCTTTGCCCGGCGCGCACAAAGGGCTTTTTGCTTGGCCAATCGCCAATGCCGTAACCCAGCCTTATGGATGCATTGTTTCATCATTTGCCCGAAAATCCTATCCAGCCTGCAATGAAGGAAAAGGAAACGGCGGTTTCCACAATGGCGTTGACATAGACGCTGACCTAGGCGATCCAATAAAAGCGCCTTTAGACGGAACAGTTTCAGGCACTGGCAATCTTGGTAAATACGCCTATGGCAAATGGATAACAATAAACCACAACAACGGCTTAACAACTCTCTATGGCCACCTGTCGGTCCAACTAGTTTCCGTTGGCCAGAAAGTCAAAACCGGCCAAATTATCGGCTATGCCGGATCAACCGGCTATTCAACCGGCGCGCATTTGCATTTTACGGTCTATGCCACCAACACCTTCAGCATCAAACAGCAATGGTATGGGCCCTTGCCCTTAGGCGGGCCAGTTAATCCGATGGATTATTTGCCATAAAATATAAAACAATATGAAAATAGTTGTGACCCAAAATTTGGATTTAGATTCAGAGCAAGCGGAGCGCTTAAAAGCATTAGATAATAAACTCCTTGGTGCGGCAATTGACCCAGGAGATATTTCAGTAGGGGATACAAATAGTCCAACTTATCAAAAACTCATTGCACACCCAAAAATTCTGGCCACGCCGCACATTGCGTTTAACACCGATGTTTCGGCAAAAATTGCCAATGATATGATGATAGAAAATATAAAAGCTTGGTTGGATGAAAATCCGGCTAATTTGCTATTATAAAACAACACCACAAACATATTTTACTTATCCACAGGGGATAGCATTGACCAGGTCTAGAACCTAGTCTATTATTATAACATTGGTATGAGTATAATATCCCTTACACTCACTTAATAACTGGCAAGATAAAGAAATCCGGGCTTTTAAATAAAAGGCCTCTTCTCAAGCGGAATTTGAAGGATTTTTAAAGATACTATAACGCCACTGCAAAATATAAAAATATCTGTAAAAATATTTTAAATTTTATCTATTTTTAAAAAATAAATTTATTTTATTTTTATTATAAATAATTAATAATTTTCATAAATCTATGCAAAACCAAACGCCCCCTAAAAATGAAAAAATGCCACTCCCCCATCTTGACGATTTTCTGCTTAATCTTCAAACCTCAAATTATTCCGAAGAGACAGTATATAATTATGAACGCGACCTTGACGTATTTTCTAATTTCTTGTCTGATATAAATATTGAATTTAATTATGTAACTAAAACAATAATTCTTAATTACAAGGCCTACCTTGTTTCGCGCGACCGGAAAACCGCCAAATCCAATGCCGGCGAAAAAAAATTAGGCAGCTATTCAATCAACCGCATGCTTTCCAGCCTACGTTCTTATGTCCGGTTTTTAATTGATATGGATTATGATGTGCCCGTGCCTCCGGAAAGCATCAAGTTGATGAAAACCGAAAAAAAACATCCGCAGGTGGCAGAACTTGAACTCTTGATTAAATTAATAGAATCTCCCAAACATTTTGAAAAAAATAAAAAAATTGGCTTACGCAACCGCGCCATGCTTGAAGTCCTGTTTTCAACTGGTATGCGTATTTCAGAA
>Ga0315282_10007960_pt1 | contig 17276 bp, 15 predicted proteins | sample YL17G07_20_MG_FD_203693 | JGI IMG/M metagenome (GOLD analysis project Ga0315282, IMG submission 203693) | Sediment microbial communities from Yellowstone Lake, YNP, Wyoming, USA - YL17G07_20 | ecosystem: Environmental > Aquatic > Freshwater > Lake > Sediment | place: USA: Wyoming | collected... | reverse complement strand
CCTCCGGCCGGACTGGCGTGCTCTTGTCAGAGAGGCGAAAAAGCTAGGAATTCCCCAGCTCTTTTCGGGGTAGGGGAGGTGATAACGAAAGAGGTGGAGTGGGCCGATAAGCCGAGGTCGCGATGCAGTCGAATGGCGTCGAATGGCGGGATTTCGGGGATTCGAGCGCATTTTGGGGTCGCCGAGGCCTGCACGGAACTGCGCAGTGCAGGCACCTTTGGCGTCAGGGCCCACCATATGGTCTCTGACGGCAACGCGGACCGGCTCCCGCCGCCAGTTCACTCCTGTCAGATCGCGCCAGAATCGCGCCAGATCGGGGCAGGTATGAGCCGGTTGGCGAACAATCCGGACGCGATCCCGCCACCCGCCCACGGCCATCGGTTGCGTGGTACAATGGTCTCGGCGCGCAGTAGTGCCGGAGCACTCGAGATGGCGAAGACACGATTCCAGCGGGTCACAAGCGACCCCGCGGTGATGGGGGGCAAGCCGTGCATCCGCGGCCTGCGCTTCCCGGCCTCCCGGTTGCTGGGGCTGCTCGCGTGCGGGCTTGATGAGCAGACGATCCTGGCCGAGCATCCCTACCTGGAGCGAGAGGACATCCAGGCGGCACTGGCCTACGCGGCCGCCCTGGGCGAAGACGACGTGGTGGAGGCCCTGTCACTGGATGAGGTCGTGGCGCTGGTGTCCGAGGTGAGAAGTGATCGGGCGGGGCAGGAGGAGCCATCATGACTGGGACACAGGCGACAGCGGAGGTCTTCTGGACGGCCTTCATGCATATGCCGGCCGAGCAGCGGCGGGCGTTCCTGGAGCGCCTGATCGCCGACCCGCGCCTGCGGGAGGATCTGCTGGACGCGGCCGTGATTGAGGAGCGCCGGGGCGAGCCGACTCGGCCGCTGAAGGAGGTTCTGGAGGGAAGCCGGCCCTCGGGAGCGCGGTCGCCACGGTGAGTTACCAGGTTGCAGTGGCCCGCAGCGCGGAGCGCGAGCTCCAGACACTGCCGGCGGAGATCCATCAGCGCGTCGCTGCGTCTCTGCTGCGCCTGGAGGCCAACCCACGGCCCCGCGGCGCGCGGAAGCTCGCGCACGGTCCCGGCTGGCGGTTCCGAGTGGGTGACTACCGCGTGCTCTTCACAGTGGACGACGAGGCCCGCGTGGTGACCGTCTACGCCATCGGCCACCGCCGTGATATCTACCGCCGCTGACCAGCGACCAGCGCTCTACTACTCCCCCAGCGGCCGAAGCACGATCGGCTCGGGTGAGCCCACCGGCAGGTCCGGTTCTTGGTCGAACTGGCGGTGGATGCTCGGGCTGTGAGGCGGTTCATTATCTGCTTCAGGTCGAGGCGCCGCTGCCCTCAGAGCCAGGTAGCCCCGGCAGATGTGCGCCCACAGCTCGCCCCGCCTGGCTCCCTTGCCCAGCTCCCGCCCGGCAGCGGTCATCGCCTGCTGGAAGACCTCGTGCTCCTTCGGCAGCATCACCACTGTCAGCGGGATGGGCGCCTGGGCTGCATGGGCTGCCACCTTCTCCTCCAGGCGTTGGCTCAGGTCGGCCGGGAGCTTGAGCAGCTCCAGGCTGTCCCGCAGCTGCCCCTCCGACCAGGGGAGCATGGCCGCGAGGTCGGGAAGGGAGAGCTCCCGGTTCAGCTCGTGGATGAGATGAGCCAGCCGGTCGGGAACGGGCTGACCGCGGAGGTAGTTGAGCTGAAGGCCGCGGATCTTCGCCTCCTCCGGGGTGATCTCCCAGACCTCGCAGGGAAGCTCCTCGATCCCCAGTTCCCCAGCCGCCTTCCAGCGATGGTAGCCATCCACCAGCAGGAATTCGCCCTTGGAGTCGGGGTCAGGCATGAGCTTGAGCCGCTCCAGGATACCCTTCTCGCGGATGCTCTCCACCAGCTTCGGGTAGTTGGCGGGATCGAAGGCGTTGACGTTCCAGTCGTTAGGGTGGATCAGTTCGCGTCGTATCATCTCCATCAGTAGACTCGTTCTCCAGCGAGCAACAGCAGCTCGCGGTTGTGTTGGCGCTTCTCGTTCGATGCGATGGACCCCAGGTGCTGATAGGCGATCTCCAGCCCCCGGGCCGGCCGGAACCGCTCCACCGCGCTCTTCACCTCATCCAGAGTCGCCACGGCATTCCCATAGGAGATCACCCAGAGCGGATAGTGCCCGCAGTCCGCTAACAGGTCCACCAGCTCCGACAGCCCGTCCTTGGCTGAGAACGCGCTCGCCCCATGGGTTTCGCCCAGCAGCTCGTCCAGGATGCGGTACTCCTCTTCATAGGCGAGCGTGCCGGCATAGGGGGGATCGAGGTAGAGGATCTCGGCCCCCGCCCCGCGGCGGATCGTCTCCGCGGCCTCGGCCTTCATCGCCTGGCATCGCTGCGCGCCCCGCACGATACCGCGGTTGATCGTGTGCGCAAGCCGCCTGAGGGCCGGCAGTGGATGCTCCGCATTTGCCGCGATGGCCTGGTGGTACACAGCCTTGATGTCGTCGTACCGGCCCTCGGCGAAGGGCCGGCTGAAGGCGTTTGGCGCCCGGAACTGCGCGTGGGGCCGCAGGTGGAACACATACTTCACCAGCAGCAGGCGGATGAGCTCGCGCCTGATCGGGTCTCCAATCTCGTCGGCAACGGCGAAGGCGTTGTCCAGGAAGCGGGCCGCGTCAGGCGTGAAGGTGTCGGGCACGTGCTGTGCCTCGAGGGGATGCCGGTTGCCCTCCGATGGCACGAACAGCCGCAGCAGGTCGGCCTCGCCGAGGGTGACGGAGTCGTTCTCGATGAGCGCTTTACCGACAATCACCGAGCGCTCAGCAAGGTCTCCGCAGAGCACGCCAAAACCCCTCGCCTTGGCGTACAAGGCGATCGCGCCGCCGCCCAAGAACGGATCGAGCAGTCTGAGGCGGGACCAGGTGCTCGCGGGATAGACCCGCGCGATCTCCCGGAAGATCCTCGGGCAGAGCTTCCGCTTGCCGCCGAAGCAGGGAGGCAGTGCCTGATACCCATGCCATGGCATCGTGTCCCTCCCTCCTATCCCCACTCCGGCGCCCGCTTCACCTCGTGGAGCGGGCGCCGGGTCCTCACCACCTGCCAGGCGATCGCGCAGGCGATCACGAGATCATCGTGTTTGCCCTCTTCCGCCTCCTGCTGGCCCCCATCCTTGGAGACGAACGACAAACACTCGTCAACCAGCACCGGGGAGCGAAGCACCAGCTTGCCGTCGGCCAGCGCCGCGGCCATCTGGTCTACCATGAGCGGCTTGCTCGCGGAAGTGGTGGACCAACCGAGCTTGACCTGCCCCTTGCCCTGCACCCAGTAATACATGTGCGGATAGTGGATCTCGTTCCGAAGCGTGAGCAGAGTCGGCAGGCCGTGGCCGTTGTTCTCCACCGCGAGATAGGCCCAGCCGTAGTTGGCGGCGAGGGCGGCCAACACCCGGGCGAATACGTCGGGCCGCCACTTGCCGCGGAGTTCGGCGACTTGCGCTCCGGTGCGCCAATCCAGCACCACGGCCGCGGACCAATCGCCGTGCTCGAGTCCTTCCGCCGCGTCCGCGCCGATCGCGTAAGTGCGGCCCACCTCCGGCATTCGGTAGACGGTGAGCCGGCCGGGGGCGACCGCGATCTTGCCCACATAGTCCCTGCCCATGCACCACCGATAGAGGGCCATCGACTGGATCTCGCGGGGCCGCTCCTGCTCGGCCTGCCGTGCCATCGCCATCAGAGAGGCGACCGGGAAGCAGCAGTGGCCAGTGGTGAGGAAGCAGCTGATGTCATCGGCCGGGTATTCCTGATCGAACCTCTCCCTCAGCAACTGCTTCTTCTGCCGGCGCCAGCGCAACTGGGCATCGTCGAGATGGTGGGCGCGGCGCAGGGCGATCTCCTCATCACTGAGGTCGCCCAGCTCCTCCCCCTCCATTCGGTAGCTGGGGTCGTCGAACCACCGGAACAGGAAGGGGTGGAACCCGCTCTGGCCGCTCTTGGCCTCCCTCCAGAGACTGTGGAAGTAGTTGCCGAAGCCGTTGGGCGTGCTCTCGATGATCACCCGGCCATCGGCCGGGACGGCTTCCAGCAGGGCGGCCAGCGCCTCTTGCGGATGGGGCCAGTGGGCGAGTTCGCTGCACAGCAGGCTGTGGATTGTCAACCCCCGCCCGAATCCCGGGGAGCCGGCGGTGCCCACGAAGATGCGGGAGTTCCGGCCCGACCACCAGATCTCGCCCTGGTTGTCCAGCTTCGTGGGATAGCGGCGGTGCCAGGCCGCAGGCATGCGGGCCCACATCAGTTTGACGATCGCGAAGATGCGCTGCGCCGACTCGGCATTGTGGGCGACGATCACGCACACCCGGTTGGGCCGGAGCAGGCAGTCGGCCAGGAACAACGCGCAGACCAAGCTCGTGACGCCGACTTGGCGCGGCTTCAAGATGACATCGCGCAAGGTGCGCGACTGGTAATAGCTGAGCTGGGCCGCGTTGAACCGCAGCAGCTGCACCCCCGAGTCCTTCGTGAGGATGTGGAGGTGGCGCTCGATCCAAGGCCGGGAATCATCCCGCAACCGGAGCAGTTCCTGGAGGAACTGCGGGTCCTTCTGCGGGGAGCTACTCTTGCTGCTCTGTGCTCTGCGTTTCGTCGAGTTTGCGGAGTTCATCCCGCACCTCCTCATCGGACATGCCCAGCGGATCGAAGCTGACATCGAGCGCCTCGGGGAGCTTCTTCAGCAGTCCCAGCGACTGGAGCACCTCGGCCCGCCTGGCGACTGCGGCCAAGGCGGTGTTGAGGGCGCGGACGCGCTGGGGGGAGCGGGCATCGGAGGCGGCCACGGATGCCCATGCCTCGCGTGCCACGGCGCCCAGAGCGGCGTCGATATCCACCGCCAAATCGGTGATCGCCTCCGCGGTCTCGGCCCGTTGACGCAGCTCGTCCATCGCGCGCCGACGCGCCCAGGCGAGATCCCTCTCAACTGTGCGTCTGCCCACCCCCACGACCTCCCCAATCTCGCCCGCGCTCAAGCCCCGCACCGCGTTCAGATGGAACACCGTGCGCCGCCGCTGGGCGATCTTGAGGCGCTCGTTGGTTGATTGGCGGTCACCTGGCATCTGGAGTCTCCTGGCTCTCGCTTCGCTCCCGCTGGCGGCGGGTGAACTCCCGCCGGCGATAGGCGTTGGAGCAGCGCACCTTGCAGTAAGCCTGGTCGGTGCGGTCGGGGTGGAAGTAGCGGCCACAGCCCTGGCAGGGCCGCAGCAGCCGGCCCTCGGCGATGGCGTCGCTGACCTTGACATAAAGCGCAACGATGAGGCTGGGGAAGAGCACTGCGCGGAATCCTCCCAGAATGGGGTTCTCGGGGCGGAGCTTGGGCCGTTTGCTGCGCCGCCGCGTCTCCGGAGGTGCGGGCACTTCACGTTGGGCCGTCCACTGCCGGTAAGCCTTCGACTCCTTCTCGTTGATCGCGCCGGCGAGCAGGCTCCGGCCGTAGGCGAAGCACTCCTCGGGGGTGAAGTCCCGGCCCGGGTCAGAATCGGATGGAGCAAACTCGCCGATGCTCCCCGCGCCCCGCGCCAGGTCCTCCGGACTCGCCCAGAACTTGTGTGCTGTCCCACTGAGCAGGAGCACGTTCACGAGCTGGCCGGTAGTGGGCGCTGGGCCCAGGATCTTGCGCAGCACCTCCACCTGCCGGTCGGCCAGACCCCAGTAGAGCCGGCAGACAACATCGAGTTCGGTGGCCAGCTGGCGAGCATACCAGACCGGCTCGCGCAAGCCTTGTTGTGTGGCTTGCGGCAACAGCCGCGCGTCTTCTGGCAGGAACTGATCCTGCCACTGGGTGTCGCCCAGCGGTCCGAAGCGGGAGTAGAAGGACAGCACTTCGCCATCGCTGGGCACGCGCGGAACGGCAAAGGCAAGCACGAACTCTGGCAGCACTGCGTCGTCCTGCAGCGCCGGGTAGGCGGTGGTCAACGCCTGCACCAGGTAGTCCCCGGATTGTCGGCTGAAGTCAACCACGCGGGCATCGTCGCAGGGGGTCTCTCTGCCGCCGACGAGTTCGAGCTCACAGCCTTGGGCGAGCCTGGGCTCGACCCGGTACCAGAGCTGGGTCATGGGTGGCGATAGGTTCGGCATGAGCGCCTCCGTAACGGGTTATGCTAATATCAGTCACTAGATGCTATCATGCTCAGGTAATTCTGTCAAGTCCCCCAACTGCTCCAGTGTGCGTGTGTCGGGGCCTGATGATACCGCCATGCCAGGCGTTCTCCCAGGTACTGAGCCCACGGCCCCGACTCAGGCGGCAAGCTCGTAGATCGTGATATGCTGCTCACGGAAGTGCCGCAGCCGGATCGGGCCCGCCAACTGTCGGCCGCCGGGTTAGAGTGTACCGGCCATAGTCGCCCCATGTGTACCACCTGATCGCCGGGGGTGGGGACCACCCCTGATCGGGGGTGGGGACCACCCCCACCGGTGCCAGCTGGGTCGTTGCCATCCGTCAGATGACGGACAATCCCTCCTGACCTTTGGGATCCGGTCAGGAGGAGAGCATGGAGCGACTCAGCGTGCAGACCATCGTGGACATCGTGTATCGGTTGCGTGCCGGCCAGTCCGTGCGCGCCATCTGTCGGGACCTGGGACATTCCCGTCGTACGGTCCGCCACTACCGGAAGCTGGCGGCGGCGAAGGGCTATCTGGACCCCTCGCGACCTCTGCCCGAGCCGGCGGAGGTGCTTGCCCGGCTGGAGCCGGCCTGCTCGCCGCCGAGCAGTAGCATCTCGACGGTGGAGCCCTATCGGGAGGTGGTGCAGGCGCTCCTCACGCAGGGCATCGAGATGGTGGCGATCCACCAGCGGTTGGTGCGCCACCACAGCTACGGCGGCTCGTACAGCTCGGTGCGCCGCTTCGTGCATCACCTCCGGCCCCGCGGCAAGGACATGGTGGTGCGCCTGGAGTCGCCCCCGGGCCAGTGCGCCCAGGTGGACTTCGGGGGCGCCGGCAAGCTGCGAGACCCCGCCACCGGGCGGCTGCGGCAAGCCTACTGCTTCGTGATGACGCTGGCGTACTCCCGGCACCAGTACGTGGAGTTCGTCTTCGAGCAGAGGATGGAGACCTGGATCGGCTGCCACCAGCGCGCCTTCGAGAGCTTTCGGGGCGTGCCCCGAGAGCTGGTGATCGACAATCTCAAGGCCGCCGTGCTGCGGGCGGCGCTGGAGGACCAGAAGCTGGCTGAGCCCTACCGCAAGCTGGCTCAGCATTACGGCTACTTGATCCACCCCTGCCGGCCGCGCGCAGCTCAGCACAAAGGGATCGTCGAGAATGGCGTGCACTACGTCCAGCGGAATCTGCTCGCCACCGAGCAGCCGATCGATCTCGCGGAGGCGAACCGGGCGGCGAGAGTGTGGGTGATGGAGGTGGCCGGGATGCGGGAGCATGGCACCACTCACGTGCCGCCCCTGCGTCGCTTCGCTGAGGAGGAGCAGGCGGCCCTGTTGCCCCTGCCCGAGGAGCCCTTTTCGCTGCGGGAGGTACGAGGCGCGACGGTGCACCGGGATTGTCACGTGCAGGTGGACGGCAGCTACTACTCCGCGCCCTTCACCTGCGTGGGCCGGAAGCTGGACGCCTATGTCTACCAGCACACCGTGCAGCTCTATGACGGCGTGACGCTACTGGTGACCCACCCGCGGGCCCGCCGGCCGGGAGAGCGGCACACCAGGCTGGAGCATTACCCCCAGGAGAAGTCCTTCTACCTGATCCACACCCGGGAGTACTGCCAGCAGCAGGCCGCCCGGATCGGGCCGCACTGTGCCCAGGTGGTCACGCAGCTCCTGGAGGAGCGGCCTCTGGACCGGCTGCGCAGTGTCCAGGGGCTGCTGGGGCTGGCACGGCGCTACTCCCCGGCGCGGCTGGAGGCGGCCTGTGCGCGAGCCCTGCACTATGGCGATGCCAGCTACCGGCGCCTCAAGCGCATCCTGCAGGCCGGCCTGGATGAGGTGCCCTTCGCACCCGAGCCCATCCAGCCTGAGTTGCGTTTCTATGAGTACGCCCGCCCGGTGGGCGAGTTCTTCGCGCAGGAGGCGGGCAGATGCTGACCCATCCCCTCTTGCCCAAGCTCAAGGAACTGCGTCTCTCCGGGATGCTGGGCAGCCTGGAGGAGCGCGCCGCGCTGGCCCAGGAGCGACAGCTCTCCCCGGTGGAGTTTCTGGCCTTGCTCATTGAGGACGAGCTGGAGCGGCGCCACCAGCGCGCCCAGACGCGCCGCCAGAAGGAGGCCGGCTTCGAGTATCTCAAGACCCTCGCCGACTTCGACTTCGCCGCGGTGCCCACCCTCGATAGGGCCGTGGTGCTGGAGATGGCCACCTGCGGCTTTATCGCGGCCAAGGAGAACTGGTTGATCTGCGGGCCTACGGGGGTGGGGAAGAGCCATTTGGCCACCGCCATCGGCTACGAGGCGATCCGGCGGGGGATGAAGGTGCTCTCCTTCGCCACCCACCGGCTGCTCGCAGAGCTGCTGGCGGCGCGGGCCGATGGGACCCACCACAAGCTGCTCGCCAAGCTCGCCTCTGTCGAGCTGCTGATCATTGACGACTTCGGGCTGCGGCCCATCAGCGTGCAGGGCGCGGAGGATCTCTACGAGCTGATCGCCCGCCGCTACGAGCGCGGTTCCATCCTGCTCACCTCCAATCGCGCGCCCTCGGAATGGGCGGAGGTATTTGGCGACGCGCTCTTGGCCTCCGCCGCGCTGGACCGGCTCACCCACCACGCCCGGGTGATCGTGATCACCGGCGAGAGCTACCGCCAACGCCATCGCAGAAAGGAGGTGAAGCCAACCCCCAAACCGACCAAAGAACAGTGATCGTCGATCACTGCTCGCAACGACCCGGAATCAGGTTTGGGTGGTACCCATCAGGCGGCGGCCGGTGGTACACATGGGGCGGCTATTGACACGTCCTGACGGAGATACCGCGGCCTCGTCCTAACCGTCTACCGGCGCCATAATCAACCCCTGCCCGGAGCTGATAGCATTTTTCGGGGGGACAGAGGGCTCCGAACATCCCCGGGTCGATACGAACTTTGTCAAAGCGCGGAAAGACGCTATCCCAGCACATGGCGGGTGACCAGGACGTCTTCTCGCACTGGCGGCCCTGGGACCGGTAACGCGTGAGGTTGATGCTGATCTGCGTCCCGGGCAGGGGTGGCACCATCCGCAAAGCCTTCCAGGGGATGGCCATCTCCGCGGTCCAGGAGTCGGCGCCAATGCTAGCCGCGTTCTGCCACTCCGGGTCGTAGGATGAGTCCGGCTTTCCTCCGTTCCGATAGATCGCGTCCCATGTAGCGCTCTTCGGGTTCATCATGAACTTGTACACGGGGAACTCACCTGAGGCAGCCGAGATCACCACCTCTACATTGTCATCATACACAATCCAGGGCTGATCGTGTTCTGTGACACTGACGTACATCTTGTCAGGACTAGGCTCACTGCACCTGAATGCTATGTACAGCGCCCGGTCGTCGTAACAGAGCCTCGCCTCAGTGGCCTGGGCAGGATCGTTGCAGTCGAGCATGGGTCCCAATGCCAGCGGCAGTGCCTGCTGCCACACCGGGTCGTCAAGTAGTCCGTCCACCGACGGCACGGTCATGCTGCCGGCCTTCGCCACGCGCGCTGTTGGGAGCTTCGCGCGCGCCCTCTGTTTCATTGCCTCGAAGATGGAATTCATATCGAAGCCCAGGGGCTCACCCGCTTCAGCCTTGCGCCGTGCCGAGCGCACTGCCTCCTCATAGCCGGGCTCCAGTTCGTTCTGCCACCAGTTCATCTGCTCCAGCCATTCCCAGACGTACTCGTCGCTTGTGGTGAGCGCCCAGTAGACGTTGTGCTCAAGCCACTTGGCCTTTTCTTCGTCAGTAAGGTTCGGCGCGGGTGTGTGGCGGAAGTGCCCGTAGCAGTAGCCGTTGTAGTAGGACGAGCCCGTCTGCACCTGGGCATGATACTTGTCACGAAGGTCTGCCTCAACATAGGCCTGCGGCAGGAGCTGCTTGGAAAACCGGACGAATCCCAGGAACTCCTCCTTGCTCTCGTAGTAGTAGGCTCCCTCGTTGCCATCCACGATCACAGTTGTTGGCGCCGCCCCTCGCAGCATCCCATTCATGAACGCCGGCACCAACCCATATCCCTGATATCGCAATCCTGCCCTCGCCTCTCGGGGGGTCATCCTGCCGGACCACAGCGCCCTATCGTCACCGGAGATGAACGCACCCGTGTACCAGAGATCCAGCACGCGTGCCTTGGGCAGTTCGCCTTGCACCGCCCTAATCCACTCCTCGCCGCAATGCTCCAGCCGCGCTTCGTATTCCTCAAAGGTCCTCGTGTCGTGGTGTTTCGCATCCGGATAGGAGAATACAGGGAAGCCGTAGTTCTCGGGGTCGAACACGATTCCCGCACACCGGCCGAAGAGAGCGGCCTTTGCGAAGATGCGCGTGTTGTGCAGGACAGCCTGCCACTGCTCCTCATCGAACCAGTCGAGGTCGGCGTTGCAGACCGTCCAGATGAAGTTGTCCGTGAACTTGCCCCACTGGATCGCCGCTAGGTCCTCGTACTCCTGAAGGAAGTCGGCCTCGTCGAAGGGCGCCGGGTTGAAGATCAGGCGCTCGTGGAGGTGGATGATCGTGCCGTCGAACGGCTTCTCCTCCATCCTCCCGATGTTCTCCCGCACATAGGCAGGCGACGGAACCCGCCCGTTGACCTGGATCAGCTTCTTTTTCTTCGGGAAGACCAGGCTCGCCCGCTCCACCCGCAGCTTCTGTGCGAGTGTCTCCAGCCGCTCTCTGCGCTCCATTCCACTAACCTCCGGTTGTGCTGCCGCGCTGGCGCGCGGCGCCGATGCTATCTGATAGCTCGCGGTGATGACGCCGACGAGCAATACAGTCAGTGTCAGGTGTCCACCCTTCGGGGTGGACACCACCACTTTGCGTCCGATCAGACCTGGCATCAGATCCTCCCCTGAGAGACGAGTCCGATGACCGACCAGATGGTTGCGTTCAGTAGGTCACCCACGATGACTCCGATCGCCAAAGGAACGGTCCATCGGTATAGGCGGAGGCCTCCGTACCGGATGACGAGGGCCTTCGCCGCCCACCCGAAGAAGAACGGGAATGTGTACTGCGACTGACCCCATCCCATCGCGACGATGTAGCCCACTGGGTGCAGCGGCCACCACCAGAACCGCAGTCGCAGCACTCCGAGGGCCACGCACACCACAGCGCCAGCGATGAAGCCCAGCATGCCATGCAGGTCCGGGCTGCTCGGGTCGGTGATGAGATACTGGATTACGTCGCCGTCGTGGCGACTCATGAGCGAAGGCCAGTACGGAGCCATCCCCGATCCAGTGTTGAAGAAGCCGTAGTAGTAGAGGCCGGTCATCATGACGAAGACGCCGACGGCGAGCGACACCAGGAATCCCCCAAGGATCGCGTAGGTGAGTCTCCGGAGGTTGATCCGTGCGGCGTCGCCGATCTTGAGCGAGGTGAGCGCGTTGATCGAGCAGACGCTGAAGACGCTCTCCGGGACAGGGAACGTGAGCCAGCGCATGGTGATGAGCGAGATGATCTCCCGGGGCCGGAGCGCCCGGCTGCCGATCGGGGTGAGCAGAGCATCGTGCAGGTGCCAGGTGACAGGATTGAGCGCCGTGTCGGCCTGGACGCGCGCGTAGGCCAAGTAGGCTCCAACGATAAGGGCAACCAAGGCGAGCCCGAAGACCATGCGACAGCCTGCAAGCATGAAGAAGATCACGAGCCACGCGAAGGAGACGGCGAAGCCGATGACCGCCCAGCGGTAGGGCAACGGCTCACGTGCGTCATCCGACTCGCCGCCCGGCCGCCGCAAAGCGACCTTGAGGACATGCGCTATATGCCGACGGGAGCTCCAGAGCCCCCATAGTCCCAGGGCCACCAGCGCGCCGAAAGCCTGATGGTACGGTGCGGGGAAATCGTTGCGCCACCAGTCCTCCGGCGTCTGCGGCGTGGCTCCTGCGGCGATGGCCACGACCGTCAGCAGGATCCGGACAATCCACAGGAACCAGACCGAGAATGACAGCTCCTTCGGGATGATGTAGGCGAGGGCGACGAGCCAGGGCACTATTAGCAACTCGATGCGCCCCAGCCCTGCGAGGGGGCCGACGCCCTGCCACTCCATGATCGTCACCGCGTTCGGGATGGCAGGGAGCGCCGGGATCCTCCGCGAGAGGCCGCTGACGAAACTGAAGGCGAGCGATCCGATGAACCCGGCCCAAAACGGCCACGCCACCGGCAGCCCTGCCGCGCCCCCTGTGGCGGGTTCGCGCACTGTCTCAAGCGGTATCTGCGCGAGCGGGAACGCCAGCCGCTCGTTCGTCACCCACTGTCGCTGGAGGATGGCGACGAGGCAGAGACTAGCACCGAAGAGCGCCACCATGAACGAGCCCCACATGGCGAGCGGCACCGCCCACAGCGACCACGGGACTCGGGCCTGGCCCAGGCCGAAGGCTTCGATAGCCGCCGCAGAGGAGGGAGCGAACCACGAGGGGACAAGTGGCAGCCACGTCGTCTCCCAGATGGGGTATGCCCGAGCCATGTAAAAATAGAGTGCGACCTTCGGGAGCACGTAGAACAGGACCGTGCTGCTGGTCAACGGCGTGGCGACGATTGTCATCGAGTAGACGGTGAGCAGCTCCCGCCGCGTGAAGCACATCCGCCGCAGAACGGGCAGGGCCATCGCCGCGGTCATCAGGAATAGGAATGAGACTGGCCAGGGCCCGGGTGCGCCGGTGCCCCATGCCGCCTCCACGTTGCCACCCCACACAACCTCGCCGTAGAACGCGGCTAGGGAGGTCAGCACGATGATGGCAATGCCCACGAGCACGGCGCGCCCGGTGACGCCGCCGGCACAGTCCCGAGCAGTCACTCACCGCTCCCAAGACCGGTTATTGTGGGACGGAGCGCCCGGCAGGGCGCTCCGTCCTCGAGTCTGCTCAGCCGGAGTACACTACTGGACAGGAGACGACCCTCAGTACAGGGGCGGAATGTTACACTTGCTCGTGCTCGGACTGCTGCCGTCTGCCGCGCTCGTCGTCGGCCCCCAGGGGGGCTCGATACCCCTGAGCTTGCCCCAGACGCAGTTGGGCCAGCACTTGCAGCCCTTGGGCCACTTGGGCGAGTTCGCGAGCACTGCCTCCGAATCCATCCAAGCGGCATGGCCATCCATGAAGCCGATGTTGACGCCCCCCAAGTGGCGAGCGTACGGTCTGCGCTTGGAGACATCCAGCTTCATCGCCAAAGTAGTGTCATAGTCACCGTCCGAATAGCTATCGCCCTGGCAACCTGCCCCCATGCACTCAAGCGCGCACAAGTCCGGGTACGCGAGCAAGCCCGGTGTAAGGTCCTGTAGGAGCCCGCCGCCGTCAGCGAACGCGACGTACCAGCTCGGATCGTCGATCTGTGAGGTTTTCAGATCACGGTTGCCGTCATTCCAGGCGATGTTCTCCTCAAACGAGCCCGCCACGGGCTGGCCCGACGCGAGCGTCAGGCTTCCCTGGCGGATCGAGTCGGTCACGGTGCCGCCCCAACCGGGAGGGAAGGACCCCTGGCACGGTCCCACCGGGTAGTTGTTCCAATGCCAGACGCTCTCATTCGCTTGCAGGTACCCGAACCACCCGCCCGGGTCGTAGTTGGGCAGGATGAACTCACCGCTACCCTCCAGCCGCGCGCTCGGGCAGCGCCAGACGTCGCGGTTCTTCACATACTCGTCGAGCACGACGGGCCACGGCAAGAACGGATTGGCGAATCTCACATAGAAGCAGCCGTTACGCCACTGGTCGAAGTAGTTTAGAACCTCCTGCCGATGTTCGGCCGGCGGGGTAGCGCTGTAGTCCGCCAGGTACATGTTCATGGCCAGGGCGAGGTTCTTGATGTTCGAGAGACATTGAATCTTGCGCGCGGATTCGCGCGCCCGTGCAAACACCGGGAAGAGCATCGCCGCTAGGATCGCGATGATCGCAATCACCACGAGCAATTCGATGAGAGTAAAACCCTTGCGCTTCATCATCTCCAGTTCACCTCCGGAATCCCGGCCTCGCTCACGAGGGATGAACTACCATCGGCTATCCCGCAGACGTTGATCTCAGTCTCACCTCCCTGTCAATGGCGATTTGAAAATGTACCACCCGCGGCCCTCCGATCTGGTTGTGTGGCATCACCTCCTCTCTGTCTCGAAGCGTCACGTGATGCTTCACCTGGCATCTTTGGATCATTTTGCCACCGCCATTGACACTCCCTTCGCTGTAGCTCGGTACCGAGCGCACTGCTCGCTTCGCACCGGCCCTCGATCCGCCCAGACGCCGCCAGGTATCTGGCTGATCAGCGGCCTCGCTGAGCGACAGGCTTGCCTGAACTCTACACAGCGTGCGGCCCGCCGTCACTGGACCTCACTGGGTAATTCCTGTACAATCCTTGGAAAGTGGAGCATCCCTCAGTGAGACCAAGGCCAGCAACCGAACCGTCTTTGCTGTCAGCAGCCACCAGGGAGCCCCTTCCACTGCTTCAGGTCGAGCCCGTCGAGATCGTCTACGGCGTTGTCGCTCACGAGGGAGTGGACATGCACCACGCCTTCGAGGTGGACATCATGCTCGCGGGAACCGAGGTGCACGCTCTTGAGGGCATCGAGATCACATCGACCCCCGGAGATGTGGTGCTCACACCCTCGTGGGAACCTCACGGGTGGCGAACCGTTGGCGACCTGCGAGAGGAGTGTGTCGTGCACTTCCTACCGGAGTTCCTCGGTGAGGAGCAGTTTGAGGGCCTGTCGTGGTTGAGCCTATTCGCAGCGCGGCCGCCGGACCGCCCGCAGATGCGGTCTGCCGGAACGCGCACGGAGGCGATTGCCACCGGGCGACGCATTGTGGATGAATATGCAGAGAGGGGGTTCGCATGGCGAGACATGATCCGGTTGGAACTGGCAAGGCTGTTGGCACTGCTGGCGCGGGAGTGGCGGTCAGCGCTCCGCGACTCGAAGCGCTCGACAAGGACCAGCCTCTCTCGCATTCTGCCGGCGCTGGAGATGGTCCAGGGTGATCTTTCTCGCCGGGTCACCACGGCGGAGGCCGCCGCCGCGTGTGGCTTTAGTGCTGCACACTTCCACGAGATCTTCCGCGCCACAATGGGTGTAACGTTCGGCCGATTCGCACTCCGGGCGCGTCTCCACCAATCCGCGCACCTTCTCCTGCACACTGGCCTACCGATCGATTCCATCGCGCGGGCGATGAGCTTCGCTGATGGCAGCCATCTCCATCGACATTTCGTCAAGACATACGGCTGTACGCCTGCTGAATACCGGAAGGGGTGGCGCGGTGAGACACCAACGCGGTGATGCAGGTGACCAGCATGGATCGAGTCACCGGCTGTCCGGCTCGGCAGCCGCGCACGACCGTTCCGCAGCGGACAGACAGGAATCGACGGGCCGCTCAATGAGCGGGTCAATCCATTGCGTGAACTCCGACAGCACTTCCGGCAATCGCGCGCGGTGCTCCTGTCGGAGCTGCCTGATCCGTCGCGCATCCTTGCGTTCGCTGGCCTCGTAGATGCGCGCGATACGTGCCATTTGCTCAGCGTGCACGGCGAGGAGCCGCAGACTGAGCTTGACCGTCTCGTCAGAACTCGCCTCGGCCTCTGCGCGGAAGTCACGCTGCGCCCGATCCGCCCCAGCTGCGATCTCAGCGAACCGGCCCCACGGGAGCGCGGTCGGGCCGTGGATGGTGCAATGGTAGTCATCCACGCCCCCGCGGTACATCTCGATGAGCCACGCGAAGTAGCTCTCAGCTTCCTGGGCATGCTGCCCGAAGGCCGCGCTCATGATCCTGCGACGGTGCGCGGCCGGGTCGGTGTGCGCGTCCCAGAGCAGGTCGCCGATGGCATTCGCAAGATACGGGAGCGGGTAGAAGGCCCGGATACAGTCATTGCTGACAACACCATTGAGCCCCAGCGAACGGAGGTCGTTCATGTCCCGGGCGGCGATCTTCCCCAGATCCATTCCCATGCCGTCGCACCAGGTCGGCGCCCACCGGTAGTACTCGAACATGAGGCTGTCGAGGTCGCTCACCGTCTGCCATTTCCGCACGATCTCGGCGGCGACACGATTGCGCCGAGGCAGCCGGACGTCGTTGAGAGAGGGACGCTCAGCGACTGCGTCACCGTCACACCGCGGGTCGCAAATCGCATGGCCGTAACAGCGGCTGATGGGCGCGTACATGAAGACCAGGTTCTCGTCATCGGTCTTCTCTGTTTCGGGCGGCCACAGGGTGTCGAAGTAGCGCAGGAACACGATCCGCTTTGTGATACCTGCCTCGCGCAGTGTACGGGCCACACCCTTCACCAGCCGGAGATACCAGTCTGATCTGGCCTCCGCTCCGAAGACCGTCTGCGACGCTCCCCTCGGGAAGTGGCAGTACGGAGGCATCACCGTCAGCCCCGATGGGCGCCGGGTTGCCATCGCCTTGGGAGACTCACCGCCCGGGATGCCCCAGCTTGCGGGCTGGCTGGAGCTGCTAGTGGTTGACGTGGACGTGTCTGAGGAGCAAGTGGTTGGCGCCGTCCGCCTCTCACGGCGAGGAGGACTTCGCCTGCTCTGGAGTGGCGACAGCAGGCGAGTCTACGCATTCGTAGAGGGAGCCCTCCCTCGGCCATCTGTGATGCGATGGCAGGTGGGAGACGATGTCGGCCAGATGATGGCGCTGCCAGTTACAGCCTGGGAAAAGGACGCGGCTATTCTGCCGGGGGAGGACGAGCTGCTGCTCTGGGGGCGCGACGGGGTCCTCGTCGCTGATCAGTCCGGTTGCCCCTGTCAACCGCCCGTGAAGCCGGCCTGACATCACGCTGCCAGCCGGAAGGCGGTGACCCGCGTGTCTGGGAAGAACCGCCGGTCGATGTTCCCAGAGAGGGTTTTCGCGGAGCGGTCAGGCCGCTGCCAGACTTCCCCGCGGTGGATCAACGATGGAACCGCTCCGCCGATGGTCGAGTGTCCCCGCCAGTGGTTGTAGTACTCGGAGAAGTCATCGAGGAGTTGGCTCAAGTGATCCAGCCCTCGGATGACTGGAACGCGCCTCAGCCATTCCTGCTTCAGCGTCAGAATCGCGCGTTCTGTGACCGCAATGGAGCCATGCTTGCCCACCGCGCCAAAACGCTGCTTGATGTTCCAGTCCCTCATCAGCGCCGCGAACACCTCGCTGACGAAGACGCCTTCTTGGTCAGTGATGATGTGCTTGGGCGCTCCATGCCGAAGGAATGCCTC
>Ga0315282_10007959_pt1 | contig 17276 bp, 9 predicted proteins | sample YL17G07_20_MG_FD_203693 | JGI IMG/M metagenome (GOLD analysis project Ga0315282, IMG submission 203693) | Sediment microbial communities from Yellowstone Lake, YNP, Wyoming, USA - YL17G07_20 | ecosystem: Environmental > Aquatic > Freshwater > Lake > Sediment | place: USA: Wyoming | collected... | reverse complement strand
CTAAAAAACCAACCATCAAAATAGACAATCTCGATATTCGTTATGTGCCGCCGCTGGAATACCGCGAGTCATTCTGGTTCGATGCTTTTGACGGCGACTGGGCGGTCCGCAACAAGTGCAACGGACACTCCGAACGGCTGGACGAGCGGCGGGGCGGCAAGCATATCTACGAAGGATTTGTGCACACCTTTTATCCGCTGATTCCGCCTGAAAAATATTTCAAAGACCACCCGGAATGGTTCAGCGAAATCAACGGCAAACGCACTTATGACCATGCGCAGTTGTGCCTGACCAATGAAGAAATGCGTAAGGAGCTGGTTAAGAACCTCAAGGAACGGCTGCGCAACAATTCTGCTGCAACAATCGCCTCGGTGTCGCAGAACGATTGGCATGGGAACTGCCAGTGCACCAATTGTGCGGCCATTGAAAAGGAAGAAGACAGCCCTGCTGGATTGATGCTGCGATTTATCAATGCCGTAGCGTCCGAGGTCGAACAGGAATTTCCACAGGTTGCAATCAGCACGCTTGCCTACCAGTACACCCGCAAGCCGCCCAAACTGACAAAACCGCGACAGAACGTGATTGTCCAGCTTTGCAGTATTGAATGTTCATTCAGCAAGCCGCTGTCGGATGAACGAAATAAAGAATTCCGTGATGATATTGTCGGCTGGTCAAAAATCTGCAACCGCCTTTATATCTGGGACTATACCACAAACTTCAGACACCACATTATGCCGCACCCGAACCTGCGTGTCCTGGGACCGAACGTCAAATTCTTTGCAGACCACAACGTCAAAGGCATCTTTGAGCAAGGCGCTTATCAGTCATACGGCGCAGAAATGGCGGAACTCCGCGCCTGGGTGCTGGCAAAGTTACTCTGGAACCCAAACCTCGATGGTCAAAGGTTAATTGACGAATTTATGGATGGCTATTATGGTCCGGCCGCTCCTCATATCAGGGAATACCTTAAAGTTACCCACGATGCTGTTGAGGCCGCCGGCGATTGGCTTGGCTGCTTCTCAAAGCACACGGCAAAATTTCTTTCTTTCGAGACGCTAAACAAGGGCTGGACACACCTCAAGGCCGCTGAGGCAGCCGTTCAGAACGACCCAAATCTACTTTTCCGCATTCAAGTTGCACAGTTGCCTGTTATGTACACCTTTATGATGAGGTGGGACGAAATGCGTGAAAAGGCCGCAGCCAGCGGTTCTGGCTGGCCTATGCCCGACTCGATTCAGGATACTTACAATAAGTTCGTGGAGGTCGCAAAGAAAAAGAACATCACACAGCTAAACGAAGGGCAGAGTGGCTACGTAGCCCTCGAAGAAGCACTTAAGCGAGCGAAGAAATAGCCCGATGGCATACTGGTAAACAAATCTCAAGATTTGGGCTTGATGCTTTTAGAAGATTTGGGTATCCTTCGTGATAGCACCTGGTTTGCAGTGGGTGAAAATGAAAGATTGCAAATTAACTCTATGTTGTATAATCTGCCTGTCGCTCATCGTCGGACGTTTTGTTTCGGCTGCAACCGAAAACCCGGTCGTCTCCGGTGAGCTGAAAAAATGGCACAAGGTTACCATCACATTCACCGGCCCCGAAACCAGCGAAGCCGCGACCATTTGTGGGACCTGACCCGCTGCGCAGTCGAATTTTTCCATCAACACCTGCCTTTCACCGAAATGAACCACCAGGATGAGCTGACCGCGAGCACAGAAGACTATTGTTTTGCCAAAACCGGCCAAATCTACGCGGTGTACCTGCCTTCCGGCGGTACTACGGAGATCGAGCTGGGCGGAAATTCCGCCACCTTTACCGTGCAATGGTTTAATCCGCGTAATCCCGCACCAATTGTTCGTTCGAGGCGTGCCGGTTTCCAAGCCGGAAGACCCAGGCCAATTGGTGCGGGACTGCAGGATGGAACCATTAAGGAGATAACCGGCCCTGGTCGTGCAGCCATCGGCTACCCGCCAGAAGACAACGATAAAGACTGGGTCGCCTTAATAAGACGGAAACAGTAACCGCCACAATCCGCCAAGATGTTCTGGCCCGCCACCCCCGAATGTTCCGCCAATGACTTTGTGGCGGATCGGGGGCAGGCTTTGGCGGAGTAAAAAGACTATTGCAAACCTCCTGACTTTCCTTATAATGTGGGGCTTTGTGCCGCCCCTGTCTTCCTGTCGGAAGACAGGAGCGGGGGTTTGAGTCATAGGCAGATACAATACAAGGACCTACGTGAGGAAAACCTATGGAATCGACTACGCAGTGTGAAATAAACTTGTTTGCTGAGTCCGCGGAAGGCGGACCTTCCATGGAGCAAATCCAGAAGCTTTCACAGTTCGTGCACTCTGCCGAAAGTCGCCTGTTAAATTTCAGTCGGCATGTAGAAGCAAATATAGAAAAACCGCCGCAATCCGGCAAAGGCGCACTGGCGGTCGGTATCGGACTTTACATCCTCGCAAGATTTGCCGAGGCGGTCCAGACACTGCAAAAAGCGACCGATTGCAAAGAAAAATACATATACCTTGCCTGCGCACTTCGGCGGACAGGCAAATTTGACCAGGCAATCGAAAACCTGCAGAAAAGTCTCGACTATGGCGCCGACACGTTGAGCGTAACCTTCGAAAAAGCCGCTGTCTATTGCGAGGCGGGCAATTTTGAGGCTGCCGCCAAAGAATTGGCCAATCGTGCAAACTTTGACAGCGTAAGCGCCGAGTATCACTATCAGCTTGCCCGCCTTCAGGAAGCCCAGGGACTATATGACCAGGCCGTGGACAATTACAAGAAGACCCTCGAATTGGCCCCAAATCACCAAAGAGCGCTCTTCCATCTGGCCTATCGCTGTGACCTGTCCGGCGATGAGGATGCGGCCATCGACTATTACAAGCAAATCACTTCCACTTCCCCGGTTTATGTAAGTGCGCTGCTGAATTTAGCCGTGCTTTACGAGGATAAAGGCGAATTCGACAAGGCCTCGCAATGCATCGATTTGGTGCTGGAATCTCATCCAAACCATCAAAGGGCGATACTATTCAAAAAAGACATCGAAAGCTCCAAGACAATGATCTACGACGAGGAAAAGGAGAAGAAAAAAACCCGCAAAAACCAAACCCTCGAAACGCCTATTTCCGACTTTGAATTGTCGGTCCGCAGCAGAAACTGCCTTAAGAAAATGAATATTCTAACCCTCGGCGACCTTGTTAGAACCAGCGAGGTGGAGCTGCTGGCTTATAAAAACTTCGGCGAGACCTCCCTTAGAGAAATAAAGATTCTTCTTGACCCAAAAGGACTGCATCTCGGTATGGCCCTGGAGCCTGCCGAGATAACCACGGAAGCGCTTGTCCCCACCGTTGAAGAAGAAGATGAAAATGAAGGGATTACGAACAAATCCGTGGACGACTTGCAATTGTCGGTCCGCTCGCGAAAGTGTCTGCGAAGGCTCAATGTTCACACAATCGACGACCTAGCACACAAAACAGAAGCTGAATTGCTCGGCTGCAAGAACTTTGGCGTGACAAGCCTGAACGAAATCAAAAGGATGCTCGCCGACCTCGGACTGTCTCTGCGAAAACTGGATTAACCAGATGTCAAATGCTCGATGCTCGATACTCGATACTCGATGCTCGATGCTCGATGCTCGTGGCTCGAGCGACGGGCGACGAGCCACGAGTCACGGGCAGGGGGTGGCGGATTGCATTTTGCATTTTGCATTTTGATTTTCACCTTTTTGGCGATACTGGCCGGTTGCAAAGGAAGACCCGTTTCCGAACCGGTCCGCCAGACGGAATGGCGGACTCCCACGCCGCAAATGGACACCGAGCCACAGTCTTGCGTAAGGGTCCTGCTGCTTGACAATGTGCCGGACTGCACAATTAAAATCTCCGCACCTTACACCATAATCCCCGGGGAAACCGCCTCGGAAAATTTGAAATTCGAAATCTCAAATTCGGGATTACCTATAATCGTCCGGTCAGCCGCCGGCAAAATTACAATCGACAGCCTGATCTTCACAACCGACCAGGTGACGATTTCGCCTGGCCCGCCACAAAGTCTTGGCGGGCACATCTTTACCCTCAATGGCGACGATTACCGCGGCAAACTAATGCTCGTAGTCAACCCTGACAGCAACTCTTTCGACGCGATTAATATCGTCCCGCTTGAGGCCTATCTGGCCGGCGTGGTGGGGGCGGAGATGCCCCGGTACTGGGAACCGGAGGCCCTGAAGGCACAGGCGATAGCCGCGAGGACTTACTGCCTGTACGTCAAAAAACGCTTCGGCGGCAGCCGAACCTGGGACATGAGAAAAACTCAGGCCCACCAGGTCTATCTCGGAGTCAAAGCCGAATCAACTCAGGTCTGGGATGCCGTCAACCAAACGCTCAGTCAGGTGTTAGTGTGCAGGCAAGCCGACGGCAGCGAAGACATTTTCCCCGCATATTACAGCTCGGCCTGCGGCGGCCATACGGAAAACAGCAGCAACGTCTTCGGCGACTACTTTGATACGCTTGTGGGCGTTCCCTGTTCCTATTGCAAGGATGTCGCCAAGCCCGGCTTTTTTTTCTGGCCCACGGTCGAATTCGACAGCAATAACGTTACAACAAAATTGTCACAAAGATATCCGAGCCTGCTGCAGCTCGGACAAATCGGTGACATTACCGCAACCAGACAGAGCAACTACGAGGACTTTTCCAGACTGACGGAGGTAAAGCTTGTCGGTTCCACCGGTAAAAGCGACTTTCTTAAAGCCGAAGACCTGCGGCTCGCAATAGACCCAAGCGGCAGCAAAATCAAAAGCACTATCTGCCGAATCGCCAGATCAGGCGACAAGTGGGCATTCCTGTCCGGCAGAGGCTTTGGGCACGGCGTCGGAATGTGCCAGTGCGGCGCCCAGGCAATGGCAAGAGAAGGCAAAACCGCAGAGCAGATACTTTCCTATTACTACCGCGGCTCCAAAATCATAAAAATCTACTGAAATGAACCTCTTGGCAAAAAACCTCAAAACTCAAAATTCAAGATTCGAAATTCTTCACACAGACCCGCACTGCGCGGCCAGGCAAGCCGTCCTGACCACACCTCACGGAAGGGTCGAAACCCCGGCCTTTATGCCGGTGGGCACCGCCGGCGCCGTCAAAGGCATCACGCCATACCAGCTCAAAGAAACCGGCGCCTATATTATCTTAGCCAACACTTATCACCTGCTGCTGCGACCGGGCATCGATGCGGTCGAAAAACTCGGCGGCCTGCACAAATTTATGGCATGGGATTACCCGATACTCACTGACAGTGGCGGATATCAAATCTTCTCCCTCAGCGAACTAACCAGGATAGACAATTATGGCGTGGAATTTGCCAGCCATATAGATGGAGCCAAAATATACCTGACTGCCGAAAGTGTAATTACCGCCCAAAACCGGCTTGCTGCGGACATAATAATGTGCTTCGACCAATGCACGCCTTTCCCCGTCGATGCAGACGAGCTAAAAAAAGCTGTGGAAAGAACAATCCTGTGGGCAAAGCAAGCCAAACACGCACACTCCAATCCCAACCAACTGCTATTTGCCATCGTGCAGGGCGGAATCGACCTCGAACTGCGAAGCTATTGTGTATCAGAGCTTGTCAAATTGGATTTTGACGGGTATGCTATCGGCGGACTAAGTGTTGGTGAAGGATATGACAATATGATAAGAACGGTTGCTCACACAACAGGGCTTTTGCCGCCGGACAAGCCCCGTTACCTTATGGGTGTCGGGACCCCGACCGATATTGTCGCCGCCGTTCAGGCCGGCGTCGATATGTTCGACTGCGTGCTGCCGACAAGGAACGGGCGAAACGCCTTTGCTTTTACCGAAAACGGCCCGATGCGATTAAGAAACAACGCACATATAAACTCTACCGAACCGATTGAATCCGCGTGCGATTGCTACTGCTGCAGGAATTTCAGCCGCGGCGCCATCAGACATTTTTTTAATTCCGAAGAAATGCTTGGCCCAATCCTGGTTTCGCTGCATAATTTGAGGTTTTACCAGAGACTGATGGCCAAAATAAGACAGGCGCTGAAAAGAAATGAATTCGCAGACTGGGCGACCGAACAACTACGAAAATACGGGACCTTTGCTCTATTAAAAGACGGCGACAAAAATTGAATCCGCCACGACGTCCTGGCGGACGAAGCTTACACAAGTTCCGGATTGCAAATAACGAATTCGATACTTAAACGATGAAAGGAAGGTAAAAATGAATAATTTATTCATATTAGCTCAAACGGAAGCCAATCAGCCGTCGTCGGATGTCTTGTCGGAGCCGGTCACGACCGGGCAACCCGCAACAAAGGTAGCGGCTGCCGACCCCAATACTTCCGCAAAAGGAGCACAAAGAAAAGGCCCTTTCGGTGATTATACAACTTTGCTTTTTCTTGCTTTGATGTTTGTCATGATGTACTTTGTGCTTTTTAGGTCTCCTCGAAAAAAACAGCAGGAGCACAAAAAAATGGTCAATTCACTGCAAAAAAACGACAAGGTAAGGACTATCGGCGGAATTATCGGAACCGTGGTCGATATCAAGGACGACGAAATTACATTGAAGGTCGACGAAGCAACCAATACAAAAATAAAAGTTGTCGCTTCAGCAATCGGAAAGAAACTGTCGAAAGATAATAATTAGTGCGCCGTAATCCCGGCCGCCGATTATCAGTTTAACTCGCATAGGAAATATTTATGGGAAATCTATCCTGGAAAATCGGTTTAATTGTCCTTCTGGTCGTCGTGGCAGCGTGGACCTTATATCCTCCGACCAAAACCTTAAAGCCCGGCATAGACCTGGCGGGCGGAACAAGTCTCATCTATGAAATCGACACCCACGGCCTGAAGGAATCTGAGACGGACAGGTTGGCTGAGAGAATGATAACAGTTCTGCGAAGGCGAATAGACCCCGCCGGTATCCAGAACCTCGTCTGGCGCCCCCAGGGTAACACACGCTTCGAAATCCAAATGCCCCTGGCAAGTGCGGATGCGCGTGAGAAACGCCAGAACTACGAAAAAGCCCTCAACGAGCTGCTTGCGGACAACGTGAACCGCACCGTTATTTTGCGCTCTCTTCAAAAGCCGGCAGAGGAACGCACCAAAGACCTTGAAAAATTTGCGAGGAATTCACCCGACAGATTAAAAATCCTCAATGACCTCGCCAAAGTCTATGATGAATATCAGGCGATAAAGAACCAAAGAGACGCGCTATACGCCGAGCTCCAAACAAAGGAAAGCGCCTTCTCATCGGCGGCGATCAACCTCGACCAGGTGAAGGAACGCATCGGCGACTGGACAAAACTTACCGGCCAGCAATTGACGGATTCGCTCAAGCAGTTTCCGGAGGGTGAAGCCAACCTTGAGCTGCTGTCCAAATATGTCGAAACATACACCCAATGGTCAAAAGTTGTCGAGCAGCTAACCGGCCCCGAGACCGGCAAAAACATCCAATACAAAAATGCGATAAGAACTATCGACAAATTGAACCTGACCGCCGAGCAGATAGATTCCTGTCTCGAAATGCCCGTCAAGAGCCGCGAACGCAAAGAGACCATCGAAAAGCTAAAGACCGATTTCCCGGAGCGGGCGGGCAAAATCGACAAAGTGGTGGCTGCATTCGACCTGTATCGACCCTTCAGAGGCAGACTCGACGACCCCAAAGACCTGCAGCGAATGTTAAAGGGAAGCGGCGTTCTAGAATTTAGAATACTGCCGATACTCGGCCACCCTGAAGTCAATGCCGACGAAATGAACACCTACGTCGAAGCCCTCAAGGAAAAGGGGCCGAAGTACGCCTCCGACAACAAATACGTATGGTGCGAAATAGAAACTATCAAGGAATGGAAGCTGCCAAACTCAATCGTCTCCCAGTTCGGCAATAAGTCCTACGTTCTGACAAGCAATAAAGAAAACGAGGCGTTACTGCACAGCGGCGAGAGCCAAAAGGCCTGGAAACTCGAAGGAGCCAGACCCAGTCACGATGAAATGGGCCGCAGGGCCATCGGATTTACGCTCGATGAAAAAGGAGGCGGGCTGTTTGCAAATATCACCGGCAAAAACATCGACCGGCCCCTCTGCATCCTGCTCGATGGAATCGCGATATCGGCGCCAAATATCCAGTCAAGAATCCACAGAGAAGGCGTGATAACCGGCAACTACACGCAGACGGAGCAGGACGATATGGTCAACAAGCTGAACGCCGGCTCGCTGCCCGCCAGGCTCGTGGAGCAGCCCATTTCGATAAGGACCATCGGACCATCCATCGGCGCCGACAACCGCGACCAGGGCATCAAGGCCGGCCTGATTGGTCTTGCGGGCGTGATTTCGTGTATGGCGATTTATTACACCCTCGGCGGAGCAATCGCAGATGCCGCCCTGCTTATGAACCTGCTTTTCACGCTGGCAATAATGGCCCTATTGAACGCAACCTTCACGCTGCCCGGAATAGCCGGCGCAATACTGACAATCGGCATGAGCGTCGATGCCAACGTCCTTATTTTCGAGAGAATTCGCGAAGAGCAGCAGCGAGGCTCATCGCTGTCCATAGCGATAAAAAACGGTTACCAGAAGGCATTCAGCGCCATCTTCGACTCCAACCTGACAACAATCCTCACGGCGGCCATCCTGTACTGGGTCGGCTCGGAGGAAATCAAGGGCTTTGCAATCGTGCTTATGCTCGGCCTGGCTTCGAGTATGTTCACCGCCCTGTTTGTCACGCGAGTGATCTTCGATTTGCTTTTGAGAAAGCGGCTCATTAAAGACCGCCTGCTTATGATGCATCTGATACGCAAACCAAACATAAACTGGATGAGCTTCCGCCCGGTGTTTTTCACGCTCTCGGGCGTTTTGACTATCGGCGGCCTGGCCATATTCTTCACAAGAGACAATACCAGAAGCAACAAATACGACATCGAATTTACAGGCGGGACAAGCGTTCAAATCACCCTGAAAGATGATGCGCCCCTGACCAGAAGCGACGTGGAAGACAGGCTCCACAAGGTCGCAGCCGAGATGAACAACTCCCCATTAGGGGCGGCAAATGTTTACAGCATTGGCGACTCAGGCAGACAATACGAAATCAACACCATGGAAACCAACAAGACCATCACCACCGTGACCTTCCCCCTCTTGTCTTCTGTCGAAAACAGAAAGGGGGGCGGATCCTGGGGGGTCGATACGATAATTAGTGCCATAAAAAAGGCCCAGGGGCAATTCAACCGCAGCCTATCCAACTTACTTGTAACCCCCGCCCCCTTGTCTTCTGTCGAAGACAGAAAAGGGGGGAGCGGACCCCAATTTACAATCGCGACAAGTCAACTGAATCCATCTCTGGTCAAAGGCGTCCTGACAGCAGCTTTCCCCGACGCCAACGTATCAGAGCCAAGAGTTGACGAGGTCGTCAATAACGCGATACTAAGAGCTTTTGCAAACGAGCTGAGAATTCAGCAAAGCCTGCAGCCCAAAATCACCGCCCAGGAAAAGATAACCGAGTCCGGCCCCGGCGGCGTGGAATCACACCCCGAGCTTGCCGAGTTCTTAGGCGGCATCAAGATTACATGCGAGCTCCAAAGACCTGCAACCGCAGAAGAAATCGACCAGCGAATTCGCGACCTGCGATTTAAGCCCGATATGCGCGAGCTGAACTGGTATTCTTATAAGCTCTTCTGGCCGGAACCGACGGCGACAGAACCAAACCGGGCCGATTCATTGCGGCGGATTAAGACGTTCGTTTATGCAAGCGCCGACCCTGAGGCGGGATTCCGAGAGTTAAACGAAGAAGAGTGGACGCGATTCGTCCAAAATGAAACAACCAAGGTCCTGGCCGCCACCCAGCTGGAGACATCGCTGCCCCAGGTAAGGCAGTTTGACTCCTCGGTCGGCGCAGAGACAAAAACGCGGGCCCTGATTGCGATATTGCTGTCTCTCGCTGCGATGCTGATTTACATCTGGGTCAGATTCGGAAACCTGCGATACGGAGTCGGCGCCATCATAACGCTTGCGCACGATACCTGTGTCACTCTCGGCGCGGTAACAGGATGCACATACATTGCGGCCACCGGATTGGGCGCCAGACTCCTTATCGGTGACTTCAAAATCGACCTGGCAATGATAGCCGCATTCCTCACCCTGCTAGGCTACTCCATCAACGACACCATTGTCGTATATGACCGCATCCGGGAAAAATACAAAAAAGGCGCGCTCACCGCAGCAGTAATCACCAACAGCATCAACGAGACGCTCTCGCGAACCCTGTTGACAGGCGTCACCACGCTTCTGGTCGTATTTGTGATGTACGTGTTCGGCGGCAAAGGACTGCGAGGGTTCAACTTCGCAATGCTCTTCGGCATCGTCATCGGCACCTACTCCTCCATCGCCATATCCGCGCCGATACTATTGGTCGGCGCCAAAGAAAAAAAGGAGTAGAAAAACCGCCCCCAAAGAAACTGAAAGCGTAAAACTTAATCCGCCAAGACGTTGTGGCGGACCAGAGTTTTGGGGGGGCCATTTTACGCTTTGCGTTTTCAGGTGACATCCGTTATTTCCCACGCAAAGGCCTTGATGCCCTCAGAACCCAGTTTTTTTCTCATCTGGCGGACAAGAGCCATTATTTCCTTAGCTTTCGGCTCTTCGGTAACGACAAAAGTGCCTACATTAGTTCCCGGCCAGACCTCTGTATTCAGACGCGGCTCGCTCAGCTCGCCACGGCCTAATGTATCGGTAAATTTAGTGTAGTAACGAATCCCCGCCGACTCCAATGCTTCGGTTACCTCATTATCTATCGCAACATTATGCACAATCAAAACAGCTTTCATAGCTCGTCCTTCGTCTCTCGTCCTTCGTCTCTCGTCGGAACCTTAACGCCCTCAAATATACTGTAAAGTGTCGGCATCATTATAAGGGTAATCAGCATGCTAAGCGTAAGTCCGCCGATGCTGGTTACCGCAAACGGCACCCAAATCTCAGAACCCGCTCCCCTTGTGAACATAAGCGGCGTCAAGCCCAGTAACGTCGTGATAGTCGTGCTCAGTATCGGCCGCAGCCGGCTCCGCCCGCCATCGATAATCGCCCTGTAGGTATCGTAACCCCTATGACGAAGAATCCCGATGAAGCTAATCAGCACAATACCGTTATTGACCACAAGCCCCACAAGTAAAATCAATGCAATAAAGGTTACGATGTTCATCGATATGCCGGTTATCGCCAAGCCCAAAATCACCCCAACAATGCCGAACGGCACCGACAGAAATATAATAAATGGGTCGCGGTAGGACTCAAACTGCGACGCCATCACCATATATACCAAAACCATTCCCAACACCACGGCTACGACAAGCATCTGAAATGCCTCTCTTCGTTCCTTCTCGGCTCCGGCAAATTTATAACTAAAACCAGGCGGCGCAGGAATCTTATCCATCGCCGTCCTGGCGTCCGCCACCACAGAACCTAAGTCTCTGCCCGAAATATCAGCAGAAACCGTGATATATCTTTCCTGGTCCTTACGCTCGATTTTTGTCGGACCCACACCCTGCTCAATCCTAGTGATGTTGGCTAAGCTGATTTGCTCACCACCGGGTGTGCCGACTAACACGTCCCGCAAATCTTCTGTTTTAGTGCGGTCGTCTGGTCTTAAGCGAACCTCAATATTATACTCATCGCCTTTTTCACGGTACCTGGTCGCCGTCGTGCCGGCAAAAAATGTCTCTATCGTTTTGCCGATGGTTCGTATGTCAAGACCGAGTTTTGATGCCTTTTCACGATCGACGATAACTTTAAGCTCCGGCTTCTCCTCCTTTCTGCTGATATCTATATCCGTCACGCCGGGTATCTTCTCCATTGCCGCCACAACCCTCTCTGCGTATGCCGTCGCATCGGCCATATTGTGACCATAAAGTTCAACCGCCAGTTTTGCACCTCCCCCGAACATCATCCCCGACAGCGGGTCCTCAGCACTGTAGCGGACGGTAGCATCCGGTATCTTATCTGTAACCTTGCGAACTCTGTTGATTACGTCTCTCGGCGAGGTCTTGCGCTCTATCTTGGGCACCAGACCCATAAACATAATCCCCTTATAGGTCTCTTCTTCTGTTGCAAAGTGCCCGCCCCCCGCAGCACCATAGACGCCCCAGCGAACAAAACCGACATTCCTCTCCGCCACGTTATTTTCCACGATTTTCTCGAACTGCTCTGCCACTGCCCCCGTCCGCTCATAACGTGTCCCCACAGGCAGCTCAAAATTTGCCATCACCCTGTTCTGGTCTTCCTCCGGGAAAAACTCCGTCCCCACACGCATTGCAAGACCAAGACTGCATACAAGTATAACCGCACATGAAGCAAGAACAGTCTTACGGTTCGCAAGTGCCCAATTCAGAACCCTGACATAGACATCCTCTATCCCTGTCAGCGCCTTCTCTCCCGTTTTGTAGAAGAACCGAAACATCGATTTCCGTGATTTTTCCTTATCCACCTTGAGGAATTTTGAGCACAGCATCGGCACAAGCATAATGGCTGTAAGCAGCGATGAAACCAGAGCCATAGTCATAATGAGTGCAAACTGACCAAATACAATCGCTGTAATTCCCCCCACAAAAATAATAGGTGCAAATATAGCTATCGTTGTCAGTGTCGAAGCCATTACAGCCACACCGACCTCATTGGTGCCGAGAATGGCGCTTTCTTTAAGGCGTTGTCCCTTTTGACGATGACGATAAATGTTATCGACAACAACAATAGCGTTATCGACAACCATCCCAACCGCCACTGCCAGGGCCGCCAGCGTCGTGGTATTAATCGTGTACCCCGCCAGCCACATCAGCAGGAACGTAATTATCAGCGACGTCGGAATCGAAATGGCAACTATAATACTTGCCCGAACGTTTTGCAGGAAAAAAAGAATCACAAGAACAACAAAAACCGCACCATATAATAGGGTATCCCGCAGGTTATACACCGAGGCCATAATAAAGTCCGAGTTATCCATCACCACCCTGGCGTCAACATCCGGCGGCAGGTTCTTCTTTATCTTCTCAATCTCCGCTCTGACCGCTTTGGCCACCTCAACAGTATTTCCGCCGCTTTGCTTCTGAATGAAAACCGCCATCCCCTTCTGGCCATTGATACGCACCTCATAAGTCCGCTCCTCGAAGAAATCCCTCACATCGGCAACATCTTTAAGCTTTATCGCTATGCCGTTTCGCTGTGCGATAACAAGCTCAGCTATTTCCTCAGCGCTCGAAAATTCCTCAGGCGTCCGCAAAAGATACTCTTTGTAACCGCTCTTGATATTCCCGCCGGGTATGCTCATATTTGCAGAAGCAAGCGCCGAATTTATCTGTTCAACCGACAGATTCAAGGCCGTTAGCTTATCGTGGTCGATGTCAATTCTAATCTGTCGAACCAAACCGCCACGCTCAAAGGCGGACGCAACACCCTTAACTCGCTTCAATGGGTCTGTAATATTGTCTTTGACGATGGTCTGCAAATCCGGGTAGCTCTCCTCGGCCGTAACCGCGATAATCACAACCGGCATCATCGCAATATCAAATTTGACAATCGCCGGATTCTCCGCATCATCCGGCAGCCGCGACTTCGCCTGGTCAATCTTGTCACGAATATCATTGACTGTTTCGTCTATCTTCTGACCCCACTTAAACCGCAGCGTTATTGCCGACAGGCCCTCTTTAGAGACCGAAATTACCTCATCCACCCCGGAAATTGTGCTCAAAGAATCCTCCAGCGGCTCAGTTATCAAAGTTTCAATCTCTTCCGGTCCTGCTCCCTCATAAGCGGTCAAAACACTCACAGCCGGTATCTCAATCTCCGGCATCAAATCTATCCCCAGAAGCGACAGCGACATCAGCCCAAGAACTATAGCCGCAACAAATATCATCACCGTAGTTACAGGTCTGTTTACAGAAAACTGCGCAAGTTTCATTTTATATCCTCTAAACGAACAAGCTCAACGCTAACGCCATCCTTAAGAGAGTGCATCCCGTTAACCACAAGCTTTTCGCCCGGCTTCAATCCTTCGGTTATCTCACATCTGTCCGCCTGGACTATACCCAGCTTCACAATCCGTTTGTGTGCGATTCCACCCTCCGCCACATATACGTAGGGTTCATCTATTTTGCCCCCGAGCACCACATCACGCGAAACAACTACTACATCTTTTTTGGCCTGCATGACCAAAGTTACCCTCGCGAACATCCCGGGCTTGAGCAGCAGGTCGCTATTATCCAGACGAATCTCAACCTGTATCATATGCGTCTGCGTATCCAGAGCCGGATAAACCGAATATACCTTTACCTCGAATACCCTGTCCGCAAACGCATCGACCTTAATCTTGACGGGCATCCCGCCCGTAATATTCCCTCCATACTTCTCCGCAACGGTAACAACCATTTTTACGGTCTTCATATCGGCAATGGTAACAAGCCGGTCGCCAGCCCTTATGAGATTGCCCTCATCGATGTGCTTGGCTGTCACCACACCATCGATAGGCGAGGTAATTGTGGATTCCCGCAAAGCTATTTGCGCAAGCTCAAGATTGGCCCTGGCCATTCTAATACTTGCCGCGGCTAATTCCGCCGCCGTAATCGCTTTGTCCCTGCTTTGTTCCGTAGCCGAGCCGCCCTCGTAAAGAGCAATCATACGTTTCTTTTCGCGCTCAGCATCGGCAAGCCCCACTTCCCCTGAATTAACGGTCGCCTGAGCTGCCGCCACCTGCGCTACATAAACATCGTGGTCGATAACAGCAAGCTGCCGGCCCTTTTTGACAGCCACGCCTTCCTCAACCGCAATCAAATCGTTCTGGTCCGATGCAACCCGCAAGGATTCCACCCTTCCCGCCACCTTGGATGCCACATCGACAACCTGGTTTGCTTTTATCCAGCCGGTCACCGCCATCGCCTCTTCTATCGAGCCGGTGCTCACCACCTCGACCTCCACTGGGACCACCTTCTTCTGCTGCGGCTTTTCCGCAGACTTCCGAGTAAACCCAAACCAGAACGTGGCAAACACCAGCGACATCGCTATTACCCAGTATAAAATCCTTCTGACTATCTTCATCTTCTCTGCCTCACTTTCACTTGCCGGAATCTGCCGAGACCGTTTCTGCCCCCGCAGCTTCTTGCGAAGCAAGAGCGGGGGTTGCCAAAGTCCCCATCGCCTTCTGTAAATCCAGCTTCGCGATTATATGGGTGTATATGGCCTGGTAGTAGTTTGCCCTCGCAGTCGTCAAAGCCGCTTGCGCATCAATCATCTCGACCTGCGTATTCGCCCCTTCTCTGTAACCCACCTCCGCAAGCCGCAATCCTTCTTCAGCCCTTGTAAGGTTTAGCCGCTGCGACCCAACAAATTCATCCGCATCCTCAATACTCAACTGCGCCCTGGTCAAATCGAACAAAGCGGTCTCCTCGGCATCTATCAAGTCTATCTGCGCCTGTTTAAGCCGTGCCTTCTGCTGGATGACCTCGCCTTCACGCGCAAAACCATCAAATATGGGCAGTGTCGCCATAACTCCGGCATCCCATGCTCTGCCCCACTCAATCAGCATTCTGTTGTGCGGGTCGGGTTTAGACCAGGTTTTGTCATAATAGCCGCTGATAGTCGGCCAATACCGGCTCCAATTAACCTTAAGCAGCTCCTTCTGATACTTTATATTGAACTCTCGACTGAACAGGTCAGGACGGTTGCGGTAAGCGGTCTCAACAGATTCCTCCATTGTCACCTTCAAAGGAACATAAACAAGCTCATCAGAAAGCACGACTTCGCTATCCTGTGAAACGCCCATTACTTTCAGCAGGCCGGCCTTTGCCACATTGATGGTATTTTTGTTGCGTATCAATTCAGCCTGGAAATTCGACAGCTCCACCTCGGCACGCAGAACATCAAAATCCGAAGCGACGCCGCCCCGCCGTCTCTGTTTGACGCTATCAAGATGCGCCTCAGCGGAGCGAACGGCATCAGCGCTAATCTGCACTAAATGCTGGTTGAGCAGAACATCATAATAGGCGTGGGTCGCAGTATAAATTAAGTCCTGAACCGCCGAGCGAACCGTCTGGTCGGTCAGCAGGGAAAATAACCTGCCGGCGTGCAGATTAGCTATTATTGAGCCGCCGGCATAGATGGGTTGAGTAACTCGAAGACCTGCTGAGTAATTATCCACATCACCCATCGTAATTGTCGGGCCACCGCCAGGGATAGTCATAGAGGAAACCATATCAAGCCGCTGGTAATCAGCCGTAACGCCCACAGCAGGCAAAATCGCTGAAACGGATTTCAGCTCCTCTCCCTTGGCAATCTGCTTCTCCTCAAGGACACGCTGCAGTCCTTTATTGTTGGTCATCGCCAGCTTCAGACAGTCAGCGATATTCAACTGCCCGCTTATCAGCGGCTGCGAAAGCTCATGGCGATCTTTACGAGTCTTCCATTGCCGGTATGCGTTATCCCGTGACACCTTTACATCTTCATAGAACTCTGCCGTGCTCACACACCCGGCCGGCACCAATAACGTCATCACAATTACGACAATCTCAACACCTTTTTGCCTGGTCAAATTCATACTTGTAATACCAATCACTCACACGCTACAAAATATCTCATAATCCTTCCGATGGTTCGCAATCAACATCTCGCCCTTTGGATTTTTCCTCAGCATACGCCCGAATCCCGGCAGCCGAAAACGCAACAATGTGCTCGACTATCTCAGAAAGGTCAAACTTTGGTGCCTCCGGCTCACCGCTCTGCTCAAACATAGTTTTCGCAGCGACCGCATGCATCAATTGCCCAACGACAGAAAGTACAACCAACCGGGCTTTGCCATTTTCCAACCATGGACAAATCTGCAATAGTGTCTTTTGCAGTGCCGCCATAACAGGCAGAATCATTTCTTTAACGAACATACCTTCCGGCAAGTGCCGGTCAATCATTTCCCGGGCCATAAGCCGGATGAACCGAAAGCTTTTTTCCCCCTCCATCAACGGCTCGAGAAATGCAATCGCATACGACCTAAGTAGCTCTTCCAGAGTTGCCTTACCACCGGTCTCAGACATTACTCGCTCGATGCTTGCAATTCGCATATCCCGCATCTGAAGCAAATGACGCCGCCAGACCTCAACATACAACTTGTCTTTCCCGCCAAAATAGTAGTTCACCGAAGCGATGTTGCAGTCAGCAGCACTGGCAATATCACGAACACTTGTGCCCTCAAACCCTTTCTCGCAAAACAGCTCTTCCGCCGCGTCAAGCAATCGCTCCTGAACG
>Ga0315282_10007958_pt1 | contig 17277 bp, 16 predicted proteins | sample YL17G07_20_MG_FD_203693 | JGI IMG/M metagenome (GOLD analysis project Ga0315282, IMG submission 203693) | Sediment microbial communities from Yellowstone Lake, YNP, Wyoming, USA - YL17G07_20 | ecosystem: Environmental > Aquatic > Freshwater > Lake > Sediment | place: USA: Wyoming | collected... | reverse complement strand
CCCGTCTTTGCGGAAGCCTTTACCTGCTCAGCGTCCGGATCGATGAAAAGGCTCACATTGATATTTTTATTCCTTAAGGGAGCGATAAATGTTTTTAACAAGGAGACCTGAACTTTCACGTTAAGCCCTCCCTCGGTAGTGACCTCCTGGCGCTTTTCCGGAACAAGGGTCACTATTACCGGGAGAAGTTTTAGGGCGACAGCCTGCATTTCGGGGGTGGCGGCCATCTCGAGGTCAAGCCTGGTTTTTACGTTTTTCTTAACGGCAATGAGGTCATAGTCCTGGATATGCCGCCTGTCCTCCCTCAAATGCATCACGATCCCGTCCGCCCCGCCCTTTACTGCCTCCCTGGCGGCAATGACAGGCTCAGGGAACGACTCTTTACGCGCCTGGCGCAGTGTTGCGATGTGGTCGATGTTAACCCCAAGCCTTATCTTTCTTTTCATAGAGGGTTAAGGTCTTTTATGAAGCAGGCAGACAGCGTAGGCGGAGACGCCTTTGCCCTCGCCGGTAAAGCCAAGGCCTTCTTCAGTCTTTCCTTTCACGTTCACCTGCGTGGCTGAGATATCGAGCGCTCTCGCCACAGAAAGCTTTATATCCTCAACGAACGTTGCTATCCTTGGCGCTTCGCAGACAACAGTAGAATCAATGTTGGCTATCGTGTAGCCCTTTGTGTCCAAAAGAAGTTTGATCTTTTCAAGAAGCTTGAGCGACGAAATGTTCCTGTATTGCGGGTCGCCCGCGGGAAAATGGCATCCGATGTCCCCGTCGCCCAGAGCGCCTAGAAGAGCATCGATTATCGCGTGAAGAAGCACATCCGCGTCGGAGTAGCCTTGCAGGCCCTTGCTGAAAGGTATCTCCACACCTCCGAGGATAAGCTTCCTTCCCTTAACAAGTTTATGAACGTCGTAACCAAAACCTATTTTCATCTGTATCCCCTTTTCGGTTCCTTCTCAAAACCCCACACTAAAGTGTGGGGAATGACAAAGATATTCCCCAGAATTTATTCTGGGGTTTCCGAGATCACTTAGTCCTAACTCTGGCGAACTTTCTTTTTCCCACATTTATGAGAAGCTCTTTATCGAGGCTTATCTTTGCCACTTCGTCCAGGACCAGTTGATCGTTTATCCTGACGCCCTTTTGCATGATCAGCCTTTTTGCCTCGGACGTGGACTGCGCAAGGCTCGCGAGCACGAGGAGTTTTGCGGCCCAGATGCGCCCGTCGGATTCAAGCTCGTCTTTTGGTATTTCCACGACAGGTATGTCATCCGGGAGCCCGCCCTTTTTAAATATCTCCTCGAACTCTTTTTCAGCGCCTTCCGCGGCCGCAGAGCCATGGTAATAAGTGACCAATATCTTGGCCAATGCAGCCTTTGCGTCCCTCGGGTTTAATTTCCCCGAATCCATGTCCGCCTTGATGATTTTGATGCTGTCGGGGGCCATATCGGTGAGGAGCATGTAGTATTTAATGATAAGGGAATCGGGGATGGACATGGTCTTCCCGAACATGTCCTTAGGCAAATCCGTGATGCCAATGTAATTTCCAAGGCTCTTGCTCATCTTGGCCACTCCGTCAGTGCCTTCCAATATCGGCATAGTAAGTATTATCTGCGGTTCCTCGTTAAATTCCCTCTGAAGCTCTCTGCCCACAAGAAGGTTGAACTTCTGGTCCGTCCCCCCCACTTCGATATCCGCTTTGGTCACGACAGAATCATAGCCCTGGATGAGCGGATACAAAAACTCGTGGATGGAGATAGGCCTCTCTTTTTCGAACCGGTTCATGAAATCGTCGCGCTCAAGCATCCTTGCCACGGTGTATTTGCCCGCGAGGTTGATCACGTCATCGAGCTTGAGGTTGCGAAGCCATTCCGAATTGAATACAACTTTGGTCTTCTTTGGATCAAGTATCTTGAATACCTGGTCCTTGTAGGTCTTGGCGTTCTTCTCGACTTCTTCTCTTAAAAGGGGTTTCCTCGTTTCCGATTTTCCGGAGGGGTCCCCGATCATGGCCGTGAAGTCGCCTATCAGAAAGATCACTTCGTGGCCAAGGTCCTGGAGGGCTTTTAGCTTTCGAAGTATGACCGTGTGGCCAAGGTGCAGGTCGGCAGCGGAAGGGTCGGCTCCCCACTTAATCTTGAGCGGCTTGCCGCGCGAGAGCTTGCGTATGAGCTCATCCTCCGGGACGATCTCCACCGTCCCGCGCTTTATCACTTCTAACTGCTTCTGAACATCCATTTTCTACTTACTACTTTCTAATCTGCCCCGGACAGGGATCGAACCTGCGGCCTACGGTTTAGGAAACCGTCGCTCTATCCAACTGAGCTACCGGGGCGCAGCCCGCCTGTGGCGGGAAAATCCAAATGACAAATAACAAAATCCAAACAAATGTCATTTGCAACCCGGTGATTATAACACCAAAAGCGGACTCCTTCAAACACCAAAAATCCCCTTGAAATGTAATAATTGCGGTGGTAAAATACCGCCAAGTTTTGAGTCGAGGTTAATGATCGCGTTGAGACTTTTTTGCAGTTTACATAAAATAGTCAGTTAGCTTGCGTAAATCCAAGTGCGGACGGCCTTGGATTTTTTTATTGGTCTAAAGGTCATTAACACAACTTAATCTGACACAGAGTGAGGTGAAAAAATGGTCAAGAGTCTTTTTATCGGGAACCTTCCATGGACCACGACCGAAGACGAGCTCAAACAGAAGTTTGAGGAGCACGCGAAAGTAGTCGCGGTCAGGATCGTCACGGACAAGATGTCCGGAAGGTCCAAAGGCTTCGGCTTTGTCGAAGTTGAGGACGCGGACGCCGAAAAGGCGATCACCGCCATGAATGGCGCCAAGTTGGGCGACAGGGCGATCGTTGTCAACGAAGCAAGGCCCAGAAAAGAGAGAAGCGACTTCGGAAGATAAGTTTTCTTTCTTTTAAACATCAAAGGCCCGTTATGTTTCTACATAATGGGCCTTTTTAATTGGGCAATAGCTGGCTAAAAGACTGTCTCCTCTATTTGCACCCTACTTCCTTCAGCACCTGCCGCACAGTCTTGACGGACACGTCATTGCGTATCTCCGCCTTGCCGATCTTTGTGGGAAGAACGAACTGCACCTTGCCGGCCCTCACTTTTTTGTCTATCGACAGCCCCTTGATGACCTTTTTGGCGCTGAGGCTCTCGACCATCGTGGGAAGGCCCAGTTTGTCAAGGAGGTCCTTTACCCTGGATGAAGACTCCTTATCAAGCATCCGCATTTTTTTGGCGATAAATGCCGCGCAAACCATGCCGATCGAAACGGCTTCCCCGTGCGTGAACACGTCGTATCTCGTGAGGGTCTCTATCGCGTGCCCTATCGTGTGGCCGTAATTAAGGACCATCCTTAGACCTTCCTCGCGCTCGTCCTGGCTCACCACCTTTGCCTTGATCTTGCAGGATTCCACCACAATGGTCTGCCAGACCTTTAAAGCTGCCCTGAGGGTTGCCTCGTCCTCAAAGGCCTTGGTGTTGAGGTGATGTGAATTGGCTTCCAGGAACTTGAAGAACTCGGCGTCCTCTATGACGCCGTACTTGATTATCTCCGCAAGCCCCGTCTTCATCTCCTTCTCGGGAAGGGTGGTGATCGTCCTTACATCTATTAGGACGAACTTTGGCTGATAGAAGGCGCCGATCAGGTTCTTGCCTTTTGGATGGTCAACTCCGGTCTTGCCGCCGATGGAAGCGTCTACCTGGGCAAGTAGCGTTGTGGGCACCTGGGCGTAATCAACGCCTCTCATGTAAGTGGCGGCAACAAAGCCGGCCATGTCGCCGACCACGCCTCCGCCCAAAGCAAGGATGAATGAATCCCGGTGGGTCTCAAGCTCGACCAGTTTGTCGTAGACCTTGAAGGATTGAGATAGCGTTTTGTACTTCTCACCGCGTGGGACCTCAACGGTCTCTACCTTATATCCGGCAGCCCTCACACTTGCCCTTACCTGATTGCCGTAAAGGTCGTTAACGAGCGGGTCGGTGATGATTATCACTTTGTCATATGAATTCGTCTTCTTAATCGTCTCCCCCACTTCCGAGAGGCAATTCGAGTCGACATAAATATCATAGCTGCGGCTTGCCAGGTCCACCCTGATCTTGTTCATTTTTTTGCTCCTTTAAGATGATCGATTATCTTTTTGACGATCTCTTTTATCGGCATGTCCGAGGTATCAACAATGAAGTCCGCGGCCGAATTGTATATTTGCTCCCTTTTTGACAGTGTCTCCCTAATCTTTTTGCCCGGATCATCCCCCGAGAGCAGAGGCCTGCCGATATTGCCCTTCAGCCTCTTTTCAATGACCTCCGGCCTTGATGAAAGAAGTACGAGGGGCCCGAGAGCCTTTAGCATGCTGACGTTCTTTTCCTTAAGAACAATGCCCCCGCCAGTTGAAATGACGTGATTTTTCACCCCTTCGAGCTTTTTGAGGAGCTCCGACTCAAGGCTTCTGAAATGCTCCTCGCCGTTCTCTGAGAATATTTGAGAGATCGTCCTGCCCTGCTCGCGCTCTATCTCCATGTCCGTGTCTATGATCGACATGTTAAGCGCCTTGGCAAGGCCTTTGGAGACCTCCGTTTTGCCTACCCCCATGAACCCGATAAGGATGATATTGTCTTTCATGTTAAAAAGAGTTTTCCTTCCCCGGGAATTTCCCGGAGTGCACTTCCCAGATAAAAGTTGAGACCGCCTCTTTCATTAATTTGCCAAGGTTGGCATATTGCTTGACGAACCTGGGAACCGGTTTTGGATAGAGCCCGACGAGGTCGTGCGTCACAAGGACCTGCCCGTCGCAATGGTGCCCCGCGCCAATACCTATCACAGGTATCATTAAGGCGTTTGTGACCTTCTTTGCAAGGGCTGACGGCACCATTTCAAGAACAAGCGCGAAAATGCCGATCTTCTCAAGCTTCCTGGCTGACGCTAAAATTTTATCCGCCTCAGCCTTGGTCTTTCCCGCCACCTTGTATCCGCCGATCTGCTCGACGTACTGAGGGGTGAAACCCAGGTGCCCCATGACGGGGATCCCGGCCTTGATCATTGCTGCCATTTCATCAATATAATTATCGCCCTCTATCTTTACCCCTTCCGCGCCGGCTTCCTTGATGAACCTGGCAGCCGAAAGTAGCGCGTCCCTTCCGCCCGTTTGAAAAGACATGAAAGGCATGTCAACGACAAGCATGGCCCTCGAAACTCCCCTGCGGACAGCTTTTGTGTGGTGGAGCATGTCCTCCATTGTCACCGGGAGCGTGTTCTCATAGCCAAGGATGACGTTGCCCAGCGAATCGCCCACCAAAATTATGTCCACGGATGAATCATCAAGGAGCTTTGCCGTGGGAAAATCGTATGCGGTAAGCATTGAGATCTTTCTTCCCGACATTTTTGCCTTTAAAAGCGAAGCGGTGGTCACCCTGCCCTGATCGTTCATTTCACATCCTCGAATTTTGGCTCCACCCTGTAGAGGCTGAAGAGCTTTTCCTCAAGCATTTCTTTCGAAACGCCTCTCGTTAAATATCCGTTCTCCGCCACGGAAATGATCCCCGTCCTCTCGGAAACAACTATCACAAAGGCATCGGTCTGCTCCGAAAGCCCGATCGCCGCCCTGTGGCGTGTCCCTATCCGCTTATCCAATGCCCTTGTCTCCGAAAGCGGAAGAAGGCATCCCGCCGCTGCGATGCGCTCGCCCTGGATGATCACCGCGCCGTCATGAAGCGGCGAGTGATGGGAAAAAATGGATATCAGCTGTTCGGTAGATATAATGGAATCAAGCATGACCCCGGATTCCAAAAATTCGGAAAGCCCCGTATTTCGCTCAAGCACGATCAAGGCGCCGGTCTTTGATTCGGACAGGCCCTCGACTGCTTTCAGGAGGTGCTTCACAAAAAAGCTCTTCCGGGGTTCGGGGATAAGGCCCATGCGCGCCAGTATCCTTCCGCGGCCGATCCTCTCAAGCGCCCTCCTGAGCTCCGGTTGAAAGATGATTATCAAAAGAACCAGGATAACGGTGGTAAATTTGTCAAAAAGCCAGTTTATCGTCTTCAGGTCAAAGAACCTTCCCGCAAGAAAGACCGCCAGGATGACAAGGAATCCGCGTATCAATTGTATCGCCCTGGTTCCCTGAAGCCAGAGAAGAAGGTAGTAGAAGATGACGGCTACTATCGCTATGTCCGCAATATCTTCGGGGCGGATGACTATGCCAAACAAAATATGCTCCTTGAGATCATGTTAAGATATCATGCGAGGTGAGGTCGTCGTAAGTCTCCCTTGCCACGATGAGCGTGGCATCGCCTTCGGACACCAGGACCACCGCGGGCCTTGGCACCCTGTTGTAATTGGACGACATAGAATAATTGTAAGCTCCCGTGCACGGCACAAGGACAATATCACCGATCTCGGAAGCCGGAAGCATGATGTCTTTTATGAGGATGTCGCCGGACTCGCAGAATCGGCCCGCCAGCGTGACTTTATCTGTTTTTGGTTTGTCCGCCTTGCCGGCAATAACTGCATCGTATTTTGCGCCATACAGGATCGGGCGAGGATTATCGGACATCCCCCCGTCAACGCAAACATATTTGCGGATCCCGGGGATGTCTTTTATCACTCCCACGGTATAAAGGGTGACACCCGCAAGGGACACTATGGAGCGGCCCGGCTCAAGGATGAGCCGCGGCTCTTCAAGGTCCAACTCTCTTGCTTTCTCTTTGAGATGTGAAGTGACGGATGCCGCAAGGGCTTCGATCGTCGGGGCCTTGTCCTCTTCAAGATAACTTACCCCGAGCCCCCCGCCTATATTTAGCTCCTCTATCTCGATCTCTGTCTTTTCGTATATTTCTTTTGCCAAACCAAGCAGGACATCTATAAGGGCAGAATAAGAAGAGACATCAAATATTTGGGAGCCGATATGCGCGTGAAGCCCGACGAAATTGATGTTGCGCATTTTATCGATCAGGGCCACGGCCTCAAGGACCCTCTCCTTTGTTATGCCGAACTTCGAGTCGGTCCTGCCCGTTTGGATGAATTCATGGGTGTGCGCTTCCACTCCAGGGTTCACCCTTATCAGGCAGTCGGCCCTCATCCCTGTTCGCACCGATATCTCATCGAGCCTTTTCAACTCGTCAAAATTATCCACCACTACCCTGCCGACAGAGGATTTTAGAGCCATCTCGATCTCGGACGGGGATTTGTTGTTGCCGTGGAAATAGATCTTCCTCGAGTTCATCCCGGCCTTTAGCGCGGTATAGAGCTCGCCACCAGACGCCACGTCCGCCCCCAGCCCTTCGTCCTGCATGATTTTCAGTATCGCCGTGGAAGAGAAAGCTTTTGAAGCATAGACGATCTCCGTGTTCGGGTATCTTGATTTGAAAGAATCCTTGTAACGCCTGCATGTCTCCCGTATCGTTTGCTCGTCAAAGACATAGAGCGGCGTGCCGAACTCTTTGGCAAGCTCTAAGGCAGGCATCCCGCCGATCTCGCTCTGCCCGTTATTGATCTTGTACGTAAGAGGAAGATTCCCCATTTTATTTTCCCTTCATCAGCTTGTATTCGATGCTGTCCACGAGCGCCAGCCACGACGCCTCGATGACATTTGTTGAAACGCCAACGGTCCCCCAGGAAGAGTTTTCATCTACGGTCTCAACGATGACCCTCACCCTTGCGGCCGTACCCGCCTCGCTGTCCAGCACCCTTACCTTATAATCCGAAAGCTTGATCGTCTTGATCTCGGGATAGGTCTCACCGAGCGCTTTCCTCAGCGCGTTATCCATGGCGTTTATGGGTCCGTCCCCCGTCGCCTGCGTCTCGATCAGTTTGCCCGAAACGTTCATGGAGACCTTTGCCGATACCGAGAAACCTTCTTTCGCGGATTCGGTGGTGACGATCTTATATTCGTTAAGCTCAAAGAACGGAGGATATTTCTTCAGGGACCTGTTGAGCAAAAGCTCAAAGGAGGCCTCGCCCTCCTCGAACTGGTAGCCCTGGTGTTCCATCTCCTTGAGGACCTCAAGCACCTTCTTTACCTCAGGGGTGTCCTTCTTGAGGTCGATGCCGTATTCTTTTGCCTTGAAGACAAGATTGCTTATGCCGGAAAGCTCGGATACGGTGACCCGCCTTTCATTCCCGACCAGCTCGGGCTTTATGTGCTCGTAAGTCCCAGGATGCTTAAGGACCGCGCTCACGTGGATCCCGCCCTTGTGGGCGAACGCGCTGCGCCCCACGAACGGCTGGTGAGCCGAAAGCGCCATGTTGGCGATCTCCGCCACATGGCGGGACAACTCGGTAAGTTCCTTAAGCCCATTGTCGCTTATGCAGTCGATCTTCATTTTCAGTTTCAGGATAGGGATGATGGAGCAAAGGTTGGCGTTGCCGCATCGCTCGCCGTAGCCGTTGATCGTCCCCTGCACCTGAGCACAGCCGCAATATACGGCCATGGCCGAAACAGAAACAGCTGTTTCGGAATCGTTGTGCGCGTGTATGCCAAGTTCTGACTTTACGTGTTTCTTAACGTCCTTGATGATCCGCTCGACCTCGAACGCGAGCGAGCCGCCGTTGGTGTCGCAGAGCACAAGGCAATCCGCGCCCGCCTTTTCAGCGGCTTTCAGACATTTGAGGGCATAGTTCTTGTTGGCTTTATATCCGTCAAAGAAATGTTCAGCGTCAAAGAACACTTCAAGGCCCTTTGATTTAAGATGCTTGATCGAATCCTCAATGAGCTTGAGGTTTTCATCAAGAGATATTTTGAGTGCGTCCGTGACGTGAAAATCCCAGGCCTTGCCAAAGATCGACGCGGCCTTGACCCCTGAATCAAGGATCGCCTTCAGGTTCTTGTCCTGGTCGGCCGCCACCCCAGCACGTCTTGTGCTCCCAAACGCAACAATGGTCGCGTGTTTAAGCTTGACATTAATCACTTTCTTGAAAAAATCGATGTCCTTGGGATTGGACCCGGGCCATCCGCCCTCGATGTAGTGGATGCCGATGTCGTCAAGGAGCTTGACGATCTTAAGCTTGTCCTCAACGGTGAACGAGATGCCCTCGGTCTGGGCGCCGTCCCTCAGCGTTGTATCGAATAATTTTACGGTTTTCATTGGCATTGCTCCAAAATTTGCACCCTTAAAAACCTGGTGATTATAACACAATCATGTATGGGCGACAAGACGGAGGACTTATGTTAGAATACCCGCGTGAAACTTTTTGAAAAAGACGCGGACCTTTCCAAATTGTCTTACGATGAAGTGAAACTGACCGCCGAAAAATGCGAGAAATGCGCCTTGAGCAAAGGCCGCACAAAGGTCGTGTTCGGCAGCGGCCCCGTTCCCTGCGACCTCATGCTAATAGGCGAAGGCCCAGGCGAGCAGGAGGACCTTCAGGGGCTCCCGTTCGTCGGCCGCGCAGGCCAGCTTTTGACGAAAATTTTCGAGTCCGTGGAAATAAACAGGGAAAAAGAGGTCTATATCTCCAACATCGTGAAATGCCGGCCGCCCGAGAACCGCGCGCCGCTTGCGCCGGAGACCGAAGCCTGCTTTCCCTATCTTGAGGCGCAGATAAAACTTGTAGCCCCGAAGATAATCCTTCTGGCCGGCTCCCCGTCAACAAAGGTCGTGCTGAAGAACGAAGAGCCCATGTCAAAGATAAGAGGAAAATGGTTCAAGCTCCCGGGGACGGAAATTTCCGTCATGCCGCTTTTTCATCCGTCCTATCTTTTACGAAATCCCTCAAAGGAAAAAGGAAGCCCCAAGTGGCTCACCTGGCAGGACATGACGGAAGTGAAGAATGCCCTGGATTATTTAAAGAAGGTCCGTGACCTCTCTAAGGTGACAAAATGAGAAAAGCGACCATATCACTTGTCCAAATGGACGTGGAGTTCGGCGATTTTAAGGCCAATGTGGAGAGGGCTTTCAAGTATCTGGAAAAAGCGGGCGATAGGGAGACCGATATCGCAGTCCTCCCGGAAATGTGGACGCACGGCTTCGATTACGATTCGATGTCAAAGCTTGCCCCCTCTTTTACCGCGGACATAGTAGATCTTCTCAAGGACATCGCTTATAAATACGGCATGTATATTGTGGCGGGCACGATATGTGAAGTTGAGGAAGCGCGGTTCTATAACACGTCTTACATCATCGGCCCCGAAAAGAACGTGATCGGCAAATACAGAAAAGTTCATTTGTTAAAGGAGCTTGGCGAGCCGGACTTTTTCTCCTCAGGTTATGAGATACCAGCGTTTGAAACGGCTGTCGGCCGGATCGGCGCGGCAATTTGCTACGACATAAGGTTCCCTGAGCTCTTCAGGCAGATGGCGATCATGGGATCCGAGATCATTTGCGTCCCCGCCCAATTTCCACGCCCCAGGGAGGAGCACTGGGAGACGCTTATCCGGGCAAGGGCCATTGAAAACCAGTTATTTATGGCCGCCGCAAACAGGGTAGGCGAAATGGAGCAGCTGGAGTACTTCGGCCGCTCGATGATAGTAGGCCCTTACGGTGAGACGATAGCCGAAGGCGGAGAAAAAGAAGAGGTCATCACCGAAATAATTGACATCGACAAGATGTATGAAGTAAGAAAGTTCCTTCCGACCCTTTCGGAACGGAGGCCCGACGTCTACGAAAAAAGCCCCACCCTGTCGTTCCTCAACGAATCTCTTCCCCTTCCGCAGGGAAAGAAGGCCGCTCCCTTCAAGTTCAAGAACACCATCCAGCCGATGAAGCCGAGGCAATAAAGTGAGGACCGGAAAAATATGAAATCGAAAGTGTTCTTCTTTCAAGATATGTCCGCAGACCCAGGGGCGGGGCTTTCGCTTTTGTTTGATGCCGTTAAAGGTAGTGCGATAAAGGGCGCTGATACTGTAGCGGTAAAAATGCATTTCGGAGAGCCGGGGAACACCGCTTATCTCAAGCCAAAATTCGTAAAGCCGATCATTGAATGCATAAAAAAGCTGGGCGCAAAGCCCTTTCTTACGGACGCCAACACACTTTACAAGGGAGAGCGCAATGATTCCGCCTCGCACCTTGCTGCCGCAAAAAAGCACGGCTATTGCCCTGAGACAATGGGATGTCCTGTTGTGATAGCCGACGGGCCGGACGGGCACTCTGTCTCTAAGATCGCGGTCAACCTGAAGCACTTCAAGGAAGTGAGCCTAGCAAAGTCCGCAGTCGATGCGGATTGCCTTGTCGCGCTTTCACATTTTAAGGGACACGACGCCACGGGGTTTGGCGGGGCGATAAAGAATGTGGGGATGGGGCTTGGCACGAAGGCCGGCAAGGCGCAGATGCATTCTGACGTGATCCCTTCGGTTAATTTGAAAACCTGCTCAGGCGACGGCACGTGCGTAAGGTGGTGCCCGACAAAAGCGATAACGTTGGTCAACAACAAGGCGACGATAGATCTGAAAAAGTGCATCGGCTGCGGAGAGTGCGTTGCGGTCTGCCCCACGGGCGCCATCGCTATATCCTGGGCGGGAACGCCGGATTCCCTCCAGGAGAAGATTGCCGAATACGCGTTCGGCGCGTTGAAGGACAAGAAAAGGTGCGCCCTATTCATTAATTTCATCGTTGAAGTGTCGCCGAACTGCGATTGCTATTCGCATAACGATGAACCTATCGTGCCGGATATAGGTATCCTTGCTTCTAATGATATAGTTGCTATTGACCAAGCCAGTGTCGATCTGATAAATTCAACGGGAGGCAGGATAAAGGGCCCGGACAAGTTCCGGTCACTTTACCCTGATATCGATTCGAGCGTTCAGCTGAAGCACGCCGAGGCGATCGGCTTAGGGTCCAGGCAATACGAATTGGTCAAATTAGGGTAGTAAAGGAGGCAAAAATGAGACAGAGACACCAGGAGATAAAAAGACGAAGGAAAAGAAGGAAAGAGTCACTGAAGGCAAGGAGAAAAAATAAAATTAGATAGGGTGAAGAGCCATAGACACGAGTTTTTTGGACAGCGAAGAGTTTAAGAAATTAGAAGAAGAATATGCCTTTCTCTCCCACGCAAGGGAGCGCCTGAGGGCCCAGGCAACGGGCCTTGAAAGCGGCACTTATACCGTTGTGGACCTTGAGACCACCGGGCTTGATCCTGTCGCGAACGAGATAATTGAGATCGGGGCGATCAAGACCGAGAATGGTGAAGCCAAGGATATCTATAACAAGCTTATCATTCCGGACTCAGCGATCTCGGCCGAGATCACTAGGATAACGGGGATAACGCAGGAAATGGTCGAGGGATGCCCTAAGATCGGCTCAATACTTGACGAATTCCTCAAATTTATCGGCGACAGCACATTAATAGTTCATAACGCGGACTTTGACATAAGCTTTATCAAGGAAGCTCTCAAAAAGGCCAAGAAGGATGATCTTAAGAACGCTGTCGTTTGCACGCTTAAGACCGCGAGGGCTCTTCTGCCGAATCTTGAAAACCACAAGCTGCACACCATAGCGCACTATTTTAATATCCCCATCTCAGCCAGGCACCGGGCGATCGGCGATTGCGAAGCGACCCTGCAGGTATGGCTTTCGATGGTAAAAAAGCTCAAGGATAGAGGAATAAATAACAGGGAGCAATTGGAAAAGTTCATAAGGGAAAATACTCCCGTGGTGACGCCGTTTTAGTGCTATAATTTTACGGCAATTTGCTTCTTGACCTCATAACAGGAAGGTATTTGTAAGGTGGATTTCATTTCTGAGATATGGTCCCGCGCGAAAAAGCTCAACAAGACCATCGTCCTTCCGGAAACTGACGACCCGAGGACCCTGAAGGCGGCCGAGATGATAGTTAAAGCCCGCCTTGCAAAGATACTTTTGGTCGGCAACTCTATTGATGTTCAAAAGGCCGCGGCAAAGGCTTCCGCCGATATATCAGGGATACAGATAATCGATCCGCTCGACCACCCCAAGCTTGATGAATATATAAGGATATATAAAGAGAAAATGGAGAAACGTGACAAAAAGATCTCCCTTGATGAGGCAAAGAGGCTTGTGTCCACCGACCTACCAACCTTTTCGGGCCTGTTAGTTGATCAAAAGGAAGCGGACGGACTTGTGATGGGAGCCACACATGCCACCGCTGACACTGTGAGGGTGGCGATAAACTGCATCGGGCTCGCGGAAGGGATATCGCTCATATCAAGCTTCTTCATGATGGTGCTTCAGGACAGGACATTTGGAGAGGATGGCGTGCTTTTTTACGCCGACTGCGGCGTGGTGCCAAACCCCGACGCTGAGCAGCTTGCATCCATAGCCATTTCAACGGCGGAATCGTTCCGGAAAATGCTTTTTGAAGAGCCCCGGATCGCCATGCTCTCTTTCTCCACAAAGGGCTCTGCGAAACATCCGGATGTCGACAAGGTGGTGTCGGCCACCAATATCGTCAAGCAAAAGAAACCGGACCTTGCAATCGACGGGGAATTTCAAGCGGATGCGGCGCTCGTACCTTTTGTTGCGAAGAAAAAGGCGCCCGAAAGCCCCATACAAGGCGACGCCAATATCCTGATATTCCCGGACCTTGACGCCGGCAATATCGCTTATAAGCTTACGCAAAGGCTTGCCGGCGCCCAAGCTTTTGGGCCCATCCTTCAAGGAACAAGGAAACCCGTCAACGATCTCTCCCGCGGATGCAGCGCTGAAGATATCGTTAACGTCACCGCTATCACCGCTCTTCAAGCCGCATGACAATGAAGAATAAGCCGGACCCCCGTGAAGTGGTCTCAAAAGCGAAAGCGGCAGGCGCAGACGAAGCCGAAGTCTTCATTTCCTCATCAAGGTCATCAACCATCGAGGTAAGTGATCAAAAGATCGAGGCAGTTGACATCAAGGAGGAAACGGGTCTCGGACTGAGGGTATTCAAGGATAAACGCCTTGGCTTCTCATACACCACAGACCTTTCTGATGCTTCAATAGATGAAGTCGTCGAAAAGGCGGTCTCAAGCTCGTCTTTTTCAGAACAAGATCCTTTCAACACCCTCCCCCCACCTTCAAAAAATAATGCGCAGCTGGATCTCTACGATAAAAAGATCGCATTGACGCCGATCAATAAGAAGATCGAGATCGCCAAACAGATCGAGAACGCAGCATATGCCTTCGATGCGAGAATAAAGAAGACGGAAAAAGCCACGTTTTCCGACAGCGCGTCCGAGATCGTCCTGGTCAATTCGAACAGCGTTGAAGTTTTTCTCAAAGAGAACTCCTGCGGTGGCCACATTGAAGTGATCTCGGAGGCCGACGGCCTTGCGGAGAACGGGCAATACTATAAATATGTAAGGAAGTTCGACGATCTCATCCCTTCAGAGATAGGAAAAGAAGCCGCACGAAGGGCAACGGAGCTGATCGGCGCAAGAACGGTCCCGTCCGCTGAATACGACCTCGTCATGGATCCTGTCGTCGCATCGCAATTTCTTGAGGCCTCATTCGCTTTGTTTTCCGCCGATTTTATCCAAAAGGGCAAATCCGCCTTCAAGGGCAAGATCGGAGGGGAGATCGGGTCAAAGGCCCTCACCATCATCGATAACGGGGCGTTGCCAAACGGCATTGCATCGGCCCTTTTTGACGGCGAAGGTGTTCCCACAAAAGAGAACATTCTTGTGAACGAAGGCGTTCTTAGGGGTTATCTGTATGACAATTACACGGCAGGAAAAGACAAGGCCAATTCTACTGGGAACTCAATTCGAGCGAGCTTTAAGGCCATCCCGCAGGTGGGGCCAACTAATTTTTACATAAAGCCGGGAACAACAGATGCATCAGGCCTGATCAGGTCTGTGAGCAAGGGCATTTACATCACCCGCGTAATGGGAATGCACACCATAAATCCCATATCGGGCGATTTCTCCGTTGGGGCTGCCGGCATACTTATCAAGAACGGGGCAAAAACAAGCCCGGTCAGGGGCATTACGATCGCAGGGAATCTGACCGACTTTTTCAGGAGCGTGAGGACCGTGGGCAAAGACCTGACCTTCTTTCTCAATTTTGGGTCCCCCACCCTGTTAATTGAAAATATATCGGTGAGCGGAGGCTAATGTGAAAGGTTTAGGCAACAGGCAGAATAAATTGAACCAGATAAAAAAGAGACCTTATTCCCCCCAGGTCCAATGGAAAGAGAAAAAGCCAAAAGACCACAAGGCAAATCTAAAATCTAAAGGCATTTCTACGCCTCGAACATAGCTTTGATCAGTTCATTCGGATCAATCTCAATCTCATCCGCGGCAGCAGATAATAGATCTATTTTGTCTTTCAGGCCTTTGCCTTGAAACAATGTTGCCGCATTTAATACAAAATCCCCTTGAGAAACGATATCGGCACGAAATAATTTCGCCGCTCTCCCAAGAAAATATCCACATTCTAATCGTTTAAAGGAATAATGCATTGCCGCGTGACCAATGAAATCAATGATGTCAGATTGAGGCATCAACTTTGCCACCTCAAACACAAAAGCATCTTTCTTCTGAATATCTATTTTATCAATATTGATCTCGAACAACCAATCCGCAGCCGCAATAGTATTTTCTGCCAGACCCGGGATGGAGGAGTGGAGGGATCTTAGCGCCGCAATAACCGCTTTATCTTGAGCGGCCTGATCAGCAAAAAAAATCGCTCTTGCCATAGATGCCAACAAAGAGCCCTTCCCCGAAAAGATCTCTTCCATAGCCTTACAAATAAATGCCCACTGTTCCTGTTTGTCGTCGAACATTTTACGCGCAACACCAAGCACAAATGATTTCTTTTCCTCGAGCGAAGGGTCCAACTTGTTCTTTATAAAATCAAGCAAGAATTTCTCCTGCGAGGCGGGATCGGGATTCGTCTCCTTGGCAATATTTATCAATATTTCCGAAAATTGGCCGATATTCTGTTCATATCTTCGGTTAACCATTTTTACTACTATTTCATCTCGAGAAGCGCGATCCGGCGACATTTTGGTCGCGGCGCACAAAAGAAATCGCGGCAGGAACTGTTCCCCGGTCGAAATGGCATTACCGGCATTAAAAAGGATCTCGTCCGCCCGCGAGAGATCTTTACAAAGCATTCCCGCACATTTTGCAAAAAAATCCACAAAGTCAGGCATTTCGGAATAAAAGTGACCAGCTATTTTCATCAAAAAGCGTACGCTTGATATGTTGTCATCATAGAATATATCCTTTACTGTCTCGACCGCAAATATCAATCTGGACGGTTCATTGAGGACCAGCGTTTTTAGATATGAGGCCAGAATTTCGGGTTTATGCTGATCGGGGATTTTCTTGTCCTTAAGCGCCACTACGATATTGAAAGGCTCAAAAACCTCTTTTTCATTGCCGATCCGTCCGAGGACTGCATGTAAAATGTTTTCCGGATATATTGTTTCATCGCCCGCCCGAAAATCGATCTTTAGAACATTATTCTGAAGCGCGGCGCCCAAAACCTTGACATTGATATCCTTATCGGAGATGCCAAAAGACATCAATGCTTCGGATTTGACGCCAAGTTTCTTCGCGACTTCGTCTTTTGATAATCCTTCTCGTAAAGGTATTGTCCCCATTTTCTTTAAGCGGTCCAATGGCCTAAGAGAAAAGACACGGACCGTTCTTTTATCTATTCTGGGCAGATCCAAAACACGAAATGGCATTATAATCACCCCTTTGATTAAACGTCCTCATGACCTGATGGATTATCGCTATCCTCAAGCGGAAATTTCATAGAATTTTGAAACCTTGATAAGACGACCCCTAAATGATAAAATAACGCCTCTTTTAAGGAGGAATGCGTATGCCAAGAACGATCAAGATTTTCGACACCACTCTTCGCGACGGGGAGCAATGCCCGGGAGCGAGCCTTAACCCGGAAGAAAAGCTCGAAGTTGCAAAACAGCTCGCTAAGCTCGGCGTGGACGTTATAGAAGCGGGATTCGCGATAGCATCCCCCGGGGACCTTGCGGCCATCCAGCAAATATCGAAAGAGGTCAAAGGCCCGGTGATCTGCTCGCTTGCAAGGACGAAAAAAGAGGACATTGATGCGGCCGCAGAGGCGCTAAAATTCGCCGAAAAGCCGCGAATCCACACCTTTATAGGCACCTCGCCCATCCACATGGAGAAAAAGCTCAGGATGACCCCGGATGAGGTGCACAAGACTGCCGTGGAAAGCGTGGCTTACGCGAAGAAATTCGTCAAGGACGTTGAGTTCTCCTGTGAGGACGCGGGCAGAAGCGCGCCGGAATTCCTCTACAAGGTCATCAAGGATGTCATCGACGCAGGCGCTACGGTCATAAACATACCTGACACAGTGGGATATACAACCCCCGAAGAATAC
>Ga0315282_10007957_pt1 | contig 17277 bp, 14 predicted proteins | sample YL17G07_20_MG_FD_203693 | JGI IMG/M metagenome (GOLD analysis project Ga0315282, IMG submission 203693) | Sediment microbial communities from Yellowstone Lake, YNP, Wyoming, USA - YL17G07_20 | ecosystem: Environmental > Aquatic > Freshwater > Lake > Sediment | place: USA: Wyoming | collected... | reverse complement strand
TACAGCCGTTACTTGGACAACTGTGGTCACAATATTGTCCCTCTGGACAGGTCCCGACTTTACTATTTGGGGGACTGCCGCCGCATGTATATGACGATACTGATGTTGATTCGCAACTATAAGAAGGATTTTGAAAGCTACCCTTGTTCACGCATCGCTGTTGATTACCTTGGGCATCCAGAGGACAAACCCCGGGCGAATTGCCGCCACAGGCAGTTGATGGCGCTGGCGCCGCTGGAGTAGTAGATTCAATCTTTACCTCCGGAATTGTTAAATTCATCTGGGCCAGGTCAGGATTAATCGTGTAAAGAATCAACCAGGAGGCCAGGGCAAGCAAAAGGCCGTAAATGGCGTCCTGGATTCTGCCTTTGGCGTTGGTTATCTGGCTTTCGCTTGCTCCGCCAATCATCATCTGGATTCCGGCAATAACTATCTGAACAACGGCCAAAAAAGCGGCTGTCACCAGCATAAACTTGAAAAGCCAATTTAGGTAATCTGTCAGTCCCGGCCCCTCTGTTCCGCCTCCTCCGATGCCGGGCAATGGCTGGAGAAGAGTGTAGGCATGTGCGGTAAAATATAATGCGAAACTTGCGAAAACACATGCGAATACCGCGAAAAATTTTTGCATAATTTTTATATTGTTTCGTATCATTCGCATACTATTTCGTATTATTCGCATTATGTCAGTAATTTATTTCCAAACTGCTGTCCGCGTATTGCAAAATATTTGAAGGATTGCTTGCCTTTACATTAACAAGGGAACGGCCCGAAGATTCTCCCTTACGGAAAGAAAAGGCATTGGAAAATTCTTCGGAAAAAACTTTTTCTCCGTTCATAAGCCATTCATAAGAAAGTTTTCCCAAATCCCTGATTGAAAAAAAATAAGGTTCAACCCTGACGGTAATTTCATCCTGTTCCAACTGGACATCTCCTGCCAGCGCCCTGTTGTATTTAGTCCCCTCCAAAGGGCTCTCTTCGTAAAGGACGATTTTCGGCGCCCCAATTTCTATATCAATACTCTTTTTGGCAACAACGCTTCTGTCATAATTGGATACGGTCAGTCCTATTTTATTTGCATTGTAAATATCGGCCGACTTGAAAACAAAAGAATTTTTTCCCGTTCCGGAAACATCGGGAAAGTTTTTATAATCTATCTGCCATTCATAGATTAACCTTGAAGAAGATTCCGGAAAATAGGGAATGGCGGTAATTTTTATCATGGAACCGGAAACAGCCAGGGCCTTTCCTTTGTAGGCAAGGGGCGTGTAATTCAGGGCCTCCCACAAAATATCAACATCGGCGGCCTGAAAAGAAAAATTTTTTTTTAATTGAATGCCGCCCTCGGCGGTGATTGAAACCGAAATGTCGGTCCGCGTTCCCAGATTTCCCGTGACGAAAGAAAAGTTTTTCTGGCCCGTTCCCTGCAATTTGGTTTTCCCGTTGAGAACCCAGGTAATATTAGCCCTATTAACGTCAAAACTATAACTGATGATGCTGGCGGAAACAGTGGCATTGGGACCCGGGGTATCCGGGGTAAATTCCACTGACACATCGTAAAAATCACTGACACTGACAGCGTGAACTAATGCGAATACCGCGAAAAAAAATGCGAATAATACGAAACTGTTTCGCAGGATTCGCATATGATTTCGCATCGTTCGCATTATATTATATTTTAACATATTTTAACTAAAGGCTATTCTAATTAAGGCGGCGGCGATATTAACGGGCAGGACGCTCAAAATAGAATCAAAAACACTGCCCAGTCCTATTGGCAGACCGATTTTAAGCAATTCAGAACCGGCGGTTTTTTTCTTGGACCCAAAATATAAATACAAAATCAGGCCAAAAATAAAATTAACAACCACACTGACTCCGGGGATAAGACCGATGATGTCAAAAAGAAGAGCCGTTGCCAGAATAAGCCAGTGCTGGGAAACCTTGCTCCAAAATGACAATTTCGCTTTTGTTATTGGCTCGACCTCGCTCTTCGCCGACTCAGCGACAAAACGCTCCTGTTGGAGTCGCCCCATTCTCTGTTCTTCTTCTACTGTTAATTCATCATTCATAAATATAATGCTAAACTACGAAATATTATGCGAATCCTGCGAAAATTGTTTCGTATTATTCGCATACGATTTCGCATCGTTCGCATTAGTTTGTTGCGAAGCAATGGCAAATTCTTCTTTTGATTTTTTAATTGCCAAAAGCTGGGACGGGTCAGAGGTAATAATCTGGTCTTCGGTGTAAGAGGCCAAAATTTTAATGGCCACATGCTTGAGACCCGCGAAGAATATTCCCTCCCCCACATCAGATTCCAAGAGTAAAAACTTTTCCTCCTCGGTGAGATTAAATGTTTTCTGAACCAAATCAATTGTGGCCGGAGACTGTTTAAGAAGAATCTGAATGGAAGAGTTGGTGATGATTGGCCCGCCGTAGGGAGAGGAAAGAAAATCATTGACATCCTGGGTGATTGTGGCCAGGCCCAGATAATATTTCCGGCAGCGTTTGGCAATGCCGTAAAGAAACGAGGCGGTATCCTCGTATTTCATCATCCACCAGGCCTCGTCAATGACCAATAATCTTTTTTTGAGATTTCTTCTGATGGCGTTCCAGATATAGTGGGTAATCAGATACATCCCGATGGGCCGGAGTTCGTCCTCCATATCCCTGATGGAAAAGACGACCAGTTTTTTATTGATATCAACATTGGTCGGCTGATTGATAAAACCCGCCCAGGTCCCCTTGGTGTATTTGCTCAAACGCTGGGTCAATGACTCCGCCCCCTCCATACCTGCCAAAACAATCTCCAGGTCAGTGAGAAGCGGGGCAACGGTATTGGAAAAATCGGTCTCCGGAGTGATGTCGCGGCTGGCGTATGTTTCGGTAATGGCCCGGTCCAGAATGGCGTCTTCTTCGGGGGTAAGGCCGCCGAGCATTAATCTGAACAAACCGACCAGACTGATGATATTGGAACGCAAAACATCGGCCGGCGATTCATCCTCCCGGACAGCCGGCAAATCAAAGGGATTGATATGGTGAATTGAAGTCAGAGAAATATTAAAATATCTTCCGTCAACAGCCTCGGCCAGATACTCATACTCTCTTTCCGGGTCAATGATAATGACTTCCGTGTCAAACATGAGAGTGCGCAATACCTCCAGTTTTGTGGTGTAAGATTTTCCCGAGCCGGCCTTGGCAAAAATAACCGAGTTGTAGTTTTCAAGGGAAAATCTGTCAAAAAGAACAAGACTGTTGTTGTGGCGGTTGATTCCATAAAGGATTCCCTTGTCGGAAGAAAGGTCAAAAGAAACAAAGGGGAAAATACTGGAAACAGGGGAAGAGTTGAGCTGGGTATTGATTCCCAATTTATCGGTGCCAAAAGGAAGAACGCTTTCCCAGGCTTCTTTCTGCTGAAAAAGGGCGGGTTTCACATAGACAAGTTTTGATTCAAGAATTGACCTTATTTCCACCTCTATTTTATTGAGCTCGTTAATATCGTCGGCGTAGATGGTAATATAAAGCCCGACATTAAAAAGCTTTTCCTGAGCCTGCTGAAGTTTGTCCCGCAGCTCTTCCAGATTTTGGTAGGCGGCGTCAAGAAGAGGGTCCCGCACCAGGCCTTTTTCTTCCCGTAAATGAATTTGAGACTGAACCTCGGCCACTTTTTTCTCAAGCTGGCGCAGGGTTGAGGCGGTATCAATGGGATGAATAAAAACCGAGATGTCAAAAACTTTATCAAGATTAATCACGGGAGAAAACCAGTTGCTGGCCAGGAAGCGGGGATAAGACATAACAAAGAGAACCCGGGCAACTTTACTTCCTATGCGGATATAATTCGAATTAACTTGTAACGCCGAGGGAGCGATAATATCTTGAAGACTCAAAACTCCCGCCTCATAAATTTCCTGGGGAATAACCGGAAAGATTTCATCCCCTTCTTGTTTTTTCTTCTTAAAAAAATCTAATATCGCCATAAAATTACGCATTACTCGTTACGCATTACGCGTTACGACTTCTTTCTCTAATTCTCCCGGATTAAATATTTTATAAAACAATTCTATCAATTCTTCGGTGTTAAGAGAGACTATCCGTATTCCCGACCGGACCAATCCCTGCTGGACGACATCGGCTCTTTGCTGAATTTGAAGTTTGTTTTCTTCAAACTTGCTTTCTCCCGCAGTCTGATTTGTCTTGCTTCCGAAGATTTTGTCCAAAAAATTTCCTCCCCCTCCGGCGCCGGAGGAAGCATAAGAAACAACGATATAAAAGGCCTTGGAAACAATGCTTGTCGTTTTAACGAAATTTTTTATAAATTCCACATATTCCCGGATTTGAATCTTGAGCAGTTCATTGGTTTGTTTTTTCTCCTCCTCTTCCAAAGTGGAAATATAAGGATTAATATCCAAACTTCTTGATTCAATAAAAAATTGAACGGGAAAATCAAGAGAATTCAAAAAATTCTGGTATTGAAGAACAATGGCGTTTTGCTCGTCGTCTGATTTTAGGGCGAAGTTCAAAGTGGAAGCCATTAAAATCGTGTGCAAAGAATTATCTTTCAGGATAATCACCCCGTCTTTTATTTCCTTTATGGGAATTATTTCCTGTGTTGGTTTTGCCGTTATAGCCATAAATTTATTTAATTTTTTCTTTGATATCCAGGCTCCAGGCTAAATCTTTTAATTTGCTCTTGGTGATTTTTGGTATATAAATTTGGGCGGGTTTTTCCAGTTCCCTTTTTGGCGCCGGTCTGGCCTGGGTTTTTTTCCAGAGATATAGCCGGGCCGAAGATAAATATTTAAGGGCATTTTCAACCACTTTTATAAAGGGCTGATTATTTACTTTGTAAAAGGCAATGGCTAAAGAAAAACCAGCGATTGGCAAGCCCAGTAAAAACACCAGCCAAATAGGCAGGACAACATACAAAAGAAAAAGTATTCCTGCCCCGCCCGCCAGATAAATGAATTGTTTCAGGGTCAGGGGGCCGAAAATTTTGCTTTCAACTTCTATAAATTGTGGAACTTGATATCTCATATTTTTATTTCTCTTAATTGTTGGGGTGTATATTTGGACATAAATAGTTTTCCACAGTTATTTTTTATTTCTTGACTTATTGTTTTGATTTGCTATATTTATTAATAGCTTCACTACCCCAGGGTCAAACCTGGGGCTTGTCTTTTATATTTAATTCCACCTTGTTCCTAATCCTGTTTACATAAACATGCCAGCATTGTCTTAATTCCCAAGCCATATTCTCTTCATATCCGAAAAATATAATTTTTTTATTTTTATCGTGAACTACATAATTTTTGAGTTCCAAAAAATCACTGTCACCGCTAAGAATTATTATAACATCAACTTTCTCAATTATTCTCACTACATCTAAAACAATGTTTACATCGACATCGCCCTTCCGGACGCAATGACCGCCAAAATAAATATACTTGAGCGGTTTCTTTTTTAAGCTTACAAAGGACGAAATGTTATTAATAAAATTTTGGACATTTTCATAATCTGCGTCTGCTTTATCCGGAATTGCAACATAATAATTTATAAATTCCAATTTGCAATGCTGTTCCAAAAGTTCCTTAAATTTTCTAAAATCAACTCTCCAGCCACACTTTTTATAGGAATAATACAGATTGGAATCATCGCAAAAAACTCCGACCTTTTTGGAATACAAACTTTTTAATATTTTTTCCGTTTTTTCATCCATAAATTTCTCTTACCCGATCTGTTCGCGATACGGGTCTCCGCTATCGTATTTTTTTTCTTGGGGCGGCAATCTAAGAACCTCTTCTTTTGTCTTGGCCTCAAATGGCTGAAGCGCTGTAACTCCCTTTATAATTCCGGGAACTTCCTCTTTTGTTTCGCCTTTTGTTTCGTCTTTTTCGATTTCTTTTAATATTTCCTCTTTCCCGACGCCCGCAGGCGTCGGAATTTCTGCATTTATTCCGTGGATTTTTTTCAGCGATTCTCTGACCTTGGCGAAAATCTGATTATTTACTTCCTCGCCGATTTTTCCGGCAGTTTCCTTGTCAACTTTCAACCGCTCCGCCAAATTAGAAATAAAATTATTGGGATGGGTAATTCCCAGCATTACCATTCCGGTTTCATTTCCCAACTCCCCAATTTTATCAATATTCAAATTGTACCTCTCTCCAATCTTTTTAATAATTTCCGCGCTGTCCACGCTAAAAATAGCCTTCTTCACATCCCCGGGAAGCTGTTGATACATTTCCAATATTTCTTTGTCTGTATATTGTTTCATTTATGTTGTTTCTTTTGGTTTTTCCGCCGCTGGTTTTCCTTTTTTCTCTCCGGCGGTAGCCTCGACCTTGCCAAGCCTCTCTTCCAAACTCTCAAACTCTCTTCTTCTTGCCCTATTTTCCTCTATTTTTTGTTTTTCCGTCTCCATTTTTTCAACCTCTTTAATTCTTTCCACCACTTGTTCTTTTTGAATAAGAATCTGTATTCTTTGTTTTTTTAATCCCTCGTCCGTTGGATTTTGGGCCATTTGTAACTCGTTTGCTTTTAATTCCACTTCAAGTTCTGTATTTCTTGTTTTGTCTCCTTTATTCCACTCTCTCATTTGTGGCAATTCTCTTTCTATTTTTTCGTATTTCTTCTTTTCTTCCTCTATGTTTTCTTTTTTTGCCGCCTCTGTCCGTCTCTTGTCCATAACATTTCTTATTGCCTGTTTTTTGGGTCCTGAAATTATGGTCTTATCTCTGGCAAGCGCCGCCAAACCGGCATCGGTGTAAGAACCATATTGTTTTTCGTATTCTTTTCTTTGTTTGTCCTCAACTTCTTTTTTCATGCCGGCAACTTTGGCAAATCCCCGCCCAATGACAGGAGCGCCGGCAAAAGCGGCAACTCTCCCTCCTGTTTTTTTGTTTATCCAGCTTTGTTCATCAAGAGCCTTGCCCGCCGCCCAGCCAGCTCCCCGCTTGCTATATCTCCCCGCAACTCCCTGTCCCCACTTTGCCGCGCCCTTGCCCCAGCTCATAGCCGTACTCGCTCCAACCGCCCCCAATTTTTGAGCCACTATTAAACAAGCAATCATTAAAACCGCCAGAACAGTAAAATTAAGCAAGATTATAATAATGCTTGCAAAAAATGCCTGAAAACCAGTTAAACCGGAAGTATTTCTTCCAGCGCTTTCAAATAAACTTTGAAGAAATCCCTTGTTTATCATCATTGCCACTAAATAAAACAAGAATAAAAAAGCCGGCGCGAAAAACGCCTGACCAAATAATTTTTCCCACCATTGATCTGCGTATCCCTTAGTTTTCGGCAAAATCATAAACAAAAAGGCGAGAGGCGCCAAAATCATCAATAACCACAAAACAGCAACCCGAATTATAAACAGCAGACCGCCCGCCACCAGAACAAAAGTGGCAAGCAAATTCATCAATGAAGCTATTAAAAATAACATCAGCATAGCCAAACTGCTTCCCGATGTATTTTTTGTCCATTGATCAAAACTTTGCGAACTAAATAATTGTTGAGGGTCAAAACCAGCCATAAATACAGATGAAATATCCCGAGCATTTTCTCCAAAAATGGCTTTTGTCGCCCCGCCTCCCTCAACAGTCATTTTATTGTAAAACTCGTAAGCCAAAACATTGGAAGCGTCAATTATCACTCTGGTAATCACCAAACTGAAATTCACCAAAAGAGCGATGATGATGAGTCTTGCCAATAAAGTTTTCATTCCGTAACTGCTTAACTGAAGAATGGTGGCAATGGCGATATATAGAAGAATAAAAATAAAAAACAAATTAGCCACATCGCGGCATATTCCCCAGCCAAGAGAAACCATGTCTGATTTCAGAACATTTCCATTTAACGCGAAAGAAACAGCGCCGTTAAAAAGCTGTCCGCCAAACCAAAGAATTTGCGACGTGGGCCAAAAAAGAATGTAATATGAAGCAACGGCCGCGCATGCGGTAAAATCTATATCCCAAATTGAACATTTAGGTAAATTGTTTCCTGCGGCGTTTACGCCTCCGGAGGCCGCTGCGGTTGCGGCAGCTGCGGCACCTTGGGCTGGGGTATTGAGGCCGGCTGCGTTTAACTGCGCTTGGGTGGGATTTGTTATATTGGCGTTATTTAATTGCCCTTCAGTAGGAACATTTATGACCTGGGGGTCGGCATCTACTTTCTTCAAATTTATCGGACCAAACGATAAAACCGTTATCACCACCCCCACTAAAATGTACGGCAAATATTTTTTCATTTTCATAAAATCAACTTGCCAAGGCGTTAATTCCCGTTATTTCTTCTTTAATGACCTTTCCTGATTCAGTCAGATTGCCTGAAGTGTCGTATAGCCCAAAGCCGGAAGGATAATCCAAAAGCGCCCAATCAACGGCATAAGGCAGACGCTTGTTTTTTATGACTTCCGCCACCTGTTTCAATCTTTCAGCCGTCGCTGTTTTATCCCCGAAATCGCCAACTTTAAATCCAAACTCGCCGATAAAAAAATTATTGGCATTTTTCCCCGCTCTGGACAAAACACTTTTGGCAATGTCAATATCCGAAGCCAATTGGGTTGGAGAAACATTGATAGATTCGTAAGAAGAATAAGAATAATAATCCGCGCTTACGCCGGGAATAATGTCATAAAGCACGCTTGGCATACCGCGTTGTTTTAAATCCCTGACAATATTAAATTCCACTCCGCTGAATACGTTACCTGCTCCCGATTCTTTTATACCTGCTGTTCTGGCGTTTATCCAACTACTGAAACCTGAAAGGTTTCTGCCGTAATTCGGACAATTTGCGGCCGTGGCGTTATAGGCTGCTCCGCAATAAACATCATTATCTCCTTCCCAATTCAATACAATAAATTTTTTATTGCTGAATTGTCCCAAATAATTTGCAAAATCCTTATATTCTTTTTTAATTTTGTCCGTGTTGGCGGTGGTATAAAAATCAGGATTGAGATAATTTTTTGTGGCGCAATCGCCGAACGAAGTCCAATCATAAGCGGTAATCAAAACTGTGCTGAACTGGGAATCGGAAATTATGGAATTGAAATCGGAACGTTTAGCAAGATTTGTTAGGCTGGAATTTGCGATACAATTTCCATTGAAATAATCTGAATCCGTCTTGGGACTCATAGAAATCCTGATTGCTTTCGCTCCTGAATTTTTTGCTAATTGCCCACTTTTTGTAACAAGAGCACTGCTGGAATATCCGGAAATTGTTCCGCCCCAAAAATAAGGGGCGAATGTTGTCGCGCTGGATTGGGGTTGAGATTGAGGTATTACTGTGGTTTCCCCGGGAACACAATTTTCTTGGTTTATTGCTTCAAGTTCGCTTTTTAACGCTTCATCTTCGTCTTGGGCTGTCTGAACATCCTGGGGAGTATGCATTCTTGGCTGCATAATATTGTTAAAATCATCAAGAATTTGCGAAAGCTCTTCGTAGGTGGTTGCTCCGCTGATTTCTGTTTTATATGTCCCGGCATCGGCTATTAAACTTTCTGATATTCCAATATCGGTGTTGATACCGGTTCTTTCATTTTCATAACCGTCTATCCTTGAATCTGTTTCTGAACAAGATGTCAGTTCGCCAATTATCTGATTAACGGTATTCAAAGAACTTTGCTTGGCGTTTTTATAGTTTGTTTCAATAGTAATTGAAGACTCAATCATGTCTATCGCGGCATTTATTCCTTCCTGTGAAGGCGGGGGACCGGCAGTTGAAAAACATTTTCCATAAACGCATTCCTGACCAGTAGAACAAGCTGGTTTGCATCCCCCTCCCCCTCCGCCACCGCCTCCGCCTCCTCCACCACTAATTCCGCTTGAACCATGAAGCCAGGAACTTATAAAATGTGTCATCAGAGCAGAAAGAAGTTGATTGATTGAAGTGGCCATATTTAGTCTGCCAAAATCTTCGCCCAGGGCGGAATTAAGCCGGTCCTCGATTGCCTTACCCGGAGTTTGGGTTTGCATTTGTCCACCTGTGGTATCGCATAAAGTACTTTCGTCCATATTTCCCATATCAGCAGTGCAGGTCGCTTCGCAATCTTCATCACCTTCACATTCCCCTACACACTGACTCGCTACGTCATTGCCCCCCACGCATTTCTTCCAGGACAAAAATCCTCCGCCCTGGTTTGCTTCGTTTTGGGCATTGGTCTGTGCTCTTTGCTGTCTTGCGGCTAATTCATCTGCCGCGCTAAGATAAAGACCATAAGGATTATTATTTGGTCCAGTTATCGCTATCCAGCCGGCCCAGCCGCCCTCGCTAAAATTATTCATAAACCTATCAACATTTTTTATTGCCCTGCTTAAGGTGCATTGGTATCTTTGCTTAAATGGCAGTTGAGATTGAAGAAGAGCCAATTTTACTTGGGGCGCAAAATTCCCGCAGATGCCAGTTAGGTTATACTCGGCAAAAAATTGGCCTGTCACTTGGTCAGCCGCGTCTTTTAGCATTCTGTCAGGATTGGTCACAAAAGCCGGATTGCCCTTAAAACCGCTGTTTATCCACTTAATAGTATCCTGGGTTACTTGTTGAATCGTTATATTAATCATATTCCAGACAATGGTGTCAAGAACGGTTTCTTTTAATGTTTCCCAGATATTATGGACTGCCGAAGCAGTATTCGGCACAAGATTTGTCGGGTCAGTAACAACCCATTGGGCCCGAGCTTTTTGGGGTAAAATTAGAAATGCACTGGAAAAAATAAAACAGACAAATATCAATCCCAATAAAATTCTTTTAAAATTTAAAGTTAACATTTTTGCTTTTTAAATAATTTCTTATTCCTGTCACAGAATCAATTAAATCCTGTGCCACCACCGTATATTGTTTTATAGCAACAGCACCTCCAAGAGGGTCGTTAAAATAATTTTGGAATTTTTCAGTAATGCCCTTTAACCGGACAAAAGTATTTATTAATTTAAGATGCTGGATTTTTATTTCCGGAGGAACCGCCAGGGCAAGGGAATCCTTTGTAAGACCTTCATAAGTCAAAACGCTCTTGACCAGCTCATCTGTCAGACTTTTATCTTTTTTTTGAACCATATCTTCAAAAATATACACTTCCTCCGACGGCGGAGGGTCGGTATATTTGGATAAAACGGCGCTGAGTTGACTGCCGTATTTCATTATTGATTCTTTATCGTCGCTTGAAATTTTAATATCAGAAATTTTATAAACAGGCGGAGGAATATTGGTATCAATGCTTTTTTCCAAAGAATCAATTAGATTTTGTTTGGTGGTATCGTCTATATTTCCGCCAGTTGTTTGAAACGCGGTAAAAAATTGGGAAAGAAAATTTTGGGAAAATTTATCTGTTTCATTGACAGGCTGTGTGTCTGCGCTGGCCGTCTGATTTGAGAGTAAATTTTTATTAACCTCGGAATAAACACTCGTTCTCTCAAGAACCTGTTCCCAGTCGGAATTAGCGCTGTTTTGTTGAAAGGGCATTAAACTGCCTTGTTTTTCAAAAGTTATTTTGCCTCCCCCTCCCAATTTTCCGCCATTATAAAACCAAAAAGCTCCCGCTCCTAACAGCAGGATTATCAAGGCAAAAACAATAAATTTTTTACTTGGCAAATATGTCAAAAAACTTTGGCAACTATGCCATTTTTATTATATCACTTGCAAATACTTTTACATAAACATTTCCAGTTTTCTGGGGATAAATGACTAAAGGACAATCATCGCAAAAATAAATACGGCCGCAAAAATAAAATAAGCTATAAAAACAGGGGTTTCTTCATATTTTTGGCGGTTAATGAGAAAAAATAAAACGAGACCGAAAAACAGAGAGATAAAAATGGTTATAGGGTTTAAAAAAAAGATGAATGGAACAAGAAGTGCGGCCAAAAAAACCATTAGCCCGACAAAAATTTTGCCGTTTTTCTCCCCTAATAAAACGGGAAGTGTTTTAATGCCAGCCAGCCGGTCTCCCTCAATATCCTTTATATTTTTTACATTTTCCGCCAATAAATAAATTGCCAAAATGCCCAAAGAATATTTTAAGGGAAAATCTCCAAGGTTTTCGGTTCCGGAAAAAAGAAAAAAACCGGCCCAAACCGCCAAAAGGGCGTTAATAGCCACCAATAAAGAAGAAATTCCAAGAAATCTTTTTAATCGCAAGGGCGGAGTTGAATAAATATGATAAATAAGAATATAAACAGCAATAAAAGTAAGAGCGTAAAAACCTGCCAACCAGGCAAAACTTAAAGCAAACAAAAGGAAAATAAATTTAATATCCCGCCATTCTGCTTTTTCAAGGGCGCCGTTGACAAACGGACGGCCGGGACTGGAAATCGCGTCAATCTCTTTATCAACCTCGTCATTTTCCCAAACTGCGAAAAGCCAAGCGAATAAAATAGCCAGAAACAAAGAAAATAATGACAATAAATCATAAAGAGAACCGATAAATTTTCCTTGTCCAGAAAAAACCCATCCAAAATATACTCCCAGGCTAGTCAGGAAAAAATAATGAATAATTCTTGTTAGCCGGAAGTTTTTGACTATTTCAAAAAATTTTTTGGCTTGAAACAAAAAATAAAGCAGAGAAAAAATTATTAAATTACAAATCAGTAAAAACATAGATAAGGTTTCGGAATAACGATTTTTGTCTTTTTGAATAGTAGGATTTTCAAAAGTATTAAAATCCATAACAGAGGTACGAAAAGCGGTTCTGGAATTATGCTGGTCGCTGATAAGATAAAATTTGGCTACGGTCTGGCTATTTATTACTCCGTCGTTGCCTGAAATTCCCTGAAAAATAGCCGTCATATGAACCGGAACAGTCAAAAATAAAAAAATGGAAAAATAAACAAACAATAAACCGAAAACCGTCCGAGCAACTCTTTTTGTCTTGATAAATATATAAATTCCTGCCAAAATAACAGCTGCCCAAACCTCAATCTTAATACCCCAACTAATCACTTTGACGGGAACAAGGACCGTTAAGAAAAAATTAACTAATTCGGAATAACTGCCAATGATAAAATTATAAATATGGCCCTGACTGCCGTAAATAATCATATCAATCAAGGATGGCAAATAAAGAATAAAAGAAAAAACAGCGACAATCGTGGCCACCCTTTTTAGCTCTGCCCTTGTTAAAAGATAAAAAACAAGAATAACCAAAGAAAAAACGCAATACCACCAAGATGCATACACAAAAATTGTGTCGGTAAAGCCATTGAGACGGCCGAGATTATTAGAATTGACAAAATTTTCAAAAAAAGTGCGCAGGAAAAAGTTGATGAAAAGCAAGAAAAAAATCTGCCAAAAAGAAAAGTTTAAGTTTTCTACTTTTTCAATGAAATTTTTTACCTGTTCCATATTAAAATTATAATATTTTTACCAAATATCTCCAATTTTCCAGCGATAAATCCTCGGCCCGGGACTTTTCCGGAATTCCGCACCTTGTCAAACACTCGGTGTTTGACAGATTAAGGTTGTTTTTTAACATCTTGCGTTTGCTGGAAAAACCCTTTTTGACTAAGCCGAAAAAACTTGTTTCCGTATCATTTTTAAAGAATTTTTTGGATATATTATCAATGCGCAAAATGGCGGAATCTACCTTAGGTTTTGGGGAAAAATAATGAGCTGGAACGATTTTTATGATTTTCGGCTGGCCATAAACTTTCACACTAATTGATAAAATGCTTTCTTTTTTATCGCGCGCCACAATTCTCTCCGCCACCTCTTTCTGAACCATTAAAACCATTAAAAATGGCTGAAAATCGCTTTCCAAAAATTTCCGCAAAAAATGCGAGGTAATATAATACGGGATATTGGCGACAATCTTGTAACGCGTAATGGGTAATGCGTAACGCGTAATTTTTAGTATGTCGTTGTGAATTATCTTCAGGTTTTTGATATTTTTGAATTTTTCGCGCAAAAAATCAACCAATCGCCCGTCTTTTTCAACAGCAATCACTCTGCCTGCTCTTTTTACTAATTCTTCTGTTAAAATTCCCTTACCCGGCCCGACTTCCAAAACAACGTCATTTGGCTTTATATCGGCGGCCTTAACAATCTCTTCAGCGATTTTTTTGGATTTCAAAAAATTCTGTCCCAAAAACTTATTCGGCCTCATAAAGTCCCCAAGGATAATCCTTGGGGCGGTAAAACCTTATAATTTAACCAATCTTCAACAAAATCACTAAATTCTTTATTATTTTTAAAATATTCTGGGAACTCTTCTGGGGTTAAAATAGTATCTACTTCTCTTTGTCCTGTGTAATAACCATAACTGGACCATTGATAATTGTTTAGAAATTTTTTTGCCCTTTCAAAATCTTTAATTCCCTTTTCCTTCCATTCCGGCTCTATTAATTTAATGGAGTTTAAGTGAATATAGGCAAAAAGATATTTTAAATAGTCGTCCCTATCTGCCAAATTTGCCTTAAACGTTGATTCAAAAAGCCTTCCTGTCCGTTCATTTTTTTTATTAAAATACATACTGTATGCGGTGCCAACTTTCCTCATAAAATTTACTATTCCGCCTTCTTTTTTTTCCTTAAGAAGCAAGTGAAAATGATTGGGCATCAAACAATAAGAACCAATATTTATTATTGTTTCTTTTCTTTCTATCTGAAAAATATCCTCCAAAGACCGTCCTTGGGTAAGTAAATCTTTTAAGACAACGGGTTCGGTGTTGTTGCATAGATAAAGTAAGACAATAAACCTAAGATAATCATTTTCATTAAGAAATATATTTCTCTTTTCTGTACCACGATTATAAATGTGGTAATAATTTTCTTGCGCAAATTCGGCTTTCCTTAACATAACTATAATTCTACCCCAAGGATAATCCTTGGAGCAAGTTATACTTCAATTTCGGGTATAAATTCTTCTAATTTTAAGAGATTATCTGGTATGTCTGATAGAAATTGAGAAGGCAGGTTTAATTGCTTGGCGCCGAAAATTGTCCGGGTGGCACTAAAGGACAAAAATACTTTTTCTTTGGCTCGGGTAAGGGCAACATAGAACAACCGCCTCTCTTCTTCTTTTTCGTCTTCAGAGCCGTCGCCTGCTCTAGAATGAGGAAACAAACCTTGTTCCAGCCCGACAATAAAAACATATTCAAATTCAAGGCCTTTGGCTGAATGGACAGTCATCAATCGGACACTATTTTTTTTCTTATCAATAGTGTCCTGCTCTGACATCAAACTAATGTCCGTTAGCATTTTTTCTATTCCCTGTTCCGGTTCAAATTCGTCATAACGGCGGGCAATGGTTACCAATTCTTTTAAATTTTCCAAACGCTCTTTATCGTCTTCGCTTCCGGATTCCTCGAGAAACTTTTGGTAACCTGTTTCTTTTATGACAAAACGAATAACATCGGAAGTTTTTGCGGTTTTGATTTGTTTTTTTATTGACGCGAGCAAATCAATAAAAGTTCTAATTTTTTCTTCCGAATGACTTTTGCCAGCGAAAAAATTTAAAATGCCGGTTTTGCCGATTCCCCTTGGCGGAACATTGATTATTCTTTTGACACTAGTCAGGTCGCTGGAATTGATACTGGCCTTTAGATAGGCGAGCACATCTTTAATTTCTTTGCGTTGATAAAACTGTGTGCCGAGCATCTGATAAGAAATCTCATGGCGAAGGCACGACTCTTCCAAAACACGGGACTGGAAATTTGTTCTGAAAAGAACCGCAATTTCGCTCGTTTTTACGCTATTTTTCAGCAATTCCTTGATTTTATGCGCCACAAATTCCGCCTCTTCCTCTTCATCCGCCGACTCAAAAATAGAAATTTCCTCGCCTCCGCCTCTCGTGGCCAAAAGTTTTTTTGGCTTACGCATCTTATTTTTTTCAATGATTTTGGCCGCGGCCTCAAGAATATTGGACCTGGAACGGTAATTTTCTTCAAAAACAATAATTGTATGGTCGGGATAATCATTTTCGAAATTAAGAATATTCCTGAAATCAGCTCCCCTCCAGCCGTAAATGGCCTGGTCTAAATCGCCGATGGCGCAAACATTCCTGTGTTTTTCCGCCAGAATCTTTGCCAACTCATACTGACTCTTATTAGTATCCTGATATTCATCAATAAGAATGTGTTGCCAAAAATTTTGATAATAATCCCTTGTTTTTTGGTCTTTTTCAAAAAGAAAAACTGTTTTGGCAACCAAATCGTCAAAATCAAGAGCATTTTGTTTTTTAAGCAAATTCTCGTATTTATTCCAAATCAAACTTAGGGTGCGAGGAAAAAAATCTCTGCCTGCCGTTATTTCAAAATCTTCGTTTGTTACTAAATCGCCCTTATGCCGAGAAATAATCGACTGGATTTTTGAGGGTTGGAACTGGCGCGGGTCAATATCAACATCTTTGATGGCGGTCTTTACAACACTCAAGCTGTCTTCTTTGTCCAGAATGGAAAAGTTTCTGGGTATATCAAGATATCTCCCGTTTTTTCGCAAAATATAAACGCCCAGAGAATGAAAAGTACTGACAAACGGACTTTGAAAATTGGAATTTGAAAATTGAAAATTTAGTAATTTATTTATTCTTTCCCGCATTTCTTCGGCGGCTTTATTTGTAAAAGTGATGGCTAAAATGCGGTCCGGCGCAATACCCCGGCTCACCAGATAAGCCAAGCGATGACTGATAACCCTTGTTTTACCCGCTCCGGCGCCGGCCAATACCAGTAAGGGCCCTTTTGCATGCAAAACCGCCCTTTTTTGAGCTTCGTTCAAATTTTCCAGCAAATTCATAAACCCATCATATCATAATCTTACGTCCTGTGGATAACTACTTGACCCGTCTGACCATGGGCGTAAAATTAAGAATACAGATTGAAAAGGTTGAAGAAGTAGTAATTTACCGGGCATTTTAGGCTTATTTTAAACATTTTTTGGACCAAAAAATCAATATTTTTAACTGTGGCTATATTTATAGCCATATTTTTGATTTCCCAGCCAGCCCACGCTGGCTTTTTCTCTTTTTTGGGAGATTTATTGGGAACCAACAGCAAAGAAACAGAACTAACGCCAAATAACTCCCAAACTATTCCGTTACTTGAATCAACGTTGAATCCAACAGGTTCTGCAACCGGCGGCGGAGATATCACAATTATCAACAATAACGCTGTTATGGCAAATCCCGCCCCTGATTCCCGTCCCACCTCGGACCAAATCAGTATTTATGTGGTGCATAAAGGGGACACTCTTTCTGAAATTGCAAAGATGTTTAATATTTCAGTTAATACAATAAGATGGGCAAACAATTTAGATGTTGGCGAGTCCATAAAAGTTGGTCAGATTCTTGTTATTCTTC
>Ga0315282_10007955_pt1 | contig 17282 bp, 12 predicted proteins | sample YL17G07_20_MG_FD_203693 | JGI IMG/M metagenome (GOLD analysis project Ga0315282, IMG submission 203693) | Sediment microbial communities from Yellowstone Lake, YNP, Wyoming, USA - YL17G07_20 | ecosystem: Environmental > Aquatic > Freshwater > Lake > Sediment | place: USA: Wyoming | collected... | reverse complement strand
GAGCTCAACGCCCTGCCGGCCGACTCCGGCGTCTTCTTCACGGCCGACGTCTTCGATTTCCTGCGCGAGCCCGGCCTCGACTACGATTTCATCATCCTCGATCCGCCCGCCTTCGCCAAGAGGAAAACGGACGTCGTCCAGGCCTGCCGCGGCTACAAGGACATCAACCGCCTGGCCATCCAGAAGGTCAAGCCGCAGGGGCTCGTCCTGACCTGCTCGTGCTCCCACTTCGTCGACGAGACGCTCTTCCGCCAAGTCGTCTTCCAGGCCGCGCAGGAAGCCGGACGGTCCGTCAAGATCCTCCAGAGACATCGCCAGGCCGTCGACCATCCGGTCAACGTCTTCCACCCGGAAACCGAATATCTCAAAGGGTTCCTGCTCTACGTGGATTAGGCCTGCTTGACAATTGCGCGTCCGTCCGGAAAAACATATAATCAGGAAACAATATTCTCCCGCCGCAAAGGAGGCCTCCATGGACATCCAGGACGAACTCCTGAGGCGTCTGAAAACCCTCACCCTCATCGGCATCACGATCATCTCGAGCCTTCTTGTCTACCTCGGACTGGCCGAGTTCATCCGGTATCATTTCCGGCCCTTCAGCGGTTTCGCCGCCATCCCGGATTCCCAGCGGCTTCGCTACGTCTTCTTCACCCTGGCCGTGCTGTCCGTGGTCCTCGTCCGCGTCCTCCGGCCGGCCCTTCTCAGGAAGTCGCCCGGAGAGGACGCGAAAACGACCCTCCACCGGCTCGAGCGGGCCACCCTCGTGACCCTCGTCCTGGCGGAGGTCCCGGCCCTCCTCGGCCTCGTCCTTTTCCTTCTCCGCGGCTTCAACATCGATTTCTATATCCTGCTCTTCGCCTCGCTCCTTCTCGTTTTCATGTACTTTCCGCGCCGGTCGAACTGGCAGGAGTGGCTGTCTTGATTTTCCCAGGAGGTCTGCCATGAGGAATCAACTCGGCATCCTGATCCTTAGCGCCGCCCTGGGGCTTCTGCCCGGCGCGGCGGCGGCGGCGCGCCCGGCCGCGGCGAACTCCCTGCCGGACGAGCCCGTCCTCCGCTATGAGATCTGGGTCGATCTCAATGACGAGGCGAAAACGCTCCACGGCAAGGAGGACATCGTCTGGACCAATCGCACCCGCGAGCCCGTGTTCGACATGTGCTTCCACCTCTACTGGAACGCCTTCAAGAACGCCGACAGCACGTTTTTCCGCGAGGCGGCCGACGAGAATCCCCTGGCGCGCCGTTCCGAGCCCGCCGACGGCGACTGGGGCTGGATCGACGTCACGGACATCCGGCTGGCGGACGGTCGGGATCTCGGCCCGACCAAGGAATTCGTCCGCCTGGACGAGCCCGTCCACGAAGGGGACCAGACCGTCCTCCGCGTCCGCTTCTCCGAGCCCGTCAAGCCCGGGGACAACGTCCGGCTTCGACTGGAATTCCGGAGCAAGATTCCGCGGACCGTCGCCCGTTCGGGATACTACCGGAATTCCTACTTCATCGGTCAGTGGTTCCCCAAGCCCGGCGTCTACGAGGAGGGGAGGGGCTGGAACTGTCACGAGTACCACTCGAACTCGGAATTCTTCGCCGATTTCGCCGACTTCGTCGTCCACATCACCGTCCCTGAGAACTTCGTCGTCGGCGCCACGGGCCAGGAGACGGACGCCGGTCCCGCGGCGGCAGCGGGACGCGCCACCCACACCTTCCGCCAGGCGATGGTTCACGACTTCGCCTGGACGGCCGATCCGCGTTATGTCAAGGTCGAACGGACGTTCGTCGCCGCCAAGGAAGTCTCGCCCCGTGAATACGAGGACACGGCGGCCCTGCTCGGCCTCGCCGTCGACGAGGTGAAGCTCCCGGACGTCAGGATGATCCTCCTCATCGCCCCCGAGCACCGGCGGCAGATCGACCGCCACTTCAAGGCCCTCTCGGCGGCCCTCAAGTATTACGGCCTCTGGTATGGTCCTTATCCGTACGAAACGGTGACCATGGTCGATCCGCCCTTCCGCACCCAAAGCGGCGGCATGGAATATCCGACGCTCTTCACGGCCGGCACGGACCTGATAACGCCCCGGGACGTTCTCTCTCCCGAGGGCGTCATCATCCACGAATTCGGCCACGGCTACTGGTACGGGCTAGTCGCCAACAACGAGTTCGAGGAAGCCTGGCTCGACGAGGGTTTCAACACTTATTCGACCGGCCGCGTCCAGGCCCGCGCCTACGGTTGGGGAGCGCTCTCTTACGACATCCTTGGCCTCCCGCTGGCCTCGGTCTTCAACATGCCGAAGATGCTCGACGAGGAAACCGACCGGGCGACGGCCATCAACACCGTCAAGTACGATCCCGTCCGGACCTTCACCTGGCGGTTCTACAACGGCCTGAGCTACGGCGCGAACGTGTACATGAGAGCGGCGACGTGCCTCAACACGCTCGAACGCCTGCTCGGCGAGCCGACGATGGCCCGGATCATGCGCGCCTACCACATGGGCTGGCGCTTCAAGCATCCCCGGGCGGCCGATTTCATCAGGGTCGTCAACGAGATCTCGAAGCGGGACATGACCTGGTTTTTCGACGAGTTCTTCTCCGGCACGCTGAACTTCGACTACGGCGTCGCCTCGGTCGTTTCCGTCGAGAAGCCCGAACACGTCCGCGGCGTCTTCGACGTCGAGGGCCGGAAGGAGGAAATGACCTCGAAGAAGATCCGCGAGCTCGAGTCCAAGGCCGAGCCCAAGGCCGGCGGAAAGCAGCCGGCCGAAAAAAAGACGTACCTGACGACGGTCGTCCTCCGGCGCTTCGGCGAAGCCCAGGTCGGCGGGGACGTCCGTGTCAAGCTCGTCGTGACCTTCGAGGACGGCGGCCGCGAGACCGCCTTCTGGGACGGCCGCGAACGCTGGGCGCGGCTGACGTTCAGCCGGCCCTCCCGGGCCCTCGGCGCCCAGATCGACCCCGAGATGGTCTGGCTCATCGATTCGAATATCGCCAACAACTCGTACCTCGTCCAGCCCGTCCGGCGCGGTCTCGTAAGCCTGTTTACCCGGCTCATGGGCATCGTTCAGAACGTCCTGCAGCTGGCGAGCTCGTTCAGCTGAGGAAGGGGGAGATCGTCATGGCTGTCTGGCAATCAATCGGAAACGGAATCCGGACGGCGTCCCATAAGCCCCGGATGCTCGTCGACCTGTGGTTGATCAACGTTATCTTCGCCCTGCTCGTCGCCGGGCCCTTTTTCGCGCTCTTCAAGGCCGATCTCGGCCATTCCATGCTCGGGAGGAACCTCAGGCCGTTCGATCCGATCAGCCTGGGGGACATCATCTACAAATACCAGGACATCGGGCCGGCCGCGCTGGCGCTCGTGGCCGGAGGCGCTCTCCTCTACATGATCCTCTACGTCTTCCTCAACGGCGGGATCATTGGACGCCTCCTCGACAGGGAAGAAGGGGCCGCGGCGCTGCCGCTGTTCTTCTCGGATTGCGGCCGCCATTTCTGGCGGTTCGCCCGCCTCTTCCTGCTGTCGCTCGTCTTTTACGCCGTCGCCCTCGGCGCCATCCCGGGCGCCCTGGCCGCCCTGCTCAAGCCCGTCACGGAAAACGCCCGGACCGCATGGACGGTCTTCTGGATCTCGAACCTCCGGACCGTCGTCACCCTCTTGCTTCTCAGCCTCGTCCACATGATCTTCGATTACGCGAGGATCGTCGTCGTCGTCCGCGAGGAGCGGCGGGTTCTCCGCGCCCTGGGAGCGGCCCTCGGCTTCATCGGCAAGCGCTTCTTCCGGGCCTGGTTCCTCTACCTGCTGATCACGGCGGGGTTCATCGCGGGAACCGCCCTCTACCTTTTCGGCCGGCAGGTCATGCCCGACACCGGCCTTTTCTGGCTCGGGCTGTTCCTCGTCTGGGAACAAGCCTTCATCTTTTTCCGGCTGTGGACGAAGATGACCTATTTCGCCGCCCAAGCGGATTACTACGGTTCCAGGAGATTCTGACCCTCATGAAAATCACGTTTCTCGGCGCGGCCCGCCAGGTGACGGGCTCCTGCACGTACCTCGAAGCCTCCGGCCTGAAGATCCTCGTCGACTGCGGCCTCTATCAGGAGCGCCCGTTCCTCGAGCGCAACTGGAAGCCGCTCCCCGTACCTCCGGAGACGCTCGACCTCGTCCTCCTGACCCACGCCCATCTGGACCATTCCGGCCTCCTCCCCAAGGCCGTTCACGACGGCTTCGCCGGGACCATTTTGACGACCGCCGCCACGGCCGATCTCCTGTCCATCGCCCTCATGGATTCGGCCAGGATCCAGGAAGAAGACGCGGCCTTCAAGGCCAAGCGCCACAAGAAGGAAGGGCGGCTCGGCGCCCACCCCGAGGAACCGCTCTACACGGTCGAGGACGTCCAGCGGACCATGCCGCTTGTCGAGGAAATCCCCATCGACGAAGAGATCGAGCTCACCGACGGCCTCTCCGTGACCTACAGGGAGGCGGGCCACATCCTCGGCTCGGCCATGCTCGAGGTGACCGGCCGGGAAAACGGCGAGCCACGGACCCTCGTCTTCTCCGGCGACATCGGCCAGTGGGATAAGCCGTTCGTCCGCGATCCCCACGTCTTCGAGAAGGCCGATTACATCGTGATGGAATCCACCTACGCGGACCGCGACCACGAGGATCCCGGCTCGGTGGAGGAGATCCTGCGCAAGACGATCATCGAGACCGCCGCGGCCGGCGGGAACATCGTCATTCCCACGTTCGCCATCGAGCGGGCCCAGGAGCTCATGTACCATCTCAGCCGCATGGCCCGGGGGAAGGTCATTCCTCCTCTGCCCATCTTCCTCGACAGCCCCATGGCGCGCCAGGTGACAGAGGCCTTCCGGCGGCACGCCGACGACCTCGACGACGAAGCCCGGGACCTGCTTTCCAACGGCGAGAGCCCCTTCGACTTTCCCGGGCTGGTTATCGTCCAGAGCCCCGAGGAGTCCAAGGCCATCAACTCGCTCCGGGGATCGGCCATCATCATGGCCGGCTCCGGCATGTGCACGGGCGGCCGGATCAAGCACCATCTCCTCTACAATATCACCCGGCCTGAATCGACCATCCTCTTCGTCGGCTTCCAGGCCCGGGATACGCTCGGCCGGCAGATTCTCGAGAAGCAGCCCCAGGTCCGGATCCTCGGCCAGGCGCTGCCCGTCCGGGCCCGCGTCGCCCACATCAACGGCTTTTCCGCCCACGCCGACAAGAAGGCCCTGGCGCGCTGGCTCGACGCGCTGCGGACGCCGCCCCGCCGGCTGTTCGTCAACCACGGCGACGCGGACGTGACCGTCCGTTTCGCCGAGAGGATCGGGCGGGAGAGGGGCTGGGCGGCCGAGGCCCCCGACTATCTCGACTCGCGCACGCTCGACTAGAGCCCGGGCTCGGGGAGCGCGCCGAAGCCCTGGGAGCGGGCGTATCCGGCCATGATCTTTTCGAGGTCCTTCCGCGCCCCTTCTGGGAGCGGGGAAAGGGGCGGCTGGCCGAGCCGCTTTTCGACCTCCTTGTGGGCCTTGTCAAGAGCGGTCGTCCGTCCGGCCATGACCCAGGCCTCATAGGGGTCCCTGTCCATCAGCTTCGGGAGGATGTGCTCCTTCCTGTACCAGCGCCGCGTATGGGGATGTGACAGGAACTGGAAATCCGGCTTGAAGCCCTCGAACTTGTCCAGGGCGATGGGCTCCTCGCGCTGGGCGACGCCGGCGACGAGGCGATAGGCCATGCCGCAGATCTCGTCGTCGATGACCAGTTTCTCCAGGCTCTGGCAGCTCTCGAAATCGAGCATGCCGGGGCCGGAAATGACGTTGATGCCGGAGAGCGCCGCCAGGACGGCGCCCATGGCCGTCTCGATGCCGCTCTGGGCGTCGTTGACCTTGGCGTCGCTCAGGGCCATGTAGGCGTGCGTGGGGAGCTTGAGGCGCTTGCCGATCTGGGCGTAAGCCGAGTCGATCATCATGGTCTCGACGGCCCCCATGGGCGTCGTGCCCTTCCTCATGTCGAAACTCGAGGGCGAGCCGCCGAAGATGACCGGCGCGCCCCGCCGGGCCAGCTGGCAGATGACGAGGCCGGCGAGATTCTCGGCCACGTGCTGGACGAGGGTGCCGGTGATCGTCGCCAGGGACGTCGCCCCGGTCATGCCCATCGAAATGAGCTCGGACGGGATGCCGGCCCGGGCGGCGTCGATCAGGCTCTGGGTCGTCAGATTGCTCCATTTGAGGGGAGGGGAGGGGCAGGCGTCGAAGATGGCCAGGGGCTTGCGGCGGAGCTCGGCCTCGCCGCCGCGAACGGCCGCCAGCATGTCCTTCATCGGCCGGAAACCTTCGACGCGGAACGTCCCCGTGACGAACGGCTTGGCCGAATGGAGGAGGCCCAGATACAGCCGGTAGGCGTCGGCGATCGCGGCCGGGACATCCGCGCTGACCAGTCCCGTGCTCTGGAAGTGGATGTGCTCGAGCGTCTCCACCAGCCGGTAAAAATCGACGAGGTCACGGGTCCCGGCCTTTCTCTCCTCCTGGGCCCCGTGGTCGAGGAGGGAGACGGCGGCCGAGCCCGGGTTGAAATGGATCTCGTCGCCGCCGACGAGATAGGCCTTTTCCCCGCTCCGGTCGTACATGGTGATCGAATGCGGCGTGGAGACCAGGCATTCCCGGACGAGGCTCCTCCCGATGCGGACCCTCTGCGTCGCGCCGTCCACCGCCGCCCCGGCCTCGCCGAGGAGCCTCAGGGCCTCCCGGTTCTCGACGAAGACGCCCTCTTTCTCGAGAAGGGTGAGCCCCTCGTCGACGATCTTGTCCGCCAGCTCCGGGCTCAGGAACTCGATTTTCGGCCTGCGTGTCTCGATCATCGCCGTCCTCCTAGGCCCGCCGCGAGGCCAGGTCCTTCGCCAGCTTGACCGCGGCCACCGCGTTCTCGGCGTAGCCGTCGGCCCCGGCTTCCTCGGCCCATTTCCGGCTGGCCGGGGCCCCGCCGACGAGGACCGTGTACTTGTCCCTGAGGTTCCTTTCCCTGAGCAGGGCGACGAGCCGCTTCTGGTTGACCATCGTCGTCGTCAGCAGTGCGGACACGCAAATGAAGTCCGCGCCGACGGCCTCGGCCTTGTCGATGAACCTTTCCAGCTTGACGTCGGCGCCGAGATCGTGGACCTCGAAGCCGCCGGCTTGGAGCATGGCCGCCACGAGGTTCTTGCCGATGTCGTGAATGTCCCCCTCGATCGTGCCGATGACCACCTTGCCGCACGTAGCGGCCCGGACGCCGGATTGCCTCAAGCCGGGCTCGAGAGCGGCCATGGCCGCCTTCATGGCCTCGGCGCTCGCGATCAGCTCGGGCAGGAAGTATTCCCCGGCCTCCCACAGCTCGCCGACCTTCTGGATGCCGGGGACATAGCCCTTTTCGACGACTTCGGGCAGAGCCAGGCCCGCCCGGACGGCCTCGCCGGCCAGCCGGCCCGCCTTGGCGCCGTCGCCCTCGACGATCGCCTGCTTCATGTCCGCGTACAGCCCGTCTTTGTTCATGCTCTTCTCCTGCTCCCCGGAATCAATTCCGCCATGGCCTTGATGAACGCCGGGCTCGTGCCGCAGCAGCCGCCGACGATGCCGGCGCCGGCCCGGATGAGCCCCGGAACGAAACGAACATAATCCGCGAGGCTCTGGGAATAGACGACCCGGCCGTCTTCCCCGACCGCGGGCTGGCCCGCGTTGGCCTGGGCGATGAGCGGCAGCCCCGTCTCCCCGCGCATGGCCGCCACGAGCCCAACCATCTGCTCGCTGTTGAGGCTGCAATTGGCCCCGACGGCCGAAGCGCCTTCCTTCTCGAGCTCCTTCAGGGCGCGGGCCACGGAGTCGCCCATCAGGGTGAAATAGCCCCTGGGGACGGCGTTGAAGGTCATGGTGACGAAGACCGGCAGGGACGTCAGGCGGGCGCCCCGGAGGGCGCAGAGGGCCTCGCGCAGGTCGTATTGCGTCTCGATGATGAGGACGTCGGCCCCGCCCTCGGCCAGGGCCGAGGACTGCGCGGCGAAGGCGGACTCGAACTCGGCCTCCGTGAACTCTCCCTGCGGCTTGAGGAACTTGCCCGTCGGCCCGATGCTCCCCGCCACCCAGGTGCCCGGCGGCGCGGCCTCGCGGGCCAGCCGGGCGGCGGCCCTGTTGAGCTCGGCCGCCCGGGCCTCGAGGCCGTGGCTGGCGAGTTTTATCCGGCTGCCGCCGAAGCTGTTCGTGGACACGGCGTCGGCGCCGGCCTCGAAATAAGCCCTGTGGATGGACTTGACGTCGTCGGGCCTGAGAACGTTCCAGGCCTCGGGACATTCTCCCAGGGACATGCCGAGGGCCATCAGTTCGGTTCCCAGGCCGCCGTCCAGCAGGACGGTCCGCTGTCTCGCGAGATCAAGAAGGGCGGGCCTCATCTTTCTCCTCCTTCAAAGCGTCCGAACTCCAGCGCGCCGACGAACTCGTCCTGGAAATCCGGGCGGGCGGCCAGGGAGACATGGGCGATTGTCCCGGCCAGCGCCTCGGCTTCGGCCCGCGCCGGGGCCGAAAGGAGAAGCTTGCGGGCCCCGGCCAACGACGCATTCCCGACGAAAGCGATCTTTTCCTCCGGCACCGCGGGCAGGAGTCCCAGGGCCTGGGCGTTTCGGATATCGAGTGAGCTGCCGAAGGCGCCGGCGACGTAGACCATATCTAAATCCTTCAGGGACATCCGCTGTTCTCGCAGCATCAGGCGGATGCCGGAGCGGACGGCGCCCACGGCCAGCTGGACCTCGCGGATATCGTTTTGCGTCAGGCTCAGCCTGTCGCCGAGCCGGATCTTCTTCTCCGGACCGGCGATCTTGCCGTCCCGGCCGACGAGGCCGCGGGCCAGGCCGACGGCCACGGCATCGACGAGGCCGGTGCCGCAGACGCCCAGGGGCGCGCCGCCGCCGATCGTTTCCAAGCGGAAGCCGCCGTCCCGCCACTCAGCCCGGTGAACGGCCCCCTCGACGGCCAGCATGCCGCAGCTGATGGTCATGCCCTCGAAGGCCGGGCCGGCGGCCGTGGAGCTGGCGATGAACTGCGAGCCCTTCTTGAGGACGATCTCGCCGTTGGTGCCGATGTCGACGAACAGGACGTTCCCCGGCTTTCCGGCCAGAGAGCAGGCGGCCAGGCCGGCCGTGATGTCGCCGCCGACGAAGCTCTTGATATTGGGGACGATGAAGGCTCTGGCCGCGGCGTTGAGCTCGAGGCCGACTTCGGAGGCGGGAAAGGGAGGCACGGCGGCGAAGACGGCGTTGAAGGGCGCCAGCGCCAAGCTGTCCACGCTGACGCCGCAGAGGAAATGGTTCATGGCAGTGTTGCCGGCCACGACGGCCTCATAGATGTTTTCCCTCGGGACTCCGGCGGCCGCCGAGAGCTCGCCGGCGAGGTCGTTGATGAGGTGGTCGATCGATTTCCTCAGACGCTTGAGATTGTCCGTGTTCTGGAAGGCGAAGGCGATCCTGGAGACGACGTCGGAGCCGTAGGACGCCTGGCTGTTGAGCGCCGAAGCCCGGCCGGCGCTCCGCCCCGTGACGAGATCGACGAGCTCGACGACGACCGTGCTCGTGCCGATATCGACGGCCAGCCCGAAGGCCCGGCCCGACGTATCGCCCGTCTCGACGGCCAGGACCTCGCGCTCGCCCCAGAGCACGGCCGTCACCGTCAGGGGGAGGGCCGAGTCGAGATTCTCGAGGCTCCTCAAAACGGGCAGGGACAGGCTGAGTCCGGGGGTGCCGAGGGCCGCTCCCAGGACCTCCGTCACGGCGGCCGGGGCGGAGAGCGGGGGCTTTTCCAGGCTCAGGGCCAGCTTCTTGACCTGGGGGTCGACGGCCATCGGGAGCGATGGCCCCGTTTCGAGCACCGGGATCCTGCCCAGGCGGGCTTCCGGCGGGACCTCGACGGTCAAGCCGCCCCGAATGGGGAAGCGGCAGGCCAGCCGGTAATCCGGAGGGAGGCCGCGCTTGTCCAGGACGGCCTTCTCGGACTCGTCGAGAAGGGGAAGAAGACCGACCCGGATGCGGACGGCGCACTTGCCGCAGACGCCGCGCCGATGGCAATAAAGGCTGATGGGGATCCCGGCCCGGGCCAGCGCTTCGGCCAGATTCTCACCGGCCCGGACGCGGACCTTGGTCCCTTCCGGAAGGATCTCGAGCATGTGCGTGACGTCCGTCATGTCCCTATGGCCGGCCGAAGCCGACTCTCATTTTAAACCAAACGCCCCCTGTTGCCTATCTTTTTTCGGAAGCGTGGCCGCCCTCGGGCGCGCGGCGCTTCCTCCAGAAGAAATAGGCGGGCAGGCCGGCCCCGAGCAGGGCCAGGCCGGCGGCGGATTTCAGGGGCTGGGAGACGAGCATGCCGGTAAAGATCGCCAGGCATATTACTATGAATATTATCGGAATTATAGGGTATCCCCACGTCCGGTACGGCCGGGCCCGTCCGGGCAGCCGGCGGCGGAGGACGATGACGGCCAGGCCCGTCGCCGCGAAAAAGAGAAGGAGGGCGAAGACCATGTATTCGTACAGACCCTGGTACGTTCCCGACAGGCAGAGGACGGACGACCAGGCCGCCTGTCCCCATAACGCCCGGGCCGGCACCCGCTGCGTGCGGCTGAGATGCCCCATGCCCCTGAAGAAGCAGCCGTCCCTGGACATGGCGTAATAAACCCTCGGCCCGAAAAGGATACTGGCGTTCAGGCACCCGAAGCCCGAAATCATGACCACGGCCGCTATGGCTTTCCCGGCCCCGGCGCCGAAGAGCGCGGCCGTGGCCAGCTCTCCGATCCTCGTGACGCCCATCATCCGTTCGATAGGCAGGGCCAGGAGATAGACAAGATTGACCGATACGTACAGGACGGTGACCCCCAGGACGCCCAGGGCCAGCCCCCGCGGGATATTCCTCCCGGGATCGCGGATCTCCTCGGCCGTGCAGTTGACCGAGTACCAGCCGTCGTACGTCCAGAAAACGGCGACCAGGGCCAGCCCGAGGGGCTTCAAGACGTCGGGAAAACCCGGCGCTCCGGCAAACGGGTGAACGAAGTTCGATGCCCCGGCCTTTGTCCCGAAAAAGAGTCCCAGGACGACCAGGGCCGCGACCGCCAGGATGCGGAAGACCGTCATCCCATTCTGGACGGCGACCCCGGTCCGGATGCCGCGCGAGTTGACCAGCGTCAGGACGACGATCGCCGCGACCGCGACCAGCTGTCCGGCCGCCAGGCTGTAATGAAATCCCGGGGCGGAAAAGCTGAAGATCTCCCGACCCATGGCCAGCGACGGCACGAACGAGCCGAAGTATTCGGCGAAACCGACGGCCAGGGCCGCCAGCCCGCCGCACATGATGAAAGCGAAAAAGCCCCAGCCGAAGAGAAAGGCGGCGCCCGCGCCATATGCCTCCCGAAGATAGACGTATTGCCCCCCCGCTTCCGGGAACATCGCGCCGAGCTCGCCGAACGACAGCGCGCCGCATAGGCTGATCAGCCCGCCGGCCAGCCAGACGGCCAGCAGCAGGCCGGGGGAGGGGAGACGTCCGGCGACAAGGCCGGGCGTCAAGAAAATCCCGCCGCCGACAACGGCCCCGACCACGAGGAAGGCGGTGTCCGTCAGGTTCAGCCGCCTGACGAACCGCGGTTCGGATTGTTCTGCTTCTGGCGACGACATGGCCTTCCCTTGTTTATCGAGCCCCATTTTACGGGATATGGACCCGAAAGATGAGAGAAATTTTATTTTTCCCCCTCTCCCCGGGTTCCCCGGGAACAGCGCCCCTCGGGACAGCGGTTGTATCTTATTTGTTATCAACGAGTTACAAATGTTCCTCTCGATCGCTTATTTATATCGATCCCTTTGCTTAGTTAATGCCGGGATGTCTATCCAGCGACCCGGCATCGCTCCATTTTATCCAGCCGCAAGAATGTTCATTATAGTCCGCCGGTGTTTTTTCGGGGCATGATTCGCCGCGCCATCATATTTCCTCAGCCGTCTATTCGAGCGATCGCCGGCTTATTTTGAAGAGCCCGCGGGGCTTTTCTCCGCGTGTCCGCGAGCGACGCAATCTCCATGTCCTCTCCATCGGCAGCCTGGGATCCTTCGCCCCACAGCCAGCCTTCGGACCTCCGGCAATTGCGATGTTATGCTCTTACCCTCCACGCCACGGCGCGCTTCTCGTCGGGCGGGGGAGTCTGAGGCCCTCGCCCCGCTACCATCCTTTCCGTTTCTTTGATTTCAGCCTTTCCTTTCGTCTATCCAATCATCGGCTCATCCTGTTTTGGTTAATGCGTCACATCCAGGTTGTTGATAATCGTCACTCATGGATTCATTGTCCCCGCGCGGTCCTCGTCGATCCGCTTTTCCTTCGCCCTTTTCCTGCGCCGTCCCCGCCCCCTCTCCGGCCTCGTCGATGGACACCCCCGTCGAGTGGTTCCTATCGTCCCCACGGCTCGTCTGCCGACTTATTTATGTCTTTATATTCAATACTTTACCTAAATTGTCGGCGTGCCGACATTGCTCATAATATTCCAGAGAATTTGCTTGCATTCGGTCGGTTCTTTGAATATAACTAGGAGAAAGAGGTAATCCATTGACTAGGGAGAGAGGCCGTTGATCATCGCCATCACAAATCAGAAAGGCGGAGTGGGGAAGACCACGACATCGATTAACATATCCGCGGCCCTGGCCTTGATGGGAAAGAAAGTCCTTCTCATCGATATGGACCCGCAGGCCCATAGCACGATCTCCACCGTGGCCGATCCTTCGAGCTACGAAAAATCCCTCTATGACGTCCTGATGAACAAGCACGAGAAGATGGAAAACATCATCGTCCGTTCGACAATTCCCGGTTTGGACGCGGCCATAGCCAAAATCTCCATGGCCAAGCTCGAATCCTCCCTGATAGGCGAGATCGACGGCCATTTCCGCCTCAAGGACGCCCTCGAACCCATCAAGCACAAATACCAATTCATCTTCATCGACACGCCTCCCACCCTGGGATTGATCACGCTGAACGCTTTCGTCGCCGCCGGGGCCGTTCTGATCCCGATGCAATCCTCGTATCTCGCCCTGGAGGGCACGGACGACCTACTCGAAACCATCGAAAAGGTCCGCCGGATCGCCAACCCCGGGCTGAAGGTACTTGGCGTCGTGATCACGCTCTACGACAAGCGGACGAACCTCGCCCGGGACGTGGTCGACCGGATCCGCCGCGTCTTTGGAAAGAAGCTTTTCAACACCTTCATATCCAAGAGCATCAAGCTCGAAGAGAGCCCGGCCTATAAAGAATCCATTTTCACCTATGCGCCCGATTCCATCGGAGCGGAGCAATACAGGAAAGTCGCCGAGGAGATATTGGAACGTGCAAAAAACTAAACGATCCGGTCTTCCCGAAACAGTGGGCATGAGGCACGACGGCCATTTCGTCGATATGATCTCGACACGGTCCCTGGGCCCCCGCATCCGCATGATTCCGTTGGCACAGCTCGACCCGAATCCCCACCAGGCCCGGAGCGAGCTCGGCAACATCCCGGAGCTCATGGAATCCATCAAGAGCAAGGGCGTGCTCGAGCCCATTCTGGTCCGCTCCAAGGGCAACCGGTTCGAGATCATCGCCGGCGAGCGGCGCTTCATGGCCTGCAAGAATATCGGCCTCAAGGAATTGCCCTGCATCGAGATGGATGTCGAGGAAAACGAGGCCATGGAGATCGCCCTGATCGAGAACCTGCAGAGGAAGGATCTCGATCTTTTCGAAGAAGCCGACGGCCTGAAGTCTCTTATCGACCTTTATTCATACAACCATCAGCAGGTCTCCGAAAAAATCGGCAAGGCCCGCTCGACCATCACCGAAATCCTGTCCATCACGCACATCCCGGAGGAGGTCCGCAGCATCATCAAGAGCTCCGGCGCCTTCAGCCGCGGCACGATCATCGAAATCGCCAAGCAGAAAACCGAAGACGACATGCTCAAGTTGGTCAAGGAGATCGCCGAGCGCCACCTGACACGCGAGGATACGCGCGATCTTTCGAAATACCTCAAGGGAAAGACCAAGAAGATCAAATATTACGTCTACAATTACGTTCCAGACGACACGGACAGATTCCGGATAAGGCTTGAGTTCAAGAAGCAATCCGTCTCCAAGAGCGAGATCATCGAAGTCCTCGAAGACGTCATCCGCAGACTTAAAGAAAAAGAGCAATAATCGCTCGACTCCCACCGCAAGTCTCTTGAATCGGTCCTTGAATCAAGAACGGGCGGGGGCCTTTGTCTCCGTGCAATTTATTGAAAATAAATAAATTGAGGGGATTGGCGATGTCTAGTGTGGAGGCTCGAGAAGAGCTGTTCCTGGCTCTCTGGCGTTGCCCCATATTAGTTGACATAATAACTGTTATGCGACACACTTGGAGGGCCAATTGCATTTCCTTTTAATTCATTTGTTTACATTTTTTCACAGCCTGTGCATATCCCCGCTGCCCATTTTCGGTGCAATTGTGGATATTTAGCGAGGTTTCCCGCTTTTTCCCTTATTCTCCGCGATCTCGGCGCCTCTAATCTTCCCCTACATCATCTATTATTCCTTTTTCCCCATGCTTATCTTATTCTTCGACCTCAGACCCTTATCTACCATCTATCGCATGAATCCGGCACAGCCGGTCGGCAGTCCTGGCTCTATGGACAGCTTGCCTTGATCCGGCCTCAGCTTGCCTGAGCCGTATTTAATTTTATTTCTTGACTTTTCCCGGCGATATCTTAAAATCATTCTTTATTCTCTTCGGGGGTGATTCGGGAACCTAAAATGGATCAGATCAAGGCCTTTACCATTCCTCACAGGATCGTTCCGGCCGTCAGGCGCGCCGATCTTTTCAATCGCATCCGCTCCGAACACGAGCGCGGCGCGCTCTCAAACGAAATATTCAATAACTACTCCAGGATCTTCGACTGTCCGCCGCCGACGGGCTTCGCGCCCCGTTCTTTGATCGTGGGCGCCGTCGCCCACCCGAGGTCGCGCCTCCCGTTCATCTTGCGGAACCGCCGCTTTTTCCTGCGCGTTTCTCCATCTTATATCCGCTATTGGAATATCACCCGCCGGGTCGAGCAGGATCTGAACATGCTGCTCAATCCCTCGGGCTTTCAAGCGCAATTCGCCCGCGTGCCGCAGAAAACCCTGGCCGTCCTGAGCGGTCTCGCTCTCTACGGCCGGAACAACCTGGCGTACGTCCCCGGCCTCGGCAGCTACCACATGCTCGTCAGCTATTATTCGGACCGCCCGGCCGCGCCGGACGGCTCCTGGAACAGGCCCCGCCAGATGGACCGCTGCCGCCAGTGCCAGGCCTGTCTCAAGGCCTGCCCGACAGGCGCCATCCGCTCCAAGGCCTTTCCCATCCGCCAGGACCTCTGCCTGACCTTTTACGCGGGCTACAGCGGCCCCCAAGAGCTTCCGTCATGGCTCGACCCGGCCCTGGTCGAGGCGCTGGTCGGCTGCGAGGTTTGCCAGGCCGTCTGCCCTCAAAACCGCGCTTTTCGCTCCCTCGAAGCCGAGGAAGAAGGCTTTTCGGCGGAGGAAACCGAGATCCTGCTGGCCAACAGAACTCCGGAGAACGTTCCTCCCACGCTCAGGGCCAAACTCGAGCGCCTCGGGCTCTCCGAGTTTTTCGGCGAGCGCGAATGCCTGCAGATGATGGCTTCGAGGCTGGCGATCTTCATCCCCCGGGTCGAAAGCGGCGCCATCCCGTCCGAGGAGATCGTCTCGAGCCGTCCTTCCCGTGCCTGATTCGCCGGGGGAGGCCCCTCCCCCGCGTTTCCTATGCGTGGCCCCGGGGATCCGTCGTCAACCTGATTTTCGCCCGCCCCCCGGGCCCGCCGGGAGCCGGGAAGTGCACGCTTATCTTGTTGATAATAAATTCATTACCTTCCAAGTCACGGTATAAATTCCGACCGTTCCCATGACCTGAAATCCCGTTTCCCAGGGCTAATGAATATTTTCTATATTGTTGATTATTAAGGTGTTATCGTTACCGGTGCGCCCTAATTCAATGGCTGTGGATATTCTCGGCGCCAGCCGGGACATGCGTTCCTCGGGGGACCCCTGCGTCTGTTTCTCTGCTCTGGGATCGCCCCCTTCCCTATCGGCGCTGATATTCCGGCAGCCTCCGCCGCCACACAGCCCTTTTTCGGCCCCTGGCGCCCGTTTCCGGGCAAAAAAAAGGGCCGGACGGCTGCTTCACCGTCCGGCCCTTGAGATGCTCTCTGAAGCCCTCTACATGCCCTTGGTCATCTGGTTGAGGAAGTCCTGGTTGGTCTTGGTCTTGCCGAGCTTGTCGATGAGGAGCTCGACGGCCTCGACCTCGTTCATCTGGCTGAGGACCTTGCGCAGGACCCAGATCCTGTTGAGGTCGGCCTCCTCGATCAGCAGCTCTTCCTTCCGGGTTCCGGACCGGCTGATGTCGATGGCCGGGAAAACCCTCTTGTCGACCAGGCGCCGATCGAGGTTGATCTCCATGTTGCCCGTGCCCTTGAACTCCTCGAAGATGACCTCGTCCATCCGGCTTCCTGTATCGACCAGGGCGGTCGCCAGGATGGTCAGGCTGCCGCCCTCCTCGATCTTGCGGGCCGAGCCGAAGAACTTCTTCGGCTTGTGCAGGGCGTTGGCGTCGATGCCGCCCGACAGGACCTTGCCTGACGGGGGGACGATGGCGTTGTGCGCCCTCGCCAGCCGGGTGATAGAGTCGAGCAGGATGACGACATCGCGCTTGATCTCGACCAGCCTTTTGGCCTTCTCCAGGACGACGTTGGCGACCTGGGCGTTGCGGGTCGGCGGCTCGTCGAAGGTCGAGGCCACGACCTCGCCACTGACGCTCCTCTTGAAGTCCGTCACCTCTTCGGGACGCTCGGCGATGAGGAGGACGATCAGGAAGATCTCGGGATGGTTCTTTTCGATGGACTTGGCGATCGTCTTGAGGATGGTCGTCTTGCCAGCCCGGGGCGGCGAAACGATCAGGCCGCGCTGGCCCTTGCCGATGGGCGTCAGCAGCTCCATGACCCGGGCGTTCATGTTCTTCGGGTTGCCGTCCTGGAGTTTGATCATCTCGAACGGATAGAGGGGCGTCAGGCTTTCGAAGTTGACGTTCCGCCGCTCCTCGATGATGACGTCGGGATGCATGAAGTTGACGGCTTCGATCTTGATCAGGGCGAAGTACTTCTCGCCGTTCTTGGGGGCCCGGACGTGGCCCGAGATCGTGTCGCCGGTCCGCAGCTGGAACTTCCGGATCTGGGAGGGCGAAACGTAAATATCGT
>Ga0315282_10007953_pt1 | contig 17285 bp, 12 predicted proteins | sample YL17G07_20_MG_FD_203693 | JGI IMG/M metagenome (GOLD analysis project Ga0315282, IMG submission 203693) | Sediment microbial communities from Yellowstone Lake, YNP, Wyoming, USA - YL17G07_20 | ecosystem: Environmental > Aquatic > Freshwater > Lake > Sediment | place: USA: Wyoming | collected... | reverse complement strand
CAAACTCAAGACGCTCTCCGGACTTTCGCCGGACGAGCAGGACCGCTACCTTAACCGCCTTTACGACCATCCCCTCTACCTCATCCGCCAGACCATCCTGCTCCTGAAAAGCGTGGCCTGCTTGAGTTACCTGGCTGACGACCGGGTGCGCGAGGCCCTGGGCATGATGCGGCCGCGAAATTTGCCGATTGGTCCGGCGGTGCTTACGAAGGAGGGATCGCGATGATCGTGGAAGGGCTCCAAGCGACGAGCGAGCTGCGGGACGAGGCCGACTTTGTGGTGGTCGGGTCCGGCGCGTCCGGGGCGACCGCGGCCAAGGTGCTGAGCGAAGCCGGGCGCGAGGTGATCATCCTGGAAGAGGGAGAGTATTACCGCACCAAGGACTTCACCGAGCTGGTTTTCCCCACCATGCAGAACCTGTTCCGCGACCTGGGCACGGTCGCGGCCATGGGCAAGGTGGTGATCCCGATCATCCAGGGCTGCTGCGTGGGCGGCAGCACCACCATCAACGGCGCCATCATCTGGCGCTTGCCCGATGACGTCTATGAGCTGTGGTCGGACCGGTTCGGCATCGGCGAGGCGCTGCCGAAAAAGGAACTCGATCATTGCTTCGACGCCATCGAGCGCGACCTCAATGTGCATCCGGTCTTGCCCGAGGTGATGGGCCGGAATAATGCCGCCGCGGCCCGGGGCTGCGAAAAACTCGGGCTCAAGTACCGGGTGATCCCGCGCAACGAGAAGGGCTGCCGCGGCACCGGCCGCTGCCTGGTGGGCTGCCCCAACTCGGCCAAGCTGAGCATGGAGCTGTCTTACATCCCGGATGCGCTCAAAGCCGGCGCCCGGCTTTACACTTCGGCGCGCGCGGAGCGGATCGAACTGAAGCAAGGGCGGGCCGAAGGCGTGAGCGCGCGGCTCTGCGATCATCGCACCGGACAAGGGAGGTTCAACCTGTCCGTGCGCGCGCGCAAGGGCGTGGTGCTGGCGGCGAGCGCGGTCCAGACGCCGAACCTGCTCCGCCGGAGCGGGATCGGGGTTTCCTCCGGCCATTTGGGCGAGCACTTCCAGGCCCATCCCGGCACCGGGATTGGAGGATTGTTCGACCACGAGGTCCGCCTGTGGGAAGGCGCGACCCAGGGCTGGGACTCGACCCACTTCCGCCTCTCCGACCGGATCAAGTTCGAGGCCCTGGGCCTGCAACCCGAGCTGGCCGCGGTGCGAGTGCCGGGAGTGGGCCGGGAATTTTTGCGGAACCTCGAGGATTATGAGCGGTTGGCGGTCGTGGCCGTGGCGCTGTGGAGCGAAGCCGAGGGCCGGGTGCGTCCGAGCGGCCGGCGCGCCAGCATCTCGTTCAACCTGCATCCGAACGACCTGGTGCACTTGAAGCGAGGCATCAAGGCCCTGGCCGAAATCATGGTGGCGGCCGGAGCCACGGCCATTTACCCCAGCGTGCACGGCTTGCCCAGCCGGATCAGCAAGGATGAGCTGCATCTCCTGGAGCAACTTCCGCTGGACCCGCGCGCCTACGGCAGCTTCGTCATCACCCACATGTTCGGCACCACCCGCATGGCGCCCGACCCCGGCCGGGGCGTGGTCGGCCTGGACTTCCAGTGTCACGACGCCAAGGGCGTTTACGTGGTGGACTCGGGCGTGTTCCCCACCAACCTCGGCACCAACCCCCAGCACGCGATCATGGCGGTGGCCATGCTGGCGGCGCGCCGGATCGCGGCCGAGGCGTGACCTCGGGAGCAAGGAACTTCTTCTGCAACCCTGGCGGTTGTCTTGCCTTTTCCCAGGCTTGGTGTTAAATAGAAGTCATGCCTGAACTCGGGCAGATGCTGCTCCAGGACGGGGTGATCTCGCGGACCCAGCTCGACGAGGCGGTCAAGACCCAGGTCATTTTCGGCGGCCGGCTGGGCACCAACCTGATCGAACTGGGTTACCTGGACGAGCAGACCCTGACCAAGTACCTGGTCAAGAGGCACAACGTGCCCACGGTGGACTGGCAGTCCATCAACCGGATCAAGCCCGGCCTGCTGAAATTGTTCTCCAAGAAGCTGGCCCAGAAATACGAAGCCTTCCCGGTCAAGCTGGACGGCAACAAGCTGTGGGTGGTGATGGCCGACCCGGCGCACCTGGGCGCGATCAGCGAGATGAGCTTTGCCACCGGCAAGGCGATCAGGCCCCTGGTTTTGCCCGAGGTCAGAATCTTTGACCTGCTCCAGCGCTTCTACCAGATCGGCCGCGAACTCCGCTACATCAACGCGGCCATGATGTATAAGGAAAAAGAGCCTCCGAAAAAGGGGGAGACCAAGGCCCAGATCGGGCGGATCCAGGTCGCACGGCAGGATCAGCTCAAAGAAAAAATTCAAGCCGGCGCCACCGACGACCTCCAGAGCGAAGAAGAATTCGAAAAGATGGCCACCCGCATGGCCGGCCGGAGCGAGGCCGAGGGTGCTCCGCCTCCAACTGAAACCGCGCCGCCAACTCCCGCGGAGGCGACCCTGCCGCCGCCGGCGGAAGAAATCACCTTGCCCCCTGCCCCTCCGCCCGTTGCGGTCGAGCCGGCTTTGCCGACCAAGCCCGGCGCGCCGGCGTCCGCCGGCCGGCCCGCACCGCGACTTGGGCCGCAGCCTTTCAAGGAAGCGGCCCAGGCCCTTTATGCAGTTTTGATGAAGAACGGCGCGGACCAGTACGTGCCCAAGGCCACCTTGCAGGAATTCCTGAAAATTTTTGTGCAGAGCCAGCTTCAGGCCCGCGTGCTCAGCCTGACCCATCTCGCCAACTGGCTGATCATGGAATCGGACACTCCGGTCGAGTGGCTGGAACAAACCCTGGGGCAGTTCCGGGCCCTGGAGAGCCGCCTGGACATCGCGATTTACCTGCCCGGAGAAAAACTGCCGGAACTGCCCAAGGAAGCGCCGCCTCCAGCGCCGGCCCCGCCTCCGCCGCCGGCCGAAGCGCCGGCTGCAGCCGAGGAAGAAGCGGTGGAGGAGTTGGTCGAGGTCTCGGACGAGCTGACCGCGGAAGAGGCGGCCGCGGAGGTCGGGCTGGCGGCGCCGGTGGTTGAGGAGGAGGTCGAGGAAGAGGAAGAGATCGAACAATTGACCCTGGCCCAGGCCCAGCAGAAGCTGATGGCCGAGGTGCAGGACCGGACGGATATTTCCCGGATCGTGCTCGGCTTTGCCCGCGGCTTCTTCTTCCGTTCCCTGCTTTTCACCGTTCGCAGCGGGACCTTGTTTGGCTGGGACGGCCGGGGGGGAACTCTCAACCAGAAGTTGGCTGAAAGCATTACGCTCGCTCTAACCGATCCTTCGATGTTCAAGACCGTGAACGACCTCAAATGCCACTACCTGGGCCCGATCCTGAGCACTCCGACCAATACCGCGTTCCTGGAAAAAATGGGCGGCGAAAAGCCCAACAACGCCTTCCTGATTCCGATCCTGGTCAACGAAAAGGTAATCTACCTGCTGTATGGCGATAACGGCGCGGGCCGGAACGTGCCGTTCGACATCGGCGAGCTCCTGATCCTGGCCCAGAAGATTCCGCCGGCCCTGGACCAGTTGATCCGGCGCAAGAAACAGCAACACCTGGAGGCCGCCTAGGCGCATGCACCCGATCCTGTTTTCCATCCCGATCCACGAACATTTCCTGCACAGTTACGGTCCGCTCCTGATCGGGCTGGCGCTGGCCGGGTTCGCTGTGCTCTATTACCTGAGCCGGCGCCAGGACCCGGAGCCTCACTTTCAGCTCCGCGAGGACGGTCCGGTGATCCTGATTACCGCGGCGATCGGAGCCGGCCTGCTTTACTACGCGCTGACCTATCAGGGCGGCGACTTCGACTTCCACATCTACACCTACGGCCCGATCATGGCGCTGGCCTTCCTGGCCGCGTTTGGCCTGGTCAGCCACCTGGTCCGGGTGAAGGGAGAAGACCTGGAGTTTTACACCGACCTGTTTCTGTGGCTGATCGTGGTGGGGGTGGCCGGCGCCAAGGCGCTCTACATCATCACCGACTGGCGCGATTTCCTGGAGCGGCCCCTGGACCTGCTCAACTGCCGCAAGGGCGGCCTGGTCTGGTACGGCGGCGTGCTGGCGAACTTTATCTTTATTTACTTTTACGCCCGGCGCAAAGGCAAGGCGTTCCTGAGCGTCACCGATCTCCTGGTCGCCCCGCTGGCCCTGGGTCTCGCCATCGGCCGCTGGGGCTGTCTGATGGGCGGCTGCTGCTACGGCAAGGCCTGCGGTTTGCCCTGGGCCATCACCTACCCGCCCTGGACTCCCGGCTCGCTTTACCCTCCGATTCCGCCGTGGGTGGCCGTGCATCCCTCGCCGATCTATGAATCCATCGGCGCGCTCGGCATCGCGATTTTATGTTACCTGGCTTACACTCGAAACAAGCGGCCGGTCCTAGCCACCTTGACTTACTTCACCCTTTACCCGCTGCTCCGCTTTTTCCTGGAATACTTCCGGGGCGACGTGGAGCGCAAGTTCGTGATCCCGGAAGTGCTCAGCACCTCGCAGTTCATCAGCATCCTGGTCATCATTCCGGCCCTGATCTACCTGATCCGCGTCCTCCGCCAACCGCTCCCGGCGCCGAGCGAGGCTCCCGCGAAAGCCGGGAAAAAGCCCAAAAAGAATAAACCTCGTTAGCGGTCTCCTGATCCGGCCAAGGAATGAAAGGGCAACGCGTGGGACCCAATGAAACCGCGCTCAAGCTTCCGGTCCGGCGCCGGCCGGTGCGGATCGGGTTCATCGGCTGCGGGATGGTGGCCAAGGTGGGCCATGGACCCGCGGCGCGCGCGGACGGCCGCGCGGTCATCGCGGCCTGCGCCGACCCGGATGACAGAAACCGCGAGCGCTTTGCCCGCCGGTATCAAGTCCCCTCGGCTTTTCGCGACCACCGCGAGATGCTGGACCGGGAAGACCTGGACGCGGTGGTGATCGCGACTCCGCCCTGGCTGCACGCGGACCACGTGGAAGACGCGGCGAGCAGGGGCGTGGCGATCCTGTGCGAGAAGCCGATGGCCGGGACCGTGGAAGACTGCGACCGCATCGTCGCGAGCCGGGACCGGCACGGCGTGCTCTTGCAGATGGGCCATTCCAAGCGGTTCGAAGCCGGCTTCCAGCGGATCAAGGAATGGATCGCCGAGGGCCGGCTGGGCCGGGTGCACCAGATGAGCGTTTGCTGGCACTACTACATTCCCGACTTCACCAAAAATCCGGCCAAGCTGGTGATTGACAAGGCCAAGGCATGGTTCAACCTGGATTTGCTCAAGGAGTGGGGCTCCTGGCGGATGCTGGACGCGCGCGCCGGCGGCGGCGATTTCTTCGACCATGGCCCGCATTACCTGGACCTGGCCCGCTTCCTGCTCGGCGAGATCGAGAGCATTTCCGCGGAGACCAACAACCTGGTGCCGAGCCGGCTCTCCGAGGACCAGGCCGTGGCCACGCTGCGGCTCAAGACCGGCTGCCTGGTGGTGCTGGAAAAATCCAACCAGGTGATCGGCCGGCCGACCGGGTTCGAGGTCGGCTATCTTTACGCGGACCAGGCCAAGGTGAGGTTCGAATGCGAGCAGGAGTACAAGCTCAAGCCGATGAAGGTCTGGCGCTACGGACTCTATAACATCCCGCTCGACCTGTGGACCCCCACCCGCGCGCCCTGGGGCAAGACCGGCACCCTCTACTTCCGGCAGATGCGGCATTTCCTTGACCGCTTGACCGGCGAGGAGACGCTCAAGCGCGGGTTTGCCGGCCCCTGGGCCGCCACGGCCGAGGACGCGCGCGAAGCGGTGATCTGGACCAAGGCCGCCTATCGCTCGGCCGAGCAGGGAGTCAAGGTCAAGCGGGCCGATTTGCCGCTGGAGACGAGTGCGAGTGGACCTGGCGTCTAAAGTATTCCGGCGGATCGCAAGATAACAGCTATTTTCCCGGATGGCTCTTCACCATCTCCGTGGAGGCCAAGAGCCTGAGCGGCCCGATCAGGCTGGAGCTGGCTGAATAGCTCCATCCCGGACCGTTCAATCGGAACGGGAGGGCGCCGGGATAGGGAATCCGGTTTCCCAGGAAGCGCGTCCGGCGGTCTGGGGTTCCCGCCTAATCGTTTTTGGATAGGAAAGCGCCCGGCCCAGCCGGCCGAGTTGGCCCATGAGTCCGAGCTTGCCCAGGGCGGAGAGCGCCGGGCCGAACTTGCGGTAACCCAAGTTGAAGAGCAGGTAAGGCAGGCGGCGGGGGCCGGGTTCGGGCAGGCGCGCCCAAATGTTCGAGAGCGAATAGAACTCGCGGTAGGCCCCGATGAATCCCGCTTCCAGTTCCTCGGGCGTCAGGTTTTGCGGGCGAAAGACGGCCCGGGCCGTGTTGTAGTGCCGGAAATCGTGATCCAAAATCCTGCCTTCCCGCAGCAGCCTCTCATAAAACACCGTCCCCGGATAGGGCGTTAAAATGTGCGCGGTCATGGTCTCCACTTTTTGTTGGACCAACCAGGCCACGGTCAGGGAAAAAACCTCGGGGCCGTCGGCGTCGAATCCAAAGACCACGCTCGCGTTGACCATCATTCCCCGCCGGTGAATCTTGGCGATGGTCTCGTTGTAGTCCTCCACCCGGTTTTGCCGCTTGTGGACTTGGCCCAGGCTGTCCTTGTTCAAGGTCTCGAACCCGATGAACAAGCTCTGGCAGCCGGCCGCGGCCATCAGGTCCAGCAAGTCTTCCTGTCGGCCGATGTCGGCGGAGACCGCGGTGTGCCAGGTCAAGCCGAGCGGAAGCAAGGCGGTTACCAGTTCCCGCGCCGCCGCCGGAGTGCCGATAAAATTATCGTCAATGAAAAAGACGTGGCGCACGCCGAGGGCCTCGATCTCGGCCAGGATGTTGGCGATCGGCTTCATCCGATGACCACGGGGCAAGTGGGGAGAGCTGCTGTAGCAGAAATCGCACCGCCACGGGCAGCCGCGTCCCGCGACCAAGGTATTGGTGAACAGGTAAGGCTTGGACCGGACCAGGTCGAAACGCGGGACCGGAGCGCGGGCCAGGTCGGTCGGCGCGGCCTGGCGATAGACCCGCTTCAGTCTATGCTGTTCTGCATCGGCGATAATTTCCGCCCAGAGTTCCTCGGCTTCCCCGATCGCCACCGCTTCGGCCTGGGCCAGAGCCTCTTCCGGACAAGCGGTGGGATGAATCCCGCCCAGGATCACGGGAATCCCGCGGCCGCGGTAGATGCGCGCCAACTCGTAAGCGCGGTCCGCCGTGTCCACTTTGACCGTGATCCCCACCAGGTCCGGGTGATCCCGCGTCTCGATCCGCTCGATGTTTTCGTCGGCCAGGGTGAGGCGATGCCGCTCCGGGGTCAAGGCCGCCAGGACCAGGAGGGCCAGCGACGGCGCCATTTGCGTCTTGAGGGCGGTATCCATGGGGCGTTGAGACATGCGGGGCGAGATAAGTTTGATCCACATCAGAGATGAACCTCCTTCTTGGCTCGCAACTTTGGAAAGGACGCCCGGAAGCCCTGTTTAATCGTATGGACAAGCGCTGGCTCGAGAAAGTTGCCGGAACCTTCACCGGCCGAAAAACTTTCTTCCTTTTGCCGCAACTTCACCACCTTCGGATTTTGGACGCCGATTTCGCCGCGGGGATAAATCGGACCGGGATCCGCTTGACGCGTCCGCGCCTGCAGATTATGATTCCTTTCATCCACCCATGAACGCAGCATCCCTTGCCATGGTGACCGCCTGGGAAAAGGACTTCTCCGGTCCGGTGGCCGGTCCGGCCCTGGCCCCGGACGGCACGCTTTACCTGGCCGATCATCTCCACCAGCTCCATTGTTTTTCTCCTCAAGGCGATCCGCTCTGGACCCGGGAACTGCAAGGTCAGGCGATTGCCCTGGCCGCTAGCCCGACCGGAGCGGGAGTGGCGGCGCTGGTCAAGCTCAACCATCTGCTGTGGTTTTCGGCCGGAGGCGAGCGGCAAGGGCAATGTGAAGTGATCGCGGAGCCGGTGAGCCTGACGGCCCGATCCGACGGCCGCGCCTGGCTGGTGGCCAGTCAGACCGGCTTCTGTCAAGAGTACCTGGCCGACGGCGGCGCCGGGGCCGCCTACCATTTCCAGTTCGCCCTCCTGGCCGCCGGTTATGCGGGCGAGGACAGCCTGGCCGCGGTCAACTCGGCCGGCCACCTCATGCTGCTCCATCGGGCGAGCGGCCGTTTTCAAGTCTATCCGCTCAACCACTACGTGGGCGGACTTTGCTCGAACCGGGAGGGAACCCTGCTCGCCTTACCCGGTTACAAAGAAGGCGTGTTCCTGGTCCGGCCCGGCGAGAACCGCCTGGACACCTGCGAACTCGACCGCAACGTGCTGGCGGCCGCGCTCAGCCCGGAAGGAGAATACCTGCTCGCCGGCGCGGACGACGGCACGGTGGCGCTGGTCGCGGGCGGCAACCGCGTGGTCTTCAGTTGCAAGCTCGAAGGGGCCGTTTCCGGACTCGCGCTCGGCGCCGGTCTCGGCTTCGCCGCCGCGGCCACCGCCGCGGGCCGGGTCTGCCTGCTCACGGCCCCGGCCGGAGAGCGCGATCGTTATGCTTTTTTGAATACCGCCCCCGCCGATGAAGCGGCCAACCTTGCGCCCGCCTGGTCGCTCCGCTTATTCGAGCGCGAGCGCCGGTCCGAGAGCGCCCGCCGGGTCTGGCGCCCGCCCGGCGGCGAGTTCATCCTCACCCTCGACGAGTGCCAGGTGCTGCGGGTGCTCGAGACCAACGGACAGGAGCTGCTCAAGCGCGACTTCCTGGGCGACGGGCTGCGTCTCGCTTTCAATCCTTCCGGCCGGCTGGTCCTGGCCGGCGACGAGTACCAACTGGCGGCGATTTCGCTGGCGGACCGCGCGCTCTATCCTTTCCCGGCCCCGGCCGCCGCTTTTTCCGCCAGCGACCAGGGCCGGCTGGCCTTGCTCGGCCGCAACTCCACCGATCTCGAGCTCTATCATCTCGCCGCCGTGCCGGCCCTGATCTGGAAATACCATTCCTCCCCCGGCTTTCTGGAGATTGGCCTGGCTCCCTCGGGCGAGCGGTGGTTCGGACTGTTCGAGGACGGCTGGCTGCGTTGCCTGGACCTCGACCGCAAGCTGTTATGGGCCAAGCCGGTATTGGCCGTGCCTGAAATCGGCGGGCCCCCTGTCCCTCCGGTCGCGCCAGGGTCATACCAGCTCAAGCCCTGGGAGCGCAACCTGCTCCTGATCTCAAAACAGGCGGTCACGGCCTACGGGCCGACTGGAGAGCAGCTCTGGTGCGCGCGCGGCCGCGAGGAAGTGGACCAGGTGGAACCTTTCAGTCAGGGCGTGCTGATGCACGACCGGAGCAACGCTTATCAACTGGTGGGACCGGACGGGACGATCCTTTTTCAAGAGCAACCTCCGGCCGGCAAAACCTATTTCTTTGTTGATCGAAATGGAAAATTCGCCTTCGTTTCGGCGGAAGGCGCGCGCTTGAGTTGCCGAGTGGCCCAGCAAACCCTTTGGCGATACGAGGCGCCCGCGCTGGTGGAGGACTTGGCCGCGAGCGCGGAGGGCGTGGCCGTGATTGCGGGAGAGGAGCTAATATGGTTGGACTTGACCAAAGTGGTCCCGAAAATTTCCCGCTTCGATTACCTGGACTTGTAAACTCCGGGTAAACCAAAAGGAGGGAATCCGATGAAACAGAGAGAGACCAGAATCCTCAGCTTGGCGGCGATTGTCTTCTCGGTTTTGGCCTTGGCCTGCTGCGCTAAGACCCCGCCGATGAAGACGCCGAATGGAATTGCCTCCCTGGAAAAAGTGAAGCTGGGCGGAGTGGAGCAATGGATATTGATCCGGGGCCAGGATCGTTCGAACCCGGTGCTGCTCTTCCTGCACGGCGGTCCGGGCTCGCCGGAGATGCCGCTGGAGCACCATTTCGGCGCGGGGATGGAAGAGCACTTTGTCGTAGTGCACTGGGACCAGCGCGGGGCGGGGAAGTCTTATTCGCGCAAGATTCCCGCGGAGACCATGAACACCGAGCAATTCATATCCGACACTCACGAGCTGGTGGAGCTGCTGCGGAAACGGTTGGGGGCGGAGAAGATTTATCTCGTGGGCCATTCGTGGGGCACTCTGCTTGGCACCAGAGTGGTCCAGCGTTATCCTGAATTATTTTATGCCTATATCGGGATCGGGCAGTGTGTGGATATGGAGAGGAATGAAGCGATCTCCTATCAATTTGTGCTCACCGAAGCGGAGAAGCGGGGGAATCAAAAGGCGCTTCGACAGTTAAAAAAGATCGGCCCTCCGCCCTACCGGAATATCCGGGAACTGGCCCGAGAACGGATCTGGGTGGTGAAGTTTGGTGGATGGGCTTATCACGAGGAAGGCAAATGGAAATACCTGAAGATCGCACTCCAGGCCCCGGAATATTCCGCGACGGATTTTTTGAAATATGAGTTGGGCAGTTCTTTTTCGGCCAAACACATGTGGCCGAAGGAGATCATGAAGGTCGACTTTCTGAATCAGGTCCCGAAACTGGACGTGCCGGTCTATTTCTTCGAGGGCCGGCACGACTATAATACCCCCTGGGAGTTGGTCCAGGAGTATTATGACAAACTGGACGCGCCCAAAGGAAAGCGCCTGGTCTGGTTCGATAACTCGGCTCATGGGCTCGACTATGAAGAGCCGGAGAAGTTTGTGGAAGAACTGGTCAAGGTCAAGCAGGACACCTACAAAAAGGATTGAGAATCGGTTGGACCCTCAGGGAAGCCTGGAAGATGGAGGACGCCACATGAAACGTATTCTCCAAGGGGTTAATCAAATTTTACTGATCACGATCTTGTTCTTGATTACCTCAGTAGTTTCTTGCGCCAAAACACCTCCGATGAGAACGCCGCAGGGAATTGCCTCGCTGGAAGCGGTCACGCTGGGCGGGGTGAAGCAATGGATTCTGATCCGGGGCCAGGATCGCTCGAACCCGGTGCTGCTCTTCCTGCACGGCGGGCCAGGCTCGCCGGAGATGCCGCTCGAGCATCACTTCGGCCCGCCGCTGGAGGAGCACTTTGTGGTGGTGCATTGGGATCAGCGCGGGGCGGGGAAGTCGTGGCATCCTGGCCTTCCGAAAGATTCAATGACCATCGAGCAGTTCATCTCGGATACGCACGAGTTGGTGGAGCTGCTGCGAAAAAGGTTTGGGCAGGAGAAAATCTATTTGATGGGCCACTCCTGGGGCAGCCTGCTGGGAGTTCGGGTGGTCCAAAAATATCCGGATTTGTTTTATGCCTATATTGGGATCGGGCAGTGCGTGGACCTGAAGCGGAATGAGGAAATTTCATATCAATTTGTTCTGGAGGAAGCGGAGAAGCGGGGGAATCAAAAAGCGCTCCGGCAGTTAAAAAAGATCGGACCTCCGCCCTATGACAATTTGAGAGAACTTGGAACCCAGCGTAAATGGCTGACCCGGTTCGGAGGCGGCATCACCCGCGAAGGCAAGTTTAGCCCCCTGATTAAAATCGCGATTAAAGCGCCGGAATACACTCCTGCTGATTTCGTGAAATACCTTTATGGCAATTATTACGGTTCCAAGCACCTGGAGGATGAAGTGATGACTATCAATTTTCTGGAGCAGGCGCCCCGGCTGGAGGCGCCGGTGTATTTCTTCGAGGGCCGGCACGACTACAACACGCCCTGGGAACTGGTCCAGGAGTATTATGAAAAACTGGATGCGCCCTCAGGCAAGCACCTGGTGTGGTTCGAGAACTCGGCCCATTCGCCCAATCTGGAAGAGCCGGGTAAGTTTGTGGACGAGCTGATAAAGGCATTGGAAGACACCTATCCCAAGGACTAGGATCAGAAGAGTCTATTGACCGGCAGGCTCCGGTTTCGGCAACAGCTCATTTTGAATCCAGTCCACGAATGATTGCTGGCCGCTCTCGGTCGTCACTCGCGGTTCAAAACCCAGATCCGCGCGGGCGCGGGAGATGTTGTAGTAATGATCCCGCGCCAGCTCGTCCACAATGTAGCGGGTGAAGGGCGGCTCGCCTTTCAACCGGCCCGCGGCCCAGACGACCTCGATCAACAACGCGGCCGCTTTGGCCACAGGATAAGGAACTTTGCGCCGCGGCGGCTCGATCCCGACCTTCTCCAAAATCGTGCTGACCAGGCTCCACAAAGACACCGGCCGGCCCTGGCTGACAAAGTAAGCTTTGCCGGCCGGCCGCTGGCTCTGGGCCGCCAGCAGGTGCGCGCGGGCCGCGTCCTCGACATGGGTCACGTCAATCAGGTTCTGGCCGGTGCCGATGATTTGCAACTTGCCGGCCAAGGCTCGCTTCAAGAGGCGCGGGAACAGGTGGTTGTCGCCCGGGCCCCAGATCACATGGGGCCGGATCGCGGTGGTGGCAAGGTCCGGACCATGGGCCGCGAGCACCTTCTGCTCGGCCAGGGCCTTGGTGCGGCCGTAGTGGCTGGTGAAGCGGGTTGGATACGGTACGCTTTCGTCCAGGCCGCGTTGATCCGTGCCGTCGAAGATGGCGGAAGGGCTGGAGGTATAAACCAGGCGCGGCACTCGGTGGAGCCGACAAGCCGCGATCACGTTTTCGGCGCCGGTAACATTGATCGCGTCAAACAGCCGGCCCGGTCCCCAGGGGCTGGCCAGGCTCGCCACGTGGAAGACGACCTCCATCCCCTGGCAGGCTTTCTCCACTGCCTGGGGATCGCGCAGGTCGCCGGAGATCACTTCTGCCCCCAGTTCGGCCAGGACCGCAGTATTCACGGACGGAAGCTCGAACACCCGCGTCGCATGGCCTTCCGCCAAGAGCAGCCGGGTCAGGGCTTTCCCGAGAAAGCCTCCGCCTCCGGTCACCAGCGCCTTCATCACCATGAATTCAATATATCACAATGTTCGAGGCGAAAAAATTCCGCTCAAGGCCCCGGGTTGCGGCCGGCCGCGGAGTCCGGGGTTTCGGAGGCGGCCTGGATTCCGGAGACCAGCTCGGGCAGGATTCCCTTTTGCACATAGATGGGCCGCATCAAGCGCCTGAGCTCCGGCAGTTTTCGCGCGAAGAGCAAGCCCCCGATCAAACAGCAGACTCCGCCGACCACGACCGTGTAAGGCGCGCCGATCTTGGCGGCGAGAGAGCCGGCGAGCAGGCTGCCGAAGGGCGCGGTGCCCATGAAGGCCATGGCGTAAAAGCTCATCAGCCGGCCGCGCTTGTCGTCCTCGACCAGGGTTTGCAGCACCGTGTTGCTGGAAGCCATTTGCACGATCATGCCGAACCCGGTCAGGACCAGCACCGCGATGGAAAACCAGTAGGACCGCGAGAAGGCGAAGACCAGGAGCGAGGCGCCGAAGATGAGGGTGGCCTGCACGATCCAGCGGCCAAGCCCGATCACGGTCTTTTTGGAGGCCAGGAAGACAGCGCCGAGTAGAGCGCCTCCGCCGCTGGCAGCCATCAGGAAACCGAGCGTGTGGGGACCGCCGTGGAAGATGTCTTTGGCAAAGACCGGCATCAGCACGGCATAAGGCATCCCCATCAGGCTGACCAGGCTGAGGAGAAGGAGAATGTCGCGCATGGGGGCGAAGCCGAACACGTAGGCGGCGCCTTCCCGAAGCTCATGAAGGACGCGCTGGCGCCGCGGCTCGGCTTTGCGGGCGGGGACGGTCATGAGCAGGAGCGCGACGATCACGGCCAGGAAGCTCAAGGCGTTGAGCAGAAAGCAGGCCCCCTCCCCTGCCGCCGCCACCAGGATTCCGGCCAGCGAGGGCCCGATCAGGCGAGCGGCATTGACCAGGGAGGAGTTGAGGGCGATGGCGTTGCCCAGGTCGTCCTTGTTCTCGACCATATCTACAATAAAGGACTGCCGGGCCGGAATGTCGAGCGCGTTGACCAGCCCGATGAACAGGCCGAGCGCGATCACGTGCCAGATGGCGATCAGGTTGGCAAAGAGCAAAGCGGACAGGATCAGGGCCTGGAGCATGGACAAGGTCTGGGTCACGACCATGATCCGGTGGCGGTTCCAGCGGTCGGCGAGCACGCCGGCCAGGGGGGTGAGGGCGAAAATCGGAGCGCGGGTGGCGAAGCTGACCAGGCCGAGCAGGAAGACCGAGTCGGTCAACCGATAGACCAGCCAGCTCAGCGCGATCTGCTGCATCCAGGTGCCGATCAGGGAGATGCCCTGGCCGAAGAAGAAAAGGCGGTAGTTGCGGTAGCGCAGGGTGCGGAGCAGGACCCGGAAGCCCTGGTTCGAGTTGGCGTTGTTGTGCTGGGAGTTTACGGCGGCCATGTTCGCTTGATCTCTAGTGTAAGGCAAATTGCCGCGAATAAAAGTAGGGGCGGGTTTCAAACCCGCCCCTACCCATCATCAAATCGGCATCATTCATTATTTCGAATAGGATATTGCCCGAACTTCCGAGCCGCTTCCAGCATGGCCAGGAAATTCTTGGTCTTGACCCCGGAATGAATCGAGTTGGAGCTGGACAGGATATAGCCGCCCCCCGGCGCGCAGCCCTGGATCAATTGCTTGACCGCGACCGCAACTTCTTCCGGCTCGCCCTGGCAGAGCAGCCTTCCGCAATCCACGTTGCCGAGCAGCGTTAATCGCCGGCCGTGCGACTTTTTCAAGGCGAAGATGTCCATCCCCGCGGCCGGCTCGATGGCGTGGTAGCCGTCGAAGCCGCACTCGGTCAGGAAAGCCTCTCCCAGGGCGGTGATGTTGCCGTCGGTGTGCTTGAAAAAGGGCCGGCCGTGGCGATGGCAATGCCCGGTGATCTCCTTTAGTCTCGGCACAAAGAAGCGGCGGAACATGGCCGGCGAGAAGTAGGGGCCGTTGATTCCGGCGAAGTCGGTGCCGCCGATGAAGCCGTCAAAACCTGCCTCGATCTGGGCGTCCATCGCGTTGAGCATCGAGCGATTGCCGGCGATCAGGTAGCGCTCGACCAGTTCCGGCTCAAGCACCATGGCTTCGAGGAAAATTTGGAACCAGGAAGTATGGTTGGGCTGGATCACGTCGGCCACGCCGAGCAGGAAACGGCGGCGATGCGGAGCCAGCATGGCCTTGAGCGCCTGGATGACCGCGGGCGGGATGGTCAGGGGCTGACTGCCCTCCAGGTACTCCACGTGCCGGCGGAAGCCGTCCATGCCTTGTTGCTTGATCGAACAATCCACTTCGCCCCAGGTGTCGGCTTCGAGGTCTGCCTTGATGATCCGCCATGACCCGTCCGAGCGCTGGGTGAACTGGTAAGTCAGGGGAGCGATCTCCTTGATCTCGGCGTCCTCGTAATAGATGGTGGGCAAGGTGATCAGGTCGAGGTCGAGTTCCTCGTAAAGGTCCAGATGGTCCTTGATGCCCTGAAGCGTGAGCGCGGCCAGTCCGCCCGGCTGCTGCGAGTAGTCATGCCGCACCGGCCCCATCATCCGGCCGCCGATGCCGACCAGCATTCCCCGGCCCATGATTTCGGAGGCCACCGGCGAATTGATCGCCAGCTCGAAGATCGGCACCCGGTCCGGCTCATGAAGGGCCAGGGTGGTCTGTACGCGCTCTTTAGAGCAGATAGAGTGGTTGTTCACGGACCAAACTTTTCAGGGGAAATAAGCACGCGGGCTGAAGCTGGGAAATGATAGATCACATTTCGATCCTCGAGGCTCTTCATCAGCATCCTCGGCGCCTGGTGGAAATTTTCGCCCCGGGTGATGTCGTTCCATTCCCGGCAATCGTCGCAATGAGTCTCGAAGAAGTTGTACATGAAGCCGCCTTGGTAAACCCGGACCAGGGCATAGCCGACCGGATACTCCTTGGTGGAAGGGACCTCGATGTGCGGCAGGCTCCCGGTCTCCGGCACTGTGGTTACCTTGGCCCGATGGCTGTGGCCGTTGAACACGCCGACCACCTGGGGGTTCCGGCTCAGGATGGATAGGAACCGGCCGCGGATCTCTTTGTACACGTCTATCCAGCCCGCCCCGATCGGCCGGTGCACGAAGACAAAGGTAGGCATCTGCCGGTGCGATTCCAAATCGCGCTCGAACCATTGGAACTCTTCCTCGGGGAAAGCTTCAAAGCCGTCGGAGAGGCGGTTATCATCCAGGCAGACAAAATGGAAGCCCTGATGGTCGAAGCTGTACCAGCCTTGTTTCAGGCCGAAGACTTTGAGGAAATAATCCTCGGGGTATTTTTCCACCCGGTCGTGGTTGCCGCGGAGCACGTAGTAGGGCTGTTTGAGCTGGTCGAGGATTTGCTTCACGACCTTGAACTCCGGCTCGGTGAACCATGAGGTGAGATCCCCGGTCACCACCGTGAAGGAGGCCGGGCTTTGATTGATGTCTTCAACCGCGGCCTCGTTGGTGAACTGCCAGTAATTGTGGATCGGGTAACGCCAGGTATAGCCCTGGTTGACCGGCGGGAGCCAACTGACCGGCAGCACGAACAGCCCGGCCACGTCCTCCATCACGTGGGCGTCGCTCATGATTGCAAAAGTGAATAGGAGCTTGCCCGGAGGCGGAGTGAGCGTGGTCAATTTGCCCGGAGAAAGCTGGCGGCGATGCCCCTTCTCCCGGCCGCTCTCGCAGCCATAAAAATAGGCGGTCCCGGGCTGAAGCCCTTTCACCTCCACGTAATGGAACCGCGTGGGTTGGCCGCTCTCTTCCGCTACCTGGTCCCGCGCCTTGGCGGACGCCCCGTAGCGCACCCGGCCCAGACTCGGCTCGCTCGTGGCCCAGGTGACGGTGAAGGAAGTGTCCGTGACCGTGACCAGTTCTTCATTGCGAACCCGCGGCCAGCCCGTCACCGGGACCAGGACCAGCACCCAAACTAAAATGCAGATAAATCGTTGCCTCATCATGGCTCCCATGCTATCACGAGTTCGTGGCCGGGCCAAGACACAGAAGGGGGAACACAAGCTTCGCCCCTGCTCCTTGCCACCCTGCCACCTTGACACCTTGACACCATCTCCATGACACTTGACACCTGACACCTGACACCTCTAAGATTGGCAACCAAAGGAGAATTCGTCATGGCCTTTCTGGCGGATGTGAAATGGGACTCGGTTTGCGCCGAGGCGGAAAGTCACCTGACCCGGCTGATCCGGTTCAAGACCGTCAACCCGCCGGGCGACGAGCTCCCGGCCGCGGAATACCTCGCCGAAGCGCTGCGCCGGGACAAACTGGAACCGGAGATCATCACTTCGGCGCCGGGCCGGGGGAACATGGTCTGCCGGCTCAAGGGCACCGGCGAGAAGCCGCCTCTCCTCCTCAACGGCCACCTCGACGTGGTGCCGGCCGAGGAAAGCCAGTGGAAGCACCCGCCCTTCTCCGCCACCA
>Ga0315282_10007952_pt1 | contig 17285 bp, 19 predicted proteins | sample YL17G07_20_MG_FD_203693 | JGI IMG/M metagenome (GOLD analysis project Ga0315282, IMG submission 203693) | Sediment microbial communities from Yellowstone Lake, YNP, Wyoming, USA - YL17G07_20 | ecosystem: Environmental > Aquatic > Freshwater > Lake > Sediment | place: USA: Wyoming | collected... | reverse complement strand
AATTTCCATTGCTCTTCTTGCTGGCGCAGCCATCAACGCATTTCTTGCGCTGTTCAACATGATACCCTTCAGCGTCTTCGATGGGCTCAAGGTGTACAGGTGGAGCAAGCGGTATTGGATAGTTCTCTTTCTAGCCTCTTTGGCCTTGACTGTCTACACGAATTTCGTCCTGCGACCGTTCTCCTAGTCGCCGCAGAACTCAATCCTTCAGAGTTTTCAAGAGCAGGAAGACACCGATCACGAATAGTGCAAACGATGACACTGCGATCATTGGAAGTTGGAAGTTGAATCGACTCAATTCGATTCTGGCCAAGTAACTCGGGCTCATAACGAGAGCTGCCGCTACGATGGCAAGTATGACGTCACGCACTCCGCGATTTCCTGACTGCGTTTTCTCTGCCAACGGCACTTCACCTTTTGGATTTGCTACGTTGACTCATTTCGTCAAATAAAAACTTCCCATAGCGTTTACATAATGGCTGCCCATGTTCGCCAACCATTCCAAGAAGGATTGAATGGCATGACAGAAGAACTGAATCCTTTCAAGATCGCACAGGAACAGCTCGAACTGGCCGCGTCGAAGCTCGGACTGGACAGACCAACAACTGAGTTCTTGAAGTGGCCGATGAGAGAATTCGTCTACACGATCCCTCTAAGGATGGATGACGGATCAGTCAAAGTAGTCAGAGCCTACCGTGTACAGTACAATAATGCCCGAGGACCCTGCAAAGGCGGATTGAGATGGCACCCTGCGGAGACCATAGACACGGTACGGGCGCTGGCGGCATGGATGACTTGGAAGACCTCGCTGATGGACATCCCACTCGGAGGCAGCAAAGGCGGAGTTACCATTGACCCGAAGAAACTCTCAACCTCGGAGAAAGAGCGCTTAGCCAGGGCATACATGCGTTGCGTAGCTCACGAACTTGGTGCCTTCAAGGATGTCCCTGCACCGGACGTCTACACGGATCCGCAGATAATGGCATGGATGATGGATGAGTATGAAACCATCGTTCGCATGAACTGTCCATCAGTTATTACCGGGAAGCCTATTCCGCTGGGTGGGTCACAGGGGAGAGGAGACGCCACGGCTAGAGGTGGCATCTATTGCCTTCGTGAGGGCGCGAGGACTGTCGGACTCAACACACAGGGAGCAACCGCCGTAATTCAGGGATTCGGCAATGCAGGTCAGTTCGCCGCAACACTCGGCGCGGAGGTGCTGGGACTCAAACTTATTGCCGCCAGCGACTCCCAGGGCGGAATAATCAACGAGAAGGGAATTGACCCCACCGCGCTTGTTCAACACAAGAACAACACTGGAAAGGTCGGAGGTTTCCCCGGAACTAGACCCATTTCCAACGAGGCGCTTCTGGAACTGAAGGTGGACGTACTACTACCCGCGGCGCTCGAGAACGTCATTACGGCAAAGAACTGCAAGAACATCAAAGCGAGAATCCTCTGCGAACTAGCCAACGGCCCGACAACCCCCGACGCTGACGAGGTCCTCTACAAGAACGGAGTCTTCGTACTGCCCGACTTTCTGGCGAACGGAGGCGGTGTGACGGTCTCCTACTTCGAGCAAGTCCAAGGCACGTACAACTACTTCTGGCCGATCGAAGAGATTCACAATCAACTCGATGCTCACATGACACGGGCATTCCATGCTGTAAACGACATGTCCAAGAAAGAAAAGGTCAACATGCGGATTGCTGCGTACATGGTGGCAGTCAAGAAAGTCGCAGACGCCATGAAACTTCGTGGCTGGGTGTAAGCGCAACCAGCCCTCCACCATCTTTTTCTCTAACCCTTTTTCTTCATTCACGACTCGGGTATTGATCCTCCATGAAGATTCTGCACACCTGCCTCAACGTCTCCAATCTCGATAGGTCAATTGAATTCTACACGGACCATATGGGCCTCAAGTTTGTCAGTCGGCGCGAGATAAAACAAAACAACGCCGAGATCGCCTTCCTCAAGGACGAGAGCGGGGCAGCGATCGAACTGACTCATTGGCGGGACAAGAAGACATTGGCGGAAGGGGACAACTTTGACCACATAGCGTTCGCCGTCGACGATATCGAATCAACGGTTCAGGAACTGAAGAAGAAAGGAGTAACGATTGCCATGGAACCATACTCGCTTCAGGGCTCGACATCAAAGATAGCCTTCATCAAAGACCCAGACGGAAACTGGCTGGAACTCATCCAATCAATACAGCGATGAAGAACTCAGCTTACGAAACGGTCACGACGGAATCAACCTTCAACTTGTCTACTTTCTGAGCGAACGTCATGTAGCCAGTATGCCCAACCATGATAGTTGAAGGTCTCGTCTTTCCAGTATCAACTCGAATCTCGCGAATGAAGCATTCGATCGTCTGGATGTTCGCGAAACCTATCCTTCCGAATAGCTCCGTGGTCTTTTCGACCTGATTGAACGTAGGGCTGAACGAGACAACTGGAGCTCCTCCTGACAAGGCGTTGTGGACATGCGGAATTACCGTCCAAGGATCGCCTACGTCAATGATTGCTGCGTCGTAGTTTGAACCTTCGACACCAACCGACGCGTCCGCATGATGAATCGTAACGTACTCAGCAACCGAAGCTCTCCTGATGTTCCGTTCAGCTATTTCAGCAAATTCATCCCTCATCTCGTAGGTGTGCACGTGGCCTGAGGGCTTCACAGCGATTGCGGCCGCAACCGTCATCGCACCACTACCCGTGCCTATCTCCAACACCTGACAACCCGAAGCAAGCGCCAGCTTCAAGATGATGAGCCCAATGTCCTTCGGGTACATTATCTGGGTCTTCCGCGCGCTGTGCATTATGAGATCGTAGGTAGTAGGCTTCATGACCCAGAAAGTGATGCCGAGAGAACTCTTAATATGGCTCCCGTAGGCTTTTCCGATCAACTCTGCCAGATTGATGAAACCCTTGTGAGTATGAAACACCCTCTCCTTATCCACGCGAAGAAGCCAATTCCGCCTCTGATCGAAGTAAAGCAGGATAAGCGAGCCCTCAAGAATCGCTCCATTCATGGCTCTGAGTCAACTCCCAACAGATACTTCCCGAAAGCGTCTCGCCAATCGCCTGCCCAAGTAAGCCGGAACAAACCTCACGCGTAGAGGTGACGGTTCCCCATCCCAACTTACTGTCACGTTAACAAATATGGCTCGCGACAGCGCAGGAATTGCGCAGCTGACGCAGACCGCCAGTGCAACTGTGCTCAACCATGAAGTTTGAGTCCTAAGGTCAATAAGAAACCCCAACACGTCGTACTTGATGACCACCGTCGCTATCGCAGCCAGCACGATGATCGATGCAAACGGAATTATGCTCTTCCTCTCAACAATGACCGCCCTGATGCATTTGATTGGCAGCTCATGAAATTTCGCGGCGCGCCAACCGGCTTCACTAACGATCAACCTATCTCTGTAAAGAGTGAGCGTGCGAGCTCCTCCTCGGCACTTCACAAGCTCCTCTTCTGCATCCATTGCATTGGACCTTCTAGGCCAGTCAACCGCATCAGGTCATAGACAGGCTACGACAAGTATTGTAGAATTCTACTTAAATCGTCGTCTTGGACCACGAAGTCAGCTTCTCTAGCCGCTTCGTCCTTCGGCTTGAAGGCGATTCTCAAACACTCCGCAATGCACAGGTCATTTCCTCGATCGCCGACAAGCGCGACCTCATTCATCGGTATATGGAGCTGCCGCGCGATCTCTTCTATGACCTTGCCCTTCTCGTCGACTGAAACCTTGACCGTGATCTCGCCGGTCAGAGTACCATTGTTCGCTCGCAGCTCATTTGACACAGCCATGTCTGCACCAAGTTCCCTTGCCGCTTTGTCAGCCAATATGGATAGGCCCGCGCTGACGATGGCCGTCTTCACGCCCCTCTGCCTAAGAGCACTGAAGACCTCTCTAGCCCCTTTCTGATACGCTATCCGATCGAGGACATCTTGAAGCTGAGACAGCGACACGCCTTCCCAGTATTGCGCGTCCGTCTTAGCCCACTCAGCGTAGGAGATTTCTCCCCGCTTGTATCTTTGAGCCGCCACCGCACCTTTCTCCCACGTGCCAAAAGCATCATGCAGATGGCGCCATAGGCTGACAACAGGTGTCAGAGTGCCATCTAGGTCGAATACGACCAAGCGGATCATGCGGTTCAATGGACATCACTGTAACGTTTTTGCTTCTCGGAGCATCTTAGTTATTTCCAGGATGATTGGTGCCGGCGTCCATAGGGAGAAGACCTTTACATATTTGACTCCGGCGGCTCGTCTCAGTTCCGATAGGTCTCCTCTCCGCCCGTAGCCGCGAATGAATGCTTCCATGAACTCACGTAGCCCTCGGCTCGGAGTCGGGCTTGAACTGTAATGACCCGTGTAGAATACGAGTTCTGCAATATCCCACGCATAGTCTCCACGCTTGCCAGCCTGTTCAAGATCGATTGCGTAGACTTCGTTCTCCTTTGCAATGAAGTTCTCAGGTTTAGAATCACCAACCGAAACGCCGACTTCATGCAACCGAGCCAGAGTTTCACCCAGAGATTCCGCCAATTCATGCTGCTGATTCGTAAGTGTGTCTTGAGCAACCGCCTGTGCCGCGAGGTTGTTCAATGAGGCACCTGGTACGTAGTCCTCGATAAGGATCCGCTGCTTGACGCCGACATGGACTATCTTTGGCACATTCAATCCTTTCTTTGCAAGATATCGATTTATCCCGTATTCATTTGCCATCCGCGCCTTGCCCGATACGGCGAAGAACTTGCTTCCAAAGGACACCAGGTTGAGCGTAAACCACTTGAAACCGTGCCAGTCAGTGAACCTCTTCGCCACGAAGCGCTCATTCCCTGCAGTGACAAGGAACACTTCGTTCAGAACACCAGCGAGCGGCGAGACAGTGACTGGGTGCCCAAGGCCAAGGTCAGACGCGATGCCCTCAAACGTGAAACGTTCATTCAGGGGCACAACGCCAGTTGCAGTCCGCAGGAAAAGATGATTTTTGGGATCCTCTGGTTGCCTGCCTGCAAGCTCAGACTGTTCACCTGACCTAAGTGGGTTGTAGAGTTCACGCGCTAGAAGATCTAGATCTAGGTAAATGGCTCGACCTCTGGAAATGTAAGAATAGAATGCTCTTCGGCTCTGCCTGAGAATGTTCACGACCTGTTCCGAGGCCTTATCCTTAAGCCACCTGTCAACCGCACTGTCTGAGACCGAGACGTTCTCTCCGTCCAGCTCAACCACATCACCCGGCATCGTCGAAATGGCCTCCGTGAATGAACTGCGCAAGATCGAGATGTTTTGCTGTCGGACGGCCGGATCAAGGAGTCGCAGATAGTCACTCATACTAGGTATGAATATTCTTACGCGTCTTCTCAGCTTTGACAAACCGAAGAACTCTGGCTTGCTGACTAGCCCTCGACACATCTCACCGTACTCAAGTACTAGATCGCGCACTTCCTCCTTCACTGTGCGAACTTCCGCTGCTAAGCCTAAGTCTGCGAGGTATTCATCGTTCTCGATTGGTCGATAAGGGTAGAGAAGCTTCTCGGTGAGGAAATCTCCCAGGGTACCTTGCTTCACGTCCGATTCGATGAGATTTCGCTCCGCAATCAGAAACCTAATCTCGCGATCATTCACAACTCGCAGGTGCGCCCTAAGCCCATAGGCATACCCATCACACACAACCAGTACATCATATGCTCTGTAGCTCTTCGGTCTCGCGTACACCGAAGGGCCATACTGACATATCGCGACTTTTCCCGCGGACGGAGCCAACTCATCCAATTTTCCTAGAGTGAGTTCTCTGAGCTCCGTCCCGATTGACAACCTAGTCCCCGCCCAGTGTTTGCGGAGCTCACAAGTTTAAACGTCTTGGGGAAAAATCGAACCTACCGCGACCCCTACGCGGCAGGGCCTGAAATGCCGATCAGTGGAAATACACTCTCCATAGAAGCTTCAGTAGTCCCGTTCCGTGCAACCATACGTCTTTCAACAGCCTCGAGACAGGCGTTCTGTTGCCCTTTCTTTCAGTCCAGTAAACCGGGATCTCCAGTATTCTGAATCCCAGCTTCTTGGCGAGCACTACTACTTCAGTGTCCCAGAACCATGAATCGCTCTTCGCCTCAACAGAAAGCACCTTGACGAGTCGCCTTGAGATTGACTTGAATCCACACTGATGATCATGAACACCTGTGCGGAATAGAAGACGGACCATAGAATTGTAGGCGACTGAAGCAAGCCGCCTGAACCGCGGTCGATTTGTTTGCGAACCCGCAATGTATCTCGAACCTGTCACGAGATCAAATTGACGTTGGCCTTCGATCAACTTTCTGTATGCATCCAACTTCGCCAGGTCGGTGGCAAGATCCACGTCGACGTAGACATACACTTCGCCATCAACGCTACTCCAAGCTTCACGCAGCGCCTTGCCTCTCCCCAGCCTCCGATCATGTTGAACATACATGATGTTAGAGTAGTTCTTCCTCAGCCGATCGACAACTTCGGAGGAGTTGGAACCATCTTCGGCTATTTGAAGAACAAAATCATCCGTCAGGGCCCGTGTGATCTCTTCAAGTTTCTCACAGGCTTTCTCAATGAATCCGGTGTCCTTGTAGACCGGCAGCGTGACGATCAACCGAGCTGAATTGACCTGCAATGATCAGGCTCAGCCCCGATTTCATTCTTCCTTTCGCGTTTCGCGGACGAGTTCATTCGTCGCCGCTCTCACTGCTTCCTCACTACTGTATTTAGGTGTCCAACCGAGTTTTGACAACTTATCAATGGACAGGTGCATGACTTTCACGTCTCCGAACCAGCCGCGTCCTCCATCAACGCCACCTGTGAATTCGAAGCTCACACCTGTTGCTCTCATCGCTTCCACTACGATCTCAGCGATACGTCTGACGCCTACCTGATCCGATGACCCTACATTGAACACGTCGACCCTCCGGTCTGATTTCATGAAGCGCTCTGCCGCCAATAATGTCGCGGTGACGCAGTCGGTTATGTGCAGATAAGATTTCTTCTGGGTCCCGTCGCCTAGGATCTCCAAGGTCCTGGGTCTCGAATTGAGCTTCTTGATCAGATCTATGATGACTCCGTGCCGAGCTCTTGATCCAACGATGTTACCGAATCGCAATATCAAACCCCGCAGTCCAAAAGTGTTGGCATAGGAGGAGATCAAGGCTTCACATCCCAGCTTTGAAGCTCCATATGTGGAGATAGGGAGAAGTGGCCCGTACTCTTCAGGTGTCGGCATGATGGCGGCTTCTCCGTAGATCGTGGAAGTAGATGCGAAAACGATCGTCTTTGCCTCTCGACTCTTCCTCATACCTTCAAGAAGCTGGAAAGTGCTCACCAAATTCTCGTCAAAGTGCACGTGTGGATCGACATCGTCCACCCGAACTTCGGGATTAGCAGCGAAGTGGTAAACAAGAGGAATGGCGTCGAGCACCCTGCCCAATTGGTCAGGTTCCTTTAGATCATCTTCAATGAACTTGAAGTGATTGCTCTTACTTACCTTTTCAAGATTCCTCTTGGAACCAGTGGTCAAGTTGTCGAGGGCAACGACGTCGTTTCCCTGGGCGATCAACGCATCCACCAAGTGGCTTCCAACGAAGCCCGCTCCACCTGTGACAAGTATTCTCATTACTTCTGCAAACCCCTTGCTGATCCGTTCGCTCCCGACAGATCCGAATGATGGGACTAAATCGATAAAGGTAGATAGTGCCCTAAAGACCGTTGCGCTCGGGAGGGCCTGCGGACTGTGAAGAGAAACGAGCTGGTCTCAGTTGTTTTGGGCACTTATAATGAAAGAGAGAACCTCTCCAAATTGATCCCGATCATTGAAACAATATTCGAGAGTAAGAGAATCAATGGAGAGATTGTGGTTGTAGACGACAACTCCCCTGACGGCACATCAGAGTTGGTTAGGGAGCTGGAAGAGCGGTATGGAAACATCAGACTCTTGTGGCGACCGACCAAGATGGGGCCGGGATCCGCACATGCAGATGGCTACAGATTTGCAAAAGGCGCGATAATCGTCGGAATGGACACTGACTTCTCACACGACCCCAATGATATCCCCCGATTCGTTCAGAGAATCGCTGAGGGGTTCGACGTCGTTGTTGCCTCGCGTTACGTAAGAGGCGGGCAGTATGAGGTGAGGTCATTCCAGACTCTCAAGAAGAGCATAGCTAGCAGGCTTGGAAACGTTTTGATCCACATTCTTTCGGGAGTACCAGTTCACGACTTCACGACATCCTTGCGAGCTATCAGAAGCGAGGTCATCCGAAACGTAAGCACGGTATCTGCTGGGAACTCTTTCTTCATGGAATTCGTGGTCAAAGCACACCGCAAGGGTTACAGGACAACCGAGGTACCGATAGTCTTCAAGGACAGAGTTATTGGAAAGTCGAAGCTCAAGCTGGGCGGCCAATCACTCAAGATGCTCAAAGATTTGGTGCAGCTTACCCTCAAAGTGTAGACTAAGTGCCTTCTAGAATTCTCACTTTACGGCGCGGTCTCATCTGCTCGCAGCCGGCTTCATGTAGACGCCGTGCAGAGGACCAACCAACCCAGCAACGGAATGCCGAAGGCGATTCTGTAATTTCGGACTGAAACATACGAAATATGCTGCCAAGAAGACCAATTGCCTAAGTGCCGAGCACATGTTGACAAGCCCGAACGGCGTAAGTTGGTCAGTTAAGTATCGTGGCAGCTCGGGATGGCTGCTCCCAATGAAGTAGAACAATATTATGAACGCGTTCAGCAGATCGGCCAACCGATAGAAGAGGAAGTTGAAGTCCGGTGTCAGGACGACGATGGGGAACAGCTGAATGAACATCTGGGGATCGAATAGGTAGATCGCTCCGTACCATGCATACCATGAAAGGAGTATCTTCTCCAGCGGCGACCGTTTGCTGGCAATTGCGCGAAGTATCAGGTAACCGATTATTCCGAAGCTGAGAATGTGCCCGGCTCTCGCTCCTGAGATAATGTCCCCCAAGCCGGCCGCTGTTATGACCCACGATATCCAAGTGTTCTGAAGTTGATGATTCGGTCCACTATACCCCGTGAATAGTTTGATCCACACGTCGAAGTTCGCAGCGGCAAAGGGTGCATTCACAGCAAGCCAAAGCGCTGCTGCAATCGCTGTGAACCTGAGTCTGGCTTTGTTGTTCGGCAGTCCAGCGAGCATTGCTGGAAGCATGAGACCTGGGATGAATTTTGTTAACACAGACAGCGTTAGCGTTGCTGCGCTCCAGTCGTACTTCTTCTCAAGGTATAGCCATATTGTCAATGTCACGAAGTATGCGACAACGAAATCCCAATTATAAAATCCGTACACGACGAACGTGAGCGTGGATAGCACATAGAGGTAGATGCGCCTCTGACTGATTCGGAGTTTGGCACAAAGCTTGTAGAGGTTGTAGATCGTGCCTATCATGAATGGATATTCGAGAATCGACTGGACCACTACGAACGTATTATACTGATCCAAAACAAAGGGAAAGTATGTGGATACTGCTTGACCGATTAGGAGCAGCGCACCAATGATATGCGGGTACTCAAGCTCATACTGTACGTACGGAATCAGCAGGTTATGGTGACCTTCGTACACGTCCCGGATCCACAGATACCCTGCATCGCTATAGTTGCTCGGAACAACGAACGGGAACTTGAGAATAGAGGAATATATCCAGAGGGTCGAAGCCACTAAGAGGATTAGTCTAAACTCGGAATCACGCAGAGTCAGAAGCGAGAAGCCGCGCAGTCCATATCCGTTCGCCATCGCGCAACCCTATACAGACGCTTGGAAACGTAACTACCTTTAGAAACTTTCTACTAGCATCCTCTAGATTTTGTCCGCTCATATCCAGAGAGACTGCCAACCAAATGCAATGACTCCACGCGGCCATCGAGTCCTTAACGACTCATCGAACCTGACTACCAAACGGGAGAACTCGCAACTCCCGCAGAATTGGCTGCTGTCACTTAATGGTTCTCAAGTGGATTCAGAAGTACGTAGCCGTCATGCGTGACTATGTAGATGCAATGCGGCCTGAGCTTTCCCGTGTCTTTCATGCTGACGAAACGAAAGCAAACATTCGCGGCCAATGGGTTTGGCTCTGGCACCTGATGGACGGTGACACACGATTTCTGCTTGCGAACCATGTTTCCAAGAGCCGAAATGTCTCGGACGCAAGAGAGGCTTTCCAAGACGCGAAACAAGTTGCGAAAGTTGAGCCGAGGGTTCTCTTGACTGATGAGTTAGGCTCGTATGGTCCAGCGGCACAAAGAGAGTTTCCCGAGGCGGTTCATGTTGCAGGAGTTGGCCTGCAAGGACGCTTGAACAATAACCGCATGGAACGCTATCAAGGAACCCTAAAGGAGCGAACGAAAGTCATGCGAGCACTCAAGAACAGCGACACCGCGATTCTCGATGGTCAGCGCATCTACTACAATCACATACGACCGCACCAAGGATTGAACGGCAAGACTCCGGCCCAAGCGGCAGGACTTGAGTTGGAGTTCGATGGGAACAAGTGGCTGAGGCTGATACAAAACGCCAAGTCAGAGAAAAGACGGATCATCTAACTCGAACGCTGGACTTGATGAGTGCTCGCAGTTTGGAGTTGTTCACGCCGGTATAGAGGATCTTCTTGTCATTGAACACGATTCTACCCGATGCCTCTAGGTAGTCAAGTATGTGCTTGAAGGTTTGGTACTGAATCTTGGTAGGAAGGCTCTTCCAAAGCGCAGTTCTGGTCGGGTAATCCTCTGATTCTAGGATGGTCTTCTCTACCATTAGAACAGTGTCTAGCCTAGGCTGATGAATGACTGTCACCCACGATCACCGAGAATAGGCACTCCCATGGGGAGTTATATAAGTTTGTATGATTATAATGATGAGCGCTATGATGACGAATTAGTCATACCCAAAAATCCTAGCGTACTCATCATGGTCTTTCAGATCCAATATTAACGGGCGCACACCCAACCCGTCAAAGTCAACCGGCGCATAGCAGGATCGAAAACCCTCTGGATGACTATAGTGATACAGGTTGTTTACTCCGTATCGCTTCGTGTAGTGATCTGGAATCTGTTTCTTTCTGACGCGCTCCCCCGCAAACATATTTCCCTTTAGAACCAATTCCATATCGTTAATCCATTTGTGGAACTTGTGAGTGGAACTGAAGCCCTTCAGAAGACTTGCGAGTTCCTCTGATCGATGCACGGCAGGAGCAGGCTTAGAAACCATGCCAAGATGAGGGTTTTAGTACTTTAAATGCCCGTTGCATCTGCTCCAATGCGCCGACCTGCCTCCCTCTAGTTACCACGGAGGAAAACTCGACCCGACCTCCACCAAAGTTGCCAGAACCGGGTTTCGCACGTAATTTCGCCGGCTGAGGCGGATGTCGTGCGTTCACTCAGATCATTCGGCCTCACTGGAATGCACCTGCGCGCAGAAGCCGGGGGTACAAGATACCTCGAGGGTTCATCGGGCGCACCCCAATGTCGGCACACGGCTTATGCATCGCTCCCAACGATTTCACATTTCTTTGAAGCACTATAGGTTGCATTTGACTGAGAAACAATTAGGGCAGATTCCAGTCAGAAATCTGGTGAATCGATGTCAACCACAGTAGGAAGCGCATCATTAGAACCATACCCACGAGAGAAAGGCAGGTTCGCTGAAAGGCGTGCTCACCCAGCCCCCGGTGTGCACACCCACGAAATGAAAATAGATGACACAAGTCAGCTCATGGCTGAAAGGTCTTGAACGTTTTTGAAAACTACAATGGATGGAGACCGCCGGACTCTGAGACTGAATATCAATAGATGGAACCGCAAAAGTAACCCTTGGTCATTCATGGTCTTGATGTCATTCGAATAGGGGTAACGCCACATGTCTGGTTGGTGAAAAAGGCCGCGCAAGATCCGTTTGGAGTCTCACGCAAAGGAGCTGCGAAAGCCGTCGGACACTGAAAGAGACTATGTTTCTCTCTTTTGGAACGCGTGCGCATGAATCACCAACACATGGTTCCCATGAAACTCGGCGTTAAGTTTGACTTGGACGTTCATCGCCCCTTCGGCAGCTACGGTAAAGACCGTGAATCGTTTGGAGTTATGCCATATCCATCGTCTCCACTTGATTTCTTGCTGAATCCATTCTCTAGACGCGAAGCTTGAGTGCCGCGGTACCCAGTACCTCAAAACACGCTCTTCAATTTCGACTCTGCCGAAGTAGGGCATGTATGTACGTTCAGAATGCGCGGTGGATTTATGTCCAACTGTTGGAATATTCCAAAACTTTTAAGAGCACATACGTGCCCAGCATACCTAGGCCGTGTAGGACACGTAGCCTACATGACCAATACAGGTGGAAGCGCCAATGTCTAGTGCGAAGAAAGATAGCCGAAGTGGATCAGTGGATAGATTGCTTTTGCGGACTATTAGAGAATCGCCTGGTCTATCATTATATGAACTCCGCAAGCTTCTGAAATGGAGCAATGGGAAAGTTGATGGTAGTCTGCGGCGACTTCTCCATGCCAAGAAGATAGTGATCACCGCAATTGCGAGGAACGGCAGAAGCGTTCAGCTGGTCTATCCGAAGCATAAGATGTCGAACAACCTAATTGAGATTCCAGCGTCGCTTATCACGGTAGGAAATCCCGCTTGGAAGGACAGCGCGTATTTCTATGCCCTTGACAATCTCAGTTTTGGCGTAACCAGAAAGCCCTTCCGAGACTGGGAAAATGCGGCAGGGTTCAAAGCGAAAGTACGACCAGTAAGCGAGAGAAATCGCCTCATTCTCATAGTGCCGAAGAAATTTGAAGAGTTCTACCACCTATCGGACAAACACTTAACCAAGACCGTTGCAGACAACAACGTGTTGGTTACAATAACTGGCACAGTGATTGAACGCAAAGCCTACCCCTCTGCGTAGACTCAATTCTTCCGTAAGCTCAGGAACGAACCTGACTTCGCCAAACGGATTGCTGCACCGCTACACACCAAACACAGAAGCGACGTTACCCGGGCAAGTATCGTTTAAGTAAGCCAAAATCAGTAACAAGGCGACCTCACTTTGAAGGCCAAAGACAAACTGACAGTATTCTTCATCATTTACATTGTGGGGTTGAGCTTCGTTCCGCTGATTCACCAGACATTGCTGGGCGAGAATGCTTGGCTTGGGTACGGAACCGGAGCGTACGCCTTTCAGAGTCAGAGCTACTTTGTCCTTTTTAACGATCCATATGACGGTAGCAGCAAACCTAACATTCACATAAACCCCTACTTTGCTCCGAACGCACGCATCAGTCTGGTCGAGTTCAGCGACTGGACGTCTTGGGTAGATGGCTTCAACCTGTTCAACGACTTCAACATCACTATACGCACCAACAAACGCGCCCTGGATGTGACCTACACGCGTCCTGGGATCACGATTCACAAGTTTGTCGAGGTCACTCCAAGCGGTGACGCGATCATAGTGAAACTCACATCAACTGGGGAATTTGCTGCTCATCTTGAACTCTGGAAATGGGTAATGAATTCCGTCAACGGAATGACGATAAGAGAAGCCCCTAAGCCCACCGTACTCCCAGCAACAACTTCGATCAATTTCACCTTCCCCTATCAACCTCTGCGTGCGGTCGGGAGTGGGAGCATCTCTCTGTCACGTGTACCTTCGCAGATAGAAATCTGGCCCTACGAACAGGGGTTCAACAAGATTACTGTCGATTTCGTAAATAGCGAAATGTCGTTTGCAGTCTCGGGTACGATGTCCGCAACTGGTACGCCTCCGTTCGATTGGAGCATCTCATACCTGCAATATGTTTTCCCTGTTGTCGCCATATTGGTGGTCGCATTGTATCTGCTGGTAGGCAAATATGGAAAGCGCAAGAAAGGTCGTTCTGGTAGCTCTAGCCGTTAGGTTGGTTCTTGCACCGTTCTTCATGCACGCCGGCGACTTTGGCACCATCTACGAATCGAGCATCATGGCGCTCAGGGGCGAGAATATCTACGACTTTGTCTTCCAAAGAACTCTCCAAATGCAGCATGCAACGGGCCTGCCAGCCTTCTTTGAGGGCTATGCATATCATCCGCTGCTAGTCTACTTCTTCGTCCCGTTTTACTGGCTCTACTCAGTCATTGCAGGACCTAATCAAGTGATGATTGATGGACACTATCCGTCGCTCCCGATACTCGTCTATCCGTGGACACCGATCTTGCTTCTCTTCCTCAAGATCCCGATCTTTCTGGCAGATGTGGCTGTGGTCTACCTTCTGGCTAGAGTAGACTTGAGCAAGGCTAAGATCTACGCCTTTTGCCCCTACATCATATTCATTTCAGCAATATGGGGAATGTTCGATGCGATAGTGGCCCTGTTCCTACTCGTCTCCTATCTTACCTTCAGTAAGAACTCGTTTGTTTCTGGAGTTGCGTATGGGGTAAGCCTAGTCAAACTGTACACCATAGTCCTTCTTCCGTTGTTCTTTGTCAGGCTGTACGGGAAATGGCGAGAACTCGTCATGTTTCTGGGCGGCCTCACGGTCACTCTGCTGCCCGTCGCCTACTACCTAGTTCTTAGTCCGACTTCGTTTTGGAACGTGCTCGTGACCTTTCAGGGCACACGGGTCATGGGAGGAGTCAATCTTTACAACTTCATCTGGATCGTTCCAGATGTCCGCTTTGATCTAGTCCTCTCGATAGTTCCGAATGTTCTCCTAGTGATCAGTCTTGCCTTGCTTCTTCGGCGTTTCGGTAGAAAAGGACCTCTGCTCGAGGCCATCCTTGCCTTCATGCTGGCCAGTTTCCTGTTCGGCCGGGTTCTGAACGAGCAATTCCTTGTCTCAATATTCCCATTGATACTGCTTTGCAGAGAGTGTGATCACCGGCTCTGGATCGCTCCATTCATCTTCATCTTCCTGCGATCGCCCTTCTACTATTTCGCGGTCCCCATCCTCTGGGCGAGTCCTGTTTTCTATTCCTACTATCTCAGAGTGGATGAGATTTGGAGGGGACTTCAGGCTGCGGGTTATCTGCTGATCCCAATCTACGCGGTCGGCATCACGTTCTCTCTGTTACTGCTGCTGAACCTTCAACGAGTACTTCGATCAATGCGGTCGAGCACTGGATTGGGTGACTTGCCTCGCATGACACGTCGCGTTGTGGGAGACTACGCTGTCTCTTCCAAGGCCCGTGTCTTTTCGCGCAGACTTCGAATTCTCCTAAGATAGTCCACCGAAAAACATGACATCGCGAATATCAGAACCACCAACTTGGCTGCGAAGACGACATTGATCGCATATGGGTTGGCGGGCCACCAATTCACTATGATGTCTGGGTTCTGCAATCCCTGAACTGATAGACCTGCTGACCAAAGCACGATTTGGTATAGCACCTCGAAGCCGCTGAGCATGACGAAGAACCAGGCAACAACGTAGAGGCCTTCGAAGGCCTGCTCTCCAATCCTCAGTAACCTTTGTTTCGAGATGGGCGAACTTAGGCCGAACCCGTAGGATAGGAAGAAGAGATATGTGAATAGGGTGATCGGCTTCAATTTGAATATGGCGAGGTCAATTTCCGCAAGAACGAGGTTCTCGCCAATTACGTAAGGCGCCGTGGTCTTGAAGGCATATGCGAGTAGTACGCCGATCGCCATTATTCCGAACAACATCGATAGGAGATTGCTGACCCCTCTAGGCAACATCATGCTCAGCGGGATCTCCTGAGGCATCGGGTGACTGCCGAGTCGGATGTCGTGTTCGATGTTCTTCGTGACTCGCTTGTCCATCACTGGCACACCGGCGCCATGTCCTTGCCGCCCAAGGTTAAATCTTTACTCCAGTTCTCGACATCTCAGCGATTGCAGATCGTTTCTTGAGTAAACAGAAAAAATCTGCGTTCCGCCATTTGTCGCGATTGGCATCGAGTTCACGTAGTTCTCCGATCTTGTCACAGTGAACCCGTGCACATAGGCTCGTTGCCACCCTGTAGCATTGAGTCCGACTCCGAAGACGATGCTCAACGTCACGCGGTCTGGCGTCTTCCACTGTGCATTCTCATACTGGGCTGCAAAATCCAAACGCTGCTGCACCCATTCACTTGAAGGCGTCTGAAGACTCACGATTCTGTGAGCAAGGAACACTTGCGTTTCGGCGTGGTATTCTGAGAAGACGTACGTGAGGACATGTGTACCGTCGTTCACCTCAACACCGAAAAGCGTTCCAGCGCTTAGCGCTGACGAACTGCAAATGCAAGCCTCTCTCATGACCGACACTTCAATCTCTTGAGTGAACAGCGCAGTCAATCGGGGTCCATCGATGACCTGCGACAGATAGGTGTAGGTCCATCCTGTCTTTCCTCCTCTGAATATTGCCAGCTCTATCGCTTTCGTCCCGTCAACTTGGGTCTGTTTCAGCGAGGCGGAATCATCCACGGCTTCGACATGTTCAAACTGCCACACGAGCGGGTGACTTCCCGCTGAGTTCTCAGCCCACAACTCGAAGTTGGGATCTAGGATGGGAGGAGAAGGTACCGAGCTGGTCTGGAGACTCGCAAAGGTCAAGGCTGCCACAATTATGAGCAATATGATTGAAACGGGTGCCGTCGCGCGCCTCAGAAGACTCAAGGCGAATTCGCGCCTCCACGCTCACTTCGGTACCATAGGATCAGCGAGGCCAACATGAGGGGAAGCCAGTAAATCACATAATTGGTCAGTGATCGGTAAGAGAACCAGAGGATGATGCCGGGAAAAATCCAGAAGACGAATTTCAATTTGTCAAAATAGACGTAGAAGTTGACGATAAGGGTCAGCAGAACCGCGATCGCGAGCACCGTATAGAACATCCTTCCAACAGGTAGCACACCTGCCTGCGTCAAAACTGATGGACCTTGGCTTAGTATCACCAGATCTGCTGATATTGGCGTCAGAACGTTCGAAAACCAAATTCCAGGGGCGCCCACTATGAATGGTAGATTCAGTCCCAGAAAGACGACACCTGTTGCCACTGCGAACTTACTGATCTTTAGCAGTCTCTCCCGGACTATCACATCCTCACTGCGAAACAGATAGACAAGAAGGAAAGGTGCCAGAAGCCACGGTATCTGCTTGAATGAACATGCAAGTCCATAAAAGAGCCCCGAAGCCAGGGGCTTCTTTAGGTTGAATGCAGCGAAAAGCAGTGGCAGAACCCACAACATGTCTGTTACGCTGCTTGCTGTGAAGTTGATCATCAGATCGGATCCAGCAAACATGGGCAGAATGATCA
>Ga0315282_10007951_pt1 | contig 17285 bp, 12 predicted proteins | sample YL17G07_20_MG_FD_203693 | JGI IMG/M metagenome (GOLD analysis project Ga0315282, IMG submission 203693) | Sediment microbial communities from Yellowstone Lake, YNP, Wyoming, USA - YL17G07_20 | ecosystem: Environmental > Aquatic > Freshwater > Lake > Sediment | place: USA: Wyoming | collected... | reverse complement strand
TACCCCCTGTTGGCCCGTGCCTATGACTACCGCCTCTACGTCGGGCGTCAGTAACTCTTTAATTTCCTCAGCGCTTATCCAGTGATGGTCAGCGACAGTCCTCTCGCGCGCGTTCATCTCTATATCCACAACGATATCAGTATCAAAAATAGTGTCTTTGAACTTGACCTTTCCGAAAGTCGTCCATCCGAACATGGCTCTCATTTTGAATAGATGCTTCTTCCGCCAACATACCTTACGAAAGAGCCTCTAGGAGTTATCGTTAAGACTAAATCCGGGTGCCTGTCCATCTCGTTGGTCGAATAGTCCGATGGTTTGGCTTTCACATCTCTCCCTGGTTCTGCGATGTTTATTATCTCGGCCACTTCATTCAGACCAACACTTACGCCTGGCAGCTCTTTAGCCACTGCGAGAGCCTCCGCGACTTTCGTCGGCTTTGGTGCCAGTCGTATGCGCTCAAGAACAACCGGACTCAATCTCTTCTCGATTTCCTGCCTTATCTCAATCATTCTATCACTGTAAATAGAACGTAATATACGAATATAAATCCTTATGTTGTTAATCAAAATATGACCGTTTTAACCAGTATCATAGTTTTCATCAGTTCTATCGTAATCTATCTTATAACGGAGCTAGGCTATCTGGGCATATTTGTGGCGATGACCATGGAGAGCGCTGCACTGCCTATTCCAAGCGAGATAGTCATGCCTTTCGCTGGCTATGTAGCGTTCCAGGGGCATCTTGACTTTTGGGCGATAGTCATAGCAGGAACCTTAGGAAACTTGGTCGGTTCTATCCTCCTGTATTACATCGGTCTGAAGGGAGGAAGGCCGGTGCTGATGAAGTATGGAAAGTACATACTGGTCTCAGAAAGGGAGATCAAGATAGCGGAGGAATGGTTCAGGAAGTTCGGGAGCAAGGTAATCTTCTTCAGTCGGATGCTGCCTGTGGTCAGGACGTTCGTCTCTCTGCCGGCGGGCGCAGCTAAGATGGGCATAAAGAAGTTCTCGTTCTACACGCTTATAGGATCATTGCCCTGGAATATCACCCTCACATATGTCGGTTTCGTGCTTGGAGAGAACTGGCAGCAGATAGAGGGCGCCTTCCGTGCGTTTGATTTAGTGATAATGGGAGTCGTAGCTGTAGTGCTAGCCTATATTGTCTATGCCCTGTTCAAGAAGAAGTCTAAAAGATGATGTTTGCGATTACTTCAAATGCTATGAAGCCGATGCAAAATCCCATAACGACCATTGGTGCTATCTTGGGCCCCCCGCCGCTCACGTCGAAGAATCTCATGATACCCGCGGAAGACATCGGCCCGCTTATAGGTTCTGACGATATTCCTTTCATATTCCTATATTAAGGCGCAATAGTATTTAAATATATAACGAGTAGTATTAGGATGATAAAATGAATTACGAAGGACTCACGAAGAATCTCCCACCGGTGATAGGGCTGGTGGTTCTAGTTCTAGTCCTACTTTTCGTTCTGGTCAACTTCGGCTATCTAAGGGCTTGCGATATACCTGGTTTTTCTGGCATATATTACTCGATAAAAGGAACGCCAAGAGTTGCGATAGTCTCCGGCACTGATGGAACCGGGAATGCGGATAAATTCAGGGCAATAATCGCGCAAGAAGTCCATATGGCTCCTGCAGTTATACCGATAAACGTTGTTCTGGACTCGAGCGCCCTCAGCAATTACCAGATAGTGATAGTCGAACATTCCAGAACCATGTCTACTCAAACGTTGTGGGCATTTCAGAAGTATGTTCAGGCTGGCGGAAAACTGGTCTGGATAGGAGACGCGGGGACTAGATTAGGGTCTAATGATTATATCTGTGAAAAAGTCGCATTTACCTATAAGCTCGGCTATGATACTCCAGTAGGACCAAACCAGACGCAGGAGCAGTGTATTGCAAAAACCGAGGAGCCAAACACCCTTGATAATTCTAATGACGGCCTCTGTGGGAAGACATTTGGAGATATTGTGATGTCTTTCATAGAACAGAACAAGACAATCTATGAATCAACTTCCATGGGGGCGTATCATCTTTGCAAGAGTGAGAGAGACCCCTATACTTTATCAAACGCTGAGAATATTCTATCTTGCATGACTGAATTGTTTAATGACGGCAAAGAGATAAACGCCGCTAATGTGAATGAGTTTTGCGGCGGCTATAATTACTGGAAGAGAGGGCCCAGCAAGACCGCGACAGGAGACCCAGTTAATTCTGTTGACTTCTCGCAGTTAGTGCTGGGGGTGGACTTCGTTAAGCAGTACGGAGCAAACAATCTATTCATGACACCATCCGGCGGCGCACACACGCTCACGAACGGCTATGAGACCGGCACTTCCGTAGACTTTACCCAGTACTACGGCGTGTCTAACGTCAGCATAGTCGACACTTCCCGTTTTTCAAGCCTGCCCAGAACGTCCACCATAATGGCAATGCAAATAGGAGACGCTACCTACCCGATGATAGTCGTATCCTCGCCATACGTCCAGATAAACCGCGGCGGTCTGATAGTCTATTACGCGTTCGCGCCCGATGACTTGATAAAGATGCAGCAGGGAGGCTATCAGGGGCCGGGCCTTAGGCTGTTCAACAACCTTTTCAAATTCCTTATGTGCTGAAGTAACCTTTTTAAATAGCGGAAGAGTGAAAAGATATAAGGGAATAAAATGAGTGAAGAAATGCCTTACATACCTTATGGAGAAGAGGGCGAATGGAAAAAGCGCTTCGAGATGACAATTCCTATACTCCTTTTGATACTCGTTTTAGTCATAGTGGCATGGAAGATGGACTGGCTAAGCAGCATACCTGTTCTCAGTGGTTTTTTCAAGGGCCCGAATATAGATATAGCTGTGATAGGTAACGACCAGAACCTCATCAAGGTAATTGAGACGGATATAAGAAAAGATTTACCGGTCAACATAAAGGTCTTTAGTAAATCCGATTTGTATGGGATAAGGGATGCAGCCACTTTCGCGAAATATGACATGATAATCATGACTGAAGGCCAGGACGGCGACACGGTAGAGCTAGAGCGATATACTCTAGATTATCTCAAATCGTTCGTGGATTCTGGAAAACCGGCAATAGTGATAGGACTGGCTGGAAATAAGATTACCGGCAGCCCGCAGGCAAGCGGCTGGAACATACTGGGTTTTGTGCCCGCGTCCTGTAAAGCATCAAAATGTGAAGAGACCGCTGTGTCTTTCGATAGAGTTACTATGTACGTCCGAGACATAAACCACCCGATACTGAAAGAGTTTGTAGAGCCGCTTAACTTCTCGAGCGGCCAGATAACCTATACTCTAATCAACCCGGCCGGAGGAACCTCAATACTTGACATAGAGATAGTAACTGGAGCCGACACTTACACAGGAACTGCTTTAGTGGAGAAAATGGGCGGAAAGGTCGTCTATTTTGCATTCCACCCGGCCCTGTACCCGCCGCTCCTGCATAACACGATACAATACTTAAGGTGATCTAATGGAACAGATGCCGTATTATTTGCCGCCCGAAGAAGGCTGGAAGAAACACTTTGAAGGACTGATACCCATATTGATACTTATACTCATAGCGATAGTGCTGGTCGGAAAGACGACGAATTATTTCTGCTCAGTGCCTGGTTTGTCCGATATATTCTGCGGTAAATCTCAGGTTAATGTCGGCCTGCTGGGTGATTTTTCAGCCAACGCCAATACTCAGATTAAAGCGGACATCTTCAAATCAGTTATTGATGCCGAAGGAGGCAAATACAAAATCTATACCAAGCCGATAGTGATGGGCGCTCTCGAATACCCGCAACAGAACCTGCTGAACAACTTTGACATTGTGGTTGTAGGGGGAGTGCAGAACCTTACCTATGCTGCAAGAGATGCATTAGGCAAGTACATTGGAGGCGGAGGAAAGGTGATTTGGATAGGAGACGCAGGAACGCGAGATCCAAAGGACCCGCTAGTTAAGGGATTTAGCGAAGCGGAATTCGGAGGATACACGCCGGTTAGCCTGGCAATTTCTGGCCCGGTGGCTGGAGACAACCTGCCGAGGAAACTGATTACAGACCCGCAGTTGAACTACTTCGTCCAAACTAATTCGATACTGAAGGACTACGCCGACGCTTACATGCTAAACTTCTCAGAAATCACCAACTACCCATCATGCAATCAGATAAACGCTCTGGATGTCAATCCTTTAGGCGACATGATAGCTACACTCACTACACCCGATGGTAGTATCTTTGTCCCGGCCATCGTTGAGAAAAAGTCGACAGGGTTCACGGGTGGGGACGTGGTCTATTTCGATTATGATCCCGGTTGCACTAGGGCGGCAGTGATAACAACGATAAAATACCTGTCCGGAGCGCACTAACCTCATTTTTTAATTTTCAGAACTTCGGCAGCTTTAGCTCTAGATTATCAAACCCGTAGCATATTGTCGCTTATCTGCGGCAAAGGCGGCAGCTTCTCTTGCGGCGGCTTGTACCAGAGTATCATCACAGCAGCCCCGAAAACGAACTCGATTAGGAGCAGCGCTATTATGTACTCAAAAACTTTCGACATGCCATACTCCTCTTGACTGGCAACGTAAGGCGGGTTCTCAACTAGCCATGCCCTGATGTTCTTAGAGACACTGAATGCAGGAGCGTCCAGCTTCAGCGTCGCGTTATACTCGCCGGCAGGCAGATCAGAGGGCATCATCGTTATCTCTATGATCCTGCTCTCGCCCACTCCGAGCCCCTCGTTCAGCATATACGAGTTAGCAGTCCATCCGGCAGGAAGGGACATCACCGCTGCCAGGCTAGGTATAGTGCAGTTGCCGGCGTTGGTGATAGTAACGCTAATCTGCTTGCTTACTCTCTGCGGTATGAATATCTCATTAGGCATGCTAACCTCGAGTCTATTCGAACAAGAGACGTTCTGTTCTGGTGTTGTCTGATTCGCGCCAGGCGTTCCACCACCGCCCCCGCCGCCACCTCCGCCACCGCCTCCTCCCCCGCCGCCATTGTTCCCGCCACCAGAGGCAAAGCAGCTATTGTCAGTGCCGCAGCTAAGGCCAGAGGAGCAACCGCAACTGGAACAGTTGTCCTTCAGTGTCCCGTTGTCACAGTAGGTGGGTCGTGTTGCGGAACAATTACCGTAAGGCGTTCCGTCAGCGCAGGTAGGAGTGCCTGGCGGGAGATAGCAGCTGTTATTGCTGGCATTGCAGCTATAGCCGCTATTGCAGCCGCATTTAGTGCAATTGTCTTTCAATTGCCCGTTGGCGCAGTACTGGGGCGGGTTCATAGTACATTGGCCATAGCCCGTGCCATCAGTGCACGTCTGTAACGGGGGAGCCAATATAGTCATTGTGCCAGAAGAGACCCAGCCGCTGTTTGCCAGACTGTCATTGAGCATCATGCTGCACATCCACCTATCGCCCGTCGTCAGGTTGCCCGACGTCAATAGCGAGCTGAACGCTGTCCCGTTAGCCATGTTGTTGTAGAAGCTGACCAGGTTTATCGCACTATTCTTGTACCATCTTATCGTTATATTCATCTTATTTCCATCGGGATCGGTGACTGTGGCAGAGCACGTCAGATTCTCTTTTGTTGTGTTGGTCCCTCTCGTGCTGCCTAGTATAGGCGATGGATTGTTCGGCGGGTTATTGGCAGGCGGCGTTATCGGCGTATAGCACGAGTTATTCGTTATATTGCAGTTCTGTATGCCAGAGCAGCCGCATTTAGTGCAGTTGTCCCTGAAGATGCCGTTTGCGCAATATTTTGGCTGGGTAACAGAGCAATTGTTGTAAGGAGTTCCATCCTCTGAGCAGATTTGTGCAGGCGGTTGCGGATTTATTATCGTCAAGCTGCCAGAATACCCCCAATCGCTTTTGCAGCCTCTGGTGTCGTTCACCCTCATCCCGCATGTATATACCTCACCAACGTTTGTCACTCCGTTTGATGTAAATACCGCCAAATTGCCGTTATCAAAATATTTGCAGTAAAAAACGCCGTTCTGGAAGTAATACAAACAGGAAGCGCCACTTCCCGGTCCGCCCGGGTGAGTTAGCGAAACCTGCACTGCCATCTTATCTCCATCGGGATCAGATACTGTTGCATAGCAGTTTATCTGGTCTGAGGTTGTGTTCGTGCCTAGAGTTGTATTGATATGAACTGTTGGGGTCTGTGGCGCAGATCCTATCGTACAGGTCGGAGTAGCTTCTATCACTATATCCGACGATTGTCTTTCCGCCGAATACTGGCCGTCCGTTATTAATATATCACAGTTCCAGGTTCCTGATGAAAGATTAGGCGGGGAAACAGTGGCTTTGACGAATGTCCCGTTAGGAGCATTGTTCCAAAAAGTGCAGTTATATAACTCGCTCAACCCCCCCAGATGATATATGCACATCTGTCCGGTCAGACTGTCCCCATCAGGATCAGTAATGGTCCCATAGCAGTTAAGACTGTCATTGTCAAAGAGGGTCCCATGAGTGGTATTAATCTGCGTGTTTGGTGTGTTCGGGGGCGTGTTGATTTTTTGTGGTACTGTATAACTGCTTGAGTTGCCCCATTCGCTATAAGAGGCACCGTCGTATACCCTAATGCCACACTTCCATACATCCCCCCACGTCAGGTTGCTCTTTCCCAGAACATGCTTAAATGAGTCAAAAGTGGCGTAGTTGTTATTGAAAGAAAGGCTGATATTTGGTAAGCCATTCTTGTACCACACTAAACTCAGATTCATGATATCCCAATCAGGATCTATCAGCGAGTCCACGTAGCAGGTCAGGGTTTTGTTATAAGAGTCCAGGATCAATTGGCTTAGTGGGGCATCGGGTTTGTTGTTTGCCGTTTTCGGATGGTAGCCCAGATCTGTGAAGAGGTGTAATTTGCCGTCATTCTTATCGAAAGCTATCTCATCGCGGGTTTTCGTGGAACCTATGAACCCAGAGTAATGCATACTCATATTCCCTAACCTGAATTTAGTCCCCCATGCGCCATTCTGGTAACTGTTTGCGTATACATCAGTGGAGTATTGTTCGGGCCAACTAGTGCTTTCGCCTCGCTGGTCCATCTGATGATAAGCGACCCATATTTTGTCCGACAAAGGAATGAACCCAATGCCGGATAGCCGCTCCATATGGTAGTTGTCATAACCTATCAAAGATTTCTGGCCGTTGGTGTCTATCTGAGCGATAGTTAGGCCGACTCCTGGCGGGTAATTCTCGTTATAATTACCAAATGCCAAAAGAAGCTTGTTGCGCGCTGAATCGCTAACTGCCACCATTTTTGGGAGCTCTCCAACCTTGCCATCCAGTCCGTCTATTCTTTCACTTATAAATTCTTCATTACTCCAATCAAACCTAAGGCCATTCGCAGTTTCAGTCAGGTGTACTGCAGCAATTTGATTGCCCCCGTCGTGCATTCCAAATGCCCATATGCTGTTATCTACTGGGTTTTGACCCAAAGCGCCAGTATTGCCGGGGTTAGCAAATCCGTTCATTACAACAGGAACTGGATAGAGCTGCGACCACTGCTGCGTCGAGGGATTCCAGTACGCAAAACTCAGGTTCTGGGGGATCGCTGCCGAAACCAGTTTTGTCCTGTACTCGACCCAGAACGCAACCAGTCCGCCGCTCTTCAGCTTTATGAAATCAAGTAGCAATCCAGCTTGTGGATTACTGAAAGTAGTGGTGGAGACTAATGTAGCAGAAGTGGGCAACGGGCTTCCGCTTAAACTGTATCTTTCGATTATCAGACTATAGCTGGATACGCGACAAAGCCATAAATCCCTCAAGCTAGTCAGGATAGGCGCTCCGGTGCTCGGCAGTGATACATGCGAGGTCTGTCCCGTTATGTTGTCTCTGAAGTATGCCCAATAACCTATAGTCGTTGTATCACGGTATAAGAGCATACTAACGCTGCCGACTTCTTGTATCGTTTCGGTGCTTAAACTCTCAGCAACTGCAGAATTTGGATTTTCTACTATTACATCTTTTATAGCAAAGACAGAAGACATTGAACATAGAAAAATGAGTGAAAAGAACGTAAATATGACCAGTTTGTCTTTCATGTTGCTCGCCAATTAAAAACGAAAACCGCCAATATAAATCTTTACTATACCTGATCCTCTAATGCGACTCTTTTCTGCTGTTTGTACATTTTGACTATCTCTTCGACTGTCGTGCTGTCTTCAGGCTTTTTATCCTCTCTTATCCAGCCGGTCATTCTGGGAAAGCGTAGCGCATAGCCAGTGTCCTTCTTTCGCCCGGCTGTGTGCATCGGGCTCTCAGTTATCTCGTCAGCCATTATAGAGACGACGTATTTGGGCTCAGTCCAGACGTGCGGCTCTAACAGCGAATCGACCCTTGCCGGCTTGCTCTTGACTTTTATCTTCTCCAACATTTCTCTAAGCTTGACCATCTGCTCCTCAGAAAAGCCTGAGCCGCACTTGGTTATGGTCTTGAACATGTCTTCTTTCTCGTCATAGACAGCGCCCAGGAACCCGCCAAAGCCGAACTTGGCTCTAATCCCAGTGCCTCTATAGTAGCCGACGATAGTCACGTCAATCGTGTCGGACAGCTCGCCTTTGTAGCTCCTCTTCAGCTTTATCCAGGCGAACTTCCTGGCGCCCGCCACGTAAGGCGAATGCAGGTCTTTGGCTATAATCCCTTCAAGTCCGCGAGAGACGCAGTCGTGAAAGAACTCATCCAGCCTATCGGCTTTGTCAGTGATTATCATCTCAGAATGCATCAGTACCTTTCCCGGTCTGACTATCTTTTCAAGCGCTTTCCTCCTTTTCTCGAACGGTTCTTCTGTATAATCTTTCCCATCAGCATATAGGACATCGAAAACAAACAGTTTCAGAGGGAACTCTTTTGCCATCTCACCAACGCCATGCTTCCTCTTCCTCTGAATCGTCATCTGAAACGGATAGTATTCGGCAGTCTCCTCGTTATAGGACAGAGCCTCGCCTTCCATTATCAGTTCCTTGTTAGATAGCTCAGCCACCGCCTTTACTATTTCCGGGAACATGTGCGTTGTATTTTCCTGCCTCCTTGAAAACAATTGCACGTTTTTTCCAGATTTACTTACCTGGATTCGGAACCCATCGTATTTGGCCTCGACAGCGCACTTTCCCAGTTTGTCTATGATCTCCTCTGCTGACGGCAACCTCTCGGCAAGCGCGGGCCTAATCGGGTTTCCAGCCTTTATCTTGAACTTCTCTATGCCTTTCATACCATCCTTCCAGAGAACCTCAGCCACTAAGCCTAAATCGGAACATAGATTATAGGCTCTTTCTAGCGGCTCCCTGAGTTTCTTGTCGCCGCCCATCCTAACGGAGAACGCATCTAATATCGTCGGGTCCCCTATCCCCAGTCTCAGCATTCCGAGCGGTATCCGGGCTAGGAATTTGGCCTCCTTCGGACCAGAGTTGTTCAATAATTGTGTGAGCAGCTTTATCTTCATGTCCTGCGAGCCCGAGCCTGACGTGGTGGCTATCTTGTAAAAAACGCCGTATACCTCGGCCACCTCGAGCTTCTTGGAAAACAGGCTTCTTTGGCTCTTTTTAGTCAATAGGCTCTCGGCGACCAGTCCAAGATCGCCCGTCTCTCTGAATTTCTTCTCGACCTCAGTCACTTTGTAGCCGGACGCTAACGCTATCGCCTGTTGTACGAATTTCTCGCCCATCCCTATCTCTATCGGAATGAACGGAGGCACCACTCTTCCCTGGAGCAGATAGATTACTCGCTTGACCTCGTTAGCAGGCACTTTCTTGAACAGCTCAGCCAGTATGCCGGTCATAGCCAGCCTGCTATCCGTCTTTTCCAGCCGCTCGAACGCCTCGGACAGTATCGCGAAATCCATACGAATTATAAGTGGTTTTGAGTATAAATTAATTGGTGATTCGATAAGGCCAATCATCTGCGGGATAGACCCAGGCGCTACAGTAGGACTAGCTTTTCTCGATGTCGAAGGGAAAGTCATAGACATTGAAAGCGGGAAAAACATATCAGTGAACGACATAATATGGGAAATAGAGCAGAGGGGCGACCTTCTTACTCTCGCGTCAGACAGATATCCGTTGCCTCGCACGATTAAGAAAGTGTCGGCCGCTTTCCAGTGCAAAATATACTATCCTGAAGAGCCCCTGGGCAAGCAGGAGAAAGAGCAGCTCACCAGAGGCTATAGGAACCTAAACAATCATGAAAGGGATGCTCTGGCCGCGGCTCTCAAGGCGTATAATTTTTTCTCGCATAAGCTGAGACAGATCAAGAAGCAGGAGGGCCAGGCGTTTGAGAAGAACGTCAAAGCCAGACTGCGGATAAGAAAGGGAAAAAGGATATAAAACGGGCCGTCTATAATATTACTGTAAGTTACTAGCGCACAGTGACGGAGGGACTATAATGGCAGCAGAAGACAACGTGGTCTATGTAGGCAAGAAAGGCATAATGAGCTATGTCCTCGCAGTTATAACACAGTTCAATCAGGGCTCGACGACCGTCTCTATAAAGGCGAGAGGCAAGTCCATATCGCGAGCAGTGGACGTCGCAGAGATACTCAGGAACAAGTTCATGGCCGAGGTAAAAGTACAGAACATAGCGATACAGACGGAAGAGCTGGCCAACGATGACGGGACAAAGTCAAAAGTCTCCGCGATTGACATAACTCTCGCAAAATAGGCTCTTGAAAGGCATAAATACTTGTTTTGTCTAAAAGTGAGTATATGAGGACGCACTATTCGAAAGAGCTTACGAGAGAGTTTATAGGGAAGAGAGTGACTATCGCGGGATGGGTCGCTGAAATCAGGTCCTTCGGCGGAATCAAGTTCTTGGTTATCAGGGACAGGGAAGGGAACACCCAGGTGACTATCAAGAAGGACTCGAAGCTCTCAAAAATGGTTGAAGAGATATCAAAAGAGTATGTTGTTTCTGTCACGGGCACGGTCCAAGAGATGAGAGGAGACTCTAATCGGGTGGAGATAATCCCGGACAAGATAGAGGTTTTGAACACCTCCGAATCGCCGCTGCCCCTAGACATATCAGGAAAGATTGAGTCAGATTTGGACGCTCGCCTGAATGAGAGGTTTGCTGATTTGAGAAGGCATGATGTTAGGTCCATATTCATAGTCAAAACGGAAGTGCTGAACGGCATAAGAGAGTATCTGGACAACGAGGGTTTTGTTGAGGTCCATACCCCTAAGATAGTGTCGGCAGGGGCGGAGGGAGGCGCTTCACTCTTTGCATTGGACTATTTCGGGACAAAAGCCTATCTGGCGCAGAGCCCGCAGCTGTTCAAGCAGACGCTGATGGCTACCGGACTGGATAGGGTGTATGAGATATCCCCCGCCTTTCGTGCAGAGAAGTCAGACACAGTCAGGCACATATCCGAATTCCTCTCGTTCGACGCAGAGATGGCCTTTATCGAGTCGCAGGAGGACGTCTTGGTGGCACTGGAAGAAACCGTTGCCTATTCTTTAGAGCATGTCAAGAAGCACGCAAAGCCAGAACTCGATTATCTCAAGGTCGAAATTAAAGTGCCTGAACTGCCTATCCCCCGCGTCACATATTCCGAAGCAATCAAGCTGCTGAAAAAAGACGGGAAGGATGTCAAGGAAGGCGGCGACATAGATACGGAGATGGAGAAACAGTTAGGGGCTATCATGGAGAAGAAGGGCCATGAGTTCTATTACATCGTCGAATATCCGGAGAAGATAAAGCCGTTCTATATCATGGAAAAAGGCGAGCATTCTTGTTCATTTGATATGATGTACCGCGGGATAGAGCTAGCATCTGGCGGGCAGAGAGAACACAGATACGACCATTTGACTAGACGCATGAAGAAACTAAAACTCAATCCAGCTAATTTCGAATTCTATCTGAAAGCGTTCAAGTACGGCATGCCTCCCCATGGCGGGTGGGGGTTCGGCATAGACAGGTTCGTCCAGAAGATACTGAATCTGCCTAACATAAGAGAGGCTGTGCTGTTCCCGAGAGACAGGAAAAGGTTGGTCCCTTGATCGAGAAATTCGGAATCAGCTCGCAGAAGAAATACGAGCTTATAGATATAACAGAGCACGTCCAGAAGATAGCCTCGACTATTGGCAGCGGAGCTATAATGCTGTTCGCTCCCCATGCCACTGGTTCTATAATTATCTGCGAGGATGAGCCCGGCCTTAAAGAGGATGTCATAGAGTTCGTGAAAGACCTGTTCGAAAAGAAAGGCTACAAGCACGACACCATAGACGATAACGCCCATGCGCACCTGATTTCCTCTTTCTTGGGCTGCAGCAAGTTCATACCAGTAGAAAAGGGAAAGCTAATGTTAGGCATCTGGCAGACGATATTTTTCCTAGAATCAGACGGACCGCGGGAGAGAACAGTCTATGTCAAGGTTCTCTCATAGTCATTTCTTATAGACCTCGTTCAGCTTCTTTAATAGGTCTTCTTTGGTCGGCTTCGGCTTGCCCGGCTCAATTTTTTTCTCCTCTTTTTTAGGTTCTTCCTTAACCTTCTTCTTGAACGATAACCTGCTCAATAGGCTTTTCTTTTCACCAGCGATAGGCTCTTTCTTCTCCCCCCTCTTGAAGACTGACATTATCTTGGCAGTAATCCCTTTCAGAACACCTAGAACCCCCTCGCCTTTCTTCTCCCGTTTGACGAACGCCTCATAGTTTATCGGCAGCTTTATTCCCCTGGGCTTTAGGAAGAAGAGATAGACAACGACAGCCGCAGCTATCACCACAACGACTATGATTCCGATGATGAGCCAGGTCATGTCGCCCCCAACACCGCCCCCGCCTCCACCGCCGCCAGCGCTCATCCTGCCTTCAGATATGTTCGGCTCAATAAAGAGGTTGGAATTGCCCAAGTCTCCACCAACCAGATAGATTATGCTCCTCTCTTGGTTTGAAGACATGTTCATGGTCCAGAGTATCACCGGATCCTGCTCTATTATCGTGTAGTTTATCGCCGAGGTTATCGTCAGGTTAGAGGCAGAGGCAGCTATCTGTTTTGATATGTTCTCGGTGACGTTCATGAACTCAGAATAGCTGTTCCTGTTCTTGATGCCCAGGGTGACCATCGACTTTGTCCTATCCTTGCTGACCTCCACGTACCTATGGATCTTCTTCGTGTCGTTTGGCTGGGGCACGGTTACAGTGAACGTGCTGTTCACCGAATTGATGGTGACTGTCACGGTATAGTTGCCTGGTTTCGCCCACTTGAACGGCGTGAGAGTTATGTTTACAGTCGTTGTCGAATTACCAGAGATGTTTTTAGGCGCGACATAGGTGAGACTAAAGTGGATATAGTCGCTGGCTTCGCTGATATTCACGGTAATATTCTGCCTCGATGTGTTGGTATTATTGAGTGGTATATATATCGTTTGACTGGTGTTCATAAGAGTTACATTCGAAGGCATGGTGATCTTGATTCCAGTCGTAGTTGTGGTCGTGCGGTTCGTAGCATTCCCGCTAGGTGCTCCCTGCTGATTGCCGCCCGTGCTAGAAGCAAATGTTTCAGTAATTTGTAGAGTAGATGCATTGTTGGTTAGTACAGGGTAAAAGGTGCAGGTAAAGTCTCTTGAGCAGTAACTGGCTCGACCCATCGCATTGATGTTATATAAAGTGTTATTAGTGGTTGTATATGCAGTATAAGTGAAAATATAGTTTGAGTCTGTTACAAGATAAGAGGAAGCGCTAGAACCTCCAGCTGGCAAGAAGGTAAGTAAGGGCTCCTCTGAGGTAGATTTATTCGTTGATAAACTAGTGTTACCGAACCAGCTCCAGACAGTCACAGTAAAATTCTGGCCATTAGTGGCGGTTGTTGTGGAAATGGTGGCAGTTGTATTAAGCCATCTCGCGATGTAGAAAACCCCTCTGAACGAGAAATTGTATGAGAGATTGTAAGGCGTATCTGGCGTTGTCGAGCCGGTTATGTTCAACAGATAGCCGCCTGAAGACCAAACATCCACATTTGAGGTGCTGTTTGAGTAGACCTTATTTAGAGTGGCATTGGTATTGTTTGCCATAAGTTTATTATTTGACTGGTTTATTATGAAAAAAGTCAGGTTTGAGAAAGAAGTTACGGCACTATCTTCTTTCGTTATATTCTGGATACTGAAATTCAATGTTTCAGTTGCATTGGAATAGTTCATCACCACGGAGAACGAGAACGAGGGTATCTTGATGATTACCGTGGAATTTTCGCTGGACCTGTTGCCATTGATTTTTGAGACAGCCATCACGAAAAGTTTAGGATAGTAAGAAGAGTTTGCTGTCGCTGGCACTACGACGGTCACAGAAAGGTTTGCTGAAGAGAGTTTGGATATCGACAGGTTTAGGCTGTAAGAGGTGGTAGTTTCGTTTATCGCCACTAAACTAGAACCGTTTGATATATTTATGCCCCAATTGCTTATGTTTTGACCGACAATCGTTATGTTATACGCCTGCTCATCGTCGATATTGCCGGTGTTGTTTACAGAGATATTGAATGAGTAAGTCTCGCCAGGATAATGGACGTATTGAGAAACGTTGGTTACAGTAACATTACCAAGATTCGCCATTGCCTGAGTTTGGAAATAATTCCCACCCAAGAGTTTTGACAGTCCGAAAGAATCTTTGACGGTTACATTAATTTTCGATATTTCATCCAGTGGAGCAGTTTGTAAAACTGTAACATTTATATGCACACTTATAGAGCTGCCGGGCAGTACGGCAACCGAAGCATTGCTGACATTGAAGTTACTATAAGTGAAGTTCATGCTGTTTATAACGCATGAGAAGTTGAAAGAGGTCGTGTTTTCACCCGTGTTTGTAACGGTGAAGTTATGCTGGACACTATTTCCGGCACTGGCCCCAGCACTTACTGGGGAGTCTCCAGTTATGGTAAAATTATGTGATGGATGAACAGTTACACTCAAGTTAGTTTGGTTGGTATAGGCAGGGTTTCCAGAGCTGTTCACAATTACGGTGACTATGAAAGTAAAGTTTCCATTGTTTGTTGAATTTACCACCAAAGTTACGTTAGCAGTTCCGAAATAAGATACATTGACCTCAGTGACATTAGTGTAACAGGTTATGTTCACCCCATTACAAGTAGCATTGACGAGGATTGTGTCATCTACATTGGAATTACTCCTTATCCTTATGCTCACATTTTGCGTTTCATTCTTCTCCATAGCCAAAGAAGTGACGTTGAGAGTGAGGTGGGGGGTCCCATAAGTTATATTCACATTTAGAACGTCCATCCCTCCGGAATTTGGATAAGTGCCATTAAACGAATAATTGCCCGCGGGAGCGGTGCTGTTTATCGTACAAGTTGCATTGTAATAACCGGTAGAAATCGTGCTCAACGAAGAGCGGTTATACACGATGTTTGAGACATTTAACAAAACACCAAACGCGCTCGTATTGATGCTAAACTGAGTTGTGTTTTGGAATGTTGTGTTGACGGTATAGGAAAAGGTGGTTCCTGGCGAGAAGCTCTTTATGGAGGATATAACTAAGCTCATATTCGCGTAGTTCAGAGTAAACTGTACTGTAGTATTCTTATCGTCTGGGTCGTTATTGCCAAAAATAGTCATATTCCAAGTACCATTTGCTAAATCAACTGGAATTATACAGTTTGCCTTCGCTACTTGGCTACCGTTATAAAGTATGTTTATGGCGCAAGTAAAATTATATGTGTAGGTGCTGCTATTTGTGAAGTTGACATGTGCAAAATAACCCGTCGCATTTGTGTTGTTGCTCACCATAGTCAAATTTACTGCATCGCCTGGATTATAGGTAGGCTGTTGTCCACTGACATTGATAAAACCAAGCCCTACCGAGAAAAGAAGCAAAAATGCGAATAAGCCTCTGAGCATGTGCATGATACGTATAACCCCTTACTACAATATATATTTTCTTATAGGGCGTCTATCTTTTCGACCCTCAAACCAGCGCTGGACTCGAACGTCACCTTCCACACCGGCTTGAAGATTATCTCGAAATCCTTGACCCTAACCCGGCCGAAGAGCGACGGAATCTTTAACAGCTTCTTCTTGTCCATTTCATATTCTTCCAAGTTATACTTCTCTGGTTTGGTGAAAGAGAGCTTATCGTCTAGCGCAGCAAAACTAGAAGGCTCTACTCTCAGATCGTCGAATCTCTTCCTCGATCTGTACTTCCCGTCCTTGAAATCGACGAGTCCGCTGTCGGCGAACTCCCTCAGATACTTGAGAACGACCTGGGTGGTCAATCTAGTCCTATCCGCAATCTTCTTTGGGTCATCAGTCTTGCCCAGAGCGGTCAGAACGCGCATCCTCCTCTCGTCCAAGTCAATTAGCTCTTTCATGTCTCTGGTCTTCTTCAGGCTCTTGTCCCAGTAATAAAACTCGTAATCAGAATCGACATACATCGTTAGGGGCTTATAGCCACCGCTGTCCAAGACCAGTTCATACTTGACCTTATAGACGGGCTCATAGACCAGCCTCAGCTCCTTCAGTTTCTCTTCTCTACCGAACAACCCTAAAGTCTTCTTCTGCCTCATCCTCTCGGCTCTGGCTTTCACCTGGCTCTCATCTATCTTCAGCACGAATGCTTTCTGTCCTTTCTCCAATTCCTCCCTGGCTTCAATCCTCTTTTCGAATCCAGGTATGACTATAGCCCCCTCTTCAAGAACAGCGCCCTTCAGCTTACAGACCCGGTCTATAACCTCATCCGTATCTATCTCCTCGCCGTATCTCCTCTTGAACGTGTCCAGTATCTCATCGACCTTCAATAGGCTTAATTGCCCCATTTCCTCGAGTTTCTTGCCAATCAGGTCCACGAGTCTATTGATGTCCAGTTTCTCACCCACCTCGATGGTCCCTATCTCTCTTCCCTCGTGCTGGGAGAACCTTGGTCTTATCTTGACCACAAAGGCTCGGTTGCTCTCCTCGCTCCTGTCCCCAACTAAGGCAATCCCTATTGGCAGTGTCTTCAGGAATCTGTTCTTCTCATATTCTTTCGGCAGGCTGGTCGGGAAGCGCTTCATGACCGCCTTGAGGTCCTCGTCAAAGACCAGCTTGTGGCAGATCAGCATATCTAACTGCGATAGAACTCTGGTGTCTATCGCTGAAGGCTGCTGGGTCGCAAAGACGAGAGAGCACCCTGGTCTTCTCCCCTGTTTTACGTACTCTATAAGTGAGTCGCTTGCTGCTGTTTTACTGGTGCCCGATGGTATAAGCGTGTGGGCCTCGTCGATAAATAGCCACGTTGGAGGTATATCTACATCGAGCATCTCATCTATGTCGCCCATGCTGTAT
>Ga0315282_10007950_pt1 | contig 17288 bp, 19 predicted proteins | sample YL17G07_20_MG_FD_203693 | JGI IMG/M metagenome (GOLD analysis project Ga0315282, IMG submission 203693) | Sediment microbial communities from Yellowstone Lake, YNP, Wyoming, USA - YL17G07_20 | ecosystem: Environmental > Aquatic > Freshwater > Lake > Sediment | place: USA: Wyoming | collected... | reverse complement strand
GAACCAGTCGCACCCAGGCTGGATACTGAAACCATCATCATCGACCAGTTGTTGATAAAGTTGGACCCTAGAGCATTGGCGAGGGAGACGGTGGTAATGGCTTCTGGCGACCCTTGAGGAAAGGAGCGGACTGATATATTCCCCAGAGCAGCGATAATTCCACTATTTTCCAGCCCCTGTATCACTACCGAGAGGCTGAAGATAAAGAGCAGAATAGACCACGATATCCCCGATTGTATTTCGTGGAAGTGAAGACGGCGGAACGCTAGCCCCCCGCCTACCAGTAATAACGCCCCACCAAGTGCCGCCCAGTAGAGAGGCAACCCATAAAATGAGGTCAGGATATAGGCCACGGCAATAATTCCGAGAACAATAGATGCATATTTGAAAAGAGCGTCTTTAGGTGGGGAGATTAAGTTAGCCGCCACAAAATCGGCTGAAATTCTGCGGCGGAAAAGGAGGTAAAAGACGACTATGTTTATGGCAATGGCGACCACGCTGGGCAAGATAAGGTGGCGCAGGTACTCACCGAGAGTGAGATTGAAAGCGGTGAAGGGTAACAAATTCACGGGATTGGATACTGGCAATATAAGAGAGGCAGTATTGGCGATAAAGGCACAGGTAAACACGTAAGGTATCGGGTCCAGCTTGAGCTGACTCACCAGCGCAAAAACAATGGGCGTAAGAAGCAGAGCCGTAGCATCGTTGGAGAAGAATGCGGTAAGGCCGATGCCAAAAGCAAAAATAGTGAGGAAGAGCAGCCTGCCGTTTCCCCGAGCTAGCTTTACCGACTGATAGGCACTCCATTGGAAGAAGCCAGCTTTTTCCGCCGCCAGGCAGATAAGCATCAGCCCCAGAAAGAATAACAGAATGGGGCCGACGTTCTGTAGCAGGGCAGGTAGCTCTCGCACTGATACCTGACCGCTGACTAGCATCAAGAAGCCACCAATGGCAGCCGCCGTTCCCTCGTTCAGCGGCTTAGGCCTGACCATTATTAAAACTAGAGTAGCTATGGAGATGGAAAGGGCAACCCACATATTATTTTCCGGCTGCTGCCTGACGAATCAATGTAACCTATTTATAGTGCCATTGACCAAAAGCAAGGGGAGTCATCCCCCGAAATGACTCCCCCGGCTTGCCGCATGCGCTGATGGGGTTTAACTACCTATTTCTTTTTCGGCGCTGAAGGCTTTGGTTCTCCCGGTTTAGCTGTTCCACGCTTCGCTGGTTGTGCCTTACACCCCATTTCCTCACCTCCTTTGTTCTGTCTTTCGCGTCCTCTTGAGTTCGAACTCAAATAGAAAAAGAGGGTAACTTCTTATCCCCCTTTTGGCTCTGTTACCGTCTGGAGGTGTAACGATTCATGTTTCAAAAAAATCATAGCCTAGTTTCTGCGGCCTGTCAATAGCTGCGGACAGGATGTTGGCGATAGGCCAGGCGGTGCTGCCGGCACTTGCCGTTGCCAGCCGATAAACATATAATTTAAATAGTATTATGTGTCTCAAGATTATTGGGGAGGTGAGAAGGTGAGGAAGGTATATCTGGACAACGCTGCCACCACTCCGCTCATCCCTGAGGTTTGCGAGGCAATGATGCCGTTCTTAGGCGAGGCTTTTGGTAACCCCTCTTCGCTCCATGACTGGGGTGATGTTGCCCGGGAAGCGGTGGAGGCGGCTCGAGAGCAGGTAGCCCAGCTTATCGGAGCTAGTGCCGAGGAGATAATATTCACCGGGAGCGGCACGGAAAGCAACAACTTTGCGGTTAAGGGGCTGGCACTGGCCCAGCAGAACAAGGGGAAGCATGTGGTGGTCTCCGCTATTGAGCATTTTTCAGTATTGAATTCGGCCAGAACGCTGGAGAAATGGGGCTTTGAGCTTTCTCTGGTGCCGGTGGATAGATATGGTGTGGTTGACCCCGACTACGTGCGTCGGAGCATCAGAAAAGACACCATACTCGTCTCTATCATGCAGGCCAATGGCGAGATAGGTACGATGGAGTCTATAAGCGAGATTGCCAGGATAACCAAAGAGAGCAATGTGGTCTTTCATACCGATGCCGTGGCTACGGCGGGGACTATCCCGGTCAATGTAAGTGAGCTGGGAGTTGACGCTTTGAGCCTGGCGGGTAATCAGTTTTACGGGCCGAAAGGGGTGGGTGCTCTCTGGGTGCGAAAAGGGGTGCGCATTATGTCCCTCCTCGATGGCGGCATACAGGAGGGAGGGCGGCGGGCGGGCACGGAGAATATGCCTGCCATCGTCGGCCTGGGTAAGGCCGCTGAACTGGCGGCTACCAACATGGTAGCCCGAATGGAGCACCTTACCCACCTCCGCGACCGCCTGCTTACGGAATTGCCAGCCAAGATTGCCCACGTAGTGGTTACCGGTCACCCCCAGGACCGCCTGCCGGGAAACGCCAGTTTTTGTATCGAGTTCATTGAAGGCGAATCTATGCTGATGTTGTTGAACAGCCAGGGGGTGGCTGTCTCCAGCGGCTCGGCCTGCACCTCAAGGGCGCTTAAAGCCTCCCACGTACTTATTGCCATAGGCATACCCCATGAGCTGGCTCATGGTTCACTCCTCTTCAGCTTTGGCATTGAGAATACTGTGGAAGATGTGGATTATGTGCTGGAGGTGCTGCCACCTATCGTAGACAGGTTGCGGCAGATGTCACCACTTTACGCAAAATTTACCAAGGCGAGGGAAGGAGGCAAGTAGCATGCCGGTCTATAGTGAAAAGGTGATGGACCACTTCATGCATCCCCGTAATGTCGGTGAGATTGAAAACCCGGACGGTGTGGGCGAGGTAGGCAATCCGGTTTGCGGGGATATGATGACCTTCTACATTAAGGTCAAGGACAATCGTTTGGAAGACGTCAAGTTCAAGACCTTTGGTTGCGGGGCGGCGATTGCCGTCTCCAGCATGGTGAGTGAGATGGCCAAGGACAAGACGCTGGAAGAGGCGTTGAAAATCACTCCCCGTTCGGTGGCAGATGAACTGGAAGGACTGCCCAAGAACAAGTTTCACTGTTCCAACCTTGGTGCCCAGGCCTTGACTAAGGCTATCGAGGATTACCTCAGTAAAAAGGGAAAGCACAGGAAGAAGGGGAAAAAGGAAGGAGGGGAGCAATAAAATGGAAGCCCCAAAGTGTAAGCCAGAAAAGGAGTGTCGTTTTTGTCCTTACTGTGAAACGGAAATAGCGGAGGCATCCTTCCCGTATTGCTGGGTGTGCCAGGTAACCATCTTTTATTGTCCCAAGTGTCGCCAGCCAGTACCTCGGAAAAGCAGGGTCTGTCCCCGTTGCGGGGCTGAGATTAAGGGTTGAACTCCGTTAAAGGTGGAGGCTGACATATGGCAGAGAAGGAGAAAATGGCCATCGTTGTTTTTAGCGGCGAGCTCGACCGGGCTCTGGCGGCTTTCATTCTGGCAACTACTGCCGCCAGTATGGGTATGGAGGTCAGCATGTTCTTCACCTTTTGGGGGCTGAATATCATTAAGAAGAACGAAGGTAGTATCAGGAGTAAAGGCCTGATGCGGAAAATGCTGAACTTCATGAATCGGGGCGGCTCCAAGCGATTAAAGCTCTCCCGGTTCAATATGCTTGGCCTCGGTACCTGGATGATGAAGCGGCTGATGAAAGAGGTTAACATGCCGTCCATAGACGAGTTCATCGCTATGGCTCACCAAATGGGGGTGAAGCTCATACCTTGCAGCACCTCCTGCGGAGTTATGGGTCTTACTGAAGATGCCTTCCGCAGTGAAGTGGAAAGCCTGGCCGGTGCCGCCTATTTCCTGGGTGAGGCGCGCGAAGCGAAGGTTACCCTCTTCATCTAGTCCGTCACCTCTCTGAGTAAGGAGGAGAAGATGGAAGCAAATCAGAGTCTGGACTGTGTGGGTCTGTATTGTCCTATGCCCATTGTCAAAACGGCCGAGAAAATGAAGGGACTGAAGCCCGGCGAGGTTCTGGAGGTGGTAGCCGATGATAAGGGCATAAAGCAGGACATGCCGGCCTGGTGCAAGGCTACCGGGCACGAGTTTTTAGGGATAGAGGAAAAGGGCGCGGAAATAAAAGTCTATGTAAGGAAGAAACATGATTGAGGGCATTGGTATAAGTGCACCGTCTGTCGGAGTGCCAGGTTAATTTGACATAATGATAAGGGCAAGATTAAATCAGGATTAAATAAGGAGGTTAAGATATGCCACCACATTGCGACACAATGGATGGGCCCGTTGTTACAGCAGCAAAAAAGGCTTTAGAAAGGGGTAATGTTAATCTTATACTTCCGTGGGTGCCAGAAAAGCCGAAGGTGAATTGAAGAAGGCTTTTAAAAGAACCCTCGGTGTGGGAAAAGTGGGTAAGGGAGCTACTGACCTCGCTGATTACTGGTTCTTTGAAACTGCGGTGCGTCTGCATCGGGAGGGAGAGGGGGCACCTTACACGGGACTAAAACCAGCCGGACTCGACTGGGGCCCTGTCGTGCCCAGAGCTGATAAGGCCATCGAAACGGGAAACGCCAAAGAATTGATAAAATTCTTATTGCACACCGTTGAAGAGGAACTTCAAGAAAGGTTCGATAAGGCGATGGCCGAGAAGGATTACGACGAAAACGATGTAGTTGCGGCGAGAGAGTACGTACAGGCTAAGCTTGGTTTTGTCCTTTATTCGCATCACCTGTATGTATACGTGAAGGGTGGTGGAGAACACGGGGAGGAAGGCAAGGGCGATAAGAGATTGGTTAAATAGACTCGGAGTTAAGACACTTTCCATCGAGCCTGGTAGTCCCTGGGAGAATGGATATATCGAGTCATTCAACGGCAAGCTCAGGGATGAGCTGCTCAACCGGGAGATATTTACTATGTTGCTTGAGGCGAAGATATTGATTGAGGGATGGCGGAAGGAGTACAATCAGATTCGACCACATAGTGCACTTAGTTATCGCCCACCTGCTCCGGAAACTATGATTGCGGTAACACTAACTTAGAAGTTGGACTAATTACTGGGGGCAGATCATCCTCAAGTGTTGGCACAAGTTCAGCTCTACACCATCCCTCAAGCGCGGTGGGTGCTGAACAAGCAAATGTAGCTGACCGTAGCATCTAAGAGACGAGGGAAGTAAGGAAGAGGATAATGAAGAAGGCGCCTCATGAGATTGTGCATCAAGAAAATCTATTGCAATAGCTGCCAAAAACTGGTTAGGGGCCGTGAGCAAAGGGTTGACAGCCACACCCATATTTTGTGCTCTAAATGCAGCAGGCTCCTCTGGGTCCGGGAAGGTGTCACTTGGAGGTATATGCGAGGGGGGTGACTGATGGCCAAGCGGGATTACTACGAGGTCCTCGGTGTTGATAGAGATGTCGATGAGGCTGCTATCAAGAGGGCATACCGCAACCTGGCTATGAAATATCATCCAGAAGAGACACAAGGAGGCTTAACTTGACGCAATATAAAGAGTCCCCCTATCAGACATACGTCAAGTCAGATGTTTGGAAGTGTAAAGAGTCACCATCAGGAGCCTACCACTGGGTAGAGAACAGAACGTTGTCCACAGATGGCAGTGTCTTTCAATGTGTGCATTGCGGTGATGAAAGACGGCTTACCAATTTGACCAAGAGGAATCGCTAAGAGAGCCAGTCATGTGTTTGAAACCGCTAACTTAATGCATAAAGTTGTTAGAGCCACCTACAGCAACAATTCGTCGGGGTGTGCGGCAGACACTGTGTTGGATATGCCAAAAGGGGCATGAGTAGGAGGCTGCCATCTATCGCAGAAGCAGGGGCAGTGGTTGCCCATATTATGCTGGCCGACGGCACTAGATATTTCCCATTGACCCCAGACAAACCTTCTCTCAACAGACTCACCAGCAGCTATGCGGACTACATCCACAAGTCCAATATGTGCAGCCTTCGTTTAGCGTCTGGCAGCGCCGATAAGCTCGGCTAGACTGCTTATCCCCTCTTTCCGCAGGAACTCCTCTATGCCCTCTAGCACCTCAAGCGGAGCGCGCGGGTTGGTGAGATTGGCTGTGCCGACCTGAATCGCACTGGCTCCCGCCATTATGAACTCAATAGCATCGTTAGCCGTGGTGATGCCACCGCAGCCAATGACGGGTATAGCCACGGCACCAGCTACCTCATATACCCTATATAAGGCCACCGGCTTTATCGCCGGTCCGGATAGCCCACCAGTTATGTTACCCAGTAGCGGTCTGCGTCCGGCAATATCAATCGCCATACCCTTCAGGGTATTGATGAGGGATACAGCATCAGCCCCGGCTTCAGCCACAGCCACGGCTACCTTGACTATATCGCTCGTATTTGGCGTCAGCTTAACCAGCACTGGTAAGGAAGTAGCTGCCTTCACGGCGGCGACCACGCTGGCGGCTGACTTGGGCTCGGCGCCAAATTCAGCCCCACCCGCTTTCAGGTTAGGGCAACTGATATTTACCTCGATGGCGCTAACTCCAGCGACACCCTCCAGCTTGCTCGCCACCTTGGCGTAATCGTCAATCGTTTCACCCGCGATGTTGACAATGACCGGCACCCGCCAACTGGCCCATATTGGCGCCTTCTCTCTAATCAAAGCGTCAACGCCGATATTCTGTAGCCCGATGGAATTAAGCAGTCCGCAGGCTGTTTCCGCTACCCGCGGCTGGGGATTGCCCTCCCTGGGTTCGAGTGTCGTTCCCTTGCAGACGATAGCGCCCAGCCTCTGGATGTCAAATACGTGACCATATTCCGTGCCGTAACCAAAGGTGCCGGAAGCAGTCATCACCGGGTTAGCCAGTAATAGTCCACGATGATGCTTGGGGGCTAATTGAACCGCGAGGTTCATAATCGCTCCTTACAGTAGGCTAAACCTAGCGCCCCATTATTAAAAATGCTGATTGATTATAGGTTATGCGTGTTGATGTGGCAACCCCTCCCTTACAAATAGAAGGGGAAGTACGATATCGCTGAAACAGCAAACTATCCAAACCCCAAAGAGTAGAAACAAGAAGACGAAGGCAAGTAAAGGCAGATGAAAACCTATCTCTACTTTGAGCCAGCCTCCTACCAGATACTGCAATTCGCCTGAACATTCCCCGATTCCTGAGCGAAAATAGTCTCACTAAGTGGCATCAAGGCCATATAACCTACCGTCCTGACGAACCTATCCTGATTGCCTTTTGACAGGCTTCACAGAGACCGGTGAACTCAAAGCAGACCACTGAATCTCCCCTGGTGCCCGCCGTGCCGAGTACAGCTTATTGACAGGGCCTGTTTCTTATGATAGAATCACCTTACAGTGGAGGCAGATATAAACATGTCATCCAGCATCATCCCCCAGCAATATTGTGCGTATTTCGCCTTTACCTGGCGCACGGAGTGCGCTTGGGGGGATGCGGCATCGAAATTGCGGTAAATAGCAAATCATCTAGCCTAAAACAGTAAATCTAAAGAATCCTCCCAAGCCGGAGGGTTCTTCGTTTATAGGGACTAAGACACGGCCAGAGCGATTGGCGCCTGGTAATAGCCAAGAGCACGAGGAGGGTATGAAGTGATAGTAATGGAGGGTGAGGCCACGGTAGAACAAATAGAAAATGTAATTAAGGAGATAAAGAGATGCCGACTGAGAGCCGACCTCAGTAAAGGCAAATACCGGAGTGTGATTGGCATAGTAGGCGACGAGAGCAAAATAAACTTTACTCACCTGGCCATCCTCCCCGGCGTTAAGGAGGTGCTACGGATTGAAACTCCTTACAAGCTAATTAGCCGGGGATATGCTAAATTGTGGGAAGGATTGAGTGGAGATAAGATAATTAGAGTAGGCGACATCGAGATTGGCGGTGAGGAGCCAGTATTCATCGCCGGACCCTGTGCCATAGAGAGCAAAGCGCAACTATTCAGAATTGCTGAGGGGGTGAAGATGGCTGGCGCTCATATCCTCCGGGGAGGCATCTTCAAGCCCAGGAGTTCGGTTCACTCTTTCCAGGGTCTGGGGGCTGGCGGACGGGAAGAGGCACGAGAGGCCCTGGATTGGTTGCGTGAAGCGGGGAGGAAATTCGAACTGCCAGTGATAACCGAAGTCAGAGGAGAAACACAGGTTGACCTGGTGGCAGATTACGTTGATATAATCCAGATAGGAGCCAGGAATATGTATGACCAGGACCTGCTGGCCCAGGTAGCCAAGAAAGGTAAACCCGTTCTGTTCAAGCGGCATTTCGGCGCCGGTGTTGAAGAATTTCTGTCCTTCGCCGAATATATTGTGGCTGAAGGCAACAGAGACATCATCTTGTGCGAAAGAGGACTGGTACCAATAGGCAAGGGCAAGAACTATACTAGGTATATCCTTGACCTGGCCGCTGTCCCCGTTATCCAGAAGGAAACCTATCTGCCTATACTGGTTGACCCCAGTCATGCCACTGGCCGCCGAGACCTCATCTTCAGTATGAGCTGTGCGGCTATAGCTGCCGGAGCCAGCGGGCTGATGATTGAGGTACACTATAATCCGGCCGAAGCACTGGTTGATGGTCAACAAATGATTACGCCTGATGAACTTAAAGACGTTATTGATGCCTGCCGGAGAGTGCGTAAAGCGACGAGGGGCATCGTAAAAACCTAACTGATAGAGGCAAAGGGACAGTACATTAAGTAACATGTATAAAGAAATACCGGTGGCCATCAGGACAATTAAATCATTACCGATTATCATCGGCACCGGGATTATCGGTAATATCGGTGACCTTTTTGATTTCAGCCGATATTCGAGCCTTATTCTGGCAACGGACTCGACTACCAGGAAGCTCTACGGTGGCCAGGTCATGGAGGCACTAAAGACAACGGGAAAAAGGGTGCTTACTTATACCTTCCCCGCGGGAGAGCGCTCGAAATCGCTGCGGCAGATTGAGCGAGGTTACCAGTTTCTCATAGACAGCGGCATCGACCGCAACGGCTTGCTCTGCGTGCTGGGGGGAGGCGTGGTGGGAGACGTTGGTGGCTATCTGGCCGCCACCTACCTTCGTGGGATTGACTACATCCAGCTGCCGACGACCCTCCTCGCCCAGGTGGACAGCAGTATTGGTGGCAAGGTGGGCATCAATTTCAGTGGCAAGAAGAATATGGTCGGCAGCTTCTATCAGCCGAAAGCGATTATTTCAGATATAGCCTTCTTGGAATCATTACCGGCGCGGGAGATGCGAAACGGTATGGCTGAAGTCATAAAATATGGCCTGGCTATGGATAAAGAGCTATTTGACCGGGTCAATAGCCAGGAAAAGACGAAGTTCGCTCCATCCGAACTAATGAATATTATCGAACGATGTGCTTTCTTAAAGGCGAAGGTGATTGAAGCCGATGAAACAGACCGCAGTGGTATCAGGTCAATACTCAACTTTGGCCATACCGTTGGGCACGCCGTGGAGGCAACCTCCGCCTTTAGAGGACAACGCCACGGTGAAGCTATATCTATCGGGATGATAGTGGCAGCCAAGATAAGTGAGCGTCAGGGCATGCTCAGCCAGGAGAGCGTTAAAACAATCGACAAGGTACTTACCCGCTTTGGCCTGCCCACTCGGTGCCCGGAAATGTCACCCCGTGAACTGCTCGAAGCCATGCAGTTTGACAAGAAGCTGACACAGGGGCAACTAAAGTGGGTGCTGCTTCAAGGTATCGGGCGGGGGGTAGTAAATTGCACGGTGGAAAAGGACGTGGTCACCGAAGTTCTTAGCGAGGTATGTCAATGAGAATCTTAGTCATTAACGGCCCCAATCTGAATATGCTGGGTAAGAGAGACCCGGAGCATTATGGAACGCAAACCCTTGACTCCATAGAGAGGACTCTCTCCCAAAGCGCCCAAGAACTGGGCTGTGAACTCACCTTTTTCCAGTCAAATCACGAAGGTGAAATCATCGACTTCATCCAAAAAGAGACACCAGTCTCGTCGGGCATCCTGATTAACCCCGGAGCTCTAACCCATTACGGGTATTCACTCCGCGACGCTCTGGCTGACTCGGGCCTGCCGGTGGTTGAAGTGCACCTGTCAAATATTTTTGCCCGAGAGGACTGGCGGCGGCAGTCGGTCATGGCTGATGCCGCCATTGGTCAGGTCACCGGATTTAGAGCCGAAAGCTATCACCTTGGCCTTACGGCTTTGGTAAATCATATACGGAGCCAGAGCCAGTGAGACTAAGAATCACACCGTCAACCGTAAGCGGCACAGTCTCGGCACCACCATCGAAGAGCTATACCCACCGGGCGTTGATACTGGGCTCGCTGGCTCAAGGTGAGACGGTCATTGAGAACTTCCTGGCCTCAGACGATACCCGGTACACTATCAATGCCTGCCGCGCCTTAGGCGTTAACATTCAAAGGTACGGAAAGTCTTTGAGAATTATCGGCACCGGCGGGCAATTCTCAGCCCAGCCCGGGCAAAAGCGAATCTTTGTCGGTAACTCGGGCAGCACCATCAGGATGGTAGCGCCACTAGCAGCCCTGGCACAAACTATGGTTATCTTTGACGGAACAAAAAGACTGCGCCAGCGACCCATGGGTGATTTACTCTCAGCACTGAAGAGCCTGGGGGTTCAGGCGAGGTCGGTTGACCGGGACGGCTACCCGCCCATTGAAGTACAGGGAGGGAGACTGCTTGGCGGAGAGCTAATCACCGGGGGGATGACCAGCTCTCAGCACATCAGTTCCCTGCTTATGGTTGCCCCTTATGCCGAACACGATACGAAAATTAAGATTACTAATGGGCTTCATTCCAAACCATACATAGATATAACCGTTGAGGCAATGCGGCACTTTGGCGTTAAAGTTGTCCAGCATAACCGTGACGAGTTCATCATAACCAGCGGGCAAAAATACCATGGCCGGCATTATGAGATAGAAGGGGACTACTCCTCGGCGGCCTATTTCTTCGCCATAGCCGCTATCAGCGGTAAACCTATAACTGTGGGCAACCTGAATGCCAACTCAGTCCAGGGCGATAAACACTTTTTAGACATCCTGTCCCAGATGGGCTGTTATGTACGTTACCATGAGGGAGAGGTCACCATCGGGCGAGAGAAAGTGCTTACCGGCATTACCATAGACATGGGGGATTACCCGGATATTGTCCCCCCGCTAGCTATTGTCGCCGCTTTAGCGCAAGGGAAAACGGAAATCACCAATATCGGTCATCTGAGGTACAAGGAGACGGACCGCATCCAGGACACAGCTACCGAACTGTGCAAGATGGGAATTGAGGTAGAAGTGACCGAAAGCACAATGCGCATTACCGGGGGTAAACCAAGAGGGGCAAACGTCAAAACACACGCTGACCACCGGATGGCGATGAGTCTGGCTACCGCCGCCCTTTTTGCTGAGGGAGACACGATTATTTATGGTGCTGAGGCGGTGTCCAAATCGTACCCCGGGTTCTTCACTGACCTGGCTAAAATCGGGGCGAGGGTTGAGGAGATTTAGGTTAATGAACATCGTGCTCATTGGTATGAGAGGCAGTGGCAAGACAACCGTGGGTAAGCTCCTGGCCGAAAAACTGGGTAAAAAGTTTATCGAAATGGATGAACTAATCGCCCAGAGAGTGGGACACGGCATTCCAGAGATTGTTGCCCAGTACGGGTGGGGAAAATTCAGAGAAGCAGAAGCGGAGATTACCCGTGAAGTTGCCGAGCTTGATAATGTGGTCAATGCCACTGGCGGCGGCGTGGTGACCAGAGAGGAAAACGTTCGGGAGCTTAAGAGAAAGGGAAAGCTGGTCTGGCTTAAAGCCGATATAGATACACTACTCAGGCGAATTGGTGATAACCAGTCCCGACCATCCCTTACCGGTAAGCCACCGCAAGAAGACCCGGCTGTCGTGCTGGCGGAGCGGACTCCAATCTACCAACGGTGCGCCGATGTCACCATCGATACCGAAGATAAAAGCCCGGAGGAAGTAGCTGAGGCAATCGCCAGAGTGTATTCTGAGCGAGGGTGGGCAATGATTAGCGCCGAGACCAAAGTCTGCTGCCTTATTGGCGACCCGGTAGAGCACTCCCTCTCCCCTCTGATTCACAACCGTGGCTACGAGGTATTAGGCCTTAACTTTGTTTATGTCGCCTTCACCGTTAAAGACATCAAACTGGCCATTGAAGGTATAAGAGGACTCGGCATTCGCGGGGTTAGTATCACTATGCCTCATAAAATCAGCGCTATGCAGTACATTGACGATATAGATGAGACCGCCAGAGAAATTGGCGCCATTAATACCATTGTCAACAATGGTGGCGTGCTAAGCGGCTTCAACACTGACCATACCGCAGCGCTAAAGGCGCTGGAGGAGAAAACCAGCCTCAAAGGCAAGAGGGCTGTCCTTTTGGGCGCTGGTGGCTCTGCCCTGGCCATCGCCCTTGGGTTGAAGCGCAAGGACGCCCACCTAGTGATTTTGAACCGAACTGCGGATAAGGCAAGAGCACTGGCACAGACAGTTAATGCCGAAGACGGCGGCGGCTTAGACCAGCTCTCGGTAATCGCCTCGGCGGATATTTTGATTAATGCCACCGCGGTCGGGATGTGGCCGAGGACTAGCGAGACAATTGTGCCGAGGGAGCTGCTGCATCCCAGGCTCACCGTTTTCGACATCAACTATCATCCCAAAGAGACGAGGTTGATAACCGAAGCCAAGCAAACCGGTTGCACCGTTATTTACGGCTACAAGATGTTTCTCTACCAAGCAGCCATTCAATTCGAGCTTTTTACCGGACACCAAGCCCCGCTAGCTGAGATGGAGACAGCCCTAACCAGGGCATTAGAAGGAGACGAGTATGCTACGTCTGCTGACCGGCGGTGAATCTCACGGACCTGCCTGTGTGGCTATCCTCGAAGGGATGCCAGCCGGCGCCCCCGTGTCTATCGAGGACATCAACCAAGAACTCAAGAAGCGCCGTTCCGATTTTGGTCGTGGCGGTAGAGCCGCCATTGAAAAGGATGAGGCTGAAATTCTATCCGGTGTCCGTTACGGTAAGACGCTGGGCAGCCCTATTACCCTGATGGTCAAAAACCTCGACTTCGCCAACTGGCAGGCTGAAATGAGCATTGACCAGCCCACAGGTAACCAGGAAGCCGCCAAGGTAACCAGACCTCGTCCCGGTCATGCCGACCTGGCCGGGGCTTTGAAGTACGGGCAGGAAGACATCAGAAACATCTCAGAGAGGGCGAGCGCCAGAGAGACCATAGCCAGGGTCGCCGCCGGGGCCGTGGCCAAAAAATTGCTCGCCGAATTTGGCATTAGGATAGCCAGTCATACCGTCCAAATCGGTTCGGTGTGGCTATCTCGCCCGCCTAGGAACTTCCAAGAAGTGGCTTCTGTCTTTGACACTGACCCGGATATAAGGTGTATCGACCCGGATATATCCCAAAAAATGAAGGAGGTCATCCTTGACGCCCGCGCCAGGCAGGATACCCTCGGCGGCGTAGTCGAGGTTATTGCCACCGGCGTCCCGGTAGGTCTGGGCAGCGTGATGCACTATGACCGCAGGCTCGATGGTCTAATAGCCCAGGCTCTAATGAGCATACCCTCAGTTAAAGCAGTTGAAATCGGTAACGCCATAAAGATAGCCTCAATGTTTGGCTCAGAGGTTCAGGACGTGGTTTCCATTAAAGACGGCCGTTTTATTCGGCAAAGTAACAATATGGGTGGAATTGAGGGGGGCATAAGTAACGGTGAAGATATTGTTTGTCGCGTTTACCACAAACCAATCTCCACCCTGGGTAAGCCCTCTCCAACCATAGACATAAAGACTCACGAGTCGGCGCCAGCCATGGTAGAGAGGTCTGATGTCTGCGTCGTGCCCAGAGCCGGCGTAGTCTCAGAAGCAATGCTGGCTCTGGTTTTAGGTCAGGCGATGATTGAGAAGTTTGGCGGTGACCACATTGACGAGATGAAGCGCAACTTCAACTCTTACCTTGAATCATTAGCCGAACACTAGCCGCTGAGATAGCCTAGTATCGCTAACGACCCTCCCAGATAGTCTATCGCCCACTGGATGGCATCCACCTGTTCAAGGTCAAGCTCAGGGTCAGGACTTAACCCCTGGCCTTCTATCAGATGGCCATTGGGCGTGAGCCAGCGAGCCACAGTAAGAAATAGCCCTGAACCATCATTAAGGTAATAAATTCTATCGACACTGCCTTTGCCATAGGTTCTGGCGCCAGCAATGGTAGCCCGGCCATGGTCCTGCAAGGCTCCAGCCAGCACCTCACTGCTGCTAGCCGAGTAACTGTCGACCAAGACAACCAAGGGTAAGTCAGTAACTATCGATGTCGGTTTAACACTATAAGCAGCCAGCCTTCCCTCACTATCCCTCACATTGACCACCACGCCTTCCCTCAAAAAGTGGCTGGCGACATCAATCGCAGCCTCAAGCAGACCGCCAGGGTTGCCACGCAGGTCAAGGATAATACCCACCGCCGCTCCCTGCTCCATGCTCTCCAGCGCCTGGGATAGCTCGTCACCGGTTCGCTCAGAAAACTGGGTAATATTGATATAGGCGATGTCTCCCAACATCGCGAAATAGACACTGGGTACCCTGATTTCAGCCCTCACCACCACAATCTCCTCAGGCTCGGTCTCCCCCTGGTGAAGAATAAGGAGTGTGACCGAGGTACCCGTCGGTCCGCGAATACTGAGCACAGCCTCAGTCAGACTCATCCCCAAAGTAGACCTGCCGTCAATCGCCAGAATTATGTCACCTGCCCTGATACCCGCCTTGGCCGCCGGTGAATCAGCAAAGGGAGCTAAAATCACCGGCTGCTTATCTTTAACTGAGACCTCGGCTCCGATGCCCTCAATGTTGCCCTCCAGACTATTCATAGCCCACTGGTAGGTTTCAGCATCCAGGTAAGAAGTGTATGGGTCATTCAGCGCCTCCACCATGCCCTCGATAGCCGCCCGGCTGAGCTTGCTGGTATCAAGCTTGTCCCTGTCCACATAGTTGCCCAGGATAGTATTCCACGCCTGTGCCACCACCTCCAGACCCTGGTCCAGGGCAGGATGAGTTCGGCTAGCCAGAGTATAGCCCGCACCAAAGGATAGGGCGATGATAACCGCTAATAACAGGGCTAGGGCCGCCATCTTTACTGTTTTTGACATCGGACTCACCTCTCTCGAAGCCTGATACAACCCATGATGGTCGTTCACTGATTAAGGGAAAGAAACTGAGGTATAAAACAATCTTAACTGGCAATGAGCCGGGCGAATTGATGGTGGTCTACCGGAGAATCAAAAGAAGCCGCCACAAAACGGCCAGCTTCAAGATGGCTGGCTTTCATATTCCTGACCCAAAACAGCTTTTACAATCCTTATGGTATCTTCTATCTCAGTAAGACCAAAGGATAGTCCCAGCTTCTTCAACTCGGCGTAGCCTAGTCCTCGGAACAAATGCCGACCGGCTACCCGGCACATCTCATCGTATAAAGCCAGCCATTCCTTGCCGCGCCTCTGCACACAGAAGCAGACAAAATCACGAACAACGGGGTCAATAGTCTCCATAAATAGCTGTTCTGTAATATACTCCGAACCGCCTTCATCGGCAAACTCGCTGGCAGTGGTTGGGATTACTTTTTCTACTTTGATTATGCTGGGCAACGCTCGGTTATTCCATCTTCCTCCCCTTTTCTCAGCCCACGATACGGATGAACTAATAAAATATCGTGCCGCCAGTACTGGCCCCGGCACACCCAACTTAAAGTTTTACGCCTTGACAATTAATAGCGCTACGCCTATCATTACCAGAACAGCGCCAGAGAACCCGACTCGCCCTATCAAAAGCCATTATACGAAACCCAGAGGAAAGGAGAATAGAATAATGACTTCAGCCTGTGGCATAGACTGTGAAACATGCGAACTGAAGGTTGAATGTGGTGGATGCCCACCGGGAACAGACCCACGAGTTAAAGACAGACTGGAAGAACTGAAAAAATCAATCGGATTTATATGCCCGGTGCTCAGATGTGCTATGGAAAAGAAGGTTGAATATTGTCTCAAGTGTGCTGAATTTCCGTGCGCTATCCACTATAAGTACAATTATCCTTACAGTGACCTGTTCCTTGATAGCGCCAAAGTAATGAAGGAGCGCCGAAAAGATTTCGGGGGAGAGGAGTTCCGCAAGGAAGTCATAAGGATAACACTGGAGCATCGCGCCCGCAAATCATGAGAATAGCACCGACTGAGCCAGACAGGGGCAGAGTTATCATCAAGGTAGATGTAAAGGCCTATCCGCCGGAACTTTTAGCTTGGCTCGCCCTGTTTTTCCAACTCCTTGAGCAGTTCTGCAACCAAGCCGTCGGCCTGACTCAGAATCTCGTCTATCTCCTGTGCCGTTATATTATTCAGATGGACCCCGCTGATGACGCAAACCGGTTTCTTGGTACGCTTGGCTATCAAATGGGCTTGCCTTTTGGCTATTTCATCATCTCTATGCCCCAACCTGGTAATCACTGAGGAGGAAGCCCTCCCCTCCCTTTGGTCGTATTCACCAATGGCCACAGCGCCCAGATGGGCATTCTCATTGTAGATGCAAACGACAAGGTCACTCCCAAGATAATATGCCAGTAGGTCAATCTTGGTTCTAGCTTTCCCCTGGCTGAGCCTGATTTCATTCATGCCTGCAAATTATAGCATCGTACGCAGTCCTTTACAATTTACTCACTTTACCAAATTGTAACCTCATTGTAACCTCTTTGTAACTCATCCTTTGGCTTTCTCAGACAGCCCTTAACCAGTTCTTAACCTTGACAGCGCAGACTAGACCTAAATCATGCTTGGTGGTAAAATTAGCATCCCAAAGCTAGAATGCTAAAAAGAAGGAGGAAAAAGTATGGCTGAAGCATCGGTACGTAAGAAAAAGGAACTACAGGCATTCATTGACAAAGGGCTGTGGGAAGACCTGACCTGGTCAGACTTGTGGGACCGAAATGCCAGGGTACGGCCGAACAGAGAAGCCCTGGTCGACCGCAAGAGCCGGTATACCTGGCGTCAAGCCAAGCAAGCCATAAACAGGCTTGCCCTGGGTTTCATGAACTTGGGCTACAAAAAAGATGATGCTATTGTGGTCGAGCTCCCGGGCTGGGCGGAATGCATGCTCATCCGAATTGCCTGTGACAAGGCGGGGCTTCTTATTGCTCCCGTTCTAAGAAGCTTCCGCGAGTTTGAGATGAAGCATACGCTGGGTCTTCTTGAAGCAAAAGGGGTAGTGATACCATACAAGTGGCGGGACTTTGACTACTACAACATGATTCAATCGATACGCCCAGAGCTACCAAAGCTGGAG